>WNGB01001941.1_pt1 | contig 33748 bp, 22 predicted proteins | sample 5400681 | NCBI WGS metagenome assembly WNGB01 (sample SAMN13153367, study PRJNA577476) | soil metagenome | isolation source: 115 cm soil or saprolite under grassland replicate 2 | place: USA:California | collected 2016-06-15
AGGCGGCCACGGTCGCCCTGGGCAAGCCGGACGCGGCGCCCTCGCAGGTGGTGGTCGAATACGCGGCGAGCGCCCAGACGGACAAGATCCGTTTCCCGGTCTATGCCTCCGGGAAAGAACCGTCCCTCGTCACCGGCGGCTCCCTTCTCCATTACACACGCGGCGAGGTGCGGGAGATCGAGGTCCCGTGGCGGCACAAGGCGCAGATCGCCAAGGCCCTCCCCCGGCCGCGCGGTTACTTCGTCCTCCCCGGCTGGCCGGAGATCGAGCAGCGGCTGCGCTGGCACGGGCTGCGCGCCGAGCGGCTCGGCGCGCCGGCCGAGATCGAGGTGGAGGCGATGCGGGTTGCGGACCCGGTGTTCGCCGGCCGCCCCTACCAGGGGCTCACCGGAGTGACCGCCAAGATCGAGCGCCACCTGGAGCGCCGGGCACTCCCCGCCGGCACTCTCTGGGTGCCGGCCGACCAGCCGGATTTCGAGGTGGCCGTCCAGCTCCTGGAGCCGGAGGCCCCCGACTCGCTCCTCTCCTGGGGTCTCCTCTCCACCGTCTTCGAGCAGAAGGAGTACATCGATCCCCGGGTCCTCGAAGGGCTCGCCCGCGAGATGATCAAGGACCCGCAGGTCGCAGCGGCCTGGCAGGAGGCGCTCGAGGACGAAAAATTCGCGGCCGATCCGGTCGCCCGCACCCGCTGGTGGTTCCGCCGCACGCCCTACTGGGACGAGACCGTCGGGCTCCTGCCGGTCTTCCGGGCGATGACGGCGCCGAGCGGCCTCCCGATGCAGGCGTGGCAGTGAGCCCTCCCCGCCGGCCCCGCTCCGCCACCTTTGCCCTCGCCCTCTTCGGCCTGCTCCTCGCCGTCTCGCTCCCCTGGTCGGCCGGCCGGGCGGTGCGGCGGATCTGGTGGGCGTTCGCCTATGCCGGCGAGACGCCGCTCGAGGAGCGCTCCCGGGAGCTCGATCCGCAATACGCCCTGGCGATCGAGGAGATCCGGCGGACGATCCCGCGCCATGCGGTCTACGCCCTGGTCGACGCCGATCCCGACGAGGAGGGGAGCGTGCTCTGGGTGCGCTTCGACCTGGCGCCGCGCCGGCCGGTCTATCTCGGCTTCCTCCATGATCTGCGCAATCCGCGGACCGTCCGCCAGCGGCTGATCCGCGACGCGCGCTGGATCGTCGTGGCCTCGGTGCGCCGGCCGCCGGTCCTCTACGAGCGGCCGGAGTTCCTGCGGGAGCTGCGGGCGGGGAGCCTCCGGTGAACGGCGTCCTCCCCAGTCTCGGCGGGGTGGCGATCTTCCTGGCCGCGGGCCTCGGCCTCGCCGAGCTCGTGCCCTCCGTGCGCACGCTCCCCTGGCCCCGCCGGCTCGCCTGGGCCTACCTCCTCGGGCTCGCCGGCCTCGCCGGAGCGCTCTACGCGCTCTCCCATTTCCTCGCCGTGCCGCTGCGCCGGCCGGAGATCCTGGCCACCGCCGCGGCTCTAGCGCTGATCGGGCTGGTCACTCGGGTCCTGCGGCGTGGAGCGAAGCCGTCGTTGCCGCCCTTGGTGTCTTTGAAGTCCTTGCCTCCTTTGGAGCTCGCCGCAGCCGCGCTCCTCGCCTTCATCTGCCTGGGCCTCCTCGCCGACGCGCTCACCGATCCGGTGACCGGCTGGGACGGTCGCATGACCTGGTCGACCCAGGCGCTCTGGGTCCTCGACGAGGGGACGGTCGACTCTGAGGTGCTGCAGCGGAAGAACCTGTACGTCACGCATCCGCAGTACCCGCTCCTGATGCCGGTGGCCCAGGTGGTGGTCCTGGAGACCTTCGCGGTACCGCAGGACGTCCATGCCTTCCGCGCGCTCTACACCACCTGCTTCGCGGCTTTCCTGCTGCTGCTCTGGGACGGAGGCCGGCGCTGGGCGGGGCGGCTGCCCGCGCTCCTCGCCGGGCTCGCCGCCGCGGGCGTGCCCGCCCTCACCTTCTTCGAGGACAGCGGCGCGGCGAGCGGGTACAGCGACCTGCCGCTGGGCTGCTTCTACGGCGCCGGCCTGCTGCTCCTGCTCTCCGGCCGCCGGCGCACCGGTGACGCGCTGGGGGCCGGGCTGCTGCTCGCCGGAGCCGTCCTCACCAAGAACGAGGGAACGCTCCTCGCCCTCTTCGCTCTCGGCGCCGCGGCCCTGGTGCGCTGGAAGAACCCGCGCCGGCTCCTCCGCCTGGGCGCCGCCGCGATCCCCATCGTGCTGGCGCTGGCTCTCCTCGTCTCCTGGCGAGCCGGCATTCCGAACCGTCAGGACGAGCGGTATGAGGTCCTGGTCGGGGCCGGAGAGATCTGGCCGGGGGCGGTCACGCGCATCCCCGGTCTCGCCGCCCTGGCGCTGCGTCAGATGTTCCGTTTCGAGCACTGGACCCTGTTCTGGATCGTCGTTCCGGTCGTTTTCTGGGTGGGCAGGCGTGGGTGGAGCAGACGGCGGAGGACCCTGGCCCTGGCCCTGGCGGTCGGTGCGGTGGCTCCGCTGGCCATCGGTTGGGGCGCCTACACGATCCATCCGCATCCCGACACTCTCGTGCCGGTGACCTGGAGCCGCTTCCTGGTCCAGGCATCTCTCCCCCTCTTCCTCCTCCTCGCCCTCGCTCTGCGGAACATCCTGGCGCGGGTCTCGCAAGGAAATGCGTTCGCGAGAGCGTCCTCGCTCGCGAGGGTTTTCCTTGCGTCTGGATGGACGCGGCCGGATCCAGAGAGATGACCAACCCAGCGACTCCCCAGCCCGCTGCCTGGAGCGCGGAGGGGACGACCATGCCCCCGAAAGAGAACGTTTCGTCGCGGGAGTGGCTGCGCGCCACGCTCGACAGCCTCCGCGACGCCGTGGTCGCCCTCGATGCCCAGGGACGTATCCTCCTCCTCAACCACTGCGCCGAAGGCCTGCTCGGCATCGACCGCTCCCTGGCGGTGGGGCGGCCCGCGGAGGACCTGCTCCGCCTGCGCGACGCCGAGACCGGCCTGACCATCGATCTGCCTCCGGCCGACGACCCTGCTGCCGGCGGCACCGGCCCGGCATGGCGCAACGCCGTCCTGATCTCGACCCGATCCGGCAACGAACGGCCGATCGACGCCTCGTTCGAGCCCCTCTTCGGCGACGAGAGAGCCGGGGGGACCATCCTCGTGCTGCGCGACGCCGCGCCTCGCCTCGCCGCCGAGCGCGCCCTGCGCGAGAGCCAGGAGAGCGCGCAGCGCCGGATCGAAGAGGAGCTGCACCGCCGCGCCGAGGAGATCGCCGCCGCCGACCGCCGCAAGGACCAGTTCCTGGCCATGCTCGCCCACGAGCTGCGCAATCCGCTCGCCCCGATCCGCAATGCGGTCGAGCTGATGCGCCAGGTCGAGACCATGGACCCGTCGTTCCAGCCGTCGCGCGAGATGGTCGAGCGCCAGGTGAAGAACCTGGCCCATCTGGTGGACGACCTCCTGGACATCTCGCGCATCACCCAGGGAAGCATCCGGCTGCGCAAAGAGGTGGTCGATTTGAAGACCATCCTGGAGCGCTCCGTGGACGCCACCCGGCCGCTCATCGAGAGCCGCGCCCACGACCTGGCTCTCCACATGCCGCGCGAGCCGATCCGCCTGGAAGCCGATCCCACCCGCCTCGAGCAGATCGTGGCGAACCTGCTCAACAACGCCGCCAAATACACCATGCCCGGGGGGCAGATCGCGCTCTCTGCCTCGCTCGAAGGCAAGGAGGCGGTGATCCGGGTGCGCGACAACGGAATCGGCGTGCCGCCCGACGTCCTCGGCCGCGTGTTCGAGCCGTTCGTGCAGAGCGACGGCTCCCTGGCGCGCTCCGAAGGAGGCCTGGGTATCGGCTTGGCGCTCGTCCGCAGCCTGGTCGAGATGCACGGCGGCCAAGTCGAGGCGAGCAGCCCGGGCCTCGGCCAGGGGAGCGAGTTCGTGGTGCGCCTGCCTGTGCGCGTGCCGCAGACGGCCGAGGCGGCATCCCCGAGAGACGAGTCCGCTCCGCGCCCCCTGGTCCGGCCGGTGCGTGTCCTGGTGGTCGAGGACAACCTGGACACCGCCGAGAGCCTGGCCACCCTGCTCCGCGTCTGGGGGCACAACGTTCAGGTGGCGCACGACGGCCTCAAGGCCCTGGACGTCGCGCGCGAGCAGCGGCCCGAGGTCGTCCTGCTCGACATCGGCCTCCCCGGCCTCGATGGCTACCAGGTGGCCCGCCGCCTCCGCGAGGAAGTGGGCCTCGACACCTCGCTCCTCGTGGCGATGACCGGCTACGGCCAGCCCGAGGACCGCCGGCGCTCCCGCGAAGCCGGCATCCACCACCACTTCGTCAAGCCGGTGGAGCCCATGGTGCTGCGCAACCTGCTGGCCGACGTGGCGGCCCCGGCCGGGTCGGGACATTAGAAAGGAAAGACGAAAAGGACTTCAAGGACAGCCAGGACAACAGTATCCTCGTCTGATGTCCCTGGTGTCCTTGCAGTCCTTGGGGGTCCTCCTCCTCGCCGGCTGCGCCTCCGCCCCTCGGCCGGCCGCCTGGCTCCACACCTGCCAGGTGCCGGGTCTTCCCTTCGAGGCGCGGTGCGGCACGTACCAGGTCCGCGAGGACCGGACGGCGCGCGACGGCCGGACCATTCCTCTTTATCTCGTGGTCCTGCCCGCCCGCGGTCCGCGCCCGGCTCCCGATCCGGTGTTCTTCCTGGAAGGCGGCCCCGGAATTCCAGCGACGGAATCGGCCGCGGAGATGGCCGAGAATCTCGCCCCGCTCCTGGAAAAACGCGACATCGTCCTCATCGACCAGCGCGGCACGGGCCGGTCGAATCCTCTCGACTGCCCGCTCGGGCTGACCCCTGGCGCCCTGCTCGACCCAGAGGATCTGCGCGCCTGCCGCGCTGCGCTGGAGCACCGGGCCGATCTCACGCGCTACACGACCCTGGATGCCGCGGAGGACCTGGACGAGATCCGCCGCGCCCTCGGGCTCGGACCGGTCAACCTGGTGGGCGCCTCCTATGGGACCACACTGGCCCAGGCCTTCCTCCGGCTCCATCCGGAGGCCGCGCGGACCGCCGTGCTGATCGCGCCGGTCGACCCGACCGACCCCTACCCGCTGTCGGTCGCCCGCGACGTCGAGTCCGGGCTCGACCACCTCTTCGCGGACTGCGCCGCGGACGCGGCCTGCCATGCCGCCTTCCCCGATCCGCGGGCGGACCTCGCTACCTTGATGGCCCACCTCGAAGCCAGTCCGGCGCGGGTCGAGATCCAGGACCCGGACGGCGGCGGTCCTGTCACGGTCGAGCTGACCCCCGACCTCCTCCGCCAGACTCTCCCCCAGCGGCTCTACTCCGTCGAGGCCGCGGCCCGCGTACCGCTGTCCCTCCACCGGGCCGCCGCCGGGGATTATGCGAGCCTCGCCCGCGCCGTCCTGGTCCTGCAGCGGCATTTCTGGAGCGGCCGGAGCCTCGGCCAGATCCTCACCATCGAGTGCAGCGAGTCCCTCCCGCCGGACCGGATCGGGCCCGAGGCCGTGACCGCGGCCACGGCGGGGACGTTCCACGGCGATTTCCGGGTCCGCGCCCACCGAGCCATGTGCGCGGACTGGCCGCGGGCCCAGGTCCCCGCCAGCTTTTTCAAGCCCGTGCGGACCGCCAGGCCGGTCCTCCTGCTCGGCGGCGCCCTCGATCCGATCCTGCCGCCGCGCCATGGCGAGGCCGTCGCCCGGCATCTGCCGCGCTCCCGCCTCGTGGTCGTGGCCGGAGAGAGCCACTTCCCCGTCAACGACTGCACCCGACGCCTCCTGCACGATTTTCTGAATGCCGGCTCGACCGCGGGCCTCGACACCTCCTGCGCCGCGACGGGGCGGCGGCCGGCATTCATCCTCAGGTAGACTGGTCCGAGTCCACCTTCCTCCGACCATGGACGCATCCACCGAAGGCCGCCTCCTGCGGCTCGCGATCGCCAAGGGTCTCCTCACCTGGGAGGCCCTCGACCGGATCGTCGAGGCCTTGCCGGAGGGGGAGAGCCGCGGCGACCGGTCGTGGCTCCGGCTGGTCCAGGACGCCGGGCTCCTCGACGCCGCGCAGGTCGAAGCCCTGCATGCCGAGCTCTCCAGCCAGAGCACAGCGGAGAGCGGCTCGGCCGGGTTCTCTCCCGAGTACCGGTTCCTGGCCGGCTGGCCGCGCTACCGCGTCGAGCGCCTGCTCGGGTCCGGCGGCATGGGAACCGTCTTCCTCGCCTTCGATCCGGCCCTCGACCGCCGCGTCGCCCTGAAGCTCCTCCACCGGAACGATGCGGAGCAGACCGGGCGCTTCCAGCGCGAGGCCCGCGCCCAGGCGCGCGTCGAGCACCCCAACGTCTGCCAGGTCTACGAGGTCGGCGAGGTCGAGGGGCGCCCCTACATCGCCATGCAGCACATCGAGGGCAAGAGCCTGGCCGACCTGCGCGGCGAGCTTCCTCCCGAGGCGATCGTCCGCCTGGTCCGCGACGTGGCGCGCGCCATCCAGGCCGCGCACAAGACCGGCCTCATCCACCGCGACCTGAAGCCGGCCAACATCCTGGTGGCGACCGGCGACAAGGGGGACCTTCATCCCTACGTCGTGGACTTCGGCCTGGCGCGCGACCAGGAGGACACCGATCTCACCCACACCGGCATGATCAGCGGCACCCCCTCATACCTCTCTCCCGAGCAGGCGCAGGGGATGCCGCTCGACCGCCGCAGCGACGTCTACAGCCTCGGCGTGATCCTCTACGAGATGCTCTCGGGCCAGCCGCCGTTCCAGGGCGCCAGCCCGGCCCATGTCGTGGTCCTCCTCCTCCAGGAGGAGGCGGCGCGGCTGCGCAAGATCGCGCCGACGGTCCCGCCCGATCTCGAGACGATCGTCATGAAGTGCCTGGAGAAAGACCCGGCGCGGCGTTACGAGTCGGCCCGCGCCCTGGCCGACGATCTGGACCGCTGGCTCGAAGGGGAGCCGATCGCGGCGCGGCCCGCGGGCTGGGCCTACCGCGCCGGCAAGCGCCTGCGTAAAAACCGCCTCCTGGTGGCGGTCTCCGCGGTCGCCTGCGTGGCTCTGCTGCTCCTCGGCGGCACGGTCCTGCGCACCCGCTGGCAGGCCCGCGAGAAAGCCGAGCTGGCCCAGCGCTTCGGCCAGCGCGTCGAGGAGCTCCAGTCCCACCTGCGCTATGCGGCCTTCCTGCCTCGCCACGACATGCGGTCGGCCAAGCGGGAGCTGCGCAGCGAGCTCGACGAGATCCGCCGCGAGATGGAGAGGCTCGGCCCTCTCGCCGAGGGACCGGGGAACTACGCCCTCGGCCAGGGATACCTGGCGCTACGCCAGTACGAGGTCGCCCGCGTTCACCTGGAGAAGGCCTGGAACGCCGGCGAGCACCGCCCCGAGGTGGCGGCGGCGCTGGCCCGGACCCTCGATGCTCTCTATAAAAAGGCCCTCATCGAGGCGTCGCGCGGTCGGAACGCCGAGGCACGCAAAGCCGCCCGCGAAGAGCTCGACAAAGCCTTCCGCGATCCCGCTCTGTCCTACCTGAAACAGGGACTGCAAGGGGAAACCAGCCCTTCGCCCTACCTGGAAGCACTCCTGGACTCCCACGAAAAACGCTACACCCAGGCGATCGTCAAAGCGCGGCAGGCACTCCAGCAGGTCCCCTGGTTTTACGAGGCCGGCCAGCTCGAGGCCGAAATCTGGATGGAGCGTGCCGATCAGGCCGCCGACCAGGGACGGGTCGAGCAGGGCGTGGGGTTCTGCAATCAGGCCGGCGAGGTCTACCACCGCCTTCTCGCTGCCGTACCGAGCGACATCTCCCTCAATGCCGGCGAGTGCCTGCGTCAGGTGCGCCGGATCAATCTGCTCTCGACCGGCGGAACCGAAACGGCGCCCTATGAAGACGCAGCCCTCCAGGCCTGCGACCGCGCCCTGGAGATCGACCCGGAGCTCGGCGACGTCGTCGGCGCAAAGGCCGCCGTCTGGTGGACGCGCGGATACCGGCAGGACCGTCGCGGCATCGATCCGCGACCTGCTCTCGCCACCTCGATCGGACTTTCGCGGAAGGCTCTGGCGCTCGACAGCTCTGACGCCGGAACCTGGAAGAACCTGGCGATCGCGTACCGCTTGAAGGGGCAGTGGGAGCTCGGCCACGGAGTTGATCCCACCACTTCCCTTCAGCGCTCTCTGGACGCCTCGGCGCGCGCCGTGAAGCTGCAACCGGAGCGCGCCGACAGCTATAACGAGCTGGGGCTGGCGCAGATGGTCTTGGCCGATGACGAGGTCCGGCGCGGGCTCGATCCGCGCGATACCCTGCTCCGGGCCGCCGCGAGCTATCAGCGCTCGTTGCAGATCAATCGACATCAGCTCCCCGCCCAGGTCAACCTGGGGACGACCTGGAACATGATGGCCGAGGCGCAGATCGCGCGCGGACAGGACCCCTCAGCCGCCGTGGCACGAGCTGCGGCGGCCTTCGAGGCGGCGGCGCAGCTGAATCCGGATGCGGCGGCGATCCACAACAACCTGGGCAACACGTTTCTGACGCTCGCCGAATACCAGATCGCCCGCGGGCTCGATCCCGACGCCTCCCTTTTGCGCGCAGCGACCGGCTACCGCAAGGCTCTCGCCGTCCGGCCTGACTACCCTTACGGGGCATACAACCTGGCGCTCACGGAGAAGGACCGCGCCCTCGCTCTCCTCTCCCGCGGGAAGGACCCGTCGCCAGCTGTCGCTGCGGCCCGCGCCTATGTGGCTGAATCGCTGGGCATCAACCCAACGGATGCAGACAATTTCCTGGAGCAGGCGCGGCTGGACCTGATCTCCGCCCGCTGGACCCTGCGCCAGAAGCGCGCGCCCGGCCCGGATCTCGACCGGGCGGACGCGGCGCTGGCGAAGGCTGAAGCCCTGAATCCCGGCGCTCCCGAGATCTTCCAGACCCAGGCCGAGTCCGCGCGCTACCGCGCCGAGGCGGCCCTGGCGGAGGGTGGCCGTCCCCAGGAGGCGATCCGGAGGGGCCTGGACCGCCTCGCCAAAGCGCTCGCCATCCGCCCGGAGGATGCCCAGACCCTCGCCTTGCAGGGCGCCCTCCGGCAGCTCGCCGCCCGCGCCGAGACCGATCCCGCGCGCCGCGCCGAGGCATCCGCCCAAGCGGCTGCCGCGCTGGAAAAGGCCCTGCGGCTCAATCCCCTGCTCCAGCGCGAGTACGGGCCGGTGCTCGCGGAGGTGAAACAATGAGAGCCATGGTCCTCTCCGCCCTCGGCCGGATCGAGGAGAATCCGGAGCCCCTCGCACTGTGCGACCTCCCCGTGCCGGAGCCCGGACCGGGCGAGATCCTCCTCTCCGTCTCCACCTGCGGGATCTGCCACACCGAGCTCGACGAGATCGAAGGGCGGACGCCTCCGCCGGCCCTGCCCGTGGTCCTCGGCCATCAAGTGGTCGGCCGGGTGGAGCGCACGGGTCCGGGCGCGGTGCGGTTCCGTCCGGGCGACCGGGCCGGCGTGGCCTGGATCTTCTCCGCCTGCGGCCACTGCCGGCACTGCCTGGCCGGCGAGGAGAACCTCTGCGCCGCCTTCCGAGCCACCGGCCGCGACGCCCACGGCGGCTACGCGGAATTCATGACCGTTCCCGAGGGCTTCGCCTATCCGATCCCGGACACCTTCACGGACTCCGAGGCGGCTCCCCTCCTCTGCGCCGGAGCGATCGGCTACCGGTCGCTCCGCCTCACCGGGCTGCGCAACGGCGAGCCCCTCGGACTGACCGGCTTCGGAGCCTCCGCACACCTGGTCCTGAAAATGGTCCGCCACCGCTTTCCGGAGACCCGCGTCCACGTCTTCGCGCGGAGCGACGCCGAACGGGCCTTCGCCCGCGAGCTCGGAGCCGCCTGGGCCGGCGACACGCGCGACACCGCACCCGAGCCCCTGCGCGCCGTCATCGACACGACGCCTGCCTGGGAGCCGGTCGTCGAGGCCCTGCGCAACCTGGAGCCCGGAGGCCGGCTGGTGGTGAACGCGATCCGCAAGGAAGAGCGCGACAAGGAGGCCCTCCTCCGCCTCGACTGGACGGAGCACCTCTGGCGCGAGAAGGAGATCAAGAGCGTGGCGAACGTCGCCCGGACCGACGTCGCCGAATTCCTCGCCCTGGCCGCCGAGATCCCGCTCCGCCCCGAGGTCCAGGAATACCCGCTGGAGGAGGCAAACCGGGCCTTGCGGGAACTCAAGGAGCGGAAGATCCGCGGAGCGAAGGTGCTGCGAGTGGGTCCCTCCGGGCCGTAGCGGCCCTGTGCTACGCTGGCTCTTCCGGAAAGAACGATGCCTCGCTTCTTCAATACCGCCGGCCCCTGCGATCCCGCCGATCATTACATGCTGCGTCCCGAGCAGCGGCTGCCGGGCCTCCGCGAGCTCATCGAGCGCAAGATGTACGTCGTCGTCCATGCCCCGCGCCAATCGGGAAAGACGACCTGCTTCGAGAGCTTCGCGCGCAGCCTGACGGCCGAGGGGGGGTTCGTATCCGTTCTTGGGTCTTGCGAGACAGGGCAGACGGCGGGAAATGATATCGACCGCGGCATCGCTGCGGTTCTGCGGTCCATCGAGTGGCGGGCCTCCGAGCTTCCTTCCGAGCTCAGGCCCACGCCGCTGGATAGTTTCAATGGAATCAAGGCCGAGACCCGCCTCACGGAGTATTTGAGCGCGTGGTGCCAGCGCTCGCCCCGCCCTGTCGTGCTGTTCCTCGACGAGATCGACGCCGGGAGGTCATCCCCCGCGCCTTGGCCTGGGTGGTGCAGGAATCCCTGCCCGTCCCCCGGGCGCCCTTCATCGCATCGGACGGCAGCCTCCGCACTGACGCTCTGCTCGACGGTTTCATCGCCTTCTGGTGCCAGCACGCCGAGTTCTTCCTGACGCGCCAACCCTATTCCGAGGCGGCGGCGCAGCTCGTCTTCATGGCCTACCTGCAGCGAGTGGTCAACGGAGGCGGCTTCATCGACCGCGAGTACGGCGTCGGCCGCGGCCGGATCGACCTGTGCGTGCGCTGGCCGCATCCCGGGGGAGTCCAGCGCTGGGCCGTGGAGTTGAAGGTCTGGCGCGACGACCGTCCCGATCCTCTCCCCGAAGGTCTGGCCCAGCTCTCCGGCTACCTCGCCCGGCTCGGCCTCGACCACGGAACCCTGATCCTCTTCGACCACCGGACCTCAGCACCGCCCATTCCCGGGCGCTGCCTCCGCACTGAGGTCGAGCACGAGGGGCGGAGGATCGACGTGGTACGGTTGTGATCACGTCCCGCCCCGGCTTGTGGTGAACGCCATCCGCAAGGAAGAGCGCGAGAAGGAGATCAAGAGCGTGGCCAGCGTCGCCCGGACCGACGTCGCCTGGCCTTGGCCGCCGAGATCCCCCTCCGTCCCGAGGTCCAGGAATACCCGCTGGAGGAGGCGAACCGGGCCTTGCGGGAGCTCAAGGAGCGGAAGATCCGCGGGGCGAAGGTGCTGCGGGTGGCGGGCACCCCGCCTTGACCGGACCAGGTATTTCGAGCCAAGCCCTTCTACGTGATCCTCAGCTCAGCAGGAGCACCCCAGCGGACTGCCCCTATGATGTGCAAAGCCTCTCCCCCGGGAGTAATCTTACCCCTTCCTCTGCTACCCATTGCCGGTCGTTTCACCCGCACCGAGATCGAGCGCAGAGGGTGGAGGATCGCTGGGCTGCGGTGGCGGACAGGAGGGTGAAGATTTTGCGGACCGACCGTTCCCAGAGGAGATGGAAACCGGCGGGATCTCGCCGGGCACAAGCCCACTCGCGGCGACCGCAGCCGGAGTGGTCGCTGGGTCCTTCTCCGACTCGGCGAGCAGCATCATCTTCCAGATCCACGACTCCTCCCAACTCCCGATGTCGATGACTGCTTCGGCGATCAGACAGAGAGCGGTGGCACGCGCTTCCAGCCCAGAGGCCGGCGGTTTTCCCAATTTCTGATCGATGGCTTCGAGGAAGGTTCGTGCATCCTCATGCTTTTCCTTGTCCTCTTGAATCAGCTCCCTGAGACCGGCCGTCAGATTCAAGGACTTCCACCTCTCCCAGAGGGAATCCCTCGTCTCGGCCTCCCTTGCGCCGGCAGCAGAATCCGGGCTGGCCTGCCAGCCCATCCGGACCAGCACGAGCGCGCAAATCGCCAGCTAGATCCACATGCGCAGGAAGCGTTCGATTCGGTAGTAGGGTCGCGGGTGACCTTTGCCGCACTGAATGGGCAGCAAGACATCGAGCCCCTGCCGGATGGCCCGGAGGCCCGCCTGTACCGTATGAGGTAGGCGAGCGTCGAGCAGGGAAACCTCGGGATTATCCGACCGGTACCCGGACATTTGCAGCAGGAGATGCTCCACCTCGAGCTGGGCCCGAAGCTGATAGAGACAGGACCACCACTCCAGATTCTGCCTCGCTTCGATGAGCATGGACTCGGCCTGACCGAGGACCTCCGTCGCTCGATCGAGCTCGCGCGCCGCCGAGGAGAGAGCCTTGGTCGTATCCACTAAAGGATCACGGCTCTGGAGAAAAGTGTCCGCGCGGACCATCAGGCACTCGGCTAGGCGGAGCAAGCTCACCGCCAGAGACTCGCGATTCACGCCCACTCGCGGCAGGAGACCCGCCTGGGCCCGATCGAGCTCTCGGTGCGCCGCAGCAAAATCGTCGCTCCGCATCGCGCCTGGGGAAAGATAGGCGCGAAGGTAGAGGGCTCGGCCCTTGTAGGAGTGGAAGTAGGAGACATGCCTGGCATAGTCTTCTCCCGCCGCCCATTCGATCGTGCCGAGGGCTTCCTCGCAGATCTCTACGGCCCGCTGGCAAGAGGTCAAGACCTTCTGACGTTCCCATTCGGGGGCCCCCCTCAAGCTCCAGGGTGAGATCGCCGTCAATTGATGATCCGCCGCTCCGCGAAGCCAGCGGATCGTGATCGCCTGCAGATCCCACTGGTCATTCTCAGCGCCGAGGCGGAAGTTGTCTGCCGCTTCCTTGACAATCCGGGAAAAGAGCAGGCAGAGCTCGCCAGTATCGCGCGTCTTCTCCATTCCGCGCAGACATTGCCAGACATCGCACAGGCCACGGACGAGCTTCAAGAGATCCTGGGACGGTTTCCCGGGAAACCAATGGTCGCAGTCGCGGACGAGCGCCTGCAGAGCCGCGCCCGGGTCGGTCGGCTTCATCTCGATCTTCGTCAAGCGGCCGATCTGGTGGAAGCGCTCACGGAGCCCCTCCTGGAAGTCCATCTTGTGGCGAAGAGCATCCGCTTTGAGCTCATCGAGTTGCTCGCCGAGAGCGTCGACGGAGCTCTCTAGGACCGGGTAGTCGTGCCATGGCTGCGCTGCCTCGACCTCTGGATCACCGAGACAGTCCGGGATGCGAAACCGCGGCAGGTCCTGCGTCTTGATCCAGTCGACCCAGCCAAGCAAAGTATCTGCACAGAGCAAGCTCAGGAGAACCTCGCGCTCGCGAGAAAACAGCCGTCGCAGGGCCCATAGGTGTTGGCGGCGCAGCTCGCGAACCACCTGGAGTGGCCCGTTGTTATCGCTCTGAGACGCGAGCCATCTGCGGAGCCCCTGGCTCCATTGCTCCTCTCCCGGCGAGAACTGAAGCCACGCGTCCAGGCGAGTCAGGTAACGCAGCGAGGAAATCTGGTGGTAGAGACTCTCGAGCAGGGCGTAAGGCTCCTGGGAGGCTGCATAGAGGTGCCCGTAATAGTACTTCCCTAAGTCGGCATGAATGCGGGCGAGCCGGGCCAGCTGTGGCGCAGCGTCGACTCTAATTTCTCGGAGCCTCGGCCACTCGCTGGGCCATGTCCACTTCTGGCCTGTCTCATAGACGCCATCTCGCATCCCCCTGCACATCCAGTACTCGGCGCCCTCGCACCGCAAAACGTATTGGGTTTCGATCTGCTGGAGGAACTTGACGACGTGATCGGGCGACGCCTCTCCTTCCGGCATGTAGCCCGGCAGTAGCTCCAGGAGAGGCACCCAACTCCAGCGCCGACGAGACGTCGAGAGCAGGAGCAGGGCATCTGCGTACCACGCTCTGGCCTCTTTGTTGAGCCCTCCTTTCTTTCGTTTCCAGGGCTCGCCTTCCGGCTCGACAGGCAGGAGGACCGGGAGGCGTTTGGTATCGGGGGAGCTCACCGACAGGGCGAGGATCGAATCCTGCAGAGGCCCATCCTCGGAGCGCGCCTCCTTGACCAACTCGCGGAGAAATACATCGGTCGCCTCCCGCTCCGCATCGCCGGGCCCGGCGTGCCGGTCGCTCCGCGGCCAGTGGTGACAGCTCGGCGGCCGGCCGAAAGACCAGACCCCGTTGAGAGCCAAGACGTAACGGTCCCGGCAGAGAGCCTCGAAGATCCGCTGTACGGCCTTCTTGGCCAACGCGCTGTCGATTTTGGGCTCTTTTTTCCCATTCTGCGCGAGACCTCCGGGCAAGGTGAGCGGCGGCACGGAACGGTCGTACTTGCGGATCTGGCGAATGATCTCGACGACTAGGTCCTCGTACTTGTGCATTGCGGAGAGGTCGACCCAGATCGGAGTGTGCGTTTCCGCTTTGGAGGCCACGAAGCGGGCGAGATCGAGCGAGGCCCCGAAATCGAAGTGGTTCTCTCTGTCGAGAAAAACCCAGACGCGTTTGTTCTCTTCCGGAGGAGCGCCATCCGTGCCGGGGCCGCCGGTCGTGCTTCGCGCCGGAACGATGGGGCGGAACATCCTCGGTTCATAGGGCCGCAGGCTCGGAGGATGAGCGCCGGTCTGGCGGCTGAACATCTCGAGGAGGAAGGAGGCGGGGCTGAAGGTGGGGACCGCGCACACCGCTCCGGGTTTGCTGCGTTGCATGAGGTCCTTCACGACCTTCGGGCACTCCGTGCCGAAGTGGAGCCAATACACCGCCGCCGCCGCCTCATCCTTCCACTTCTGCGCTACTAGGTCGACGACGTCCATCACCCGGCGGTCCGCGCCGCCCACGCCCAGGACCAGAAGGAGAGGCCGGCCTCCTGCATAGAGATCGAGACGCCTCTTGCTGTCCTCGTCGAGCGGACCGTCCAGGTCCTCCCCGATCCGCAGCCGGAACGCATCCCCATGCAGCTTGATAACCGAGAGCTGGCTCCTCACGAGCGAGGGGTGCGGCAACGGAGAGTCGCGCGCCACGGCATAGACCACCGGGTCGTGACCTTCAACGCGGAGGGCTTCCTCCAGGAGATCGTCGAAGTTGACCGTCAGGAAGAGGCGCAAGCCCAGGATCGGAGTCAGGAAGGCCAGGAATCTGTGGGCCATCCCCGGGCAGCGGTTCCGGATCAGGCTCTGGAATAGCGTATCGGCGTAATCGGGGTTCGAATGGGTCAGGTAGGCCAGCAGGGGCTTCCAGTTGCCCCGGAGATGCCATAGACCGCTCTGCTCCCATTCCTTCTTGTCGAAACGCACCTTTCCTTCGCGCTGGTCCGTTTTCAGCTTCTCGACCAGATGAGCCTTGTCGAGCCCGGGCTCGAAACGCAGCAGGTCTCCGATCCGCTCGGCCCGGACAAGGTAATCCAGATAATTCCGGCGATCGCATGGAACTCCCTCGAAGCCCTGGCCGATCCACTGCCAGAGATCGGCATTCAACTGGTTGGGATCGGGCCAGCCGAAATCGCGTACGTACCGGCTGGGGTCGTCCAGATAGGCGTTTCCAAAGCGCGGCTGCTTGTCATTCTCCGATCTCTTCGGCTGAAAGGCACCCTTCGTGATGTAGCACTGGACCTTGGCGAGGTATTCGGTCAGCTTGGTGAGGTGGGGAATCCCGGCGTCGACCGAGACCCCGGCGCCGGTCAGGCACAGGATGTCACGCCCACACGCGGAAGCCCGGATGATCTCCTCGACGGCATCGAACTGGACTCTCTGAGACATGGTGCTCCTCCAATGGCCGCGCCGAGACTGCCTCTAATCTCTTTGTAAGGGAGATGACCGGAGAGGAGATTGTATTTCAGCCAAGCTCACACCGCGTCCGCCTCCCGAGGAGCCGCCGCCCCGCCGGTCCGCACCTCCACACTTTTTGACAGCAGACGGCCAGAATTTGTTTACCGCTCCCGGCCGCCTCAGACGCCCGCGGCGAAGACCGGTCTCGCTCCCCCTGGCGCCTCACCCCAACGGCACGTATACTGGCTTCTACGGAGTGCCGCTGACCGGAGCCTATGCCAGCCGGCCGATGGACGTTCTTTGAAGGTGGTTGCAGGTGCATTCATCTGACAGCGCACGCGATTTGCGTTCACTGTGAGGGAGCCTCCCCCTCGCGAGGGGAGCGATCCCCCTGGCGACGTACGCGAGTCCCCTCGCCACGGCGGCGACCGCGCTCGCGACGTGCGTCATCGCCGTCGCGGCGTGCGCGACTCCCCCGGCGGGGAACGTCGGCCCCCTCGCCACGGCGGGCACTCCCCCCGCGGCGTACATCGCTGCCGTCGCGAGCGGCGTTGCTCCCCCCGCGACGTGGGTCGCCGCTGTCGGGAGGGGAGACGCGCATGTGGCGGGCGGGATGACTCACGCCGCGACGGCGGTCATCGCCGTGGCGAGGGGACTCGCGTATGTCGCCACGGCGGTCGCAGCCGTGACGGGCGAACTCGCGCAGGAAGCCGCGGCGGTCACCGCCGTGGCGAGGGGAGTCACCGCGCTCGCGAGGATGATCACGGACGCCACCAGGGCGGCGGCGTCTCCGCCGGAAGCGCCGGCCGCGATGCGCCCGCAGCCCTATCTCAGAATGTCGAATTTTCCGGAGGTCGTACCTGCCGGTTGCCTCTCCAGAGGGTCTTTTTCTCCTCTCCACTCCGGTGTAGAATCACCTCCAGCCGTGCAGGGCGTCTGGCGGCCAACCTACCGACAGCAGTTGGCGCTGTCTCTTCTCAGGAGTGGTTGTATGCTCAAGCACACGCTTCTCAGTGAACCGGACCTCGTGGACGAGCCGCAGGAGGTCCAGGACTACAAGGGTCTTGTGAGCCGGGTGGCAGCTACACAGCACCCAGTGATCGTCCGCCGAGGTGGGGCGGATGTAGCCGCCGTTATTCCCTTGGAGTACCTGAAGCTGCTCCGGGAGCTCCTGGCGCAGCAGGAGGCCGAGCAGCGCGCGGCCCAGATCGACTGGGCGAAGATGGCCCAAGACTCTCCTCCTCCCCAGCAATGGTTTGAAGGCGAAGAGCCCAAGCCGTTCTAAGAGCACACAGGGACAAGTATGGCTGAGCCACTCCAGCTCGGTCGCATTGTCTGGGCAGAAGTTGCGGACGCGAACGGTATTCCCAAGCTGCGCCCGGTGGTGATTGTCACCCCGAGCGACCGGATCACTCCAACTGCGCCGCTGGATGTCATCGCGGTGACGAGCCGTGTACCCGAGCCGTTGCCCCATGACCATGTATTGCTGCCGTGGCAAGCCCAAGGACATCCGCGGACTGGGCTCAACCGCAAGTGCGCTGCCGTCTGCACGTGGGTGGCGCGTATTCGCCACACAGACATTCGAGATGTGGCCGGTGTAGTACCGGGAGCGATCATGCTGGAGATCCTGTCCAAGGCCAAAGAGCTGAAAACGCCTGGTGGATCGGGCGGCTGACCTACCGCCGCCCCACCACCCCGATCCGCCGCATCTCATCCAGAAACTCCGCCACCTGCTCGATCGGCACCGGGCCGTAGATGGCGGCGAGGTCGTCGCGGATCTGGCGGACGGTCCGCTTTCCGTCGACCAGGTTCAGGGCTTCATAGAGATAGAGGTCGCCGTTGCCCCAGAGACCGTTCCAGCCGGCGAGGGCCGGCTCCGGGAGCCCCAGGGCCTGCCGCTTGTCGTCGAAGTAGTTGTAGCCGAAGCCGCTCATCGCTCCCTTGGGCTCCGCGGAACGGACGTAGACCACGTCCGCGTCCGGATGGGCTGCCGCCGGAGCGGGTCCGCCGCTGCCGGCGAGCTGCTGCAGACCGGCGAGGAAGCTCGCGGCGTCGTTGGCCACCTCGGGCGGCAGCTGGGCGAAGGCGCGGAGCGAATCGACCGCGGCTCTCTCCCAGGCCCAGTGGAAGCGCAGCACGTTTTCCCCTTCTTCCGGCTGACCGGCCGTCCGCAGACGGTCGCGCCGAGCGAGCGCCTCGGCGGTCCGCTCCAGCGCATGGCGCCGCATCACCTGCCAGAGCGCCGGGACGTCCGCGGCATCCAAATCCGCCAGGTACCAGGCGCTCGCGGCGCCGAGGAAGGCGGCGCGGAGGAGCTTGGTGGGATCGAGGTTGCCGATCTCGTCGCCGTCGGTGTGGATGTAGCGGTCCGGCCAGTCGTTCATGTAGATCGCCGGCACCCGAAACGAGCCCTCGGACCAGACGTCGTGGTCGCTCCCCTCGGTGTAGTCGACGAACGCCGCCTGGAGCGCCTGCTTGCTCCCCTCGGGATCGACCAGCGGATAGGGGGCGGACCCGGTGTCCGCGAAGCGCGTCGTCTGCTCGTTCACGAAGCGGCCCAGGGCCTCGCCCACGTCGTTGACGAAGGTCGGCAGGCTCTTCGGTGAGCGCGTCACGTGGAAGACCGCCTTGGTGATCGACGCGTCGCCCCCAACCATGTCCAGGTGGATCACCGCGCGCGCCCGGCGCGCGATCTCCGGCCGGGCGTTCAAGAGGGCGGTCGTCCCCTCCATCTCCGGCGGCCAGACGAAGCGGATGGTCCGCCGCGGCGCCGGGATCTCCTTCTCGCGGAGGAGCTTCGAGAGCGTCCGCGCCACCTCCAGGATCGCCGCGCACCCACTGGCGTTGTCATTGGCTCCGGGCCGCAGGTGGTCGAGATGGCAGGAGAGGACGATCTCCTCCCCCTCGAGCGCCGGATCGGCCCCGGGGATCACCGCGGTGACGACGTCGTAGCTCCCCGGGTGCTGCCCGGCCTTGACCTCGGCGCGCAGCCGCACGGCCTGGCCGCGGGCGAGGCGCTCCTGCCAGTCGCGCGCCTGCCGCAGCGAGACCATGAAGGCGAAGGTCTTCGGGGCCGGGAAGGTCGGGAGGTGCCCCCAGCGGACCAGGGTTTCGTCCTCCTTCCACCAGGCCGTCTCCTGGTTCTGGGCGTACGAGACGATCCCCGCGACACCGAGCCGCTCGGCCAGCGACGCGGCCGCGCCCGGCTGCGTCGAGATCAGGACGAGCTTGCCGCGCACGTCCTTGCCCGCGTAGTCCTGCTCGGACGCGCCGGCGCCGACGTCGACCAGCTCGGCCGTCACCGCACCGCCGGCGCTGTCTTCCGCCAGCGTCACCGGCCGCGTGTCGTAGGAGGCGATCCGCCGCGCGTCCACCCAGGCGTCTCCGGCGCGCTCCTCTTCCCAGAGCTCGGCGAAGTCGGCGTCCCAGGCCGGCCGCGAGCGCTGCGTGCCGTAGAAGATCGTGCCGTCCGCCGGCAGCTCGAGGATCTGGACGTCCGCGAGGCCGTATTGCCGCAGCCGGTCGCGCACCCGCTCGGCCGCGGCGCGGAACCCCCGCGAGCCGCGCATGCGGTGGAAGAGCGTCAGGTCCTGGGCGGTCCGCTTCGCCTCGGTGCCGGAGACCTCCGCCGCAAGAGCGCGCACCACCGGATCGGGCAGGAGCGGCGGCGGCTGGAGCGTCTGGGCCTGCGCACCCGGCGCGAGCGGCGCCAGGCACCCGGCGAGGACGAGAGCGCGGGTGAGCGCCAGCGTCGACCGGCGCATCATGCCGACTCGCCGCCGGCGACGTGGCCCGGTGAGCGCTCGTCGTCCAGCCGCTGGCGGACGGCGGCCATCATCTCGTTGAACGACTTCTCCAGCTCGGCCAGGTGGCGGTCGGACTGGCGGAAGCGGAGCTGCCGGTCGAGATCGCCGGCCTTGACGTCCTGGAACGCCCGCAACAGGGCGACGAGCGGCCCGGCCAGACGGTGCGTGGTGAAGACCGCCAGGGCCACCATCCCCAGGATCACGCAGATCGTCTGCAGGATCAGGACGAGCAGGAGCCGCGACCTCCCCGCCGGACCGAGGCTGTTGACGAGCCCCAGGTACGAGGTGAGGGCGAACACAACCAGCGTGAGGACGCAGACCAACAGCCAAAGACCCGAAAACCGTGGGACGTACCGCAGCGTGAAGCGGACTCCGGTGCCCCTCACCCCGTGAAAATCGGTCATGCCGGTTCTCCTCGCAGGAAAGGATTCGAAAATTGCGATGAGTTTAGCAGAGAACCGCAGAGGGAGGGCTCACCCGGGCGGCCCGGCTTCGGGGCCGCCCGGTCCGGTGAGACCTACTGGAAGGTGATCAAGACGCGGCGAGCGCCGCAGCCGGTGCGGTCCAGCCGGTTGCTGATGACCCGGTTGAGGCCGAGGTAGATGGCCCGCTGGTCGGCTGCCGGGACCGTGGTGTCGGGAATCGCGAAGAGGTCCTGACTGGCCGGCGCCTGGGCGAAGTTGTACGGCTGGCCCCAGCTCACGAACTGGTTCTTGACCGCGAACTTGATGGCGCCGTCGGTCAGGGCGAGGTGCTGGAAGACCTGGGGGTTGTTGGGGTTGGTGCCGCCGTTCGCCAGCGCCAGGTTTTCATTGAGGATCCACAGCTCGGCGTCGTGGTCGGTGGTACCTCCGTCTCCGGCAAAGCCGTCGTTGGTCGGCGAATCGCCGAGGTCGACCGACCACGCCGACGGCAGGCCCTCGTACTCGACCACGATGTTGGCCTGCGTGCAGGTATTCGGCGCACCAGGGATGACGATCTTGAGGGCGGCCTTCTTCCAGCCGGCCGCGGCCGGGCAGGCGGCGGTCGCCGGAACCGCAGCGGGGGCTCCCGCATTAACGTAGGAGAAGTACGGAGCGAGAGGGGCGCTGATGGTGGCGACGCCGGTCTTCAAGTCGAGCTCGACGAATCCGGCGGGGCAGGCTGCGTGCACGGCAGACGGAGCCGCAGCGACGACGAGACCGCAGAAGACACTGTGAATCATGAGCTTGCGGAGCATGGGGTTGTTCCTTTCCTGGTTTGACGTGCTGTAGACGGGAACCCCTCATCGCAACCCCCGTGCCGCGCCCGCAAAATCCGCAAGATCCAGTCACGTCAATGGTTTGGCCGAAGCGCCGCGGTCCGGGCCGGCCGCTTTCCCGGGGCGGCGTCACCAGGGTTTTGGTAAAGTCACCCCGACGATGCAGAACCGGCTGCTGGAGATCGGAAAGCAGGTCCTGGCGGAGAGCGACATCGGCCGCGTGCTGACCGTCGCGCTCGACGGGGTGATCGAGCTGTGCGCGGCCGAGCGCGGCATGATCCTCCTCTTCGGCCCCGGCGGGGAGGCGCTGTTCGAAGAGGCGCGCGGCATCGGCCGGCAGGATCTCGAAGGACCCGAGCTCGAGGTCAGCCGGAGCATCCTCGACAAGGTGCGCGCCGAGGGGACCGCGTTCTGGAGCCCGAACGTGCTCGCGGACCCCGGGCTGGGGGCGCGCCGCAGTGTGATGCGCCTGCAGATCCTCTCCGTGATCTGCCTGCCCATCCGTCATGGCGGCGAGGGCGGCGAGGTGCTCGGCCTGGTCTACCTCGACAACCGCCGGATGGCCGGCGTCTTCACCGAGGAGACGCTGGAGGTCGTGGAGAGCTTCGCCGACCTGATCTCGCTGGCCGCCTACAACGCCCTGGAGCGCCGGCGCCTGCACGACCACGTCGAGGACCTCGCCCGCGAGCTGCGCAGCCAGTACCGCTTCGATTCCATCGTGGGCCAGTCGCCGCAGATCATGGAGACGCTGCGCCTGGTTTCGCAAGTGGCCGACTCCGAGGCGACGGTGCTCATCCTCGGGGAGAGCGGCACCGGCAAGGAGCTCATCGCCCGCGCCATCCACTACAACAGCCGGCGCCGCAGCCGGCCGTTCGTGGCGATCAACTGCGGCGCCCTGCCCGAGCAGCTCCTCGATACCGAGCTGTTCGGCCATGTGCGCGGCGCCTACACCGGAGCCGTGGCGGACAGCGCCGGCTGGTTCGAGCGGGCGGCCGGCGGGACGATCTTCCTCGACGAGATCGGCGAGATGTCTCCCAGCCTGCAGGCCAAGATGCTCCGGGTGCTGGAAGTCGGAGAGTACGCCCGCGTGGGGAGCACGACGGTGCGGAGCTCCGACGCGCGCGTGGTGGCCGCGACGAACCGCGACCTCGCCGGGATGGTCCGCGACGGGAAGATGCGCGAGGACCTCTTCTATCGCTTGAACGTCATCGAGATTCAGACGCCGCCGCTGCGCGGACGGACCGGCGACGTCCTGCTGCTGGCCCGCACCTTCCTCGCCCGCTTCAACGAGAAGCACGGCAAGACCCGCGACCTGGCGGCGGCGACCGAAGAGCTGCTCCAGGTCTACGACTATCCGGGCAACGTCCGCGAGCTGCAGAACGCGATCCAGCGCGCCGTGCTGCTGTCCAGGGGGCCGCTCATCGAGCCGGGCGACCTGCCGGCGAGCTTCCGGGCCGTGCTGCCCAAGGGCAAAGGCGGAGCCCTCCAGGGCTTCCGTGCCGCCAAGCAACGCGTCGTCGAGGAGTTCGAGCGCGACTACATCACCCGCTGCCTGCGCGAGGCCGAGGGGAACATCAGCCAGGCGGCGCGCGCGGCAGGGATCGACGTCAAAAACTTCTACGACAAGATGAGCCGGTACAACATCGACGCGCTGGCGTTCAAAAAGGGACGCGGCTGAGGGCGAGCCGGGCTTCCATAGCCAACGGGTGCAGGCCGCTGCGCTCCGCCTCCGCGAGGATCGAGCGCAGCTCGCCAGCCGCCTGGCGCGCCTGGCCCGTGGCGGCATGGACGCGAGCTGCGGCGAGCTGAGCCCGCAGGCGCAGCGCCTGGTTCTCGCACGCGGCGAGCGGCCCCGCGGCCTGCCGCACCTGATCGGCGGCGGCGTCCCTGTGCCCCTGGGCCAGGGCGGCGAGGGCGAGAACGGTCCGCGCCGCCAGCTCGTCGTCCGGGGTCGGCTTCGCGCCGAGTCCGGCCAGAGCCTGCCGGGCCACCGGCTCCGCCGCCTCGGCCCGGCCCGCCTCGACCAGCACGCGGGCCAGCTCGATCCGCTGGCGGGCTTCCCAGAGCTTCTCTCCGACAGCCGCGAACTCCGCGGCTGCAGCCTCCAGCTCGCGCTGGGCGGCCTGCAGGTCTCCCTGCAGGGCGAGCACCTGTCCGAGCATCCCGCGATCCTCGGCGACGCCGGAGGCGCTGCCGATCTCCCGGTCCAGCGCGAGGGCGCGGGAGGCCAGGTCGCGCGCCTCCGCGAGCCTCCCCTCCTCGACCGCCAGCGCCGCCAGGTTGCCGAGCACGGCCGCCTCGCTGTCGCGGTCGCCGAGCTCGCGCAAGGTCGTTTCCGCCTCTTCGTACAAGATGCGCGCCTGGGCGCGCTGGCCGAGGCGCTGGTCGACGCGCGCCAGATTGACCGCGATCTGTGCCGCCCTCCGCCGCGAGCCGGTGCGGCGGAAGATGGCCACCGCCTCCTCGTAGTGCTTCCTGGCTCCCGCGAGGTCACCCTGCTCGGAGAGGGTCGCTCCGATGTTGGTCAGGCCCAACCCGAGAGTCTCCTCACTGCCGATCGCACGGCCGATGGCGGCGACTTCCTCGAAGGTCCGGCGGGCGGCCGCCAGATCGCCCTGCTGGGTGAGGACGTTGCCGACGGTGGTGAGCGCCCCGGCGGCAGAGGCCAGGTCTCCGGCTTTGCGGAACAGCTCGCTCGCCCGCTCGCCGGCCGCCCGCGCCTCGGGCAGGCGGCCGAGGCCGCGCAGACCGTTCCCCTGGATGTGCAGCGCCCGCGCGACGATGAGCGGCGCACCCTGGGCCTCTCCTTTGCGCTCGGCGCGGAGCGCGGCCTCGATCCCGCGGGCGTGGTCGCCGAGGCTCTGGGTGGCTTCGGCCTCGGCGAGGTCGATCCGCGGATCGTCGTGCCAGGGCTCGGGCGCAGCCTTCAGGCGCTCGACCGTGCGGAGGGCCTCGCCGGCTTCCCCCTGCTGGATCTGCGCCCGCTCCAGACCGAGCCCATATTCCAGCTCATCGGGGAACCGTGTCCACAGCTCGCGATAGATGGCGATCGTGCGGTCCCACTGCCACGTGGTCTCGGCATAGCGGGCCTCGACGCGGAGGCGCGGCTCGTCGCCGAGCCCGGAAGAGCGGCGGACGGCCTCCCGCGCGGCCTCCTCGGCCTTCGCCTGCCAACCTAGCGCCCTCCAGGCGGCGGCCAGATCGGCCCGGATCAGGGCGTTCTCCGGATCGGCGGCGCTGGCCTGCTCGAGCAGGTCCTTCGCGGCCAGAGTCTCGAAGCGGGAGAGGTTCTCCAGGCCCTCGGCGTAGAGGCGTGCGGCGCGCACGCTGGCCGGGCGGGCGGAGCGCACCGCCAGCTGCTCGGCGGCGGAGAGATCGCCTGCTCCCAGACGGTTCCGCAGCTGCACGCCCAAAGCGTCGACCAGATCGAGGAGACCCGCCTCGGTCCCCTCCTGGCGCAGGGAGGCGACGATCTCGCCGCTCTTCGCATCCTGGATCGCCACCACGCAGCGGAGCCGCTCTCCACGGCGGCCGGCGAGATACGAGCCGGTGATCACGAAGTCGGCTCCGAGCCGCGAGCGCAGGCGGGCCAGGGTCTCCGGCGCGAGGTCCGTGCCGCCGGTCAAGCCGAGCTCGCGGCGCGCCCGGCTCACCTGCTCGCCGGAAATCAGCCGCAACCGCTCGCCGGCCGCGAGCTCGGACGGCAGCAGGCGCACCAGCGACCGCTCCACGTAGTCCACGTCCGGGTCGCGCGACAGGTTCTCGAAGCCGAACACCGCCACGGCCGGGCGCGGCGCGGCGGTCGATCGCATGGGGGCCTGCCGCCGGTGCCAGGCCAGGAAGCCGAGGACGAGGCCGGCCACCGCGACGGCCACCCCCGCGGCCCGCGTCCACCAGGCATGGCGGGACTGGCGCCGCCGGCGCAACGCGCCGGGCGAGGAGGCTCGAGCCTCCCGGGGAGCCGCCAACGCTCGCGCCACCTCCCCGGGCGTGGCGAAACGATCCGCCGGATCGCTCTCCAGGCAGCGCAGGATCACCTCTTCCCAGAGCGGATCGAGATCCGGAGCGTGGACGCGGGGGAGCGTCGGCGGCTCGCGCAGGCGCTTGATCGCCGTGCCGACCGCCGTGTCGGCGCTGAACGGCAGGCTGCCGGTGACCATTTCATAGAGGACGATCCCGAAGGCGTAGATGTCGGTCGCCGGCGTCACCGCCTCGCCCCGGACCTGCTCGGGGGCCATGTAAGCCGGAGAGCCGATGAGAGCCCCCGTGCGGGTGACCGAGGCCGCGCCCGAGCTGCTCCAGGCGAGACCGAAATCGGTGACCACGGCGCGCAGGCCGTCGGGTCCCGGCACCAGCATCACATTGCCGCTCTTGAAGTCGCGATGGACGACGCCGGCCTGATGCGCGGCCTGCAGCCCCTCGGCGATCTGGGCGACCAACGGCAGCGCCGCGGCCGGGGCCATCCGCCCCTCGCGCTGCAGGTAGGCTTCCAGCGTCTCGCCGCGCAGCAGCTCCATGGTGATGAAGGCGAGGTCGGCCCCGCCCTCCTCGCGATGGTGGAACAGGTCGAACGTCCGGCACACGCTGGGATGGGTGACCCGGCGGGCGAGCTGGATCTCGCGCTTGAAGCGGTGCAGCACCTCCGGATCGCGCGCGATCTCGGGGCGCACCAGCTTGATCGCCACCTGCTCCTCCAGCTCGAGGTCGGTGGCCTCGTAGACCTCGCCGATCGCTCCGTCGCCGAGGCAGGCCACGATGCGGAAACGGCCGGCGAGGACCTGCCCTGCCGTCAGGAAAGGCGGACGGAAGCGGCCAGGGGACAGGTCTTCCAACCGGGATACCTCGCAACCGGGAACAAGGGGTTCCTGGGCCACTATATACCGGAAGACCGACCCTGGCGAAGCTACTTCCTGTCTCTCATCGACGGAGGCGCATGGAGCCTCGCATCGTCCTCATCGATCAGCTTCGCCTTGTAGTAGTCATCCGGCGCTCCGGTCACCATCCCGGTCCACCAGGACCGTTGGATCTGGACCTCTCCGACCTTCTTGATCTCCCTGCCCACGGCCCCTCTCTCGATCTCCTTGGCGCCGATCCGGTTCACCTCGGCGCTCAACAAGCCACGCTTCACCTTCTCGCCGTCGATCTCCTTGATCCTTCCGGTCCAGAACGAGCGCTTGATTGGCATCTCTCTCTCCTCTGGCAGACCGAGGGCGGATTGAGTGATGGGGACGCTCGTATTGTAGCGCTAAAGATCGGACTGCTCAATACCCTGCGCAGCTCGCGAGCAGGCTTGGTGCTATAAACGGCCCATGTACGAGAACCGCACCGAGCCTCTGCTGAGCCGCCGCGCCTTCTTCCTCCGCCTGGGACGGCACGCGGCTGTGTCGGGCGGTCTGATCCTGGGCTCCCTGGCTCTGGGCATGGCCGGATATCGCCTGACCACCGGCATGGACTGGATCGATGCGCTGCTGAACGCTGCGATGATCCTGACCGGCATGGGGCCGGTGGCGACGGACCATCCCCTGGACACCTCCGCCAAGCTGTTCGCGACGTTCTACGCGCTCTACTCCGGTGTGGCGTTCCTCGGTATCGCCGGCCTTCTCATCGCGCCGGTCGCGCACCGCCTCCTGCACACGCTCCATGTCGATCCAGACGGCGGCAATGGCGCGGACTCCGATGCGGACCCTCGATGAGCTGGGCTCGGTGGACGCCGAGCCGCCAGGATGGCGGCGCTCCCAGCGAAGCTTGACCGTGGAGGCTCAGAGGCAGTAGAGCTCGGTATAGCCGCAGCCTTTGCAGATCCAGGCGCCCAGCGTGTACCGCTCCTTCTCTCCCATGAAGACGATCGCCTCGGGCTTTTCGAAGACCGCGACCTCCACAGGCCGCTGGATGTAGGGGATCACCTGCTTCGCGTTCGCGACGATGTCCTGGCTGCCGCACTTGGGGCACTTTCCGCTCTGTCTCATGGGTTTTGATTCTATCCTCTCCTGTGGACCGCCACCTCCTGGAGGACCGTCCGCAGCGCCTGCACGCTCACCGGCTTGGTCAGGTGCCTTTCGAATCCGGCCTCCAGGCTCTTCCGGATGTCCTCTTCCATGCCGTAGCCGGAGAGGGCGATCCCGCGCAGCCCGTGGCGCTTCCCCAGCTCGCGCATCAGGTCGAGCCCGCTGCCGTCCGGCAGCCCCAGGTCGGAGAGCAGGAGATCGAGCCCCGCGGCGCCGCCGCACGATTCGGCCGCGGCGAGCCCCTGGGCGACGCTGCCGGCGACCGTGACCCGGTGCCCATGGCCGCGCAGGAGCTCGGCCATGGCCTCGGCCGTGTCGGCGTGGTCCTCGACGAGGAGGATGCGCAGCGGGAGGTCGGCCCGCGGCGCGCTCGCCTCCCTCCGCACCGGCTGGCGCCCCGGCCCGATCATCGTGTCGTCCAGGTCGAGCAGCTCTCCGGCCGGGAAGCGGGCGACGAAGGTGGCGCCGCTGCCGTGTCCCTGGCTGGAGGCGGTCAGCGTACCGCCGTGCAGCTCGAGGATCGCCCGGCTGACCGCCAGGCCGAGACCGAGGCCGCCGAAACGGCGGGTGATCCGGCGGTCCGCCTGCTCGAAGGCGTCGAAGACCCGCGGCAGCATCTCCGGCTCGATCCCGATCCCGGTGTCGGCGATCTCCACCTCGATCCAGCGGCCGGAGTGCGCCGACCCAACCCGGGAGCGCACCCGGACCGTGCCGCCGGCAGGGGTGAACTTGACGGCGTTGTTGAGCAGGTTCCAGAAGACCTGCATCAGACGCGAGCCGTCGGCCTGGGTGTGGTAGTCGCCCGGCGTCAGGTCCATTTCTAGGTGCAGGCGCCCGGACGCCACCTCCTGCGCGCAGCAGATGTCGACCGCGTGGGCCAGGGTCTGCTGCACGTCGATGCCCTGCGGCTGGAGCACGAGCTTGCCGCGGGAGATGCGGGTCAGGTCGAGGAGGTCGTCGATGAGGCGGGCCTCCAGCTCGACGTTGCGGCGGATCATCGCCAGGCTGTCGCGCAGGCCGGGGCGCAGCGTGGCGTCCTCCTCCAGGACCGAGACCGCGGCGAGGACCGGGGTGAGCGGAGTGCGCAGCTCGTGGGAGAGGACGGCGAGGAAATGGTCCTTGGCGCGGCTCGCCGCTTCCACAGCCTCCTTGGCGGTGCGCAGCGCCGCTTCGGCCTGCTTGCGGACGCCGATATCGGTGGACATGGCGAGGATCAGCTCCGGCTCGTCCTCCGGGCTGCGCAGCAGAGCGGTCCAGATCTCGACGTCCACGAGCGAGCCGTCCTTGCGGCGCCGGACCGTCTCGATGCCGTCCACGCTCTCGCCCGCGAGCGTCCGGCGCAGGATGGAAGAAAGCTCCTCCCGGCGATCGTCCGGCACCGTGGGAAGCGGCCGGCCGAAGACCTCGCGGCGGCTCCAGCCGAAGAGGAGCTCGGCCGCCGGGTTCCAGGTGCGGACGATCCCCTGCCGGTCGAGCACGCTGATCGCCAGCGGAGAGGCTTCGATCAGGGTGCGCAGGGTCTGGTGCGAGCGCAGCAGGTCCTCTTCGGCCCAACGGCGCTCGGTGACGTCGACTCCGGCGCCGGCGACGTGCCCGATCCGCCCGCCTTCCTCCACGGCGGTGAAGATCCAGGAGATCAGGCGAGGCTCCTCGTCACAGCTCTTGAGACGGCTCTCGCTCGCCCGCGGGAAGAGCTCCGGAGCGAGATGGTCGAAGAAGGCGCGAAAAGGGGCGGCGTCCCCGGCGTCGGCGAACAGCTCCCAGAGGGGGCGGCCCATCACCTCGGCCGCCGGGCAGCCGGTGATCCGCTCGCACTCGCGGTTGAACAGGACGATCCTCCCCTGGAGGTCGAGGAGGACCACCAGATTGCCGAGACCGGCGAGGGCCGCCGCCGCCAGATCCCCGCTCTCTGATTCGTCCTGGAACGGGCCATCCTGACCGGCAGCGACACCCTTCCCGAACCGTGGGTCGCTCACCAAGTTGAAAAAACCTCCACTGCTGGTCCCGAGGGAGCCGGCAAGTAATAGCTGCAAGTGTATTCCGGAATGCCGAAAAAGACGAACGCGTCAGTCCCGGAGCGCGGCGCGCAGCCGCTCCAGGTCGACGGGCTTGGTCAGGTGCTGAGCGAAGCCCGCCGCGAGGCTGGCGCGGACATCCCTGTCGGTCCCGTAGCCGGACAGGGCGATCCCGCGCAGGCCGCGTTCGGCCAGCTCGCGCATCAGGTCGAGGCCGCTGCCGTCGGGCAGCCCCAGGTCGCTGATCAACAGATCGAGTCCCGCGTCGTTCAAGGCGGCCGTAGCGGTGGCCCGGCCGGAGGCCAGGTCGTGTGCCACGAGGACCTGGTGTCCCAGGATGTCCAGGACCTCGGCAACGGCCGCGGCAGTATCGGCATGGTCCTCCACCAGGAGGATGCGCAGCGGCCGGTCCCGGCGGAGATCCGGCGCGCCGCCGTCGCCGTCAGCGCTGGCCGGACGCTCCGCCGTGCCGGCCTCGCGCGTCGCGCACGGCAACCAGACCGTGAAGGCCGCGCCCTGGCCCTCGCCGTCGCTCGCCACCGTGACCCTCCCCTTGTGCAGCTCGACCAGGGCCTTGCTGATCGCCAGGCCCAACCCCAGGCCGCCGAAGCGGCGGGTGATGCTCCTCTCCCCCTGCTCGAAGGAGTCGAAGATGCGCGGCAGCAGCTCGGGAGCGATGCCGATCCCCGTATCGGCGACCTCGACCGCGAACCCGTCTCCTTCCGGGCGGGTGCGGACCCGGACCGTGCCGCCGTCCGGGGTGAACTTGAAGGCGTTCTTGAGCAGGTTCCAGAAGACCTGGGTCAGGCGCGGTACGTCCGCGCAGACCGTGTGGTCGACGGCGGCGAATTCGGTCTCGACCGCGATCCACTTGCCGCTGCCATCCTCCTCGGCCGAGCAGCTCTGGAGCGCGTGGTCCAGGACCTCCCGCAGGTCGGCCGACTGCAGGTGGAGCTCCAGCTTGCCGCGGGCGATGCGGGTGAGGTCCAGGAGGTCGTCGATCAGCCGCGCCTCCAGCTCGACGTTCCTCCGGATCACGGCGAGGGCGCCGCCGAGCGATGCGCGCACCTGAGGGTCGCTCTCCAGGGCCGAGACGACCGCCAGGACCGGCGCGAGCGGAGTGCGCAGCTCATGGGAGAGGGTGGCGAGGAACTTGTCCTTGGCCGCGTTCGCCCGTTGCGCCTCGCGATAGAGACGCGCGTTGTCCATCGCCACGGCCGCGCGGGACGCGAGCTCCCGGCCGAGCTCGACGTCGGACTCCGTGTAGGTGCGCCCCGACTCGGCGGTCGCCAGCATCAGAGCGCCCAGCTCCTGGCCGCGCGCGGCGAGCGGCAGCACCAGGACCGAGCGCGGATCGAGCCGGCGGTAGATCTCCAGCAGCTCCTCGTCGTCAGAGACCGACCGCGCCGCCTCGACGGAGGGGCTGGCCAGGAGCACCGGTGACCCGCTGTGGACGGCGCGGGCGATGAAGCTCTCCTCGTGATCCAGGGACGGCCGGTAGAGCTCGCCGAGACGGGCGAGCAGCGGCTCCTTGGCCGGATCCGTGTGCGCGGTCGCAACCTGGCGGACCTCGCGGCCTTCGCCGATCTCATAGAGCATGCAGTAGTCGCCCACGCGGGGAACGGTGAGGCGCGCCAGGCTGCGGAGCGTGGCCTCATAGTCGAGAGACGCGGTGAGCAGAGCGCTCGCTTCGGCCAGGAAAGCCGACCGCTGCTGCGCCGCCTCGGCCGCTTCCTTGGCCGCTTGCAGCTCGGAGGGAGTCATGAGGTCCATGAGCTCGACTCAACCCACCCTGCGGTGGAACGCTGCGAAGGAGCCCGGCATCAGCGGCGCACGCGGCGCCCGAACCGGCCGATCCAGAAGCTCAGCTCCTCGGCCGCCAGCCAGCGGGCGAGCCCGAGGTAGAGCAGACCGAAGCTTCCGACGACCACCAGAGCCTTGAGCGCCACATGCAGGCCCGGCAGGAATCTCCAGATCACTGCCGCGGCCACCGCGGCCGCTCCGGCCAGCAGGAGCAACCGCGCGGTCTCCTTCCACGGTAGAGCTCCGGTGGCCCCACGCTGCGCCAAGGCAGCCTGGAGCCGCAAGAGCTCGAACCATGCGCCAACGCCAGAAGCAAAAGACAGGCCCACCGCTCCGAGCCGGAGGGCGCGCGCGCCCGGCGGCACCGCCACCAGGGCCGCGACCGGCACCCGGTCCAATAGGAGCATGAGCGGGACCGCGATCAAGGCGGACAGCCCGACCCGCCAGGCGGCGATGCGCGCGGGCACCGAGGTCTCCCCCAGGGCATAGAAGGTGTTCTGCAGCAGGCGGGACGAGGTGGTCGCAAGCAGCCCCGAGGTGTAGCCGCAGAGGACGAGATAGACCAGCCACTGGTCGGTCGTCGTGAACCTCCCCGTGCGGTAGATCAGCCCCACGATGAGGAACCCGAAGGCGAGATAGCCGACGAACGTCGGAACGTTCAGGAACGCCATCTGGCGCAGCGACCGGCGGACGCGCGGCACCAGCTCGGCCGGGCTCCCCCCGAGGCGCGCCAGCTCGGGGAGCTCCGCCGCGGCGATCGACATGCCGAACAGGCTGATCGGCAGCATGTACGGCATCTGGGCGAAGCCCAGAGCCGAGACGGCGCCGACCGCCAGGAACGAGGCGAGGAACTGGTCGAGATAGCCGGCGAGCTGCACGACGCCGCGCCCGGCGAGCACCGGCCCGAACGCCCCCAGGGCCTGGCGCACGCCGGGCACCCGGGTGGAAAACGACAGGCGGAACCCGCGCAGCACCCGCGCCACCATCGGCAGCTGGACGAGGAACTGCAAGAGGCCGCCGGCCAGCGCTCCCCAGCACGCCGCGAAGAGGAGCCGGTCCAGGGCGGCGAGGGTGGCGCTCCCGGAGCCCGCATGCGACACCGCGCCTCCGGCCCAGACCAGGGACGCGATGATCGCCGCGTTCCACACCACCGGCGCGATGTACGGCACGAGGAACTTGCGGTGGCTGTTGAGGATCCCCAAGGCCCAGACCGACAGGACGAGGAACCCCGTCATCGGGAAGATGATGCGCACGGCGGCCACCGCCAGCTCGAAGCGGTTGACCGGGCCGGTGTCGTTGAGGAAGCCCGCGGAGAGGACGGCGACGATGGGCCGCGCCAGGAGCACGCCGAGCAGGGAAAAGCTGGCCGCCGCCGCGAGGAGGAGCCCGAAGATCGCACCGGCGAACCGCCCGGCGTCCTCCTCCCGCCCTTCGTGGATCATCCGCGTGTAGAGGGGGATGAACGCCGCCGAGAGAGTCCCCTCGCCGAGCAGGTTCTGGATCGCGTTGGGAGCGCGCAGGGCGGCCCGGAAGACGTCGGCGTGGGGACCGACGCCGAAGAAATGGGCGAACGTGTACTCGCGGACCAGGCCGATGACGCGCGAGGAGAAGATCCCCAGAGCGACCAGAGCGGCGCCCCCGCGGCCGGCCGGTTGGGCCGCGGCCGGAGGAATCGGCTCCGGAGCGGTCGATGGTTCGGGGGACGTTGGAAGGATCGGCTCGCTCATGGAGGCGGCATTGTACGCGAGGCCCTATAATCTCGCCCTGTCATGAAGGTCCTCAAGAGCACGATCCCTGCCATTCTCCTGTCCCTCGCCGCCGTCTCCCCGGCTCTCAGCCAGCACTCCGCACCCGCCGCCGCCGCACCCGGCACAGCCAAGCCTCCTGCTGCGGACGACTGCAAGTCCTTGCGCCAGAAGGCGCTCCTGACCGGCGGACCGGACGTCCTCCGGCTCCTCACCGAGGCCCAGGCGGTCTGCCGGAAAGCCCAGCAGGCCGTCTCCCGTACCGAGCAGCCCGTGCCGTGGGCTGTCGCCACCCTCGATCTCGCCAACGTCACCGCCGACCGCGCGATCATCGGAGGCGGTGGCGCCTCCACCGCGCTCCAGGGGCTCGACGAAGCGGTGGCTCTCGACCGGCAGGTGCTGGCGGAGCTCTCCGCCGAGAGGTCTCGAGAGGTGTGGACCGCGGCACAGATGAACCTGGGGTCCGCCCTGCAATCGCGCGGCATCCGCACGAACGGTGAGGCGGGGATGCCGTACCTCCAGGAAGCGGCCGACCATCTGCGCCAGGCGCTGCACCTGCTCGATGCCGTGAAAGAGCCGCAGAACTGGGCCGAGACCCAGAACAACCTGGGGCTCGCGCTCGCCGAGCTCGGCGCCCGCAAGGGGAAGCCCGCCGGCAACGCGCTGCTGGAGGAGGCGTTCCAGGCCTTCGGAGAGGTCCAGAAGGTCTACACCCCGGAAAAGCAGCCGCACCGCTGGTCCGAGGCCCGCCTCGCCCAGGCCCGGGTACTGCTCGCCGTGGAGAGGTTCAACGACGCGGACCCGGTCCTCCAGGAGGTCACCGACAAGGACCCCGACAATCGCCGCGCGCTCCTCACCTACGTCAGCCTGCTCGGCGGCCGTCTGGAACGCCCGGCCGATGCCGCGACCCTCACCGCCAAATGGCTCGAACGCCATCCGGACGACCTGGACGTCCAGATCCTCAACCTGGAGAACCTGTACGCCTCGGGACGCCTGGCGGAGAGCCGCATCCGGGCGGTCGGACTGAGCGGGAAGGCGACCGGGCTGCCCCCCGGGATCCGCGTCTCCCTGATGGGCTACGAGATCGCCACCGCACTCGCCACCGGCAGCAAGGACGCGCCGGAGCATCTCGGCTCCCTGATCACCCTGGTGGCGGCACAGCCGGCGGATTTCCGCATCGCCGGCAACTTTGCCGGCAGCCTCCGTTTCATCCAGTCCCGCCAGGACATGCGCAATAGCGACTGGCAGATCCAGCTCTTCCACGCCCTCCAGAACCG
>WNGB01002232.1_pt1 | contig 33726 bp, 37 predicted proteins | sample 5400681 | NCBI WGS metagenome assembly WNGB01 (sample SAMN13153367, study PRJNA577476) | soil metagenome | isolation source: 115 cm soil or saprolite under grassland replicate 2 | place: USA:California | collected 2016-06-15
TCAGGCGACGCACGCCGCGCTCGAGACCCCCGGCACCGTCACGCTGCCCCGCGCGCTCCTGCCCGCCTGACGTCGGGCTCCGGGCCAGCCTCACTCGCCCCGTGCCTGCTTCGCTGTGGGGAAACGCGAGGACTTACACAAGTTCCACGTCTTGCGCCACGTCAACGACGCGCTGGACGAAACACGGCGCGCCGAGTTCTTCCGCCAGGGCGGCGCGGCCCGCCGGCTTCTGCGCGGTAAGCGGTGGCTGTTGCTCCGGGCGTGGGGCAATCTCGAGCGGGGGGAGCGGCACGAACTCAAGGACCTTCTCGCGCTCAACCGTCGGCTCGCCAAAGCCCATCTGCTCAAGGAACAACTGGCGCACCTCTGGGACTACACCTACGAAGGCGCGGCGTGGCGCTTCCTGGCCGCCTGGGTCCACGCGCTGCGGTGGCAACGGCTCCCGGCCTTCGCCAAGGTCGCCCAGCTTCTCAGTCGTCACCTCGACGGCATCCTGGCCTACTGCCACGTCAAGGTCCCGTTCGGAAAGGTCGAAGCCATCAACGGCAACATCCGCGCGATGATCCGTCGCGGTCGTGGTTATCGCGACCACGAGTACTTACTCCTCAAGGTCCAAAAGGCAACGGCGGAGCGGCGTCGTGCCCGGCGTGCCGCATGAATCCTCACCGCGTTACAGATTCTGGTGTAGAGCGGAAAAAGCAAGCTTTGCTCGGGCGGAGACGCTCTGCCCTCTGGTCGCAACCTGTCGACCGCGGCCTCGAGCAAGACATTCGCCAGAATCGGCAGCGTTTGACGCGGTTCGACGATGTTCTGGACCAGCTGGCTGCGTTGAGGAACCAGGCTGCAGATGGCAAACTAGGAGTCGTTCCTCCCCCCGGCGAACACCCAGAGCGAATTGTTCCGGCTGCGGGTTGAACGGGCGCGCCGCAGAAAAAGGATAAAGAAGACATCTTATGTTCAAGCTTCGGGGAGCCCTAGATCCAACGATCCTGGTCGTGGCAATGATGGTGCTGGTGGCCTTGAGTCCTTTTTTCATCCCTCAAGCGCTGCGCTGGCCGCAGGAGCCTGTCAATCGGAACGCTTCGGCGAAGACCCGGCAGGTCCTGCGCTTGCTCTACGAGCTTCCCAACCGTCCTGACCATAAGGTGATTTCGGGCCAGGTCTTGCGTACCCTTGATTATAATCCCAACTATCCTGATGGAGACCCCAGGCGACTTCCCCCGTACCCGGACGTTTACGACCGCATCCGGATGATTCACGACCAGACCGGGTATTGGGTAGGGATCGCGGGCGCGGAATACAGTGACTGGGGGAAGGCCGAGCGCACACAAAATCAACGGATTCTATCCTCCGAGCTCAATCCCCATCTCATCGCCCATTCGCAGAGGGGGGGAATCGTCATGCTGCATTGGCACCCGTGGAGCCCCAAAACCGGGTTGTCGGGGACGACCGACGTCATCCGCCATGATGCCAATGAACTTCTGAATCCGGGCCAGATCCATGACAACTGGATGAGGCTCTTGAACGATGCCGCCGCAGGATTGCGAGAACTCCGAGACAACGACGTCGTCGTCCTGTGGAGGCCGATGCACGGCAATAATCTCCAATGGTGGTGGTCGACGTTGGGTCAGAAGGGTTATCGACGGGTCTGGGCCCACATGGTCGACTACTTCAGCACTACCTGGGGGCTCGACAATATCCTCTATTTTCAATCCTGGTACCCTGTCGAGGGCACGGGCAGGAAGTATGCGGGGGGCGATATCGTGGACATCGTCGGCATGGATGACATCCCGACGAATCCGATCACTCCCCCAGGACTATGGGATTCGCTTCGGGCCTTCGGAAAGCCCATTGCGGTTTCTGAAGGCTGGCTTCCGGAGGGAACGACTCCTGGTAGTTTCGATACGCGGACGATCATTGAGGGAATCAAGCGATTGGCTCCCCGAATCACGTTCTTTGTCCAGTTCGATCATCCCAGATATCCGAAGAATCACCTTGCGGCGAATCTCTTCGTTCGTGAGCTGCTCTCGGACACTTGGATCGTCAATGCACCGATTTTTGATTCCCTACAAAGGAAATGAGCCACGCGGATGACCCATCTCGCCGAACTCGAGGAGTTCGTGGGTGAGCATCGCCCGCACGGTAAGCTACGCTGCGACGCGACAGAGGCCGCCTGGAACGGCTACCGGCTGACCGTGAGGTGCCTGTTGGCGTCGTGTTCGAGCGGTGGCAGGACACGGACCATGTCCAGCATTTGGGCGATCAACTGGTGCCCTATTGGCGTCACGTGAAATTCGCCTGCTCAAGCTGATATACGCGGCGGTGATCCGCGCCGCCGATCGCTGGCGCGGGATTCCGATCGGCGAGTTCGAGCAGCGCCAACTCCGGGCGATCCACGACGAAGGGCCGGCATCAGGTCCCGCGCACGCATCATCACTGGGGCACGACGGCCACGGAGCTGACGTTCGGCGGCCGACGCGTCCAGATCCGACGGCCCCGGGTGCGGGGGACGACTGGCGGGGAAGCGACCTTGCCGTCGGTGGCGGTGTTTCGGGACCCGGATCTGCTGACCGCGCGGATGATGCAGCAGCTGCTCGCCGGAGTGCCGATGCGCCACTACGAGGACAGTCTCGAGGCGCGGCCGAGCGGGCGGCGCACCCGAGGCAGCAGCAAAAGTGCCGTCAGTCGGACCGTGGTCCAGCGGACCCGGCAGCCGAGGTGGTGGCCCTGTTCATGGATGGCGTCGTGGTGGCGCCGCAGACGGCGATCGTGGTCCTGGGATTCACGCGCGACGGGACCAAGGTCCCGCTGGGACTGCGCTTGGGCGCGACGGAGAACGCCGTGGTGTGCGCCGAGCTGCTGCAGGACTTGCTGGCCCGCGGGCTCCCGCTCGACGGGCGTGTGCTGTGCGTGATCGACGGAGGCAAGGGGCTGCGCAGGGCGCTCGGCGATGTGCTCGGCGACGCCGCGGTGATCCAACGATGCCGCTCCACAAGGGGCGCAACCTCGATGCCCTCGTGCCGAAGTCGCGGCAGGCCTACGTCCGGGCCGCCATGCGCGGCATATCAGGCGGCAGCGCGACGATTGCACGCCGCCAGCTGACGGCCCTCGCGACGTGGCTGGAGCGAAATGGCCAAGCCGATGCCGCCACCAGGGTGCGTGAAGGCTTGGAGGAAACGCCCACGGTGCTGAAGCTGGGACTGCCACCGAGGCTCCGTCGCTTCTTCGCGACGACGAACTGCATCGAGAATCTGATCGGCACCCTGCGCCACGTCACGCGGAACATTAAGCACTGGTGCGACGGGGACATGCGACGGCAGTGGGTCGGGCTCGGCCTGCTCCGCGCCGCCGAGGGCTTCCGGCGCATCAAGCGGCATGGCGAGCTGAGCGCGCTCGTGACCGCGCTCGCCGCCGCGACCGCCTCGGAGCGCGCCGCGTGAGCCGTCGCGGCCACCGTCTCCGAAACGCGAGGGCCACAATCGGTTCAGGATCGATCTTCTGGCAGGGGACCGCTATGTCGGTATTCCCCAGCGTGGCTGTGAACTGAGGGTATGATGCCGCCGCGCTCAGCCGAGTTCAACAGTGCGCGGGACAAGCCCGGAGGCACAGCCAAGGGTGAGTAGAATCCCGGGTAAAAGTAGGTGTCGCATAGTCACGCCCTCCTTAGACGCTTTGCGGCCACTGTGTCACCGGGCGCCCGTGCTCCCCCCCAGGTACAGGGATTTCTTACATTTTGCGCGGACCCGAGTGTCGGAGACTGAAGCGGAGCCGCCCGTGGCGCCTCACCGCCGATGGAATTCACTGTCAGGCTCAGCTGTGCTGCGGTAAGCTCGAAAATGTCGTAGGGGATCTGCCCCAATTGTCACGATTCCGCGCGAGAGGGTGCTCATACCGTCCGTCCGTATCGAGGGCCCCTCGCCGCACTTGGGAGGTACCCGTGTTGGCGACCGGAGCGCTCCGGTGACCGCGCACCATCCCCTGATCTCGGTCGTCACGCCGTCCTTCAACCAAGCCGCCTATCTCGAGACGACGATCCGGTCGGTGCTCGAGCAGGGATACCCGAACCTCGAGTACCTCGTGATCGACGGCGGCAGCACCGACGGCAGCGTCGACATCATCAAGAAGTACGCCGACCGCCTCACGTATTGGGTGAGCGAGCCCGACTCCGGTCAGAGTAACGCGATCAACAAGGGGTTTGCCCGCGCCACCGGCGAACTGCTCGCCTGGCTGAACTCCGACGACTACTACATGCCGGGTGCGCTCCACACATTCGCCGAGGCGGCGGTGGCGCACCCTGACGCGGACTTCTTCGTGGGGATCGGGAGAGCGGTGGACGTGAACGGGAGGATCTTGTTCGACCTTCCACCGCCGGAGAACCTCGGCCTGGAGTCCACGTACCGGTGGCTCGACCGCGGCGACTTCCTGCAGCCCTCCGCGATCTTCCGCCGGCGCATCTGGGAGCGGGCCGAGCCCATCGACGAGGACATCCACTTCGTGATGGACGTCGACCTCTGGTTGCGAATGGCGAAGGCGGGATGCCGGTTCCACCTGATCGACGCCGTCCTCTCCAGTGCCCTCGTGCACGCCGCCGCGAAGACGACGGCCTACACGCACCTGATGCGCGTCGACTGCTCGCTCGTGATCGCGCACGGCGGCGCGGAGGTCGCGCACCGCAGCCTGGACCGCATGGCGATGCAGCTGGCGCGCTGCGAGGCCACTCTCGAGCGGCTGCGCGGCAACCGGTTTGCAATTTGTGCTTTTTGAGGTGCTGCCCCAATTGCCTATTGGCATCTACGTGCACTTCCACGATATTCTCGAGACATTCGAGTATCCGGAGGAGTGGCTGCTTGGCGGACGGTATTGGAATGGAGCTTATTTTCCTGAGAGCTTCGAAAAGTTCTTAGAGGAGAAGCTGCCCCTTTGTCTGAAAGATATCGGTGCCAGCCTCTACATCAGAAGAGTTAGTTAACTGACAAGGGGCATGCGGAGGCAGACAGGAGAGACGACTTATGGGGATTGCAAGGCGAGTGCTGGTCACCGGGGCCGGTGGATTCATCGGCCATCCTCTGGTCACCCATCTGAAGTGCGCCGGCTATTGGGTGCGTGGCGTGGATATCAAACAGCCCGAATACCGTCCGACTCAGTGACGCATGTTGAATAGTCATCCAAAGGTTTCCATCTGCGTCCCCAACCTGAACACCCGGCCATATCTGCCAGAACGGTTTGAGACGATCTTCAACCAGACGCTTCAGGACTGGGAGTTGATCGTCTATGACAGTCATTCGGACGATGGCTCATGGGAATACATCCAGGAAGTGGCAGCCCGCGAGCCACGCATGAAAATTTTCCAGGGGCCCAGGGAAACGACGCCCGCTTGCTGGAACCCCTGCATCCGCGAAGCGAAGGGCGAATATGTCTATATCGCGACGAGCGATGACACCATGATGCCGGATTGTCTGGAACAGATGGTCGCAGCGTTGGCGGAACACCCGGACTGCGGCCTGTGTCAATGTAAGCTGGAGATCATTGACGAAAAGGGATTGCCCTTTCCGCCGGAGCAGCAATGGAATCATTATACGTTGGGTGCTTATGACGAGGCGCTGGTGAAAAAAAAGAACAAGCGGCTCGCACCGCATGACGGACTGCTGCATCCGGCCTTGTTCACCATTTATACTTCGATCACCCAGCTTTTGATCCGCCGGACGGTGTTCGATCGGATCGGATTTTTTAACGGCCAATGGGGGCCCATCAGTGATTTCGAGTGGGGGATGCGCGCGGGGCTTCTGGAAAACTGCATTTACATTCCCGAAACACTGGCGACGTGGAGAATTCATCCGACACAAGCGACGCAGGATGTCCATACCGTGCCGAACCGTTTAAAGATGATCGAAATGACTCGCGCGGCTTTTGCCAGCGCCCGTGAAATAGACGCTGGTCTTAAGCGTATTGATACTGATGACCTGGTGTATTTTCTGGCGCGAGACATCGTGGAAATGGGCTATTCGTCCGGCAAGGGTGGCCGGATCAAATTGCGTTTTCTGTTCGGCCAGCTGCTAGGTCACCCGCGTCCGGTCATTGACTTCATCTTGGATCGTTTGACAAAAAAAACCTGGGGGCCGTGGCGTTGTGCCAACCGCTATGGCCGGCTGAAGCAGACCCTGAAAAAATACGATGTGCCGCTCCCGGTCTGGGTCTAGTTCGGATTTCCTGGTGTTTTGCTCATGCGCATTTTGATTGCCACTCCGGTTCTGCCCTGGCCGCTTAATTCCGGCGGCAACGCAGCGCAATTTTCCACGTTCAAGTGCCTCGCGGAAGATCATCAATTCACCTTGGTTTGCCCCGTCTACGACGAGGCCGGCATGGCGAACGCAAAAGTGCTTCTGGCTGAATTGCCGAATGTAAACGTCCGGGCGGTTTTCTGCGGTACACCGCCTCCGCCCAAGCCCAAGCTTCGGATCCGAATGGCGAGGTCAATTGTTCGTTGCGGCCGCCGGCTATTAGCGCCCCCGGAACCACAAACGGCATTGCAACCGGACAGTGCAGGTTCGCTTCGGTATCCATTCAGCCCGGTGTCCGAAAATCTGATTGCGGCCTTGCAGGATGAATTATCGAAGGGAGTTGATTTGTGTCAGGCGGAGTTCGCGGAAATGTTGTCTCTCGGTTCGTGGTTTCCAGTGAACTTGCCCAAGCTTTTTATTCACCATCAGATTCACTTCGTCTATGCCAAACGGTTTCTGGATACGCTCGGGAGAAACGGCTACTCCAGCTATCTTGAGGCGATGATGCGAACTCAAGAACTGTCCTATCTTCAACATTATCAAGGAGTCATTACCTTTAGCGATTCCGACCGCCAGGCGCTCCTGCCTTATCTGGCACCGGAGAAATTATTCGTCAGTCCGTTTCCCATACCGGCTGACGTTGGTATCGCCGATGAAGTGCCGCTAAAATTTGACGGCCGGTTTCTGTTCGTGGCCTACGAGGAACATGGCCCCAACCGTGACGCTCTGGAATGGTTGCTGGCCACAATCTGGCCGGACATTTATCGGCAGATGCCTGGGGTTCAATTGGTGGTTGTCGGCACATGGAGCGAGTCGGCCAAATCCAAACTGGCCGTTCCCGGAATAAGTTTTTCCGGGTATGTCCGGAATCTTCGGGCCACGTTGCAAGGCGGAATCATGCTGGTTCCCTTGCGCATTGGCAGCGGCGTCCGTGTGAAGATCATCGTCGCGATGGCGCAGGGCGTTCCGGTCGTTAGCACTTCCATCGGCTGCGAAGGCATGCCGGTGCGTAATGGAAAAGATCTTTTGGTGCGCGATGATCCAGGCGCGTTTGCCAGCGCCGCCGTTCAACTGGCCCAAACCCCGGAGTTGTGGCGGCAGTTGGCGCAGGCCGCGCAAAAAACGGTTTCCAAACACTATTCTCCCGAGGGTGTGAGACGGCGGCGCAATGAGATTTATGCCACCATCGTCCAAAATGCCCGCAGCGGGTCCGCCTGAACGCGCGGATTGAAATCAGCCAGCTGCCTAAACCCGGACTATTCGTGAATGCACACGGCGAAGCGCCGAATGGCTCCAGCGAGTGCGGGGATGGCATTACCGAGACCGAGACGGCGGCGCGGCGCGGCGTTGCAGCAATCGCCGCGCTGAGGACTCGGGCAGGAGCGTGAGCGTGTGAGCACGGTGCCGGTGCGCAAGAGACACGCGGGCCGCGGACCAGCGGGTGCGACAGAGCCGGGCGCGTTAGGTCGCGCCGAGCGCGTGGGCGACTTGCTGCCACGCATCGCGCCACGGGAATGTCTGCGGCAGGTGCAGGGCGATGCGCCGGACAGAGCGCTCGACCCACCCGGCGACCTTGAGCAGGCGCTCGCGCAGGGTCCAGACCTGGGCGGCGCCGACCGCCGTGGCGCGCGCATGGGCCTGCAGCACTTGGCACAAGACATAGGCCGCCGCGGAGAGCAGCAGACGGAACTGGTTGGCCGCGAAGCGCGAGCAACTCGTGCGATCCATGGCCACCCCGTACTGCAGTTCTTTGAGCCGATTCTCCAGTCGCCCCGGCCGCAATACAGCCGTGTGTAGACCGTGGCCGGCCGATGCGGCAGGTTGGTCACCAGGAACCGGGGATTGTCCTTGCGTGAGCGCCCGGGATAGCAGAGGACCTCGGCCTTCATGATGATGCGTCGCTTGTGGGCCCAGCGCCGCGCGGCGTAGCGCGTCTCGCCGTACAGCGTCGCCGTCTGCCCGGTGGTGCGCGCGCATCCGCGCCCGGCCCAGGAGGCGCCGGACGCGCTTGTCGAGGCGCCGGTTGCTGGGCAGCCCGAGCACGTACTCGACCCCCGCGGCCTCGAGAAAGGCCAGCAGCGTGGCGTCGGCGAACCCGGCATCGGCCCGCACGCGCACCCGGGCCCGGGGAAAGAGCACCTGGAGTTTGGCGAACAGCCGGCCCAACAGGCCGCGGACACCACGCGTGGCGGCCCCGGTGCCCGGCCGCAGCAGCGTCGCCACCAGGTACTGCATCGGCTCGGTGTTGAAGGTCACCGTGGCCACGAGCGGCAGGTAGCACCACGTGGCGTAGTAGCCATTGAAGAGGGCGAACTCTTGCTGCCCGTGGGTCGGATCGTCGGTCGCATCGAGGTCGATGGTGATGAGCCGGATACAAGCAGACGACCTGGGTCCCGCCTGGCACGTCGCGATAACTGCTCATGTACGCGACGCTCGTGAGGGTGAACTGCTCTCGCTCGAACGCCGCGGGCGATTCGAGAGCGAGCTGCCGTGACGGCCTCTGAATCCGTCAGGCTGGTCGCCTTCTATCTACCCCAGTTCCATCCGATTCCGGAAAACGACCGCTGGTGGGGAAGGGGCTTCACGGAATGGACCAACGTCGTCAAAGCAAAGTCACTCTTCCGCGGACACTACCAGCCTCACCTCCCTGCGGACCTGGGGTTCTATGACCTGCGAGTGCCCGAAGTGCGCGAAGCACAGGCGGAGCTGGCGCGGCAGTATGGCATCTCCGGGTTTTGTTATTACCACTACTGGTTTAACGGCAAGCGGCTGTTGAACAGACCTTTCGACGAAGTACTCCGTTCGGGTAGACCCGACTTTCCGTTCTGTCTCTGCTGGGCGAACGAGAATTGGACGCGCCGCTGGGACGGCCTCGAAAATGAAATCCTCCTTCGCCAAGATTACTCACTGGAGGACGACCGTGCGCACATCGGCTACCTCCTCAGAGCCTTCGCCGATGACCGATACATCCGAGTACACGGCAAGCCGCTGTTCCTGGTCTATCGAACCGAGCTTCTGCCCGCGCCCGAACGGACCGCCGAATTGTGGCGCGAGGCCGCGCGCGCCGCGGGCCTCGGAGATCTCTACCTGGTGCGAGTCGAAAGCTTTGTCAGAGATATAGACCCACGAAGTATCGGGTTTGATGCGGCCGTCGAATTTGCCCCTGACTGGCATGAACGGCCGATGCCCAAGCTGCGCCGTCAGCAGTGGGATGTGCTCGCCCGCATCTACAATCAGCTTCGGAAGCTCCGGTTGCTGCCGCAAGCGTACTTCGACCATGACGTGTATTCATACGACGTTCTCGGTCGACGCATGCTCACAAAGCCCGCGCGGCCCTATACGCGGTTCAGGTGCGTGACGCCATCCTGGGACAACTCGCCGCGGCGGGTGAGCAACGCCACGATTTTTCGCGATTCCACACCAGAAATATACGAAAGCTGGCTTCGGGCGGTGATCCACACCACGGTGAATACGCTCGAAGGCGACGAGCGCCTCGTATTCGTGAATGCCTGGAACGAGTGGGGGGAAGGCAATCACCTGGAGCCTGACCAACGCTGGGGCCGCGCGTATCTCGAGGCGACGTTCCGCTCAATCGCGGAGCCGTGAAAGCAAGTGTGATTCAGTACGCGGTCGAATCACCGATCGTCTAAACTCGTGAGTGCCTCAGCATTCGCCGGACGATGCCCTTGAGGCTTCTGGCCGGCCGCCTCGGAAAATAGCGGTCTCAGCTCGAACTGGCCCATGGCGCCATGGTCGGCCTCACCACGCTCAATGACAGCGAAGTCTGGATAGACGTGGACATTTGCGATCAATGATCTCAATGATGGAAAGACATCGGACTCAGAGAGGGAATGTTCCATCTTGCCTGTAAGGACGGCCAGCTCACAGATCAGCCTGAGTAGGAGCATATCTTTTCGCCTCATTCTTGGTAGAAGATCTGTCATTGACGGATTGAAAGTTTTCGGCAAACCTGACCAGCAGGCCCACGACCAATCCTCGATGATGTACAGACCGCCAGGCCGAAGGAGCGAGAAGAGAGTGTCGAAACTGATTTTCGAGAGGGGTATAGATGCGACGCGTCGTCCAACACAGGGTCGAGCCGGCCGGCAATGTCCGTCGCCACAATCCGCTGGAGTGTTGACGGGTCGGCCTGGCTATTGTCCCGATATGTCTTGATGCGGTCCTGGAGACCTCGCGACGCGACGTAGCGTTGGAAAAGGCGGCTATCGCCAGTTCGAGCTACAGGAACTTATTCAGAGATTCCTTAGAACGGACAACACCTCCTGCTTTCTGGCACCGCGAAGATCGCACCATGATTCGTAGGCATGGTCACGTCGTCGTGATGCTCATCGCCGACGCATACGTCCGCCCGTGAGCCCGCACGTACAGGCTGAGCTGCCCGCGTAGGTCTGCGCCCATTTCTGGCCGTGAGGATGTGGCTTAGAAGCTCGACCCCCGACGAGGCGTTCAATTTTCGCAATAGTTCCGGCGAGCAGTCCCGGTCATCGACATGCGTGCCGTTTCGAAGTTCTATCCTGTCGATCGATCGGTGCATCCGCGCGCCCGCGTGGCGCCCAACAGCTTGACGGCTTCGAGGTAGCCGAGGCCATACCTCTGGTCGGGCTCTAGGTGGTTCCCCTCCGCCCACTGGTTCCAAGCGTTCAGGAACAGGAGCCGCTCCTGCTCGGGCTTCGAGATAATGGACCGCGTCATCTCCCGGAGGCCAGTCGCAAATCGGTCGGGCGTTGAGTTGATGATCACGATCGCGTTGCCTCCGCGCCGGGGAGTGTCGTCCCACCCGACGAAGACGCACGGATGGAACGGGAAATTGCGCTGTCGGCGCACCATGAGCTCCCGGGCCGTGCCGTAGTCGTAGAGCTTGAATCGCCAGTGCCGCACGCCGAGCGCGACGTTGCGCCGCAGCTTCTGCAAGCTAGGCCTGTCGGACATGAACTGGGGCAGGACGCCGAGTTGGGGCTCGAAGACGACCGTCGAATCGAATCCGAGGGGCCGGCAGTCGACCCCCGGGCAGTGTGCATCCACGCCGAGGAGGTAGGGGTCCGGAAGACCGAGGCGGACGCACTCGGCGCGAAAGGTATCCGTCGTGCGCCTCGGCTCGGGCAGATCCCGCGGCCGATAAATCAGGAACAGGGGGCGATCACGAACCCGGAGATATCGAGCGTCGGAGAAGACGGTAGTCAGCCAGCGTACATGCGCCAGGTCGTCATCGGCGGAGTACGTCTGGCGCATCAGGATATGAGTGTCTTTGCCGAGCCGTCGGCGCGACCACGTCTCGTTGGCCCAGGCCAGGCAGAACCGCAGCTTGGGCTCGCCTGAGGCCAGGACATCGTCGAAGGGCCGCTCGAGCAGCCGTCTGCCGTTGAACCAGTAGTGCCAGTAGCAGAAGGCCTCGATCCCGTGCGTAGCCGCAAGCTCGGCTTGGGCGATCCGGGCTTCGGGTAAGCGAAGGTCATAGAAGCCAAGGTCTGCCGGAAGATGGGGTTGATAATGCCCTCGGAAGAGTGGTCGCGCTTGGGTCACATTGCTCCACTCTGTGAAACCTCGGCCCCACCACCGATCGTACTCCGGGGTCGGATGAAACTGGGGAAGATAGAAGGCGATGAGCCGCACTAGGCAATCTTCCGTGGTCGATGTCTCAACCATTCCGATTTACCTGTATGTAACCGTCCTGACAGTACAGTCTGCTTGGGGGATCTCCTCGGCGGCGCGTTTCCGGCACTAAACACGCAATGCAAGATCGGGCGGCAGGTGCGTCTTCACGTACTCTGGTGGATGAGCAGTAAAGAGAAGGTTACTTCCGGCCGCCCCTCGTTCGAGGATCACGACGCGGCCGGAACGGAACGTTCTGCGATCCTCTTCAGTCATGTACGCTAGATAGCACTCAGCGTGCGTGGTCATCGGCAGGTGGCCGCCAGGTTTAAAACCCTGGAGAGTTCCGACAACGGAGCGTAGAGACATAAACGCCCCCTTCTCGGAAGTTCCGGCCCCTCCAAGCCGCACCGGGACTGGTCGACGGATGGCTCCGCCCCCGCATACAGTGGTGGGAACAGAAGCCTGAGACGCCATGCGTTCGCGCCAATCCCGCCCGGGCCTCGCGCATTTCAGGGACTCGAACGTCATAGAAAGCGAGGTCTGCCGGAAGATCGGGCTCATAGTGGCGGCCAGCGAAAATAGGTTTCGCTCGAACAACATTGGTCCACTCGGTAAATCCGTTGCCCCACGCCTGATCGTTTTCCGAGATTGGAATGAATTGCGGGAGATAGAAGGCGATAACGCGCATTGTCCTAATCTATGGTCGTCGTACGTGTTTTGCAAGACTTGCGCGGGCGGCGCTATTTCCGCCTGGCGACCACGAGGTTCTGCACGAAGGATTTATTGTCCGCCTCGAGATACTCGAGGATCTGGAAGCGGTCGGACCAGCGGCGGAGGACATAGGTCTCTGGAATACAGGTTTCGCCGTAAAAGTCCTTACTGAGGGGCCTCCACCCGCCACCGACAGGACTGTGACAGAACTCCCCGCGATCGTAGCGGGCGAGCCAGGCGTCGGTCCCTACGAAAGCCCCGAGCGCTTCCGGGTGCGTGCCGGTGTTCCCACGGCGCGCGCGCTCGCAGCGCTCGATGTACTCACGCGGCCAGGTGGTTGCGAAAAGGAGGCCGCCGGGTGTGAGCCAGCGGTCGTGCGTCTCCTCGGAGAGGTGCGAGAAGACCGAATAGAGGTAAATTACGTCGAACCGTTCACCGGGCAGCGCCGAGGGCGGTAGCGGAGGGACAAGCGAGAACTGGCACCACGGGTTCGTTTGCCGACAGAGGTCGACGGCAAGCTGCAAGACGTCAGCCCCGTAGAGTTGCACTGTCGGAGCATCGCGCAGAAAGAAACGAATTGTCCGGCCCCAGCCGCAGCCGAAGTCCAGGATGTGGCTCGCCCGCGTGACGGGTTGCCCCGCCCGAGCGGAGAGGGCGCGGACGAGCTGGTAGAAACGGAATGCCTCCCAGAGAGCGTTGTCGTCTGCGCTGCCGATGAACCCGATCTGCGTCTCTGCCTCGGGAAGGGACGGCAGCACACGCCGCAACACCCTGTACTGCCGGTAGGCGGTCGTGTTGACCGCGAACCACACGTCGTCGTCGAGGTGGCCGAACACTCGCTCGTGGGCAAAGTGTCCACTGGCGAGCGCCACGCTTGCCTTGACCAGCGCCGCTCCTTGAATCTTGCGTCCCAGTCCTTCGAGCGCCCGTTTCATGTGTCACTTCTCCCTCGGGCGACCCGGCGAGCGGCTTTCTGGCTCCAGTTCCTCTTGGGATACCACGCAAATCGGGTCGACCCGCGTCGAAGATCTTGCGACCCCGAACTTGCGGCAGCGCCGGCGGAGCAGATAACGGCAGAGCTGTTCCAGGCGCGTGCATCGCGCGGGCGGTGGGTGTGCGTCAAACCGACCAAGGCCACGGCCGATGAGAAGGCCGCCGCCTGAGCTCGTTTACCCACCTCTTGACAAGACTTCAAGGGAATGGGACTGAATCACGCTGGCGTCGGTACGCCAGTTTTGGCGCCCTGAGTGATTCCATTGGTTTTGTGATCAACAGGGGATCGGATGGCAACTCGGACTATGATTCAACCTATTTGACCCCACGGTCGTATCACATCTTCAGGGTCGATGGTGGGGGCGCTACTGAACCGCACCGGGTTTCTCGGAGAGCTCGTTACGTGAGAACCGCCGGGGCGGCTGGCGCCGCCTGACGGTCATGGTATGCCTGCTCAAACTCGGCCGGCGGAACGTAGCCGAGCGGTTCGAGTAGGCGTCGGCCGTTGTACCACGCGACCCACTCGAGTGTCGCGAATTCGACGTCCTCGAGTCCCTTCTCTAGGCGGCCTTCCGCACGAAGACGATGGACGTCGCCCCCTTTCCGTCGCAGGCGCCGCCCGACGGCGCCGAAGATCGCCGGCCATGCGCTGGCTCGCGTGGCGGCCGCGCCGTCGGGCCAATCCGACCAGTAGCCCATCCCCCAGTCCTCGATGACGTAGAGGCCCCCCGGCTTCAGGTGGTGCTCGAAGAGGTGCCAGAAGCTCCGCCGCGTGAGCGCGGCCACGTGCGAGGCGTCGTCGATGATCAGGTCGAAGCCCGCCGGTGCGTGCTCGCGCGCGATGCGCGTCAGCAGGGCGGTGTCGTCCTGGCTGCCCTGGTAGATCTGGATCCGCCGCTCGGGATCGTCGACGGCGACGCGGGCGCGATCGAGCCCGACGATCGTGCCCTTCCGGAAGTAGTCGCGCCACAACCGCAGCGATCCGCCGCGCAAGACGCCGAGCTCCAGGACAGCCACGGGTGTGTCCTCGAGGGGCGCGACGAATGGCTCGTAGCGCCGCAGGTAGTCGTTGGCGATCTTGTCGGTATCGTACGCGGAGAGGTCGAGTCTCGCGAAGCTGACCGGCGTGGTCCCGCCGGTGCGGACGTCGGCGTCAGTCGTAACGGCTTCCCCCGTTTCGTGCCGCTATGCAGCGGCGCAAGCCTCTGCCTCGCCGCTCGCGCGAGAAACGCCACCCGCGCGGCGGGTCCCATCCGTCGCGGCTGGAGCGTGGTAGCGCGCTTCACGGCGGCCTCCAGGCGCGCGGCCACGACCGGCAGGTCGTAGCGCTCGCGAACGTGCGCGCGCGCTGATCCCCTGGTGCAGCGCGTCGTCCGTGCACAGACGGCGCACCGCGTCCGCGAAGGCTTCCGGTGTGTCGGCGACGAGCGCGGTGATGCCGTCCTTCAACTCCACGCCTTCGGCGCCGATCGACGTCGTCACCACGGGCAGTCCGGCGGCCATCGCCTCGCCGACCTTGCCCTTCATCCCGGCTCCGTACCGCAGCGGAGCGATGGACACCCACGCCGCGTCGAGGTACGGCGTCGTGTCGGGCACGTAGCCGGTCACGCGGACGCCGGGCGATTCCTCGAGCTTCCGGATCTCCGGCGGTGGGGAGTCGCCGACGATCACGACCTCGACGTCGGGGACGACGCGTCGGAGCTGCGGCAGCACCTCCCGGACGAACCACAGGACAGCGTCGGCGTTCGGCGGGTGCACGAACCAGCCGACGAACAGCAGCGAGCCCCGGCGGCGCTCCGCGAGGGCGGGCAATACCGCGCGTGGCCGGTGGATGGTCGGGACCACGGCCACCTCGGCCCCGGGCAGGTCTCGCCGCAGCTGCTGCCGGTCGTCCTCGGTGACCGTCAAGACCAGATCGGTGTTCGCGTAGACGCGCAACTCACGGGCGCGCCGCTCCTGCAGCGCCTTCGGCGTCGTTCGTCCTGACTCGTACGTGGCCATCCGCGCCTCGCGCCGGTAGTGCAGGTCGACGGAGTCCACGATGGCGGGCCAGCCCGGCTGCAGGAACCTCACCGCGTCGAGGTACGCCTCCGCCGGCTGATAGAACTCGAACATCGCCACGTGCGGCGGACGATGTCGCAGCTCGCGGATCCGAAACGTCCGGTTGATCCCGATGCCGAGCTCCTCCAGCGCCGTCTCGTAGGCGTGCGCCGCGCTCGTGCCGGCGTCCGTCGGGACGAGCTCGACGGGGTGGCGTCTCGCGAGCATCTTCAGCATGTGATAGAAGCGAAAGTCGCCGGCGCTGCGGTCGAACTCGGGGACGCGAGGGGCGAACACCAGGATCCCGCGTTCGTCCGGGGCCGTCGATCCCCGCTCGCGCGTGGCGCGGCCATCGCTGGAGGACGTCACTCAGCGTGCCGGCGACGAAGGCGGACGCGGCGTGTCGGTGCGCGGAGCGGACGCCGGTGGAGTGGCGCCGTCCGCCCTGTTCGCGAGCTGCGACAGCACGCGGTCCTGCCCCTCGGCGATCGCCTGCCGCTGCGCCTTGACGCTCTCCGGTTTCAGCTCGCCTTCGGGTTTGAGCATGCTGATCCGCAGATCGACGAGCACCTTCGCGGTTCCACTCTTCACCGTCTGCCGCACCCCGGGATCCACCGCCCGCTTCGCGTCCGCTGCGCCTGGCGCCACGTCAGCGAACACCGCGACGAGGAGGAGAGACGCCACACCGAACAACGACGGGAGAACGACACCTCGCACGATCGTGAGTATGTGGGAGGCCGCGGAAGGTGTCAACATAGAATGCCCTCGATGCGCATGCGTGGATTCGCGACGCGTTGTTCGACGGCGCCACGCCGGGGCTGATCCGCGTCATGCGCTGGATCAACTACGCCGGGAGCGGTGGGTCATCCTGCCGGGCGCGCTGCTGCTCCTCGCGTTCGAGCGCGTGCGGCGGCGGTGGTGGATCTGGATGGGGGCGATCCTCGGCGGCCGCGGCGTGCTTTGGTGCCTCGTGCATGCGGCCGGGGACCTCCGTCTCGTGTCCCGGCGGGTGCTCCGCGGCGCCGCCGCGTCGATGATCGTGCTCGTGGCGCTCGCGCGCATCCTGCGGGCGCACTCGTCGGACGTGCTCGGCGGCATCGCGCTCGGCCTCAGGTGCGTGGCGGCGGCCGCCGCGCTCACCGCCGCGTCCACTGCCCGTCGTCCAGCTGCACCCACGTCCCCGGAGACGCCCGGTCCCGGTTGACCTTCGCGAAGGCCGACTGCACGCGAGGGAGATCGCTCGCCGGCATGTCGTTCTGCTGGATGTGTCACCGGGCGCCCTTGGTCCCCCCCCAGGTACAGCGTCATTCCCAAGCTCGGCGTTACGTGACGGGGTGCCGTCTGATCCAGATACTGCCCCCGGTGTTCTTGAGACACAGCGGCATGTTTTGCTCGAAGTACGAGCGATGAAAGTGCGCCAGGAATGTGTTGAACAGCGTGACTTCCCAGGCCGCCGAGTGCGTCAGCATGCAGCGCAGCAGGTACGCCTCCGTCCAGGCGCGGCCTTCATAGATCCAGTCCCTGGGATATTCGAACGGATAGAAGACATCGTGGAAGTGCACATAGACGCCCGCGGCCAACCGCGGCAGGACCTCGAACAGCAGATAATTCACGTCGCTTCCAATCCGTGAAACGTGCGTCGAGTCGATGAACAGGATATCGTTGGCCTCGAGCTCCTCGAACCGACCGAGCTCCACCGTCTGCACGGGCTTCGGGAGGATGCTCACGCTCTCGGCGTCCCCGGGCTTCAGCAGCGATCGAAGCAGCTCGGGGAACGGCTCGATGAACGTGCAGTCGATGTCGCCGCCGCCGAAGAAGAGCTCGCGCGTGTCCAGCATAACCGAGGACGAGTAGCCGGAGCCGACTTCGATGATCCGGCGAGGCCTGAGATGTCGAATCATCGAATACAGGCATAGTGCGTCAGAATATGAATACCAGTTATTTTCAAAGAAATATCGGCGGCTCGGGGCTCTGTTTGTTGGGAAAGGCTGCTCATCATAGAAAGGCTGGAACGAGCGCAGAAGGGCTAGCTGCTGCTCCTCTCGCACATCGATGCCCGGCAGCTGCCTGGGCGGTGGCGCGAACAATCGGTCCTCGGATCGCCGCACGTCGGCCAGCGATGGGATCGGAGAGTAAAAGTGCCCCGGGGGCACCCACTGCCTCGTGTCTTCCGCTGCGCGCCGGAGCTGGTCGAGCTGCTCCCGTAGCGCGTCTCGGTCCCGTACCACCGCGCCGAGCCCCGGGATCCGACTGGCCACACGCTTTGCCGTCTTCTTCAAACGGGCTCTCATGGGCGTTCCCTCCTGGTTCGCGGTGCGCCTCGCATAACACAGCTGACCCACATGCAACGGGCGCTTTGCATGTCATGCGCGGACACGGTGGTGATCTCGCGTTCACGGACTCCAGGCGATGTGACAAGATGTACTGATGTCAGCCGGCGAACCGTATACAAAAGCGCCGCGAGGTGAGGACGTCTCCGGGCTGGCCCTCGCAACAGCGAGACCCCGTGATGACAAAGAGCATAAGAGACATAAAGCCCCATTCTCGGCCGTCGCCCGCTCCCCCGATGTATCACCGGGCGCCCTTGCTCCCCCCCAGGTACAGCGCGGACAATGGACCTGTCAAGGGGAGGTCCGGAGGTGCCGGGAGCTTGTTGACCGGGGGTACGGGACCGGTACGGGCCTGAGCGAACAGGCCTCGGCGGCCGAGGCACGCAGAGGGTGCTCAGGCGTTGATGGTGTCCGGCGCCAGAAAAGTACATCGCCATCCCAAAATATTGCGAATACGAGGAGGGATGGTGCTCGACCCGCAGTTTTTGGCCCACCACAAAGGAAAGCAGAGGGGCGAGTGCGTATGGACGGTGCATCGCGCAATGTCCTCGATCGTTACCTCGAGGCACGCGTGAAGCCGGCCCCGATCGATCCACCAGGCGTGTTCGCCGAAGCATCGCGCCTGGCAGCAGTAGAGTTACTTGATGAGCATGGCAAACCCGCAATGTGTTATTTCCCTTGCGCCTCGACAACATTTCACAGTGCGTTTTGCTCTCGTAATCTGCGCGTACACGATCTTGGCTGCCACTGAGGCCGTGTTGAGCCTGTTCGACTGGGCCGTTGGATAGGACCGTGGAACCGCTGGTCAGTATCATAGTGCCGGCTTGGAACTGTGCCAGGTGGATTAAGGCGACCTTAGAGAGCGTATATGCGCAGACTTACCGTAACTGGGAGATCATTCTTGTCGACGATGGCTCGACTGATGACACAAGGTCCATTCTCGACCGTCATATGGTGAGACTCCGCTACCACCACCAAGAGCATAGGGGAACCGCCGCGGCTCGGAATGCGGGGCTGCGGAAGGCACGTGGTGAACTGATTGCGTTTCTAGACGATGACGACCTCTGGCTTCCGCGGAAGCTTGAGCTTCAGGTGAAGGCTCTGCAGGCGGCATCTGAGTGTGGGCTGGTCTTCACAGATGGGAGAGTATTTACAGATGACGGAAGCCGGTTACATTCCGTACTGTCATGGCGACTCGACCCATGGATTGCCCGGTGCACGACGGCGGATGGTTTGACTGCCAAGGGCTGGCTGTTTCGAGAATTGTTCCTGGCGAACGAGATTTTCAGTGCGTCCAGTGTATTGGTCTCTAAGCAATGCATTGAAAGGGTAGGTGGATTCGACGAGAAGATTCGGCTTGCTGATGACTACGATCTTTGGTTGCGGATTGCCCTGCGCCACCCTGTCATCCTGGTTAGAACGTGCCTTTACATGTGGCGCTGGAGGGGTGACAGCCAGTCGGGACCTATAAATGATCGTCAGTATCGCTGGGCGAAGGCCTCAATCGCCGTCGTTGAGAAACACCTGGACAACGCTCCTTCAGAGATTCGAGCGGCAGTGAGGGTCAATCTGGGAAGGATGTACTGGCTCTGTGCCAGGGTACTGTTTGGGCAGAATCAGTTTAGGGAATCGCGAAGGATGTTCATTGGATGCCTCCGGCATAATAGCAGGCGGCTATCTCCGTGGATCTTCCTCCTAGCCTCATATCTGAGCCCCGGTCTCATTCGAATGTTCCGCAGTATCAACCACGGAGCGCGAGTCAGCTGGCCACTAGCTCCCTTTCGCAAGTCGGCGCCAGTCTCTGTCGTGGAGGCGGGCACGCCGTTCCTTGCTGCGCTCTTCGTCTCGGACCCGGAGCGCCTGACCGTCCTGGATTCGCGGGCGCGCCCTAGGGACCATAGGGACGCCTACGACGCGCTGCCGCCCGGCGCCTATGTCGCCATGGCCCTGCGAATCAACGGGCCCTCGCGTCTTGCCCGCCTCCGTATTCTTCTCGTCCTGAGGTTCCGTGCGGCCGCTCTGCGGCGCGCGCTCGCCGAGACCGGAGCTGTCGACATCCGGTACTTCGGTCTCTGTCAAGAGCTGGAGGAGCCGACCCTGGCCTACGAGCTTGGCTCCGCAGCCGAAAGACACGCCGAGCGGGGCTTCCTACCGCGCTCGCGGTCGTGGCCCCTCGCCATTATACGGGGAAGCCTACGTCGATGGAGCGGGTGTCATCCATCTCTGGATGCCCTCTTCATCGTCGGGCGAAAACCTTGATCCTCGAGCTCCCGGCGCTCGTCTCCCAGCTGATCTCCCCGCGATCGGGCGAGAAGCCCCTGAGCTTCATCGGCGTGCGTAATACAAAGCCCGTGTTCCTCGCATTTCGCGAACGATCCCGCGATCCCGACTTCGTCGTAACGGTCGGCGGTGAGGAGGACGTAAAGAGGCTTCACGATGTCCTCGTGAGACTCCATCGAACGATACCCAAGTTGACGGCCGAATCGCTCGCCGTCGCCCGCCTGCCTGACGGCCGTTTCGTTCACGTCCGGTCCGCCGTCCCCGGGGTATCCTTAAACTCGCTGGCCGGTTCGCTTCACCGCGACGATTGCCGTCGGCTGCGCGCGCGAGCGCTCGACGTGCTCCGCGAGCTTCACGCGACGATCGATGCCGTCCCTCCGTGGCACTCACGGATCTCGCCATCGGGCGAGCTACGGCAGCAGCTAGGCATCTGTATGAAGCACGGCGTCGCGCTTTCCCCACGAGCGCTGCAGTTTGCGGACTCGTGCGTCGAGGACCTCGCCGAACTGGGCGAGCTCACGTGTCACTGGCAGCACGGCGATTTCTCTACCACTAATCTCATGGTTGCCGGGGGGGATCTGCGCATCATCGACTTCGACGAGTTCGGGTTGACCTCCATGCCCTTGCACGATCAGTTGGGTCTGGCGCTTTCTACCCACGAGCTGGTCTCGGCCGACGGGCCGTGGAGGCCCTTGGCAAACGACGTACAGGCTTGCCTCGCACCCGTGCTCAGCGCGCAGCCGGCGCTCGCCGGCCACGTTCGCGCGCTCCTCGTGCATCACCTTCTGTGGAACGTGAGCCAGTTCCACGGTCAGCGTTCCCGAGCAAGGCGCGTGAAAGATGTCTTGAAACTCCTAGAGGAGTTCGCTGCCGCTCCCGGGAACTACTTGCCGCCGAGAGCCAGCTGAGGAGCGGGACGGTCATGCCGGCGCCAGCGGTCTCGATTATTATGCCGGCGTTCAACCGGGAGCGAAACTTGGCCGAGTCGATCGAATCGGTCCTGAACCAGACGTTCTCCGACTGGGAGCTGATTGTGGTGGACGACGGGTCCTCCGATTCCACGCCCGCGATCATCGAGCGTTATCGCCTGAGCTTTCCCGAGAGAGTTAAGCCGATCTCTCAGGCGAACTCGGGCGTCGCCGCCGCGCGCAACACTGGGATCAAGGCCTCGACCGGGGAGTTGGTCGCGTTCATCGACAGCGACGACCTCTGGCATTCGCGGAAGCTGGAGCGACAGGTCCAGTCGCTTCGCGAGGCTGGCGACGTCGCGTTCGTCTATACCGGGTACGAGATGATCGACCCCTTCGGTCGCTTGCTGCGGACGGTCCGGCCCGACCCGCGCTTTCAGGGGGCCATCTACGAGAAGCTCTGGACCGAGGACAACAATATCCTAGGGAGCTCTACAGGGTTGGGCTCTTCGACGGGCGGTTTCACGGGGGCGAGAACCTCGACCTGCGGCTCAAGCTGGCCAGGATCAGGATCGTGTCCTTCGTCGACGATGTCCTCAACCGTTATCGCAAGCATCCGGTGATTCGGTGACTTGCGCCGACCTTTACTACTTCCGGAAAACACGCCGCAACTACGCAATTGTAAAATGGCACTCAATCCTTGAAAGTACGTCTAGCGGGACCGCTGCGATTCTACAGACGCTGGGAGTAAAGTCACAGATGAGGGAACTGTTAGGCCCAAACAGGAGGTGGTGCGTGCCGTCCATCCAGGCGGTCTTGAGCAAAGGGCCCGACGCCCCGGAGCGGACCCTCTACACCCTATATCATCAACCCTGGGTGAATTTCACAATTGATTTCCACGGAAGCGTGGTCGGATGTTGCCGCGACCTCCGGAGCGAATACGTGCTCGGGAACCTCCTCGAGCAGTCAGCCGACGCGATCTGGAACGGCGAGAGGATGCTGAATCTTCGAAGAGCCCTGATCGAGAAGCGACCGCAAGAGATCGGCATCTGCAAGGCGTGTGACGTCCCTGGCAAGGGTCGTACTCCGGCCGGACTCCCTTGGAGAAGATCCGGAACTTCTTCTTCGCCGGCGCCTGGCGCCGATAGCATCGGCGACGATGGCCCCGTTTGCACAGAAGTAGCCTACTGTGAGTGTCGTCATCCCGGTCTAGCTGGCACGATGCCTCCTGGCCGCGATCGGCGCTGCTTCGGTCTGCAGCAACGGAGAACTGCTTCAGTGCGCCGTCATGGTCCCGACCTCGGAATCCGAGCGGGACGGTAGTTCGAGCCGAATGTCGTCCCGGGTTCTAGGCCAGGATGATCCGAAGCCGACGGTGTCCGTCATCATGCCATGCCACAATCGACAGACGTACGTAGCTGCCGCAGTCGAGTCGGTGCTCCGTCAAACCTACACCAACTTCGAGATCCTGGCGGTCGACGACGGGTCTAGTGACGACACCCCGAACATCTTGAGGTCGTTGGCTGCCGCCGACCCGCGTGTGATCACCTGGTCGCAATCGGCCTCTGGTACGGCCGCCGCCCCGCGGAACGCGGCTTTTGCGAGGGCGAGGGGGGAATTGATTGCCTTCCTTGACGACGACGACCTGTTTCACCCCGAGAAACTGAAACGGTCGCTGGTCGGATTCGACAGCCGTCCGGACATTCAAGTGGTCTTTCACGACCATGTTCGCTTCCGACACGACCCGCATGAGGCCGAGGCCTTTCGATTCCTGGCCAGTCGCTCCTATGTCGCGACTGCGGGCCATGCTCTCGAAGCTATCGGTTCGAACTGGTTCATTGCCTCACCAGAGTTCTACCGCTTCTCGTCGCTTGAGTACGTCGGGATCCACATCAGCGCCGTAATGGTCCGGCGCCAGACACTTCTTGACGAGCCGGTGATCTTCCAAACCAGTCTCCGATGGGGCGAAGATCTCGATTTGTGGCTTCGCCTGATTCACAGATGCCCGATTGCGTATTGCGACGAAGCCCTGAGCTATTACCGGTTGACGGGTTCGGGGATGTCTTCGGACGGCCGTGAAGCAGCTAGAGGTCGCGTGTTGGTGCACGAGGCTAATCTTGCCCGCGGCCAAGGGAGCTTCACTCCCGCCGACGTCCGCCGGTATCAAGCGAAGATTGCCGGAGCCTGGTTCGATCTGGGATACGCCGAAGTACTGCGTGGCCAGTGCAGCGCCGGGCGGCGGGCTTACCGGCAGGCCCTGCGGCTAGCCCCATCCGGGCGAGTCCTCGCTGCGCTAATCAAGAGCTTTGCGCCAAGCGGCCTCGCCCGGCGTCGCTCGGGTCAGCCCCAATAGCCAACGGCCGAGATTGTCGGTGTCGGGGTGGGCATCAGGAGAGCAGCCGCCGAGGTGCTTCGAGAGCTATGCTCTTCCACAAGGCGACAACGTCGCCGAACGCTCACGATAACCTGCCGCGACTGAGCAACGCGAAGCCGCCGGCCGCGTGGATCAGAACGTTCGCCAAGACCAGTGGCCGAAAGGCCAGTCGCAACATCGGGCGGTGCTTCGTTGTCTTAGCGGCGCTTGACGGGTTGCCCTACTTTCGGAGTCACCGTTAACTATGGCGCGAGCAAGGAACGCGATCACCAAGATCGGCGTCGAGGCCAGGGTGCTAGGGGCTTCGGAAAGAAGGGGCGTTGCGCAATACCTCTATCGGCTGCTCGCGGAGCTGTTGGACATCAGCGAAACAGAGGAATACCACGTGATCGTCGATCAAGAAATAAACCCGATCAATGTGATTAACCATCCCAGGTTTATCGTCCGCAGAGTGCCGGCGTGCAGGGGCTATCGGTTCAATACGTGGCTGCAGTTCCGTCTGCCCGCGCACGTTCTCCGGGCTCGGTACGATCTCGTATTCTATTCCTATAACGTTCTGCCTCTATTGCGCCCAACCAAGTCGATCGTGGTCATACACGATATCAAGATCCAGAAAACTAGGGATTCATTTCTTGGGAGGCACGGTTCCGATGGCGGAAAGTACCTTCCCGGAGCGTTGAGGAGCGCAGAACGATTGATCTTGGTTTCGGAGTTCACCCGTCGCGAAACTGAGAAGGATATTGGGCCGCTGGCCAATGCCGTGGTCGTTCACGAAGGCATAGCGGACATTTATGACCGAGTCGAGTTGACTCAGAGTGATGTGGTGAGTCTCAAGAAGAAGTACGGAATTAGAGACAGGTTCGTCATGGCGTTCGGCGCCTCGGCAAAACACAAGAATGTCGACTTCCTCGTCCGCTCCTTTGTGAGGGTACGTCGCCAGCTTCCTGGCGACTTCCAACTTCTCCTGGTGGGGTGCCAGGAGATGGACCGGTCCGACTACTTTCGCCCGCTGCTGGACAATCATTCCGTAAACGATGTGGTCTGTGTCGGATTCGTGTCGGATATGGATGTTGTCGCGCTGTATAACTGCACGGACTGCTTCGTTTATCCTTCACTGTACGAAGGCTTTGGGTTTCCGCCGCTGGAGGCTATGGCCTGTGGCGCGCCGGTTTTGGCGTCGAATGTCTCGGCGATTCCGGAGATAGTCGGCGACGCAGCTGAAAAATTCGATCCAACGGACAGCGCAAGCTTTGACATTTTATTTATCGCGTTTCTGTCAAGGTTACAGAACGTGGAGTACCGACAGGCCCTGGTTGCCAAGGCCTATGAACACGCGCAGGGTTATTCTTGGCGCAGGACCGCCGAAAAGACACTTCGCGTGTTCCACGAGGTCCTTGGAACGCGTCGGACATGACACGACGTTGCACCACTGGAAGAAGCGCGAGGCCGGGCGGCTTTCCCCGGAGGTCTTTCGCTCTTTCGCCGAGGCGTGGCATCACGGTCGCTTCCACTTCGTGGACGATGGCAGCACGGACGACACGTTCGCGGTCCTCTCGAAGCTGAGGTTCTGCTCGAGGTCTACGACTCCCAGTGTGGGCCAAGCTCTTCCGAACCACCGGCACGGTCAGGGCAGTATTCGCTACCCCCTTCCAGTCACGCTGGATTTTTGATGTCGAGATACTGATTCGGTTCGTCAACCTAGCAGCCCCGGACCTCATTAGACATCCAGGCGTGTCTTTATGAGCTGCCACTGCCGGTATGGCACGACATCCCTGGGTCGAGACTACGTCCCAGGGACTTCGGCAGGGCGCTGGTTGATCTCGTCCGGATCTACCGCCCCCAAGTAATGTAGCCGGCCCGCCGTGGGTGCTGTCTTCCCCGAATGGTTGTACTGCCCCCTTCAGTCCGTATACTGGTTCTGAGAGAGCACATAGCGCTCATGACCACGCAAGACAACGCCGAGGCCCCGACGCGACAGCCCCGTGTCGTCATTGTCGTGGTCAACTGGAACGGCCTCGCGGATACGCTCGCGTGTCTCGAAGCGCTTTCTGCTCTCGCGTATCCGAATGCGCGCGTGGTCGTTGTCGACAATGGCTCCCACGACGGCTCGCCGGAAGTGATCGAGGCGACGTGGCCTCACGTGATTCTGCTCCGAAACGAAACGAATCTCGGCTACACGGGGGGGAACAATGTCGGCCTGCGCCATGCTCAGGCTCAGGGTGCCGACTACGTCTGGCTTCTCAACAACGACGCGCTTGTGACACCGAACTGCCTCGACATCCTCGTAAGGACCGCCGAGGCGAATCCGTGGACGGGCCTCGTGGCACCTGTCATCTACGACGATGCTCGCCGGGACCAGATTCAGTTTGCAGGCACGTGGCTGGATGAGGAGCATAGCGCTGCCGCGATCACAACTGGTGGACCCCGAGGCTTGCCAGTCCTCGTGGGTACAGCCTTGCTGGTGAAAGCCAGCGTCATCGCCAGCATCGGCTATCTGGACGAGCGGTACTTCGCGTACTGCGAAGACTGGGATTACTCGCTGCGGGCGCTCGCCGCCGGATTCGAAGTGGTGGTCGAGCCGGCGGCCAGCGTCTTCCACAAGGGGGCCGGGTCGCTGGGGCTCGACTCGCCGATCCGGGAACACTATATGGTCAGAAATCGATACATCCTGTGGCGAAGCCATCTCAAAGGCTGGCCGCGACGTCGTTATCCGGCCAGGTACCTAGCTTGGGTCCTTCTCAGGGCGTTGTGGAGCGCTACCGAGGGAAGAAAGCAGCTCGTACCTACTGTTTTCGATGCGGCGTGGGACGCTTTGCGCGGCCGTACGGGCCCGCTACGGCGGGATCCCCGAATGCCGTGGCCATTGAGGTCTTTGTTCTCGCTCTTCCTGAGCTGGCATCCCTACTTCTGGGCAATGCTCTTGCGCGGAGAGTTCCGCAGGATCGCTGTCGACGCCATCCGCCGACCAGTGCGCCGCCTACAGTGATTCCGTGCGGTTAGCCGAGACGACACCCGATCTCCTTCGGGTGCATCAAGGAGAAGAATCGGCGCTGCAGGAACTCCTCCCAATCGACCCCCAAGCGCCGGGCGAGCCGCTCGAGCCACACATGCTGTACGTAGGGGGGCGGTAGCGACGGAGCGGCAAGAGCCACCGGTTGCCGCGTCCCGGTAACGCCCCGGAGCGGCGGGGGCTTCCGAGATTGGGCGTTTATGTCGCTTACGCTCGGACGGCACTCCAATGGAGCACGACGGAGACCAGGTGTTTGCTGTAGAGCCGCGTCACGTCGTCGACGAATCGCTTTAGGGCCCACATTTTCGATTTGAGCGCGGAACGCAGTGGGCCATAATCGCTCAACGCCCGCATGAAACGCGGCTCTCGGGGGCTCCCCGCTGGGGCGGAGGGTACACCCAATGGGTGACGCGGAATCTGGCCCGATTCAGCTCTCGTTCAACCCTCAGCTTCGCGTCGAGTTCCGGGGCGCGACGGTCACCTCCGATGCTGGACTGCTGCTGCCGCGTGAGTTAGACGAGCGCCTCGGCCTGGGCGCGCTCATCGAGCGAGACCTCACCGATCCTCGCAGCGGACGCAACCGCCAATTCCCACTGGTGGATCTCTTCCGCCAGTCCATCTACAGCCGCCTGGCGGGCTACGAGGACACCAACGACGCCGAGCGGCTGGCGGTGGACCCCACGTTTCGGATGCTGGCCTCGCGGGAGCGCCGGGAGACGAGCGTCGCGCTCACCTCGACGCTGCGCTGGTTCGAAACGGAGGTTCTCACTGAGGAGGACAACTATCAGGGACTCGCTCGCCTCAACACGGACGTGGTGCAACGCGAGGCGATGCGCCGGTCCACGCGACGCGTGATCCTCGACGTCGATAGCTCCGAGAGCCCGGTTCACGGCGCACAAGAGCAGTCGGCGTACAACGGCCACTTCGAGTCCGTCTGCTACCATCCGCTCTTCGTTTTCAACCGCGAGGGCGACTGTCTTGCGGCCAAACTCCGGCCGGGCAACGTCCACAGTGCGGACGGATGGAAGGACGTCCTGCTTCCGGTCGTTGACCGTTATCAGGCTCAAGGACCGGTCGTCATCGTCCGCGCCGACGCGGCCTTTGCGCTCCCCGCGGTCTACGAGGAGCTGGAGCAGCGCGGCGCGGCGTACGCGATTCGGCTCCCGGCCAATCAGGTGCTGGAGCGGGCCATCGAGGACCTGCTCACCCGGCCGCGGGGCCGGCCCAGTCACGGCCCGCTGGTGCGCTACCGGAGCTTCCACTATCAGGCCGCCTCCTGGGACCGTCCCCGGAGGGTGATCGCCAAGGTTGAGCATCACCTCGGCGAGTTGTTCCCGCGGGTCGGCTTCATCGTCACCACCCTGACCGGGACGAACCGGGCGGTCGTCCGCTTCTACAACCAGCGCGGGACGGCGGAGCAGTGGATCAAGGAGGGCAAGGCCGCGACCCACTGGACGCGGCTCTCCTGTCATCGGTTCCGGGCCAACGAGGTGCGGTTGCTCCTCGGGGTCATCGCCTACAACCTCGGCAATCTCTTGCGTCGACTGGTCTTGCCGCTCGCCATCCAGAACTGGTCGTTGACGAGCCTGCAACAGCGCCTGTTCAAGACCGGCGGGCGCCTCATTCGACACGCCCGGTACTTCGTCCTGCAGCTGGCCGAGAGCTACTTGACTTCGACGCTCTTTCGGCAAATCCTCCGGCGCATCGAGCGACTCGGGTGGCATCCGACGTGATCGCGAGCCCCACAGGGAGCGAGGGCGACGAGGGCCGGGGTCGAACCAGCGGACGTGTCTCTGAAAAGGACAGTCAGAGTGACCACACTCACAAGCCCGGGGCCGCGGACAGTTCAGGGGTCGCGAGAATGACTCCTTCAGCCGTGTCGGAACGGGTGAACGAGCTGACCCACGAGATGGGCCGCTCGTTCAACGGCACGACGGGGGCGGGAAGGGTCCACATCGGAAATCTCGGCTTACACTTCCTCTTCGTTAAGTGGATACCCATCTGGGCAGCCTCCCTGATCGATGTCGAAGCGACCGGCTTCATGGCGAATAGGCATGGTGGGGCCTTGTTGGTCGCGACGATGGCCGCGACGGTCGCCGCGACGACACTCCCTCATAGACTAGTCGAACGCCCGGGCATCGAAATAGCCCGCTGGCGTATGTCATCCCGCAAGACCCCGGCGAGTCTGGTTGTCGTGCCGCAGGCTCAATGCGAGCTGCTCCGATGATTCCAAGGTGGTTGGATACTCTCCTATCTCACCCGTCCTCGTGGATCTCGTCTCACTACCTCGCCTATAAGGACTGGCGATGGGGCGATCCCCATCTGCATCTCATCAAACATCTTTGCCGGTCCGACAAGATAGCGATCGATATCGGAGCGAATTGCGGCGCGTACACCTATTTCTTGCAGCGCGCTTCACGCGCGTGTATCGCATTCGAGCCCAATCCCATGCTGGCGGAGATACTGCGCAGGCGGTTTCCGCGTGGCGTCGTCGTTCTGCCACATGCCGTCTCCGATCAGCGAGGCGTGCGGACCCTTCGTATCCCGATTTTCGACGAAGAGGAGAGCCTCGGAAGAGCGACGATCGACGCGGCTAACGAGTTCGAGCAGTCGCGAGACATCACCGTCGAAACTGTGAGGCTGGACGATCTGGCGCTCACCGACGTCGGCCTTCTGAAGATAGACGTTGAGGGCCACGAAAAGTCGGTGCTTGATGGCGCGATCGATACCATTCGCCGCGAAAAGCCCAACCTAATCCTCGAGCTTGAAGAGCGCCATCATCGGGGGATTACCAAGCAAGTGGCTGACCTGCTCGACGATCTCGGCTACAAGGGTGTGTTCCTGTGGAACGGCAAGATGTTGCCCCAGAGGTTGTTCAAACCAGAGGTCCACCAGAAACTCCACGATGGCCAGCCACGGGCCCCCTATGCATGGAACTTTGTGTTCACCTCGGACGACGCGCTGCTGGCTCGGATTTCGGGATGGACGCGCTGACGGAGATTCTGGAACTCAGTCTGTCACCCTCACCTAAGCCCCGCCCGATCGTTCGCCGACACCCACACGTTGGCGTGCAGGTCGAAGCCCTCGAGATGCGCCTGCCGCGGCCCGCGCGACGTCACGGCCTCCGTGTCGATCTCGTGCCCGAGCCGCCGCCACCCGCGCCCCCGCGCGCGAGCCCAGCGCCACACGCCCCTGGACCGAGGCCCCGACGATCCCCGTTAGGACGATCTCCGTTACTGCCGATGCTCCAGCCGCCGGGCGCCGACGTACGGGAGCGTCAAGAGCAGCAGGGCGAGCCGTGCACCGCCGTAGTCACCGCCGAGCGCGGCGCACGCGGCTTGCAGTCGGCGCGGCAGCTCGATCCGGCGCACGTAACGGCGCAGCATTTCGAGGCCACCGTACGACGTGAGCTGCTGCGGAACGAACGCAATCGACAAATCCCGCTTGACCACCTGTCGCAAGGTGCCTACGCTCAAGCGCATCAGAGGGGCCTCCTCGAATCGGAGAGTGATGTGGGGACATCGACTCTTTTGATCCGTGGATTCGCCCCTCTGGTGCATTTCGATCGCTCGGTCGCGCCCTCAGTTATTTCGGATTGGGGTTAGCCCGCTTTATACCTGAACGGTGAAAGAAAGCCACCGATTTCCCTGAAGTGTGCGAAAAAGCGGCCCCTGCGGCGCCGCGGCGAGTACGTCGAGCGCACCTCCGCCCACGTCTATGACACCGGCAGCCTCCGTTGCACGCACTTGCGCGCGCATTAGAACATCCCAGAGCCGTTCGGTGACCTGGGAGCCGTTCGGTGACCTGGCTCACGGCCGTGCGGCTCAGTCGGCTGGTGCCGGTGGCGTCCTTGAAGGCGGCTTCGATGTCGCGTGTGCTCAACGAGCGCGCGAACATCTCCACGGCCAGGCGCTCCAACTCGGCCGTCCTGCCGGCCAGCCCGGCGCGCACCCGAGAGACGAACGGCTCGGTACGATCGGCCACAGGCGGAACGCCGAACGCTATGGGCCCGTGCGCAGACGGCTGCGGCGATACCCAGTGCAATAGCCGTCGCCCGGCGCCGCGCCATTTTCGTAGTACTCGCGCCCCACCGCCTCGGCCACCTCGGCCTCCAGCGTTTCCTCCACTGTGCGATCCCGTTCTCGGCATGATCATCGATATGCCGCCCGCGCCGCGGCTCGAGCAGACGAAGGCGTCCGATGGCCGAGCCGCTCGATCAGCCACTCGGCGTTGTAGCGGGTGATGAACTCGCCGATGATCCGCTGCGCCTGCTATGGCTTCACATACCTGGACCCTCAAGGACAGGAAGTGTCGAAGACCCATACCCTCACGCTGGGCTTCAGCTATGTGCTGACGCCGACACTCACCGCCACCATCAGTCGTGGAGCCCTCCCTGACCGAGCTCGGCGGCGACACGTTCGTGGCGCCGGCCGGCACCGCCAGTCTCGTTCAGGTGCTGCCATTCGGCTCGGCGAGTCTGCAATACAACCGGGGCGTCAGTGTGGCGGGCGGGTTCGGCGGAACGAATAACACCCAGACTGTCTCAGCCACGCTCACGCATTCAACCCTGCTGCGAGGTTTGTTTGTCGTGCTCAACCCCGTGTACAGCGCCTCGGAATCCGTCGACCCCAGGCGGCGGGGCAGGTCGACGTCGAGGCATTCACACTGAATCTCGGGGCAACCTATCAAATCGCTCAATACGCGGCCCAACTTCGACTGACCGCATCGGGGCTCGCGTTAGCCTCCTGCCGCACCAGCATGCAAAGTCTTGCCGGTCTTAGAAGCAAACTTTCCCGTTGCCTTTTCTTCCCAACTGAGTAAGATTTCGCCCTTGTGAGTGGTCGGCGCTGGTGGCTGCTGGGTGTGGGTCTTGCGCTCGGAGGGATCTTTCTAGTTGCGCCCTCAGGCGGAGCCGGGGTTCTGGATGCGTCCTGGAGTGTCCCCACCACGAATAGCGATGGAGATCTCGCGTCGCATCGCGTGTATTACGGGCCGGCGCCGGCTTGTCCCGGAGGGGCCTCTTTGCATGTTGCATCCCCGACGACAAGCCCTGGGCTGGACCAAACAGAAAGCGTCAGACTCACGGGGCTCACCACCGGCGTTCTCTACTTCGTTTCGGTCACCGCCGTGAACTTGAGCGGCGACGAGAGCCCCTGTTCGATTGGCGCGAGTGCCGTCGCGCAAGCTGATTTTTCCGTGAGCCCGACTGACATCGTGAGTTTTGGGGATGTGAATGTCGGAAGCTTCGCGGACCAAGTCTTCACCGTGCAAAACACGCGCGGCGGGACCGTCACGGGGAGTGCGTCTGCCTTCCCACCCTTCAGCATCGTGTCCGGGAGTCCGTTCACGCTCGTCGGAGACGGGGCGACCCAGCCCGTGACGGTGCGCTTTACGCCGACCGCATCCGCTACCGTGAGCACGAATGTCAGCTTCACTGCCGACGGAGGCACCTCGCGCCTCGCGATCGGCACCGGTTTGGATGTGGCGGGGCCCACCACTACCGTGGCCGGTACCGGTTTGAACGTGGCAGGGCCCACCACTACCGTGGCGATTACTTCGCCGACTTCTAACTCGACCTACAGCACCGGCGACCCCTTCCTTACACTCGGCGGAACAGCGTCGGACGACGTCGAGGTGATCTGGGTGATGTGGCTCAACGACCGCGGCGCCAGCGGGATGGCCATCGGAACGACGAACTGGACGGCCAGCGGGATCGTCCTCCACCCAGGGTCGAACGTGCTCACGGTCGCAGCGCTAGACGTCGCCGGCTACATTACGACAGCCACCTTGACTGTCACGCTCTCGGTCGCGTCCACGATCACGGATGACTCGCTGATCGCTGGCCCATAGCTGGCCCACTGATAGCTGACCCACTGGCTGCCAGCATGCCGGTCAAGGCGATCCACTTCACCGATTGGCCTGCGGGTTGTCGACTTTTGCCTGGACTGATCCCGTGCTCATCCCCGGGATCACTCCGATCAACGCGATCCACTTGACCGAGCTCCGAACAGCGCTCAACGACGCCTATCTGGCGGTCGGTCGGACTCCGCATACACACACCGATTCCACCGCAGAGGGGGGCCTCATTATCAAAGCCGTCCACCTGAACGAGCTCCGCTCCAGCGTCCGCACCTTCCAGTAAGCCTCAGGCCGCTGCGCGCGGAGACTTACTCCCGAGCGCCCAGAAAATCCCGCCCGAGCACGCGTTGCACCAGCGCCACCGTCGCGAAGGTCATCACGAGCATCACGAGACCGAGCACGGCGATGGCGCCGAACTGGCCCTCTTCCTTCAGGTCGAAGATCACCACCGACATCACCTTGGTCGACGGCGTGAACAGGATGATCGAGGCTGACAGCTCGCGGATGACGCCGATGAAGATGAAGCACCAGGCGGCGATGATGCCGCTCTTGGCCAGGGGCGCAGTGATGTCGCGGAGCACACGCAGTCGCCCGCCGCCCAGGATGCGCCCGGCGTCCTCGAGGTCGGCCGGGATCGCCCGAAACGTCGCGTCGGACTGCGCATAGCCGACCGGCATCTCCTTGGTGAGGTAGGCGATGAACAGGATCCAGAGCGTGCCATAGAGGAGCAGCGGCGGCCGCGTGTAGGCGATGAAGAGGCCGACCGCGAGCACCACGCTCGGGATGACCACGGGGGCCAGAGCCAGGAACGCCACCAGCTGGTGGCCGACGATGAGCCGCCGGTTCGTGATGTAGGACAGGAGGGCGACGAGCCCCGCGCCCACGCAGGCGGTCATCACGCCGAGCTCGAGCGTGTTCACGATCGCCGCTTGCGTCGCGCTGTACTCGAAAAAGGTGAAGGTGAAATTCGCCAGAGTGAGGTTGTCCCAGGTGAGCGGCTGGGCCCAGGCGCGGGACACTGCCGCCTTTGTCAGAATTCCGTAGGGCAGGAAGATGGCACAGGCCATGATCGCGAGACCGGCGAAGAAGGCGGGCCAGCGCCAGGCTCCGAGGGGGATCGGCCGACGCTGGCCGCCCTTGCCGCCGACCGCCGCGTAGCCGCGCCGTCCCAGGAGCTTCTTCTGCACGAGCAGCAGGAGCGCCGTGGCCAGGAGCAGCGGCATCGAGAAGGCCGCGGCCATCTCGGTCTTCGGCGGGAAGTGGAAGAACGACCAGATCTGCGTGGTGATCGTGTGGAAGCCGGCCGGCATGGCCAGGATCGCCGGCGAGC
>WNGB01001946.1_pt1 | contig 33716 bp, 40 predicted proteins | sample 5400681 | NCBI WGS metagenome assembly WNGB01 (sample SAMN13153367, study PRJNA577476) | soil metagenome | isolation source: 115 cm soil or saprolite under grassland replicate 2 | place: USA:California | collected 2016-06-15
TGGCATTCGGTATGGACGTTGAGCTCGATATTGACCAGCACGCGCAGCGACTCGAGCGTCAGGACTTGCCTTCGGATGAGCGTGTCGTTGGCCTGCATTCGGCGCATCCTTGCCTTGCCGCCAAGCGGCGGTCTTGCACCGCTTCGCGCATTCGCATACCCTCCTGCCGCGCGTCCGCGCGCGGCTTCGTTCCCCTAATGGCTAATGCTTCTTGAAATACTGGACCTCGCGTTCATGCTTCTCCGCGGCCTCGCGCGTGGCGAAGGTTCCAAGATTTCGCGCCTTGCCGGTCGCGGGATTTTTCTTGCGCGAGTACAGCCGGTACTGTCCGTTCTTGAGCTTGCGAATCATGGTGCTCCTCCTCTTCAGCCCGGGGTACCGCCAACGCGTATGCTACGCGCGGGTTGCGATGGCACGTCGGCGCTGTAGATAACGGTCGCGACGCGTGGGCGACCGTCTTCGATGCCCGCCGAGCGAAGAACATGTGTTCCGCCCCAGCCGAAAACGCCGATCAACCCGATTATGATCAGGTAGATGGCCACGATGTAATTCAGCAAACGAGGGACGATCAGGATCAGAACGCCGGCGATCAATGACACTACCGGCCCGATGGCGAGGTTGATGGTCACGATACCTCCATTGGTCTTTGCGCTGCGCCGCCGGCGCTTGAAACATCCGTCGCTCAGTCGATGCGTCGATTAAATCTAGGCGGCTCGCATCGAAGCTGAAATCGGCGTAACGCTGATTCGGTTGTAGGAAAGGCTGGCGCGGCCGTAAGTCGTGTTCTTACCGCTGCGGCCGCGCCTCATCTCGCGGGAGAAACGGCGCTGCGCCGCCTCTCCACGAAGTGTCGTCAATCCCAGTACGGATTAGCCTTGTAATACGTGTGCAACTCCTTTGCCCATTGCTCGTCGGCCATCGACGGCCAGTGATCCTTGTCGAAGCCCGGTGCGTTCTCCAAGGTTTCCTTGTCGATGTCGAGGATGAAGCGATGGTTGGGGGGATCGATGCGCAACGCGAGCCACGGGATGGCGAACAACTTGTCGCCCATGCCGAGGAATCCGCCGAACGACAGAACGGCGTAAGCCACCCTGCCAGACGGAACATCGATCATGATGTGCTCGAGCTCGCCGAGCTTGTCGCCCGCTGTGTTGACGATGTCATCGCCCTCGAGCGTATCGGCGGCCATGATCTTCGGCCCGGGTCCCGAGCGACCGACAAAATGCTCCTCGCCCGGCACGGGCTCGCGCACCGCGCGGCGGGCGTCGTCGCTCGCGGGGGTCTCGATCGGTATCGCGTCGGCGCCGAGCGTCGTGCCCAGCGTCGTCGTCAACGGTTGTTCCGGGTTATCGTATTTGCCTGGTTCCATGATGCATCTCCTTTAGTTGCTATCGGTCGGCCGTCGCTGCCGTGACTTCGATCCGGCAGTTTCCCGTACAGCGCTCCCCCTCCGGTGAAGCGCGTTATTGCGATGCCCCTTACCGCAGAACAAATTCTCCGAATCGGGATCGCATCGAAGCGGATTACCGATTAACGACCCGCATGGCGCGCAACGGCGTCCGTAGTCGGTCATCGGTGCCGGCTCGACTCGCTCAACACGACGGAAGGCGGCTGCCGGCGACATCATACGAAGACGATCTCGTACGGGCGCGCAAAGCGCGAAAGTCGATTGCGCGCTCTTAGCGCGGGATCGAGAAAAATGCGCCGCGCCCGCTGCCACGGAATGCGTCGATCGCCGGGAAAGCTCCATTGCCACGCCCAGAGGGGTACCTCGACCAAGTGCACGAGCAGCGCCGCACAGGCGTTGGCGGCGACGCGACCCACCGCATCGTGATCGGGATGTCCATCGTGGCGCCAAGTGGCGAAGACCACGTCCGACGGCAGCAGCAATCCGCGCAGCCGCCACTCGAGATCGCGCTCGACGCGCGCAACTTCGCCGTCGTCCAGACCGGTGCGGAGAATGGTCGTATGCCGTGGGCCCTGGCGTTGCACCACACGCCAGGCTTCCAGACTCCGGGCCTCGACCGGCCGCCGGGGCATCCTAGAGCTGTAGCCGGGGCGGCTCGCGGCGCCATCGGTCGCGGCGATCATCAGAATCGACCGCTTGAGCATGGCTAAGCGCGAGATCAACCCGCTCAGGCCGACGCTCTCGTCGTCGGGGTGCGGCGCGACGACCACCGCGCGATAACCTTTTGGAACCAGAATCTCCGGCGCGATCACCGGCAAACTGTCCACTCCCGGCCAGCCGCGCCACGCGCGTTCGGGGGTCCCCAGTCCGGCGTTCCTGTGGATCATAGCTCTTTGCCGTACCCCACCGCGACGGTCCGGTCTCGCGCCGATTCGCCCCGTTTTGGGAACATCGCCCGCGGCAAAGCGCGGATTACCGAACTCATCGAAGGGTGCATTGCACTTGCGCTTTGCGTTCGCTGACGGCAGGCGCCGAAGCGAGCCGCCCGCGCCTGCATCCAATCGCGACTAAGCAGTTTCCGTGCCGTAGCCAGCCGCTCAAAAGGACGGCGCAGCATCGGCGGATTCATCGCCGAATCACGTGCGTGCGTACCCTTGGCGCCGCCGCCGCGCTGTAACAGTTGCACTGCCGTGCAATTCCTACCGCGATGCCGAGGATCGGCAAAAATGCAAATTGCCGACGATTCAGGCCTGTGCGCTCGGCATGGATATTGCCCGCATCATGGACGCTGGCATCGATCCCAATCCATTCTCTTTTCTACTCCACACAACCAAGGAGTTCTCAATGGCACAATCGAAAAGTAATCGCGCGCATGCCCGCGCATCCGCCGCCGGCGCCGGCGGGTCGAAACGCGCGCGCCGAACCAGGAACGCTGGCGCGACGGGTCACGGTTCCAGACAGCAACGCTCCGTAGACGCGACAACAACATCGACGCGCAAAAAGGGGCTCAGCGGCGCACCTGCCGCGCCGAACAAGCCGACTCCGCGGCGCACCCCGAGCGAATACGATCCCGAAAGCGGGGTCGTTGAGCCGGGCGGAGACAAAAAACGACGCGGTGGCCGCTCCGAGGAGACCATCGACGAGGAAACGGGCGCTGTTTCGAAGCGGCCCGGGGGTACGGGAGATGTGTCTTTCGGCGACGACGAGGATCCGGAAGGGCCGTCGCGGTGAAGGGCGCCATCGCGCCATGAACCCGCATTCCGAGCGCGACTTGCACGCGCCGCCGCGACCTCCTGCCCCCCCGCATCCCGGTACCGATCCGCACGAGCATCCGACCGATCCGCCCATTGAAGTTCCGGTCGAGCCGCGGCCTCCGCACCCAGGCTCGGATCCGGTCGAGGTTCCGACCGAGCCGCGGCCGAAGCACCCCTCGCGGCGGATGCGCGACAGGGCCGCGTTGTGGCGCGCGCGTGTGGTGTGCCACGACCGCTGACCGCCAGGCTGCCACAATGACCATGGCGGTCCACCGACCGCGAGCCGCGATCAAGGATCGACCGCATCGTCGGCGAGCAGCGAGTCTCGCGCCGCTTTATCACCCTCGCATCGAGAGTAATTACCAGCGCCATGGTGCCGTTGATGCTCGGTATCGCGCTGGAAATCTACGTGGTCGCGTTGACGGTGATCGGCGATCCGCGACCAGCGACCGGCGTTGCTGTCACCGTCGCGCTGCTCTTTGCCGCGCTTTGGTTCGCCCTGCCCTGGTTACGCCGGATGAGGTCGTCGGCGTGATGGTTCGTCTCGGTCGAGCAAGGTCGCCATGCGCTGCGCAATGCCGGCGGCTGAGAACAATCGCCGGCTTGAGCGCAGCGCGCGAGCGAGATAAGCCTTAGATGCGACCCATCAGCAAGAGAATGATCAATATCAGTAGAACCAGGCCGAGCCCGCCGCTTGGCCAGTATCCCCACCCCGAGCTGTATGGCCACGACGGTAGAGCGCCGACCAGCAGCAGGATCACAACAATGAGCAGAATGAGCGAAATGGACATTGCGTTTCTCCTTTTTTGAGCGCAAGGCATCGCTGCCCTTTACAGCGCTTGCATACCTCGTGCCAGCTTCGCGCAGCGGTGGAGGGCGGATCGGGGTGATGCCGAACTGCGTAACTCTTACCGATTTCGTGCAATTACGGCGCTGACCGGGGAGGGGTTCAATCGAGGGTGACCCGGGCCCCGCGATGAACGCCGGCAGGACACGAGTATTGCAGCCCACGCAGAGGTCGGCGAAAATCCCGTGCGATGGCCTATCTGCCACGGGCTCTGCTTTGCGTGCTCCTAGCCTCGGCCGCGTGGGTGACGCGCGCGGAAATCAAGGCCACCGCGAGCGATGGCTTTTTTATCGTGCACAGCGCGCGCATCGATGCCGGTCCGACGCGGATCTACGCGTTATTGCCTGCGATCGGACGCTGGTGGAGCAGCAGCCACACTTATTCGGGCGATGCGGCCAATCTCATGCTCGACGCGGAAGCGGGAGGATGTTTCTGCGAGCGCTGGAAGGATGGCGCCGTCGCTCACGGCCGCGTGATCCTGGCGCTGCGCGATCAGCTCCTGCGCATCGACACAGCGTTAGGACCGCTGCAGAGCAAGGCGGTCACGGGCGTGCTCAGCTTCCAGCTCGTCCCCGACGGCAAGGCCACCGTCCTGACGCTCGCGTATCGCGTCAACGGCGCAAGCGCTAGCGCACTCGACAAAGATGCGCCCGCAGTTGATCGCGTGCTGGGCGAGCAGTTCGCGCGCTTCGTGCGCCTGGTGGAAACCGGAAAGCCCGACGCGCCCGCGCCATGAAGTGGCGCGCCGGCACGTCAAGCCAGAGGCGCGACCTTCATCACCTCTTCGAGCGTGGAGAACCCGGCGGCGATCTTGCTCGCGCCGGAGACGCGCAGCGGTTTCATTCCTTCGCGGTAGGCCTGCTCGCGAATCTTCGCGTCCTCGGATTCGGCATGGATCAGCCGGCGCAGCGTCGGCGTCAGCGTCATGATTTCGTACAGCCCCATGCGGCCGTAATAGCCCGTCATCCGGCATTCCAGGCAACCCACGGCCATCTGGACCTGCGCGGGGAGGTCGGCGCGGAATGGCGCGGTCAGCATGCGCCAGGCCTCCTCGTCCGGCGCGTCGCCGAGCTTCTTGCAATGCGGGCAGAGCGTGCGCACGAGCCGCTGCGCCATCACGCCGAGCAGCGTCGAGGTGATCAAGTACGGTGGCACGCCGAGGTCGAGCAGCCGGGTGACGGCGCTCGGCGCATCGTTCGTGTGCAACGATGACAATACGAGGTGGCCGGTGAGGGCCGCCTGCACGGCCATGTCGGCGGTGTCGCGATCGCGGATCTCGCCGACCATGATGATGTCGGGGTCCTGTCGCAGCAGCGTGCGCACGCCGCTGGCGAAGTCGACGTTGAGCGTCGGCTGCACCTGCATCTGGTTGAACTCGGGTGCGATCATCTCGATCGGATCCTCGACCGAGCAGACGTTGACCTCGGGCGTTGCGAGTTGCTTCATCGTCGAGTACAGCGTCGTCGTCTTGCCGGAGCCCGTCGGGCCGGTGACGAGGATGATGCCGTTGGGCTCGCGGATCATTTTGTCCCAACGCGTGTAGTCTTCGGTAGTAAAGCCCAGCTCCTGAAAATCGCGAATCAGCACCTCGGGCGTGAAGATCCGCATCACGATCTTCTCGCCGAAAGCGGTCGGCATGGTCGAGATGCGCAGCTCGATCTCCTGGCCCTCCGGCGATACGGTCTTGATCCGCCCGTCCTGCGGCCGCCGCTTCTCGACGATTTCCATGCGCGCGAGCAGCTTGATGCGGCTCGTCATCGCGAGCAGCACCGGATTGGGGATCGCGTAGACCTGATGCAGCACGCCGTCGATGCGGAAACGCACGATCCCGGCGTCGCGACGCGGCTCGATGTGGATGTCGGACGCGCGTTGCTCGAACGCGTATTGCCACAGCCAGTCGACGATGTGTACTACGTGCTGATCGTTGGCATCGAGTAGACCGTGCCGGCCCAGCTCGACCAATTGCTCGAAGTTGCGCACCAGCGACACTTCGCCGCGAGTCGTCTCCGACGCCTTCTTGATCGACCGCGCGAGGGTGAAGAACTCGCCCAGGTAGCGCTTGATGTCCAGGGGATTGGCAAAGACGAGCTTGATCTTGAGGTGCAGGATCTTCTCGAGCTCTTCCGCCCAGGCGCGTACGAAAGGCTCGCTCGTTGCGACCGTCAGCTCGCCGTTGCCGACCGAGACGGGCAGAATGCGATAGCGCTCGGCATAGGCGTTGGACATCGTGCTGGTGACCGCGACCAGATCTATTTTCAGCGGATCGATATGGTGGTAGGGAACCCCGAGCTTGCCGGCCAGCCATTCGACCAGCCACTCCAGCGTCATCAGCGGGCGCGGCGGCAACAGCGACCGCCATTTCTGATCGGCGATCATCTCCAGCGGGTGCTCGAAGCGATGTGTGCGCGAGCGCGCAAGCCGGTCGGCATCGGCCGCGGTAACCAGGCCTTCGGCGACCATCAGCTTCAGGATGTCTTCCAGTCGGAGGCGACGGTCCTGAGTGCGTGCGGTGCGCGTGGTGGCGGCGTCCGCCGGTGCGGCCGGCGTCGCCGGCGGAGCGTTGATCGGATTGAGCGAGGCCATCGCGCTACTATAACCCCAAGCGGCGCGTGGCGACAGCGGCCGGATACGTCGTAGCCCGGGATGAACAACGTGAATCCCGGGACGGCGTCCCCGGGCATCGCTGCGCTCAGCCCGGGCTACAATGAACGAATGGCTGCATCGCTTCTCGCTGTCCACGCCGACATCACCAAACTCGACGTCGATGCCATCGTCAACGCGGCGAACAACTCGCTGCTCGGCGGCGGCGGCGTCGACGGCGCGATCCATCGCGCCGCAGGTCCCGAGCTTCTCGCCGAATGCCGAACGCTAGGCGGCTGCGCAACGGGCGAGGCGAAGATCACGCGCGGGTATCGTTTGCCCGCGCGGCACGTGATCCACACCGTTGGGCCGGTGTGGCACGGCGGCCGCAGCGGGGAACCCGAATTGCTCGCCTCCTGCTATCGGCGCTCGCTCGAGCTTGCGCTTGCCCATCGCCTCGAGTCGATCGCGTTTCCCGCGATCAGCTGCGGCGCCTACGGTTATCCCCTGGAAAAGGCGATTCCGATTGCCATCGGCACGGTACGCGCTTTTGAGCGACTCGATGCGCTGGATCGGGTGCTGTTCGCGTGCGCGCAGCACGACGTGTTGGCTGCGTACGAGCGCGTGCTCGCCGAAACATCGTAGGTGCGAATTCATTCGCACGCGCCGCTGGACGCTGCGCCGCGGCCGAATGAATTCGGCCCTACAGCGGCGCCGGCGCTTAACCCGCGTCGAGACTCTCGGTTTCGCGCGGCGCGGGCAAGGGCACCTGGAAGACTTCGCGCAGGTACGCGACGTAGGACGGATCGTAGTCCATCGACTTCGATGGCTCGTCGCTGATCTTCGCCACCGGCTGGCCGTTGCAGCGCGTCATCTTGATGACAATCTGCAACGGGTCGTAGCCGAGATCGTTGGTGAGGTTCGTGCCGATCCCGAACGCGGTCTGGCTGCGGCCCTTGTAGTAGTCGAACAGGCGGATCGCCAGCGGAACGTTGAGGGAATCGGAGAACACCATCACCTTGGTGCGCGGATCGATGCGCATCTTCTGATAGTGCGCGATCAACTTCTCGCCCCACTCGAACGGGTCGCCCGAGTCGTGGCGCACGCCGTCGAACAACTTGCAGAAGAAGAGGTCGAAGTCGCGCAGGAACGCGTCCATGCCGCAGACGTCGGAGAGCGCGATGCCCAGGTCGCCGCGGTACTCGCGCGCCCAGGTGTTGAAGGCGAACACTTGCGAGTCGCGCAAGCGCGGGCCGACCGCCTGGCACGCCTGCAGGTATTCATGCGCCATCGTTCCCAGCGGCGTCAACCCGTGCTCGAGCGCAAAGTAGACGTTGCTGGTTCCGACGAACTTCGGCCCGATGCCTTCCTTGAGCGTGAGCAGCACCTCCTCCTGCCACCGACCCGAAAATCGCCGCCGCGTGCCGTAATCGGCGATGCGAAACGCCGGGTCCGCCACGGCGTTGATCTGCTCGATCTTGGCGGCGAGCCGCCGGCGACCCTCGTCGAAATCCGGCGATGGCTGCGTGTTTCGGAAATAGAGCTCGCTGACGATCGAGAGCACCGGAACCTCGAACAGAATCGTGTGCAGCCAAGGGCCCTTGATCCAGATGTCGATCTCGCCCGGCGCGGCGGGCGACGGCCTGACCGTGATGAAGCGCTCGTCGAGCTTGAAGAGTCCGAGCAAATCGACGAAGTCGCTTTTCAGGAAGCGCCATGAGCGTAGGTAATCCAGCTCTCGCCGACTGAACCGCAGCGCGCACAGCGCAGTGATCTCGCGCTCGATCTGGCCGATGTATGGCGTCAGGTCGATGCCGGAGTTGCGGCACTTAAAGCGGTACTCGACCTCTGCGGCGGGAAAATGATGCAGCACGACCTGCATCATGGTGAACTTGTAGAGATCGGTATCGAGCAGGGACTCGATGATCATGCGGAAGGCGGCACGGGCCAGCGATCGGTCGGAGTTGCCATGTTACGCGAGAGGTCCCACACGCGGCCAGCCGTCTAGGGGACCTAATCGCGAGCGCGCGGCAAGGCGTCGGGGACGACCTGGATCCTGCGCGCGAGCAAAACGCACAGCAGCGTACTGCCGGCGGCCAGCCAGCCCACGGCACCGAAGTGGAGCAGCGCGCCATCCGGACCGCGGCTGACGATCAGGCCGGCGGAAAGCGAAGCCAGCGCCGAGCCGATCATCTGCACCGAAGCGTTGAAGCTCATGAAGCTGCCGCGCAGGCGCGGCTCGGCGCTGCTCGAGACGATTGCCATCGCCGGCCCGAAGCGGCCGATCACGAGCACGAAGAACAGCACCGACCACGCCACCGCTGCGGCGAGCGGCAGGCGCGGCAGATGGGTGATGATGAGAATGGGCGCAACCGACGCCAGCGGAACGATAGTGAACAGGCGGTGCTTGCCGTAACGATCGGCGAGGAAGCCGATGACCTGCGCGGTAACTAGCGTCGCGAGCCCGCCGCAGAAATACAGCAACGGTAGCTCGTTTTCGGCCACCCCGACGTTGGCGACCATCGTCGGCGCGATAAAGGGGATGACCGAAAAGCCGGCGAACATCAGAGCGATCATGAACGCGAAGGCGCGCAAGTGATTGCGCTCGCCGAAGATGGCCCAGAGTTGTCCCAGCGGCCCGCGACGCCGGGCGCCGGCGAGATGCGCCGAGAGCGGCGGCATGAGCCGCGCGGCGCCCAGCGCCACAAGCAGCGAAAAACACGCCAGGATGAGAAACGGCGTACGCCAGCCCCAGCGCGCGGCAAGCCATAGCGCCAGCGGCACGCCAGCCACCGCGGCCAGCGAAAAAGAAGTGGCGACCAGAGCGGTCGCCCGCGCTCGCCGCCCGTACGGGACGAGATCGGCGATGATCGTGAATACGAGCCCGCTCATTACGCCGCCGAACAGGCCCGCGCCCACGCGCGTCGCCACCAGCAACCCATACGTCGGCGCGAGCCCGCAAAGCGCGGTGGCAACGATGAAACCGGCGTAGAGCGCGAGCAGCGCATGCTTGCGATCGAAGCGATCGATCCAGAATGCGGCGACGAAGCCGGAGGCTGCTGCGGCGAACGTATACGATGAGATTAGCAAACCGAATTCGCGCGGGCCTACCTCGAATAGCCGCATGAATTGCGGCCCCAGGGGCATGATGACCATGAAATCGACGATGTGGGTGAACTGCACGGTGGCGAGCGTTAGCAGCAGCAATAGCTCGTGCGGTGCGCGGGCGGAGTGCGAAAGCGGCGCAGGCATCGGAAACGCAAATGGCGGCCGCTGCAGGCGGCGAGATTAACTGACCTCGAGCCAGTTACGAGTGTAGCATAGGCAGCGCAGCGCTCTCGGCAGTTCGCGGTGGCAGCGCAAGACGGCGACCGTTATGATCGCGCCTCAGCGTCTGGAGATTCACCATGCTCGTCAACTGCGTCGCCTATACCGAGGGCCGCAAGCTCGCCGACATTCCCAAGGAGGACATCAGCGAGTACCTCAAGCGGCCCAATTGCTTCGTGTGGGTGGGGCTCAAGGATCCGGAGCCTTCGGAGATCGAAGAAATGCGCCCGGAGTTCGGATTGCACGAGCTCGCCGTCGAGGACGCGCGCCATGGCCACCAGCGGCCGAAGATCGAGGAATACGGCGATTCGCTCTTCGTGGTGGTGCAGACGATCGAGTTCAAAGCTGACGACCTTAACGTCGGCGAGGTCGACATCTTCGTCGGTCCCAACTACATCCTTTCGATTCGCAGGAACACCGAGAAAGGATTCCAGGAAGTCCGCGCCCGCTGCGAGCGCGAGCCGCACCTGCTCAAGAACGGCTCGGGGTACGTCCTCTACGCACTGATGGACGCCGTCGTCGATCGTTATTTTCCGGTGCTCGACGCGCTCGAGTCCGAGTTGGAGCGGATCGAGGAACAGATTCTCGTCAGGAACGCCGCCCGTTCGAACATCGAGGGTCTCTATGGCCTGAAACAAAAGTTGATGACGCTCAAGCACGCGGTCGACCCGTTGATGGAAGCGGTCGGCAACCTCTACGGCGGGCGCGTGCCGCAGGTCTGCGCCGGCATGCGCGAGTATTTCCGCGACGTGTTCGATCACCTGCAGCGTCTGCACGCCTCGATCGAGGGCATCCGCGACATGCAGGCCACGGCGATCCAGGTCAATCTGGGCATGATCAACCTGAACGAGACCGAGGTCACCAAGAAGCTTGCCGGCTGGGCGGCGATTATTGCCGTCCCAACGATGATCGCCGGGATCTACGGCATGAACTTCAAGAACATGCCGGAGCTGGATTGGTTTTGGGGCTATCCACTGGCGATGGCCACTATGGTCGGCCTCGACCTCGCCCTCTACGTCTGGTTCAGGAAGATCCGCTGGCTCTAAGGACCCTGGAGAACCTAATGCAGGTGCGGTTTGTCCTCGGTCGATACCGGCGTCACCGGGATTACCCGCTTGCCGGGCACAGAGGTACGCCAATCCGGCTGCAGCGTGACATGATCGATGCCGAAGCGCTCCGCGAGCAGGCGCTGTGCAGCCGCGAGCGTTTGCGGCCACTCGGACGGCTCGCGGATCAGCACATGCGCGGACAGGGCGGCGCGATCGCTGGTCATGTGCCAGACATGCAGATCGTGAATCGCAGCGATGCCGGGCACGCGCGCCAGAGCGCGGCCGATCTCCTCGTACGACAGATGCGCCGGCACGCCTTCCATCAGCACGCCCGTCGATTGCGCGAGCAGCCGCCACGTCGAGCGCAGGATCAGGAGCGACACCGCAAGTGACAGGATCGGATCGATCGGCATCCATCCGGTGAATACGATTACCGCGCCGGCGACGATCGCCGCAACCGAGCCCAGCAGATCGGAGAGAACGTGCAGGAGGGCGCTCCGCGCATTGAGGGAGGCGCCGGCACGCGAGAGCATCCAAGCCGATATCAGGTTCACGATCAAACCGACGAAGGCGATGGCCAGCACCGCGCCGCCGGCCACAGGTTGCGGCGCGAGGAGGCGGCGCACCGCTTCGATCGCGATGAAAACGACCAAAGCGAGCAGCGCCAGCGCGTTGATGAATGCCGCCAGGACCTCCGCGCGCGCGTAGCCGTAGGAGGCCCGGCGCGACGGCGGACGGCGCGCGATCCATTGCGCGAGCAGCGCCAGCCCGAGCGCCGCCGTATCGGTAAACATGTGCCCCGCGTCGGAGAGCAGCGCCAATGAACCGGCCAGCCAGGCGCCCGCGACCTCGATCAGCGCGAAAGCGCCGGTGAGAATCAGCGCGCGGGTCAGTGCCTGCCGAGCCGACGCATCCGACCCCGAGGGCGCATGCGAATGCGTGTGCGCGACGACATCGACCTCGCGTTCGCGTCGGGCCTGGGGCGCGGCGCCGGCGCGTGAATGCCGGTGTTGAGCGGTCATCTGGGATTGGGGCGATGAAACAACCGCAATTCTGCGCCAAATTGTCCCGCTCGCAAAAGGCGGAGTCATCCAGAAGGCATCCCGGCAATCGTCGCTTGGCGGGCGCCGCCGCGGCTTCGGTAGAATAGCGGTATGGACAATGATGCCGCGACCACGCTTGTCGAGCGCATCGATGCGCTGCTGCCACAAACGCAATGCCGGCGCTGCGGCTACGACGGCTGCCGCCCCTACGCCCACGCGATCGCGCAAGGCAGCGCCGGGATCAACCAATGCCCTCCAGGCGGCGACGACACGGTAGCGGCGCTCTCGAAGCTACTCGGTGTGCCGCTGCTGCCGCTCGATGCGCGCCATGGCGAATCCGGGCCGCTTCTCAATGCACGCATCGACGAGACCGCGTGCATCGGGTGTACCTTGTGCATCGCCGCGTGTCCTGTCGACGCGATCGTCGGCGCCGCAAAGCTCATGCATACCGTGCTTGCCGACCGCTGTACGGGCTGTGAGCTCTGCGTGCCGCCCTGCCCGGTCGACTGCATCGCGCTCCTGCCGCTGGCGCGTCGGTGGACGCGCTCCGACGCCGACCGCGCACGCGATCATTTCGCCGCGCAGGTCGCGAGGCACGAGCGCAAAGCGGCGATCACTCGCAGCGAAGCCCCTGCGCAGGCGTCGGCTTCGCGCGACGAAGTGGCTGCTGCGCGGCGGCGCGCGGCGATCGACGCGGCGCTCGCCCGGGCGCGCGCGCGGCGCGCGGCGAGGGCCGCGCCGCACTCCTAGGTTGCGCTCGGATGCGCAGGCATGCCGCGCTGCTGGCGATGACGACCGGTCTCGCGATGGCCGCGCCCACTGACGTTCCGCTCGACACCGCATGGCTCGATCGCGCCTGGGACTTCGATCGGCCCGCCGAGTCGGAAGCGCGTCTCCGCGCCAAGCTCGCGGCGTTGCCGCAAGGATCGGCGGCCAGTCTCGAAGCGTCGACGCAGCTTGCGCGGGCGCAAGGACTGCAGCACGAGTTCGACGCGGCGCACGCAACCCTCGATGCGGTCGAGCGGGCGCTCCCCGGCCAGCCGGAGCGCGTCGCGGTTCGCTACCTGCTCGAGCGCGGCCGCATTTTCAATTCGTCGCGGCAGCCGGACAAGGCTGTCCCGCTGTTTCAGGACGCGCTCGACCGCGCGCGCGCCGCCGGAGAAGACTTCCTCGCGATCGATGCCGCGCACATGCTGGGCATCGCCGCTCCTGCCGAAACGCGGCTCAAGTGGAATCTCGAGGCCGTCGCGATGACCGAAAGGACGAGCGATGAGCGCGCCCGGCGCTGGCTCGCATCGCTGTACAACAACATCGGGTGGACGTATCACGAGCGCGGAGAATACGCGAGCGCGCTCGCATACTTCGAGAAGGCCCTGCCCGCGTGGGAAGCGCGCGGCGATCCGCGCGGCGTGCGCATTGCGCGGTGGACCGTCGCGCGCGCGTATCGGTCGCTCGGCCGCAACGACGATGCGCTCGCGATCCAGCGGCAACTGGCGGTCGAGGGCGCAGCGGCGAACGCGCCCGACGGCTACGTTTACGAGGAGCTGGGCGAGCTGTTGCTGGCCAAAGGCGAGCGGGCGGCCGCGCAGATGAACTTCGCGCGCGCGTTCGAGCTGCTCGGCGGCGATGCTTCTCTCCGGGCCAATGAGCCGGAACGGCTCGCGCGCCTGCGCCGGTTGGGCGGGCTCGAGTGAACCCGGCCAAGCGGCTCGAGATCTTTCGCCGGCTGCGCGCGCAGAATCCGCATCCGCGCAGCGAGCTAAAGTATCGATCGCCGTTCGAGCTCCTGATTGCCGTCGTGCTCTCCGCGCAGGCGACTGACCGCAGCGTGAACCTCGCGACCGCGAAGCTCTTTCCGATCGCCCATACGCCGCAGGCCATGCTCAAGCTGGGTGAAGCCGGCTTGATCCCGTACATCCAGACGATCGGCTTGTTCCGCACCAAGGCCAAGAACATCCTGTCGCTGTGCCGGCAGCTCATCGACGAGCATGGAGGCGAAGTGCCCGCCGATCATGCGGCGCTGGTCAAGCTGCCGGGCGTCGGACGCAAGACGGCCAACGTCGTGCTCAACGTGGCGTTCGGCCAACCGACGATCGCGGTCGACACGCATATTTTTCGCGTCGCCAACCGCACCGGACTCGCACCGGGAAAGACGCCCGAGGAGGTCGAGCGCAAGCTCGTGAAGTTCACGCCCACGGAATTCGTTCATGATGCGCATCACTGGCTGATCCTGCACGGCCGTTACGTCTGCCAGGCAAAGAAGCCCCGCTGCCCCGAATGTGTGATCGTCGATTTGTGCGAATACCGCAGGAAGACACGGGCGTGACGCGATCCCCATAGTGGGACAAACGACAAGGGCGCCCGCATGCGGCCCTCCTTGGCGTTCACGCGCTCGTCAATGCTTGACGACGAGGACCGGCGGTTGCGCCGCGTAATAGGCGGCGAGATTGGCGATGTCCTGCGAAGACAGCGTCCCGGCAAAGCCCGCCATGATCGCATTCTTGCGCGCACCCGACTTGTAGTCGCGCAGTGCCTTGGCGAGATAATCCGGCAGCTGGCCGCCGAGCTTGGGATAGTCCGCTGTCGGGCTGTTGCCATCGAGCCCGTGACATGCCTGGCAGACCTCCTTGGCCTTGGCCTCTCCCGCCTTCATGTCGGCGGCCCCAGCCGCTGTGGCGGCGCCGAAGAGCGCGGCGACGAGCACGTGTCGAAGCGGCCCGGTCATCGTCGTCTCACTTGCGCGCGGTCTTGGGCTCGGCGCCGCCGTAATATGCGGCCAGATCGGCCATGTCCTGCTCCGAGAGCGAAGCGGCGATCGCACGCATCGAGGGATGGTTGCGCTCGCCGCTCTTGTACGCCTGCAGCGCCTTGACGATGTACGCCGGGTGCTGGCCGCCGATTTTGGGCACGCTGTAGACTTCCGGATACGCGGTGCGCCAGCCTGGAATGCTATGACAGCCTGCGCACATCTGCGTCTTGCGCTGACCCGCGACCGGGTCGCCGGATGGCGCGGCCTGGCACCAGACGAACGAGGGCAGCGCGAGGAACGCGAGGGCGGCAAGGGGTGGCACAAGCGTCATCGGCTAGGAACAGCGGGTCGTGGATGAACGCGGTGTTCTTGCTGTCGTCTGTTGAGATGGTGAGCGCCGGGCCCGCGCATTCCGCGCAGGCCAAAGCCGGTCAACGTTCGAGCAGCTGCAATTTGGCCTTGACCGTCTTCCATTCATCGGCATCGGCTGGCGCTGGCTTGCGCTCGATGATCGGTTTCCACAGCTTGGAAAGCTCCGCGTTCAAGGTCTTGAACTGCTGCTGGTCGGACGGAACATCGTCCTCTGCGTAGATCGCCTCGACCGGACACTCGGCGACGCACAGCGTGCAGTCGATGCATTCGTCCGGATCGATGACCAGGAAATTGGGCCCTTCGCGGAAACAGTCGACCGGGCAGACATCGACGCAATCGGTGTACTTGCAGCGGATGCAGCTTTCGGTCACAACGTAGGTCATCAGCCTTCGACTCCGGGGCCCAGCGCAAGCATTGATTCTATCAAATTCAATCCCAAGCTACGCCCTAGCATGGGCGGTGCAGGCCGCTCGCTGCGGGTCGCGCCGCGGCCTCCTCGAACCGTCCGTTGCGAATGATCTGTTGCGCGTCGGCCGCAAGCGTCGACTCGCCACGCGCGATCCCCACGCTGCGCGTGGGGCCCCTCGCCACGGGCTCGCGCCGCGGCTTGCGCGCCCTAGGCCTTTCGGCTAACGTAGACCTCACGCCGGTGTCCGGGCGCCATCGATCTGGCCTCCCCGCCGGCCTGAAGAGGAACGCATGAGCGAACACATCAAGCATGTCACCGACGCCAGTTTCGATACCGACGTCCTCAAGGCCGGCACACCAGTGCTCGTCGATTATTGGGCGGAATGGTGCGGACCGTGCAAGATGATCGCCCCGATCCTCGATGAAGTCGCCAAGGATTATGCGGGGCGCGTGACCGTGGCCAAGCTCGATGTGGATGCCAACCCGGGCACGCCGGCCAAATACGGCATACGTGGCATCCCGACCCTGATCCTGTTCAAGGGCGGCCAGGTCGCGGCGCAGAAAGTCGGTGCGCTATCCAAGTCGCAGCTCACCGCCTTCCTCGACAGCCAGCTCTGATCCCGTATTTCCCACCCTATTTGACAGCCTCTATCGAACCCGTTACGCTCTTCCAGCATTGAGACGCGCCTCGCGGGCGCGAAACAACACGGGCCAACCGAAGTTGGACCGCCGCGGGTCGCCATCACCGGCGCTGCTCTGTCTCCAGCGCCAAACCCCTGATTGATTCCAGCGGCCGCCTTTTTCGCGCCGCGCCCGTTCACTCCGTTACCCGCACACCTATATGCACCTGTCCGACCTCAAGTCCAAACCTGTCACCGAGTTGGTGGAGATCGCCAACACCAACGAGATCGACGGGGCGAACCGTATGCGCAAGCATGACCTCATCTTTGCGCTGCTGAAAAACCAGGCGAAGAAGGGGGAGAGCATCTACGGCGATGGCACGCTCGAGGTTCTGCCCGACGGCTTCGGCTTCCTGCGCTCGCCCGACACCAGCTACCTCGCCGGGACCGACGACATCTACATCTCGCCCTCGCAGATTCGCCGCTTCAATCTGCATACCGGCGACACGATCGAAGGCGAGATTCGCACTCCCAAGGATGGCGAGCGCTACTTTGCGCTAGTCAAGGTCGACAAGGTCAATAGCGAGCCCCCCGAGAACGCCAAAAGCAAGATCCTGTTCGAGAACCTTACGCCGCTCTTTCCCGACGAAACGCTGGTCCTCGAACGTGAGATCAAGGCTGAAGAGAACATCACAGGGCGCATCATCGACATCGTCGCGCCGATCGGCAAGGGTCAGCGGGGGCTCCTCGTCTCCTCCCCGAAATCCGGCAAGACGGTGATGCTGCAGCATATCGCGCATTCAATCGCGGCCAACTATCCCGATGTCGTGCTGATCGTGCTCCTGATCGACGAACGCCCGGAGGAAGTGACCGAGATGACGCGCACGGTGCGCGGCGAGGTCGTCGCGAGCACGTTCGACGAACCGGCGACACGTCACGTGCAGGTCGCCGAAATGGTGATCGAGAAGGCGAAGCGCCTGGTCGAGCACAAGAAGGACGTCGTCATCCTGCTCGACTCGATCACGCGGCTCGCCCGCGCATACAACACGGTCGTGCCCGCGTCAGGCAAGGTGCTGACCGGCGGCGTCGATGCCAATGCGCTGCAAAAACCGAAGCGCTTTTTCGGCGCGGCGCGCAACATCGAGGAAGGCGGCTCGCTCACGATCATCGCGACCGCGCTGATCGACACGGGCTCGCGCATGGACGACGTGATCTACGAGGAATTCAAAGGCACGGGCAACATGGAGATCCATCTCGACCGCCGCATGGCCGAGAAGCGCACCTATCCCGCGATCAACGTCAATCGCTCCGGTACGCGCAAGGAGGAGCTGTTGCTCAAGCAGGACGTGCTGCAGAAAGTATGGGTATTGCGCAAGCTTCTTTATCCGATGGATGATCTAGAGGCAACGGAATTCCTGGTCGACAAGGTCAAGCAAACCAAGAACAACGCCGAATTCTTCGACTCCATGCGCAGAGGCTGACGTCAGCGACCTCAGCGCTTCGCCCCGATTGCAGAGCTCAATTCCGCTCTCCGCTTCCGGCAATTAGAACCTGCAACCGCGCAAATCCTTGAACCGCGCAGCCCCCGCCTTCATCTAAGTATCACGGTGTTGCAATGCAGCGCAAACCCGCGCATAATTCCCCAATTCGATTGGGGTGATTGTCAATTAAGTCATTGAAAAGATTATATAATCTTACAGCAGCTAAGAAGCAGGCCAGGGGCCTCGAATGGCCCATCACAGGTGCTCGATGAAAACCGGTATCCATCCGCAATACAGTGAAATTCAGGTCACGTGTAGCTGCGGCAACACATTTACCACGCGCTCGACGGTCAACAAGCCACTGCACGTCGAAGTCTGCTCGGCATGTCACCCGTTCTATACGGGCAAGCAAAAAATCGTCGATACCGCAGGTCGCGTCGAGAAGTTCCGCCAACGTTACGCGAGCAAGAAAGCGGCGGCGTGACGGTTCAGGTTTCCGGATCAGCGCAAAAGGCAGCTTAGGCTGCCTTTTTGCATTTTAGCGGCCCTGTCAGAGGCCCTTTTCCCGCGGCTGCAGACCCGCCTCGCACGAATTGTGTAAACATTGGTCAGCTTTCGCAGCGCGGGCTGGCGCCGGGCGGAGCCCCCCAGAGAGAAAGATAAGGGAAATGCCGCTGCAGGTGCCGAATCGGGATGTCCCCGCATGAGCAGCCAATGCCGCTGTCCGATCCTCTGAATCGAACCGACGACGCGTCGGAACTGTCGCCGTCCGGACCGTATCGGGCCGTCAAGCAATTGGGCCTGGTATTGCTATGCAGCGCCTGGATTCTGCTCGGCCTGTTCGGCCACGATCCCTGGAAACCCGACGATGCAACGGCGTTCGGCACCGTATACGACATGCTCAAGCACGGCGATTGGGTCGTGCCGCACGTCGCGAGCGCACCCGTTCCGGAGCGCCCGCCCCTCTTTTACGTCCTCGCCGCCGCCTCCGCGGAAGCGTTCCGCGCTGTGCTGCCGCTGCACGACGGTGCCCGCATCGCGCTTGGCTTAAGCCTCGGCGCAACGCTCTGGCTGCTGGCGTTGGCGGCGCGCGAGCTCTACGGTCGTGCCTTCCGCTGGCTCCCGGTGTTACTGTTTATCGGCTGCATCGGGCTCTGGGATCGCGGACATCAGCTCTCGGCAGAGATCGGCGCGCTGCTCGTCGACGCGCTCGCCCTGTATGCCCTCGCGCTGGTACTGCGCCGCCCTCTCGCGGGCGGTGCGCTGCTCGGACTCGCGGTCGGCGCGGCGTTTCTTTGTCGCGGCCCTTTCGGGGCGGCGGTAATAGCGCTTACAGCATGCGTCCTGCCGTTCTTCACGCCGTGGCGAAGCCAGCGTTACGCGCGGGGGATCGCGATGGCCATCGCGATCGCCGCTCCGCTGCTCGTCGTCTGGCCGCTCGCCCTCTACCTGCGCTCGCCCGGCCTGTTCGCCCAGTGGCTCGATGCGCAGAGTCTCGCGCGATTTTTCGGACTCACGGCGAATTCGCCGCCGGTCGAACCGCTCTACTACCTCAAGAACCTGCCGTGGTTCGCGTGGCCGGCATTACCGCTGGCGCTATGGACGCTGTGGGTGCGAGGTCGCGGATACAACGGCAGCCTGTCCTCGCCCGGCGTTGAGCTGCCGCTAACCATGCTTTGCATTCTGTTGATCGTGCTTTCCGCGGCCGCGGAACCGCGTGCAAGCCTTGCCCTGCCGATGCTGCTCCCCCTCGCGTTACTCGGTGCCGCCGAAGTCGACAGCTTGAAGCGCGGTTACTCGGGCGCACTGGACTGGTTCGGCATTCTCACGTTCGGCCTGATCGGCGCCCTGTTGTGGGGACTCTGGCTCGAATCGCTGCTGCGCGGGTTGCCGGACGCCGTAGCGCGGGTGTTCCGCGATACCCAACCGGGCTTCCAGCCGCCCTGGCAGCTGCTGCCGGTGATCGCGTCGATTTTACTGACGTTGTTGTGGCTGGTCTTGGTGCGCCCGGCACGCCGTTCCAATCGTCGCGCGGTGCTCAACTGGGCGGCCGGGATGACACTGGTCTGGGGTCTGTTTGCCACGATCTGGATGCCTTATGTCGATTCCCGGCGGAGCTATCGTCCGGTCGCGGAATCGCTCGCCCTGCACGTGCCTGCGGGCAGTTGCGTCGCAGGTCGCAATCTGGGCGAGCCGCAGCGCGCCTTGCTGGAGTATTTCGCAAACATCGTCACTGTGCGCGACGATCTGCCGCAGGCGAATCGCTGTGATGCGCTGCTGCTTCAGGTCGGGGGCAATGATTCAGCCGCGCCGCCCGATTCCGCTTGGGATAAAGTGTGGGAGGGTCGTCGTCGCGGCGACGACACTGAGCGATATGTTCTTTTTCGCCGGCCGCTCATGGTGCGCCCTTCATCGTGAAATTCATCGACGAAGCCGTCATCGAGGTGATCGCGGGCAACGGCGGCAACGGCGCCGTTTCGTTCCGCCGCGAAAAGTACGTGCCGCGGGGAGGGCCAGACGGCGGCGACGGCGGGCGCGGCGGCAGCATCTACGCGGTCGCCGATCGCAATATCAATACGCTCATCGATTACCGTTATGCACGTATCCACCGCGCCAAACACGGCGAGAACGGACGTGGCGCCGACCAATACGGACGCGGCGCGGCAGATATCGTGCTGCGCATGCCGGTCGGCACCGTGATCGCCGATGCCGAAACCGACGAGCTCGTGGCCGATCTCGCGGAGCATAGGGCGCGTGCGCTGCTCGTCAAAGGCGGCCAGGGGGGGCTAGGCAATCTGCATTTCAAGTCGAGCACCAACCGGGCGCCGCGGCAATCCACACCCGGCGAAGCCGGCGAGCAGCGCCGGCTCAAAATGGAGCTCAAGGTTCTCGCTGACGTGGGTCTCCTCGGCATGCCCAATGCCGGCAAGTCAACGCTGATCCGCGCGATCTCCGCCGCGCGGCCGCGCGTTGCGGATTATCCGTTCACCACCCTTGCTCCGCATCTCGGCGTCGTGCGGATCGACGAGAACCGCAGCTTTGTCGTCGCCGATATTCCCGGCTTGATCGAAGGCGCGGCGGACGGCGCCGGGCTGGGCCATCGCTTCCTGCGCCATCTGCAGCGCACACGGCTGTTGCTGCACGTCGTCGATCTGGCGCCGCAGGATGGCGCAACCGATCCGGTCGCCGACGCGCGCTCCATCGCCAAGGAACTCAAACGCTACGACGAGGCACTCCACGCGAAGCCGCGCTGGCTGGTGCTGAACAAGCTCGACCTCATCCCCACCGACGAACGCCAGGCGCGGGTTGCCGCGTTCGTCAAGGCGCTTCGGTGGAAGGAACCTGCGTTCGGCGTCTCTGCGATCAGCGGCGAGGGTTGCCAGGCGCTCGTATACGCCGTGCAGGCATGGCTCGACGCACATCCGGCGCAAAGCGCGGTCGAGGCAACGTCATGAATGCCGCGCCTACCGGCTCGAGCGTCGCTCGCGCCAAGCGACTGGTCGTCAAGGTCGGCTCGAGTCTCGTGACCGCCGACGGGCGCGGCATCGATCACGCCGCGGTTGCCCGGTGGGCCGAAGAAATCGCCGCGCTCAAAGCGGCGGGCAAGGAAATCGTGCTCGTCTCCTCGGGCGCGATTGCCGAGGGCATGCAGCGGCTCGGTTGGGCGCGGAGGCCGGGCGCCATCCACGCGCTGCAGGCCGCGGCCGCGGTCGGCCAAATGGGACTGGTGCAGGCCTACGAAACCGCGTTCTCGCATTTCGGGTTGCACACCGCGCAGATCCTGCTCACGCACGACGACCTCTCCGACCGGAGGCGATATCTCAACGCGCGCTCCACGCTCGTTACGCTGCTTGCTCTCGGGGTCATCCCGGTCATCAACGAGAACGACACCGTGACGACCGATGAAATACGCTTCGGCGACAACGACACGCTCGGCGCGCTCGTCACAAACCTCATCGAGGCCGATGTCCTGGTGCTGCTGACCGATCAGGAGGGCCTTTATAGCGCAGATCCGCGCAAGAATCCCGCGGCGACGCTGCTGCGCCAGGCGCACGCGGGCGACCCGGCCCTCGAAGCGATGGCAAGCGGCGCAGGAACCGCGCTCGGCCGGGGTGGCATGCTGACCAAGGTGCTCGCCGCCAAGCGCGCGGCGCGGAGCGGAGCGTCGACAGTGATCGCCAGCGGGCACCTGGACAAGGTGCTCTCGCGGTTGGCCGCCGGCGAGGCGATCGGAACCGAGCTTGTCGCCGAAACGATGACCCTCGCCGCACGCAAGCAGTGGCTGGCCGATCACTTGAGACTCGCCGGCCGGCTCACGCTCGACGCCGGCGCGGTACGCGCGCTCGCGCGTGAAGGCAAGAGCCTGTTGCCGATCGGCGTCGTCACATGCGAAGGTCAGTTCGAGCGCGGCGAAGTGGTTGGCTGCTGCGACCCCGATGGGCGGGAGATCGCGCGCGGGCTCGTCAATTACAATGCCGCAGAGACGCAACGCATCCTGCGCAGACCCTCGTCGGAAATCGAAGCAATTCTGGGCTACGTCGACGAACCGGAGCTGATTCACAGAGACAATTTGGTCCTGCTCGGATAGTTGTAGCCTGGGTTGAGCGCGCAGCGCGAAGCCCAGGGCGGCGTCTTCATTCGTTGACCCGGGCATCGCTTCGCTCAGCCCGGGCTACACGGCTGCGCAGCACTGCATGCGGCGCCGGCGGTTAGACAGCTCCGGCGCACTCCCCTAAACTCGGCGCAGCGAAGCGAAACGCCGGCCAAGAAAAAGGTCCGAGAACGCGCTTCCGCGAGCCCCCGACACCGACGAAAAGGAGCTAGCCGTGAATCTGGTCGAACGCGTCAAGAACATCCTGCTGCAGCCCAAGGGCGAGTGGCCGAAGATCGCCGAGGAGGCCGCGACGCCCCAGTCGCTGTATCTGGGCTACGTGGCGATTCTGGCGGCGATCGCTCCGCTGGCCATGCTGATTCGCAGCGGCGGCATGGCGATTGCGGGTGCCGCGGTGCAATATGTGATCGCGCTCATCGTCACGTTTGTGCTGGCGCTGATTGTCGATGCGCTGGCGGTAACTTTCGGCGGCGAGAAGAATTTCGTGCAGTCCCTTAAGCTGACGGCGTATTCGTACACGGCCGCATGGCTCGCCGGCATCTTCCTTATCGTGCCGGTGCTGGGCGGGATCGTCGGCCTGCTCGCCGTGATCTACGCCTGGTACACGTTCTATCTCGGCGTGCCGGTATTAAAGAAGTGCCCGCAGGACAAGGCTCTCGGCTATACGATCGTCGTCGTGATCTGCGGGATCCTGCTGGGCGTGTTGCTCGCCGGTTTCATCGTCTCGATGATCATCGGCGGCGGCATGATGGGCATGAGCGCCACGGAGATGTTCCGCTGACGGCGGAGCCGTGGGCTCGCGCCTCGGCCTCCTTGCACCGATTACATCTAGCGCAAGTTAAACGCGTCGGCCTCAAGCGTCGATTCGCCTCGCGCGATCCCCGCTTCGCTACGCTTGCGGGGGCCCTCGCTGCGGGCTCACGCCGCTACATGTCGCCCGGCGGGTTGCTGTACGGCGAAGGTATGACCGCGTGTGTCCAGCCGTACAGGCGCTCGCGCCGGGTCTGCGGCCGATGGTGCAGGAAGCGCTCGAGCTCGGTTAACGCGCGGCGATACACGTCGCGCTTGAAGTCGATGACGGCCTCGAGCGGGATCCAATAGTCATGCCAGCGCCACGCGTCGAACTCGGGATGGTTGGTCGCGCGCAGGGTGACGTCGCTGTCGCGGCCGACGAGGCGCAGCAGGTACCAGATTTGCTTCTGGCCGCGGTAGCTGCCGCGCCATTCGCGCTTGATCCAATGCGCCGGCACTTCGTAGCGCATCCACTCGCGGGTACGGCCGAGAATCTTGACGTGCCCCGGCAATAGTCCGACTTCCTCTTTCAGCTCCCGAAACATCGCCCGCTCGGGCGTCTCGCCGGGATGGATGCCGCCTTGCGGAAACTGCCACGCGTGTTCGCGGATCCGCTTGCCCCAGAAGACAAAGTTCTTCGAGTTGACGATGACGATGGCGACGTTCGGGCGATAGCCGTCACGGTCCAGCATCACGACCACCTGTGATTCAGCAAGTTGGCTCCATTTTTCCACAGATCCGGGCGCTTGAAAAGCCGTGCGCGCCCGCGGCGAGGGCTTCCTACGGTCGACGCGCGAAGGATTCGTATTCCAATCCAGCAGCAAGGAGGCCGCCGCACCGGCTTGCCGGAAGGGGCAAGCTGTCGAATGGCGCCGTCAGGCGGGCGCGGACTCACGCGGCGTGACCGATAGCGCAAGTCGTCGATCGCGCCGCAGCACGATCACCTCCAGCGCATCGTCGATACGACCGCCCGTCAGCAATCGCTGCAGATCGTCCACGCCGGTGACCGGCGCATCGCCCAGCGCGACGATGATGTCGCCGGCGCGCATTCCGCCGCGCGCCGCGGGCGAATCGGGTGCCACCGTTTCGACCCGGGCGCCGGATTCATGCAGGAGGTCGAAGTGGCGCACGACGCGCCGCGGCAGCGGGAGATCCTGCGCGCTGATCCCCAGATAGGCACGCCGCACGCGTCCTTCGCGGATCAGCGCAATCGTGACGCGCTCGGCGGTATTGGCAGCAATCGCGAAGCAGATGCCCTGCGCCGGCAGAATGACCGCCGTATTCACGCCGATCACCGCGCCCGCCGAATCGACGAGGGGTCCGCCTGAATTGCCCGGATTGAGCGCAGCATCGGTTTGGACGATGTTGTCGAGCAGGCGTCCCGTCGCACTACGCATCGACCGGCCGAGCGCGCTGACGATACCTGCGGTCACCGTGTGCTGAAAGCCGTACGGGCTGCCGATCGCGATCGCGATTTGACCGACGCGGACGCGCGAGGAGTCGCCAAGGCGCGCGTAGGCAAGATTGTCGGCTCCGACCTTGACCAGCGCGAGGTCGGAGTCCGGGTCATCGCCGACGAGCTCGCCCGCAACGATGCGGCCGTCGGGCAGCGTTGCGTTCAGCGCAACGGCCCCGGCGGCCACGTGGCTATTGGTGATGAGATAACCGTCGGGCGTGATAATAAAACCGGATCCCGAGCCGCTCTGCGCCCGCCCGCGGCGCGCCGGGCGCTCCACACCGATGTGCACGACCGAAGGCCGTACGCGTGCGACCGCTCCGCTCACCGCGCGCGAATACGCATCGAGGAGCTCTTCATCGGGTTCGTGGTCGGGTGAACGCGGCGGCGGATAGACCGCGTCGGCGCTCGAATCGTCGAGCACCACTCGCCGCGCGGACGACGGCAGATGGTCGAAGGGCGCCATGTCGCCTCAATTGGCGACCCTTCAGCGGAATTTCAAGCCGTCGGAGGCGTGCTACCGTTCCCGTCGCGCAGGCTGAGGCGGCGATGCTCGGTCGCCGCCAGCGGCGGCTCGCGCAGCATGGTAAGCGATCAGCGCTGCGCCTGATGCAAAGCCGACGCGACGGCCGGTGGTGCCGCCGCGTCGGCAACCTCGTCGATGCGAGCGATGCTACTGGTGGTACTTGAGTTTCGCGTCCTTAACGCACTTATCCTTCGCGTCACCCGTCATTGCGTCGCACTTCTCCTTGGCGACCTTATATTGCGCGACCATCGTGTCTTCGCGAGCGTCTGCCTTCGCCTCCTTGGACTTCAAAAGCGCCTTCGCATCGGCAGTCGCCTTGACATGCTCGGCCTTGGCTTCCTTCATGCACACGTCGCGGTCGTTACCCTGTTTGGGCTTGCACGCGTCCTTCGCAACCTTGTAGTCGGCGTCGCCCTTTGCGACCGCGGCTTTGTATTCGTTTTTCCTGTCCCGCTCGGCCGTGCCCGCGGCATTGACACTGCCGATCGCAAACATGCACAGCACTGCGGCGCAAATCGCTTCCGGTATCGTCAGTCGTCTCAACATGGTCTTAATCTCCTTTCGAAGGTCGTCCACAACGCTGCCGCTGGAAGCGGCGCTTCGCCCGGCCCTAGTTCAACTTCTCCCAGTCCTTGACTTGGCGGTTGGCCTCATCGCGGGATATCCCGTAAGCTTCCTGGATCTTGCCGACCAATTCGTCGCGCTGGCCGTTGATCTGCGCGAGCGCGTCGTCGGTGAGTTTTCCCCACTGCTGCTTGACCTTGCCCGTCATCTGCTTCCAGTTTCCTTCCACACGATCCCAGTTCATTCTGCACTCCTCGGTTGATTACTGCGCCCTGGGCGCGACAATCGGTGTTTTGCAATGGACGTGCCAGATTTATTCCCATCGTTAAAACAATATCTTGCACAGACAGCGCCCGCGCGGTCGCGGGCAACCCGGTAATTCTTTCTCGTCGCCTATACGTGGTATCTGGTAATTCGTGCGCAACTTCACGGGCCCAGCAGCGCACCCCACCCATGCAGCGACTCGATGTGATCGCACGCCGTCTTGACCGCGACCATGATGGGCACGGCGAGCAGCAGTCCCCACGCACCCCATAACATGCCCCAGAAAAGGAGCGAGATAAAAACCGCAGGCGCGTTCATTCTCGCCGCACGCCCCATGAGCCAGGTCTGCAGGCCCACGCCGAGCGCCGCGGCTATGCCGAGCACCAGTCCGATCGCTGCGAGCGCGGAGGCGACGCTGCCGAGCTGAACGTATGCGGCCAGCCCTGCCGCGGCGGCCAGCGCGGCCGCACCGAGATAGGGAATCGTATGCAGGATGGCTCCGGCCACGCCCCATACCAGCGCCCGATCGACGCCGATCGCGTACATGGCGACGCCGGTCGCAATGCCCACCGCAAGATTGATCACGAGCACGACGGCAAAGTAGTGCTGGTTCAGCCGATGCATACTGTCGAGAATCCGCAGCGTGATCTTCCGGCGTTCGAACGACGGCCCGACGACCTGCATCAGCTTGTGGCGGAACAGATGGCCCGCGGCGAGCAGAAAGAAGGTCAGGAACAGGACGGAAACAATTTGACCGGCTGCGATGATCGCGCTTCCGGTGCCGACGACGACCATCGACCGAATGTCGATCGTCGGTGCGGCAGGAGGTGCAAGTTTGGGCGTACGACCCGAGGCGGGGGGCTGCGCGGCTACGGCAAGCTTTTCGAGCTCCGCCGCGGTCTCCTGCACGTGTTGCAGAGGAGTGACGCCGTCCCGTTGCCATTCGGTAAACGACACGCGCACCTTCTCGACGGCTTGCGGCAACAGCTCGAGCAGGTCGACGGCGTCGCTGCCGGCGCGATACACGGCAGCGCCGCACAAGGCGACAAAGGCGAGGACGACGAACGCAGCGCCGATCGTGCGCGGCACCCGCCAGGCCTCGAGCCGGGCGACCAGCGGCGAGAGCGCGTAGCTCAAAAACACGCTGATGACCAACGGTATGAAAAATGCCTCGGCGATGCGGATTGCGGCCAGGACGACGACCAGCGCGATAAAGACGAGCGCAGTCGTCCGCAGCTCAGGTCCGGGCAGCTCGGCGGCGGCCGTGGACGCGTCCGCACTCGCAGTCGCCTCGCGCTCGGCGCTCGCGACCAGCGCTGGATTCCCCGCGTCCAAGGCCTCCGTCGTTTCCAAGGCGGATCCGGGGGCGGCTCGGGCCCGCTGGCAGCGCACGCCGCGAGCGACCCGGCTGCCGCCGTTACAGTTTCTGTTGCACTTCCTTGGACTCTTCCTGAATCTTCTGGCCGCCTTTCTCGACGTCCTTGCCTACGCCCACCATCGTGTTGCACGCGCTGAGCGCGAGCGCGGTCGCCAGCGCGGCGAAACAATAGATCAACTTCCTGAACATGGCAGCCCCTTCGCCGTAGTTGAAATAATGATGACTTTCGCCACCCAACCATCTAGTTAGCAATCCACGTGCCATCATTGTGCGGAAAGGACCCCGATCAGCGTTCCGTCGCGGACAACCGATCCGGCACCGCCCCGGTGCGGCTCTTGAGCGCCGCGTGAGCCGTCACCGCAACAGCCGCCCGACAAGATAGCCGGCAAAGAGCGCGATGCCGATGGCGACCAGAGGCCGCTCGCGGATCGAGCTGCGGCAGCCCTCCACCAACTGCTGCTGTTGCGCCTTCAACTGCTCCGCGCTCTGATTGAGCCAATCGGCCGCCGGCCCCGCCGCCTGAGCGACCTTGTCGACGGTGTCATGCGCGGCGCGCGCCACGCGATCGATCGTCGGCGCTGCTCTTTCGCTGGCCTTTGCCGCGGCCGCATCGACTGCATCGTGCGCCTGGCTGGCCTTGCGTTCCACGGTGCTGCTCGTCAGTTCCATTTCGCTCTCCTCGATGAATCGGATAACGGTTCGATGACCGCGTATACCAGCCACCGCTCCGGTGCCAAAGCCGAGCAAGCGTCATGCCATGCGTGGCATGGCGCGGCGCCGGTTGGAGGCGCGGCGCGTTTCCTTCGATCGGGCAACTGTTGCAAGAAAAAGACGCGGGCGGAGAACGACCGGAGGAGAGAGAATGACCACTCCACCCGCGTCTGAGAACACTTCGGTCAGAAGAGCGCGATGCCGGCGAGCACGCCGAAGATGAGGACGATGAGAAACAGAATGAGGAAGAGCCCGAACAGGACCCTCGCTACTGCTTGCGCTCCTACGGCAATGCCGGTGAAGCCGAAGATTCCGGCCACGACCGAAATCAAAAAGAAGATGATTGCCCAGGTCAGCATCGAAGTTCCCGCGCGAGATCGTACGAGCACCCCTCGCGCGCGCTCATCGCCCGCATCTGTCTGCCTGCCTTCAGCGGCGTCGCGCGCAACCTAGCTGCCGCGCCGAAAAAGCCCCAGGATCAGCGATACGATAAACAGCACCAGAAAGATGAAGAACAGCACCTTCGCGATTTCCGCGGCGCCGGCGGCGATGCCGCCAAAGCCAAACAGAGCAGCGATAAGCGCTATGACAAAGAACACCACGGCGTAATGCAGCATGATGGCCCCTTTCGCATAACGAATTGACTTCGAATGTTGGGCCGACCTGCGTCGCGCCCTACACCCGCCAAAGATGACGCAAGGCCCGTGCCAGTCGATCGCAGTCGGCGTGCGTGTTTCATCGGCAGCGGAACGGGCCGCGCCGGAGGCGCAGGCCGGCCTTTGCGGGGAACCACGCGGCAAAGATTACAAAAAGCGTGGCAGTTATTGCGCGGCTGAAATCGAGCCCCGTGGAGCGCCGCAGGGTTTATGTGACCTGCTGCAGGGTCTCAAGGAAACGATCGTACTCGCCGGACTTGTCGAAGAAATCGTCGGCGCCGACCAATTCGCACTGGCGGCGGTATTCGGCGTTGGCGTAATTCGACAACACGTAGATTCTCGGGCGAGACGCGAAGGCCTTCTGCCGGAGCTGCCGCACGACTTCGATGCCATTGCCCTCTTTGAGGCGAATGTCGGTAACGACGATATCCGGTTTCATCTCGACGATCGCCGCGACAGCCGGGCTTTCGGCCTCGGCAAATCCAACCACATCGAATCCGCCGAGCGCATGCAGGTTGTCGATGATCCGCTTCCGGATCAGAGGAGAGTCTTCGACGATGAAAACTCGCACGGGTGAACGCATGCGATCGCGAAGCGGCCTCAACCCATCAGGTTGTGCTTCAGCGCATACGCCGTTAGATCCGCATTGCGGGAGCAATCCATTTTCTGCAGGATACGCGTCCGATAGGTGCTGATCGTCTTTACCGAAAGATGCACTTCGTCGGCGATCTGGGTCACGGTCTTCCCGCAAGCGAGTTGCACGAAAATCTGGAACTCGCGGTTGGACAGCTGTCGGTGCGGCGGCTCCAGTGCGTGCCCGGACGCCTCGAGCGCCAGCGCCTCGGCAAGCGAGGGGCTGATGTACTTGCGTCCGGAAACGATGGTCCGGATCGCGTCCAGCAGATCCTTGGCCTCGCCGGCCTTGGGGAAGAAGCCGCTCGCTCCCGCTCGCAACAGGTTAACGGCGTATTGCTCTTCCGCGTGCATGCTCACGATGAGAATCGGCAGATTCGGCCTCCGCCGCCGCAACATCGTGACGGTCTCGACCACCGATGCATCGGGCAGCGAGATGTCGAGCATTACGACGTCGAACTCCTGCGCCATCGCCTGCTCCAGCGCCGACGCGGCAGTACCCGCTTCGCCACCGACCACCAGATCTTCGGTATCGTCGATCAACTCGCGAAAGCCGGCGCGAACCAGCGCGTGATCGTCGACGACAAGAATGCGTTTCTTCCGTGTGTCCGCGACGCCTTCCATGTTGAGCCCCTGCCGGCGTTCGTCAGTTGGACCGGCCAGGAGCATTCTAGACCACCCGCGCAGAGGAGACCACGTCAATCCGTCAAGCCGCGAGACGCACGTCGCCCGTGTCCTCGGGCGACGCATCGAGCGGAGTCCGCGTCGCGCCGCCATAGGCATGCAGGCGGTTGTAGAGCGTCTTCAGGCTGATGCCCAGCACCTGAGCAGCCTTCGACTTGCTCCCATCGAGCGAACGCAGCGTTGCCATGATCAGGGCACGCTCGGCGAGCTCCAGCGACGTCCCCACCGGTATGGTGACCTCGTCGCCCGTCGAGGCCGCCGCCCGCGGCACGGCGGCCGGAGCGACGGTTGCGGTAATATCGCCGCCGGTATCCACTTCGACCTCATCGTCAGACATGACGTAGGCGCGATGAATGACGTTTTTCAGCTCGCGCACATTTCCGGGCCAGCGATAGGACGCGATCCGTTGCCGCGCCTCCGCCGATAATGTCTTCGCGGTCCCATTCTCCTCGTTGAGCCGGTCGAGAAACATCTCTGCCAGCAGCAGTGCGTCGCCACCTCGTTCGCGCAGCGGTGGAACCGAAACTGGAATCACGCAGAGGCGATACATCAGGTCTTCCCGCAGCTTGCCCGCGGCGACCGCTACGCGCAAGTCGCGATTGCTCGCCGCGATGACCCGTACATCGGTGGCAATTTCCTGATCCGCGCCGATGCGCGACAAACGTCCCGCTTCCAGCACGCGCAGCAGGCGCACCTGCATGTCGACCGGCATCTCGGTAATTTCGTCGAGGAAAAGCGTGCCGCCGTTGGCGCGCTCGAAGCAGCCGCGATGCGTTCGCGCAGCGCCGGTGAAACTGCCGCGCTCATGACCGAAGAGCTCGCTCTCGATCAGCGTTTCCGGCAGCGCGCCGCAGTTCACGGCGATGAATGGTCGCTGCCGCCGCTCGGACAGCTGGTGAATCGCGTTGGCGACCAATTCTTTACCCGATCCGCTCTCGCCCAGAACGATCACCGTGGCGCTCGCATCGGCGATCTTGTCGAGCGTATCGAATAACGCGCGCATCGCATCGCAGGCGCCATAGAGCTCGCACAGGCGCTGCAGGCGCCCGTGCGCGCGTCGCTTGGGTCGGGGGACGTCGGGGCTCGCTGCAGCGCCCGATGGCAATGTTTGCAACTCGGCGCCGAATACGGTGGTCGGCTCGAACATGGCTCTCTCCGGTCATGTGTGCAACGGCGCCATGTTCGCCTTTGAGCTATGTTCCCGGTATCGGCCTGCGTCCGTTTCTGGTGTAAGCGGCTGCGTCGGCGTTGTAAGACAAACTCCTACAACCAAGAAGAATCTTCCGCGGGTCGCGATTCCGTCGCGCGACGCGGGTACCTGGCAGCGCCTACGCCAGGTGAATCGGCGCCTGCGCAGCGATCGGGCCGACCGTCTCCGGACTAATCGAGCGCGGCACCACCGCCTCCATCACCCAAACGCCGCCGATACCGCAAAGCTCCAATGCGGCAGCGATGCCGATCGCGGTGACCGGCCTATCGGCAAGCTCGCCCCAGGCGCCGCTCCATATCGCCCCCAGCGCGATGATCGCGAAGATCGCAGGGAGAAATACGCCAGGATTGGCGGAACCATGCTGTGCGTGCCAGCGCCAAGTGCGCAATGCTGCCCCACCGGTCAGCAGGCCCGTCGCAAGTATGCGCAGGCCGTCCAGATACGACAACGGTGCGTGCACAAGCATCGCGGCGAACACGATCCAGCTCGGTGCGAACGCCGCCCAGGCGATTCCGCGCCAGACGCGATCACGATCGGATCCCGCGAGCTCGAACAACGCGGAGAGCGCCGCACTCGCGCTCAAGGCGAGCGCGGCCAGCGCACCAAACAGCGACGCCGTCATCGCCGTTCCACTGCCGGCTGCGACCGCCGCGACGATGGCAAGGACTCCAATCGAAGCCTTGAACGCGCGACAATCGAGCGTCATCGAGGCTTGATTCATCGTCCGGTCCATGCTCGACTGCTTTTGTTGGGGCAGCGAGGCCAGCGTTCGGCCCAGCGCGGGCGCGAGAAGGGAAACGCTTCGCTGGATGCTGGCCCGCTGCTTTCATCCATGCTCGCAAGCAACGTGCCATCGATCCTGCGCGGGGCGGAGGCCGTCGAGCCCTCGCGAACTTCGGGCACATTGGAATATTTGCAGCATCGTTTTTACAAACGGAAGCGAATGCGTGCAGCACTCCCGCTTGGCGCGCCGGCGAGGCTGTCGGGTCGCAACGCTCGCTTGAGGTAACATCGGTGACGTCGCGTCGTTCCCTATGCCATTCCTCGTGATTCCTTTCCTCGACCCGGTACGCAGGTTTTCCTGGGCTATCCTGGTCCTCATGGTCAGCGGCCTCATCGCCGCCGCGATCGGTGCCTGGTGCGTCGCGTCCTGGCACGAGCTGATCACGCCGCCGGGCTTTGAGCGGCTTCAGTACGACGCGTCATGGGCGTTCGTGTTTGCCGGCCTGGCGTTGGCGGCACATGCGATCGGCCTCTCGGCCATCGGCCGCTGGTGCGCGGCGGTCGCCATTCTATTCGGCGCTGTCCGCCTTGCCGCCTACGGTGCACCGGGCTGGATCGAGATCCACCCGATGGCGGCCAATCCATGGCTTCCCTACGGCCCGGGAAATTACAACGACATGGGCGTGTTGACGGCGGCGGTATTCGTTGCACTCGGCTGCGCGCTCGCGGCGCTTGGGCCGAAAGCGCATGGGCCGGTTCGCTCCGTGCTGGTCTCGCTGCTCGCCTCGATCGCGCTCGCGCTCGCGTCGGTCTTGCTCTTTGCCGCCTGGACCCTCGGCGTGATCGCGTCGCAATGGCTGCTCCTAACCGGCGGCGAACGCGTGGGCGCCTTGCTCTTCGTGCTGCTCGCGGGGGGTGTCCTCGCCGGCGCGCTGGTCCGCAGCGAGGACGAGCAACGCGCCATTCGCCGCTGGACACCGGGCATCGTCTGGTTCGCCGTGTTCGTTTGTGCCCTCGTGCTCTGGCAGGCATTGCTCGTGCAGGAGGCACGTTTCATCGATAGCAGCACGCGCCTGGTCGCCACGGACGTCAAGAATCGGGTCGAGCGCGCGCTCGCCGTCCGGATTCGCCAGCTGGAGCAATTAGCCGACCGCGTGCTGATCTACGGATTTGTCGCGGAACGCTGGCAGAGCGACGCTACCACCCTGCTCAACGAAGCGCCCAACTTCCAAGGCATCGGCTGGGCCGGCGAAGATCTGCTCATCCGATCGGTCGTGCCGCAGTCACAGGCTAGTGCCATCGGCTTGAGCCTCCGCTCGGATCCCGAGCGAGTGCGCGCGGTCGACGCAGCCGTCCAATCGCGTCGACCAACCTTGTCGCGCTACGTCGATCTCCAGCTTTCGGGAAGCAGGGGTTTCGTGATCTACGTTCCCGCATACTCGGACGGGACGCTCCGCGGCCTCGTGGCCGCCGCGCTTGGCGGAGAGTGGCTCTCCTCGCTCCTCGGGGAGCGCTTTGACGATTACGAGATCGTGCTCCTGGATGGCGGCGAGCTCGCCAATCGGGCCGGGGCCACCAGCGCAGGACCGGAACGGACGCAGGAGCAAAGCATCAACGTCGCCAATGTACGCTGGACGCTCCGCGTAACGCCGACGGACGAATATCTGCGGCGTGAAGATTCGGCCTTGCCGGAGGCGGCGCTCGGTCTGGGCGCGGTGCTGGCGACGCTGCTCGCATTGTGTACCTACCTTTTCCAGACGGCCCGCCGCCGCGCCCACGAGCTCGCAGCGACCAACGCCCGGCTACGCGAGGATATTCAGGCGCGACGCCAGGTCGAGCAGGCGTTGCGCGAGGGCGAGCAACGCACCC
>WNGB01006467.1_pt1 | contig 33708 bp, 32 predicted proteins | sample 5400681 | NCBI WGS metagenome assembly WNGB01 (sample SAMN13153367, study PRJNA577476) | soil metagenome | isolation source: 115 cm soil or saprolite under grassland replicate 2 | place: USA:California | collected 2016-06-15
CCTTGTTCGGCTGCACCGCGTAGCCGGTGAATCGAGTCACCATGCGGCTCGTTCGCGCGAGCTCGCGCGTGTCGATGCCGGTGTCCAGGCCGTGAACGTCTCGCCGGGTCCGCAGCAGCATCACGATCTCCTCGAGCGAGCAGTTACCGGCACGCTCGCCGATTCCGTTCACGGCGCACTCCACTTGCCGCGCGCCGGCCAGCACGCCGGCGTAGGAGTTGGCCACGGCAAGGCCGAGGTCGTCGTGACAGTGGACGGACACGCGGACATCGCGTAGGCCAGGCACCAGCTCGTACAGCCGCTCGAAGTAGCGACGGTACTCCTCCGGCGTCGTGTAGCCGACCGTGTCGGGGATGTTCACCACCGTGGCGCCCTCCTCCACCGCGATCGCGCAGACCTCGGCGGTGAACTCGACGTCGGCGCGGGTGGCGTCCATAGGCGAGAACTCGACGTCGTCCGTGTAGGACTTGGCCAGCGTCACGGCCGCCCGCGCCTGACCCTTGACGTCGTCGCGCGTCGTCTGGAGCTGGTGTTCGATGTGGATGTCCGAGGTCGAGATGAAGGTGTGGATCCGGGGCCGTGCGGAGTCCTTGATCGCCCGCCAGGCCGCATCGATGTCCGCCTTGTGGGTGCGCGCGAGGCCGCAGACCACCGGTCCCTCGACGCCGCGCGCGATCGCCTCCACGGCCTCGAAGTCGCCCGGCGAGGTGATGGGGAACCCGGCCTCGATCACGTCGACGCCGAGGCGCTCGAGCTGCTGCGCTATCTCCACCTTCTCCTGCGTGTTCAACGAGATGCCCGGCGACTGCTCGCCGTCGCGCAGGGTCGTATCGAAGATCTGAACCCGCTTTGAGTCGCCTACGTCGACGATTCCGCTTACCTCGGGGTCACTCATGGACCGCTTCTCCTTCTCCTTGTTGCCGATGACCTTCGTTCGCGGCTCACGCGCCGCCCAGCGCTACTCCCCCCGCAGGGGGAGGAGAAGGAGAAGCGCCAGGCTGTGGAGCCGGGGGGTCATTCGGTTCGAGCACCTTAGCGCATGAATCCGGTCGCGGCCTGCGCACGTAGCAGGTACTTCTCGCTCGGCGGGGAACCTCACGCCGGAAGGAGGAGCCCGTGGAGGCCGCCCGGATCCAGGCACGAGCCGTAGTCAAGGTCGCAGCGATCTCGCTCGCGGTGATCGCCGGCGCCCTGCTGCTCACCGTGGTCGTGCTGGAGGTGCGGACCACGATCAGGTGGATCTTCGCCGCGATCTTCCTCACCCTGGCCCTGCTGCCCGCCGTCGACCGGGCCGAGAGCCTGCGGGTCCGCGGGCGTAAGCTGCCGCGCTGGCTGGCCATCCTGGTCGTCTACGTGCTCCTGTTCGTGCTCTTCGTCTTCCTGGTCCTCCAGGTCGTCCCCCCGATCGTCAGCGAGTTCGAGAACCTCGGCTCGAAGGTCCCCGGCTACGTCCACGACTTCAAGCATTGGGCGAACCAGAACCAGCAGTTCCAGGATCTGAACCGAAAGTACGACATCACCCACAACCTGAGCGAGCAGGCCTCGAGCATCCCCTCGAACCTCGGCGTCGCGGCGAGTGAGCTCAAGAGCATCACCGTGAGCGTCCTGGAGCAGCTCCTCGCCGTGATCACGATCCTCGCGCTGACCTTCTTCCTGCTCCTCGACGGGCGCCAGCAGGGTGAGCGCATGCTCAGCCGCTTGCCGCCGGACAACGCGGAGCGTCTGCGCCGGATCGCGACGCGGATCGCGGCCGTGGTCAAGTCCTACGTCTCCGTGAACCTGGGGCTCGCGGTGGCCGCCGGGGTGTTCACGTGGCTCTCGCTCGAGCTCCTCGGTGTCGATCTGGCAGTGACGCTCGGCGTGATCGTCGGCTTCTTTGACCTGGTGCCGCTGATCGGCTTCACGGTGGGCGGGTTCTTCGTCGCGATCGTGGCCTCGTTCCACAACTTCCCGGCGACGCTGATCGCCTGGCTCGTGCTCTTCCTCGTCTACCAGCAGGTCCAGGACCGCGTCATCCAACCGATCCTCTACCGGAACGCGGTCCAGATTCACCCCGCGGTGGCGATCATCTCGATCCTGGTGGGCGCCGAGCTCGCGGGCATCCTCGGTGCCCTGCTCGCGATCCCCGCGGCCGCGACGATCGGCGTCCTGATCGACGAGGCGCTGCTCTATCGGCGCGAGAGCGCGGCGCCGGGCGACGGCTCGGGCATCGAGCCTCAGCCCGAGCCGGCCGGCGACTGACCCGCGGCCGGCTGTCCCTCGACCGGCGTGGCATGAGTGGGCTCGGACCCGAATCGCTCGCGCGCGCGCGTCCTCTTGCGCTCGCCGTAGAACAGGCGAGCCCACAGCGACTGTGGCTTGCCGAGCCGGAAGGCGCCGGTAAGGCCCACGGGCCACAGAAACAGACCCACAACCGCGACGCCGAACTTCTCCTTCGCCGCGTTGACGAGGGCGATCAGGATCCCAAGCACGCCGGCTGCGCCCGCTGCGGCGAACACCGCGTCCTCGATCTCGGTCGCGACGTCCACCCACGCGGTGAAGCCGACCAGTGCCATGCCCGTCACGGTCGCGGCGACGATCACGGCGTCGATCGAGCGCCTGCCCTGCGCGGACCAGTAGACGTCCTTCAGGTTGAGCCAGAGGGCGAACTCGTCCAGGGTCAGGCCCGTCCCGATCCCGAACAGGACCGCGAGGATCTCGTGCCACGGCGATCCGGGCGCGACCGTCGTCCCCACCCAGCCCGCGATCAGGAGCAGCAGGATCCCCCACACGAGATGATGGATGTGGGTCCCGCCCACCTCGACGTTGCCCGGCCACCAGCTGACCTGCGCGCGGATCATGTGCGCGCTGGTGCGGATGAAGCCGAAGGTGACGAGGAAGGCAACGAAGAACAGGAACTCGGGCTGGCGCCCCGTGTCCACGATCGCGCGGTCATACAGGCTGCCGATGCTGGCGACGACGGGGAGCAGCACAGGCTCAGGCTAACGCCACCGGTACCCAGATCGATTTCCCGACGGGCCTTGAACCTCGATTGGACCCGGGGAGTATTTCTATAAGAACGATCGGCTTAGAGGAGGGTCCCGTGAGCGCAAAGCAGAGAAGCGGATTCCGACGTCCCGTCCTGTGCCTGGTGATCTCCGCGATCGGGGTTGCGGCGCTGGTGGCAGCGGGGCCCGCTCCGGGCGTCGTCGGAGGCAAGAACGAGCTCGTAGCCCATATGAACGGACAGAAGGCCGTCCCGATGGGAGATCCGGACGCAAAGGGGACCGCTGACATCACGCTCAAGCCCCGCGCCGGCAAGGTCTGCTTCGACATCACCTTCACGGGCCTTTCGCCCGACAACCCCTTCGCCGGGCATATCCACAAGGGCGCGAAGGGCGTTGCCGGGCCGATCAAGGTCCCCCTGTACGAGGGCGCGCCGCGGCCGTCCCCGTGGACGGGGTGCACGGAGCAGCAAGCGGTGACCGAGGAGCTCATGAACAGGATCCGCAGCCACCCCGAGCGCTTCTACGTCAACCTGCACAACGCGCAGTTCGGCGACGGGGCGATCCGCGGTCAGCTCAGGCAGTAGGAACGAGCACGACCTTTCCGACGTTGCGCCGTTCCTCGATGAACCGGTGTGCATCGGGGGCGCGGTCGAATGGGAAGGCCTCGGCCACGACGGGCTTCAGCTCCCCCTTGGCGAGGCCGTCGAGAAGGGGCTCGGTCAACCGGTCGATGCTTCCCTCTCGATCCCACCACGAGAGCATGTTGAGCCCGAACACGCCCTTGTTCTCGTTCATCACGCCGAGGCTCTTCCACCACGGCATCGTCGCCATCGGCATCCGGGCAAGGCTGCGCAGCGCGGCTCGCATGTCTCGCTTCCCGCTGCCGCTCTGCAGCTCGGAGGCCCCGAACATGATCAACCTGCCACCCGGACGCAGCAGGCGGTAATCCTTTCGAAACGAACTCGGTCCGAGCGCGTCCATGATCACATCGACTCCCTCGCCAGCCGTGATCCGCTCGACCTCCTTGGCGAAGTCCTGCGTGCGGTAGTCGATCGCGTGGTTCACCCCCTGCTCCCGGATCGCGTCGTGCTTGGATGCCGACGCGGTGCCGAAGATCTCGGCGCCGATCCCCCGCGCGACCTGAGTGGCGGAGATCCCGACCCCGCCGGCGGCGGCATGAATCAGGACGCGCTCGCCCTGCTTCAGCCCGCCCATGATCACCAGCGCCGCATACGCAGTGCCGTAGTTGACCAGGAAGGCAGCGCCCTGCTCGAACGAGACCTTCTTCGGCAATGGCAGGACCTGGTGTGCGGGCACCGTGACCAGCTCGGCCTGGCCGTTGAAGCGGGTGCCGGCGATCACGCGGTCCCCGACCTTGTGCGAGTCGACACCCTCCCCCACCGACTCGATCTCGCCGGCGACCTCGTAGCCCACCACGCAGGGGAGCTTCGGCGCGTCCGGGTAGAGGCCGATCCGCGCCATCGTGTCCGCGAAGTTGATCCCCGCCGCCTTGACGGCGATCCGAACCTCTCCGGGGCCGACGGGCGGATCCGGAAGCTCCTGGACCTGGAGCACCTCCGGGGGGCCCTCCCTCGTGATCACGACGGCGCGCACGGGAGCGACCCTATCCCTCCCGGACGGGCCGGCGCGTAGTGGCCCCCTAGAAGCTGACCGAGCGCCCCGAGTGGAACCCGTCGAGCTGGAGGATCTCCTCGAGCAGCTCGTCGGGCACGGGCGCGTCCGTCGTGAGCGCGAGCACGGCCTCGTCTCCGGACTCGGCGCCGACCGCCGCCGAGGCGATGTTGACCCCGTGCCCGCCGAAGATCGTCCCCACGCGGCCGATCATCCCGGGCTGGTCCTTGTAGCGGAAGACGACCAGGTGGTCGGCAAACGGCATGTAGAAGCTCTCCCCCCACACCCTCACGAGGTGCGGCAGGTTCCGAGGCCCGACCGCCGTGCCGGAGACCTCCACGGAATCCGAGCCGGACTCGAGCCGCACCGTGACGAGCTCCGTGAACTCATCGGAGGCGACATCCTTCAGCTCCGCGAGCTCGATCCCCCGCTCCTCGGCAAGCGCCGGGGCGTTCACGAGGTTGACCTGCTCCTCGGTGTGACCGGAGAGGATCCCCACGAGCACCGCGATCCCGAGCAGCCGCGTGTCGTGCTCGGCGATCCGGCCTCGAAACTCGGCGGCGATCCGGTCCACCGAGCCGTTCCCGAGTCCCTGAGCGAGGCGCCCCAAGCGCTCGCACAGCGGCACGAAGGGCGCCAGTGCCTCCATCTCCTCCGGCCTCACCGCCGCGATGTTCACCGCGTTGGTGACGACGCCGCCCGTCAGCGCACGGCGCACCTGATCGGCGGTGATCGTGCCCGCGCGGTCCTGGGCCTCCGCCGTCGACGCCCCCAGGTGCGGCGTGACGACGACGTTCTCGCGCCCGAACAGCGGATGATCGGTGAACGGCTCCTGCGGGAAGACGTCGAGCGCCGCGCCTGCGACCTTGCCGGAGTCCAGCGCGGCCTCCAGCGCTCCCAGGTCCACGAGCTCGCCGCGCGCGCAGTTCACGATCCGAACGCCGTCCTTCATCTGGGCGATCGCGTCGGCATCGATCCAGTTGACGGTCTCCGGGGTCTTCGGCACGTGGATCGTCACGACGTCGGCCTGGCCGTAGAGCTCCTCCGTGGTGTCCGCGCGCTCGACGCCGAGCTCGCGGAAGCGCTCCGCGGCGACGAACTTGTCGTAGGCGATCACCTCCATCTCGAACGACTGAGCGCGCTTCGCAACGAGCTGACCTATGCGGCCGAAGCCGATCACCCCCAAGGTCTTGCCGTACAGCTCGTGGCCGCCGAAGCGCGACCGCGCCCACTCCCCCTGCACGAGCGAGGCGTGCGCCTGCGGCACGTTTCGGAACAGCGCCAGCACCAGCGCGAGCGTGTGCTCCGCGGCCGCCACCGAGTTGGACTCGGGGGCGTTCACCACCACGATTCCGCGCTTGGTCGCGGCAGCCACGTCCACGTTGTCGACGCCCGTGCCCGCCCGGCCGATCACCTTGAGCCGGGATCCGCGCGCGATCAGGTGGGCATTGAGCTTGGTGGCGGAGCGGATCACGACCCCGTCGAATTCGCCGATGCGATCGGCGAGGTCCTCGTCCGACATCTCGAGGCCGAGCTCCACGTCGAAGTCGGCGCGGAGGAGATCGACGCCGGACTCGGCGATCTCCTCCTTGACGAGGACCTTGGGCCTTGCGTCGGCCACTACGTCTAGGCGACCGGTGTCGGAGTGATGCCCGCCTCGGCGAATACGCGCTGAGCAGCAGCGACACCCGCGCCCGGCTCGGGGTCGTGGCCGAGGTCGCGCAGCGCCATCTCGAGGGCGGTGAGGGCGATCACGATGTCGAACCCGCCGTAGTAGCCGCAATGGGCGATGCGTGCGATCTTGCCCTTCAGATGCCCCTGGCCGCCCGCGATGGTGACGCCGTAGCGGTCGCGCATCAGCTTCGGCACCTGAGCGCCGTCGATCTCGTCCGGGAGCCGGGCGACCGTGACGACGTTGGCGTTCTCGTCATCGGGGCCGAAGCGCTCCAGGCCCAATCCGTCGATTCCGGCCCTCGCCGCGCGGGCGAGCAGGGCGTGGCGGCCGAAGATCCGCTCGAGGCCCTCGTCCATGAGCAGGTCGAGCGCCACGTCGAGGGCGCGGAAGAGCGTGACGGCGGGCGTGAACGCCGAGTTCGGGGGCTCCTCCTTCTGGCCGGCGGCGGCCCGCTCCCAGTCGAAGTAGTAGCGGCGGCCGGGGTTCTCGGCGGCGCGGGCCATCGCCTCATCCGACACCGAGGCGAAGCCCAGGCCGGGCGGGCACATCAGCGACTTCTGGGAGCCGGCGACCACCACGTCCACCCCCCACTCGTCCTGTGGCAGGTCGACGGCACCGAGTCCCGACACGGCGTCGACGCACAAGAGCGAGTCGTGCGCCCTCGCGACCTCGTTGATCGCGCGGATGTCGTTCAGGACGCCCGTGGAGGTCTCAGACTGGGTGGTGAACACGGCCCGCCCTGGCCGGCCCAGGCCCGCGAGAGCCTCGTCGAGCGCCGCCGGGTCCACCCTCTCGCCCCATTCGAACTGGAGATGGAGCGTCTCGGCGCCGTAGGCGTCGCAGAGCTCCGCCCAGCGCTGGCCGAACTTGCCGCAGGAGGCGACAAGCGCGGGCTCGCCTGGCGCCACTAGGTTGGCGACTGCGGACTCCATGGCGCCTGTCCCGGTGGCGGCGAAGCAGAGCACCTCGTTGCGCGTCTGGAAGATGAGCGGCAGCCGCTTCAAGACCCGCGCGTAGATCTCCACGAAGGCGGGCGCGCGGTGATAGAGGATCGGCTCCGCCATCACGGCGGAGACGCGCGGCGGCAGGGGCGTGGGGCCCGCGGTCAGCATGTACTGCTTGCCGAAGATGTCGGGGGCGTCGGGCATCTCGCTCAGGATACGGAGGGGCGCGGAGCGACATAGGATCGGTGCATGAGCGAGGGCATCGTCGAGGGCGAGGGCTACGCGGTCGGTCACATCGACGAGATGGGCGACCGCTACGGCTTCCGGAAGATCCGGCGCTCGCTCGGCGTCACGGCGTTCGGGGCGAACGCGATCGTGCTGCCGCCCGGGTACGAGACCGGCGCCCACTACCACGACGAGCAGGAGGAGCTCTACTTCGTCCACCGCGGGAGCATGGAGATCGAGTTCGGGGATGGCACGGTCCACCGGCTCGAGCCGGGGGGCGGCGCCCGGGTCGATCCCGCCACTGTGCGCAAGCTGCGAAACGTGGGCGACGACGACGCCGTCTACGTGATCGTCGGCGGCAAGGACGGCTACGTGGGGCGCGACGGCCGCCTGCCGGAGGGCGAGACGCGCTTCGGGGCGAGCGGTCCGCCCGGGGCCGCGGGCGACGGCCCAACGGACGCCGAGTGAAGGCCCACACCGTCTACCGGACGTTCCAGACCGAGGAGCGGCGCGAGTTCGTGCGCATCACCGACGACGTGCAGGCCGCCGTCGAGGAATCGGGCATCGCCGAGGGCATGGTCCTCGTCTCCGCGATGCACATCACCGCGGGCGTCTGGGTCAACGACGACGAGCCGGGCCTCCACGCGGACACGCTGGAGTGGCTCGACAAGCTGGCGCCGCCGAGCTGGAAGGAGCCCGCGAACGACGTCGCGCGCGAGCTCTCACCCGATCCCGGCGACTACAGACACCACGCCGGGGGCGAGGACAACGGCGACGCCCATCTGAAGAACCTCATGGTTCACCACCAGGCGATCGTGCCGGTCACGGACGGCCGGCTCGACCTCGGGCCCTGGCAGCAGGTCTTCTACACCGAGTTCGACGGCCGCCGCCCGAAGCGGCTGGTCATCAAGGTCCTCGGGGAGTAGCAAGATGTACCGGCTCGCCTGAGGCACCGCGCGGCTGGACTGGCGGGGCGGCCGGGAGTACGATCGGCCGAGCAATGCGCGCACGGAGGCTTGCGGGGACGTTCGTTGTAGTCGCCTGGCTCGTCCTGCTGGCGATGCCCACCGCGAGCCAGGCGCGGCTATACGACCCGGATGGAGACTGCGTCGTGCGCGCTGGCGACAGCGGCTACCGTGCGGCCCACCCCGGTGGCCGCTGGGATGTGCTCGGCAGCACCCGATCCACCCGGGCGCAGGCTGACCGGGCCGACGCGATCATCCGGAGAAAGGACATCTGGTCGACCTACTCGGACGAGCTCGGATCGCCTCGACACGACGTGAGCGCCGGCGGGCGTGAGCTCCCCTTCCAGATCTTCATCAGCGACGAGATCCCGCCGGCGTACGCCGGCTACACGCTCACCTACTGCGGCCCACCGGAGGCCGACTCCATACTCATCAACCCGGTCCTCGACGACAGCGAGCTGGCGAATACCCTTGCCCACGAGCTCTTCCACGCATTCTCGAACGGCCACGGCGCCGGGGACGGCTCCGTCAGCGGCTGGTGGGCCGAGGCGACGGCCACCTGGGGCTCCATACAGCTCGCTCCCCACCCGGTGCTGATCGAGAACCTTGACGAGCAGTTCCTCCAGGTCCCGAACCGTCCTCTCGACAAGGATCGCGCGGACTCAGAGTTCAGGAATCGCCCATATGGCGCGTGGCGGCTCGTGCAGTGGCTCGAGACCTGGATCGGCACCGACCACGCGATGTACCAGTTCCTTTTGGCGACCTTCCGCCGCATGGCCGCCGGCGAGGACGGGACACACTCCCTGCTCGACGAGCTGGCGGCCCGCCGGCGCGACCTCGGCGAGGACCTGGGCCACTTCTGGGGGGACCACCTGCGCCCCACCAGCCCCCTGAACGGGCCCGCAACCCGGGGCCGTCGGGAGGTGTTTTCGGTGGAGGATCCCGCCAGCGGGACGCTGACCGAGACTCGCAGGCTCACCGCGGAGGAGATCGCCGCCGATGTCGTCAGGCTGAAGCTACCTCGGGACTCGAACGTGCGGAGGATCACGATCTCGGCCGACCGCGCACCCAGCGGGGCCTACCTCTGGGTCCAGAACGGCAACGACCTCGATGACTGGACCGAGGGGGGCGCCGAGGAGTGCGATGAGTTCGTCGAGGATCCGACCGCGGCGGTCGATGAGAGCCCTACTCTGGACTTGCCCGGCCGCTGCCCCGGGACTCCCGTCTACTTCCGGCCTCCAGATCTCCACACCGACTACTTCGTCTTCCGGGAGCGGCTCATGCGCGTGTACGAGTCCCAGGTCGACTGGCAGCACGTGGCGGTCGGAAGAATCATCGAGCGAGATCTGGGCCGGCGATCCGCGGGACGTCTGCTCGCCCGCTGGCTCTACTGCGGCGCTCGCCGGGCGAGGGGAATCGACAACGTGCCGGACCGGAGGCTGCGCCGATGGCGCAGCAAGTTCGTCGAGCTGACGAGGCGGGCGGCGAGGATCTACGAGCACGGCGAGTTCCAAGAGCCAATCGAGCTGCTGGCCCAGGCCGGAGAGCAGTACGGAAAGATGATTGCTCGCGCCACCGCGCAGGACGTCGCGACAGCACCGAGCGGGTAACTTGCTTCGGTGCAGATCGCCGCGGCGGACCCGGTCGGGCCCACCGCGGCGGTCAGGCTGGAATCAGGCGCTCAATCCCAGACGAACGGCGGGTACCTGGTCGTCATCCACAGGGTGTACGCGCCGGCTCTTGCCTCCCAGCGCAACGCGATCAGCACGATCTTGTACATCCCCTCCGGGAACTTCCTCGTGAACAGAATGGTGAAGAAGGCGAAGAACACGAGGATCTCCGCGAGATAGATCAGAATCGATGCCACGATCGCAAACGGGAGCACCAAGAGCCAGGCGAGGATCGGCCGCCACCGGTCGACCCCCTGCTCCGGATACTCGACGTCGAACCGCACCGGATAGCTCGGATCGTCGTCGAGCGAGAACGGTGGATACGGATCCACCATCAGGAACAGGTACGCGTATACGCGGTTGTGCCATCGCCCGACGCCGACCAGGAAGTTGAACAGTCCCGGCGGATAGCGCCCCGTGAAGATCACCGCGAAGAACGCGACGATGACCGCGAAGAACCCGACGATGTAGAGGACCGCCAGCGCGATGTAATGCGGGATCGCGAGCAGCCACTTGACAAGAGGCATGAACCGGCTGTACTCGGCCTGATGGTCGATGTCGAGCCGCACCGGATAGTCGGCCGCGGGGCCTACTGACGTCGGTGGCGGCGGAGGCGGAGGCGGTGCCGGAGGCTGCGTTCCCTCCGGTGGCCCCGTCGGCGTCTCGGGCACGCCTGGAGTCTCGGTCATCGGCTCTCCCTTCGGTCGTCCGCTGGCGCTCGGCAGCGCCGCCCGTCAGCGGCTCGGTCGGTTCGCGCGCATCATGTCATGTCGGTCGGTCGGTCGCTGGATTCGGCTAATCGCTGGGATCTTTCGCCCCGATCCAGGGCATCATCGCGCGCAGCTCGGATCCCACCCGCTCAACCTGGTGTCCCGCCGCCTCCTCGCGCATGCGGTTGAAGTTCTCCGCGCCGGCGCGGTTCTCGGCGATCCACTCCTTGGCGAACTCACCCGACTGGATCTCGGCGAGGAGCTGGCGCATCGCCGCGCGGGTTTCGTCCGTGATCACCCGCGGGCCGCGGGTCATGTCGCCGTACTCGGCGGTGTTCGAGATCGAGTGGCGCATGCCCTGGATCCCATTCTCGTACATCAGGTCCACGATCAGCTTCAGCTCGTGGAGGCACTCGAAGTAGGCGAGCCGCGGGTCGTAGCCGGCGGCGACCAGCGTTTCGAACCCCGCCCGAACGAGCTCCGTTGCACCGCCGCACAGCACCGCCTGCTCGCCGAACAGGTCGGTCTCGCACTCGTCCTTGAACGTCGTCTCGATCACGCCGGCGCGAGTGCCGCCGATCCCCTTCGCGTAGGCGAGCACCATCTCCCGCGCGTTTCCGGAGGCATCCTGGTGGACGGCCATCAGGCAGGGGACGCCGCGCCCCTCGGTGAACTGGCGGCGAACCAGGTGGCCGGGGCCCTTCGGCGCGACCATGCCCACGTCCACCTCCGGGGGTGGCTCGATCTGGCCGAAGTGGATGCTGAATCCATGGGCGAACATCAGCAGGTTGCCGGGGGCGATCCCATCCCGGATCTGCGCCTCCCAGGCGTCCGCCTGCTTCTCGTCTGGGAGCAGGATCATCACCACGTCGCCCCTGCTCGTCGCGTCGCCGACCTCGAGCACCGTGAGGCCCTCCGCCTCGGCCTCGGCGCGACTCGCCGAATCGGCGCGTAGGCCCACCACTACGCCGCATCCGGAGTCCTTCAGGTTCAGGGCGTGCGCGTGGCCCTGCGACCCGTAGCCCAGAATCGCGATCGTCTTGCCCTCGAGGCTGGAGAGGTCCGAGTCGTCGTCGTAGAAGATGCCTTCGCTCGCCATCCGCGGGACTCTAAGCGCTCACCGCCGCCGGCAACCTCGCGGCCTGGCGAGCGCGCGCTAGTCCGCGGGACGCTTCATGAACCACTCGGTGAACTCGCGGCAGCGCCCCTCGGGGTCGAATCGCATCACGTAGCAATTGTCGTAGACCTTCTCGACCGGACCGCCTGGCTCGGTGTAATACGTGCTGCTTCCAGTGGCCACCGCCACGTCGCCGGCGACCGCCACGGCCTCGTAGGCAGCGTCGTAGGTCCCCTCCTCGTCCCTGGTCGACGCGCCTTCGTGCTCGCCCTCGCCGAGCCACGAGTCGACGATGGCACCTCGGCCCTCGATGGGCTCGTCATAGGGGTGGTAGCGGTACGTCACGTCGTCGCTGAACAGCGCGCCGATCGCCTCGCGGTCGTACGACTTCCACGCCTCAACGTAGGCGGCCAACCAGCGGTTAACGGTTTCCTTGTCCATGGTGCCCTCCCCGGACGATAATCGTCTCGATGAGCGAGCCGCCTCCCGAATCCACGCCTCCGCCGGGCCTGCCCGATTCGCCCCCGCCCAGCGGATCGGAAGCCTTCGACCTGCGGCGGACGATGCTGATCCTCCTAATCGGCTCGCTGTGCATCGGTGCGTTGTTCGCGATCGTCGCGATTACCGGTGGCGGCGAGTTCGACGAGACGGGCGCCAAGGCGCTGGGAACGGCCGCGGCGCTGAGCGTCTACAGCCTGGCGGCTCTGGCATGCAACTCGTTGGGGCACAAGCGAGCGGAGCTCGCCCTTCTCGGAGCAGTCGGAACGATCGTCGCCGGCGTGAGCCTGCTGATCACCGTCGGGGAAATCTGGTTTGGCGTGGATGTCGGGGATGACGAGGGCGCCTGGCGGGCCATCGGCATCTCCCTCGTATTGACCCTGGCGCTCGCCCACATCTGTCTCTTGATGCGACGCGACCCGAGCGAGGAGGGCAACGCAGCAGGGCTCGTCCGCCTTGGAACCGTGGGCGTCATCGTCCTGCTGGCAAGCCTGCTCGTGGTCGAGATTGGCAGCGAGGGCGATGAAGTCGGCGCGCAGACGCTGGGCGTCGTATCGGTGCTCTACGTGCTGGGAACGCTTCTCCTGCCCCTGGTCCGCGTGCTCGAGTCGGGCGAACGGCGCTAGCGCAGCGCGCGGCGAAGTAGCTTGCCGGACGCCGTGCGCGGCAGCTCCGAGACGAACTCGAAGCGCTTGGGCACCTTGTAGGAGGCAAGGGATTCCGCGCAGTGGCGGCGCAGGTCGTCCGGCTCGGTCGCGGCGCCCTCGCGCAGGACCACCACCGCCTCGACGGCTTCCTGCCACTCGGCGTCGGCACGGCCCACCGCGGCGGCGTCGGCGACATCGGGGTGGCGGAGGAGCACCTCCTCCACCTCGGCCGGAAGCACGTTCTCGCCGCCGGAGACGATCACGTCGCCGAGCCGGTCCTCCACGTAGAGAAAGCCCTCGTCGTCGATCCGCCCCAGGTCGCCGGTGTGAAGCCACCCGTCCTCGTCGGCGCAGCCAGGCGCGACGACGGGTCCCTGCACCAGAATCTCCCCCTCCTGGATGCGCAGGTGGGTCGTCAGCAGGGGACGCCCGGCCGACCCCAGCTTGCGGCGCGCGTCACTCGGTGTCAGCGTCGTCACCTGCGAGGCCGCCTCGGTCAGGCCATAGCTCTGGACCACCGTCGCGCCGCGATCGATCGCCTCCTCGAGCACGTCCTCCGGGACCGGGCCGCCGCCGACGAGCACCACACGGAGCGGCAGCAGGTCGACACCGGCATCGAGGAGGCGAACGAGCTGCGTCGCGACCAGGGAGATCAGCGTGACGCCGTCACCCTCAAGCGAGGACGCCACCCGAGCCGGGTCGAAGCCGTCATGGACGACGACCCCGGTTCCATAGATCACGGAGCGCATCAAGATCGATAGCCCGCCGACGTGGTACGGCGGCAGGCAGCAGAGCCACCGATCGGTGGGCTCGACCCCAAGGTTGAACGCCGAGCCCACAGCGCTCCAGAGGTGGTTCCCGTACGTGATCCCGATCGGGCGGGCGTGGCCGGAGGTGCCGCTGGTGAGGACCCGGCAATGGAGCGCATCGAGATCGTGCTCGCCCAGCAGCGGCAGGTCCGCCTCGGTCATCGTCAGCTGATCCGACTCGCCCACCACCAGGGCAGGCTGGGCTCGCTCCAGCTCGGCCTCCAGCTCCCGCGGGGCAAGGCGCGGATTGAGCGGATAGGCGATCGCCCCCAGCTTCATCAGCGCGTGCAGGAGCAGCACGTACTCGGTCCCCGGCCGCCGGGTCAGCGCCACGGTGGCGCCCCGTCGCACCCCCCTCGCCGCAAGCCGCCTGGCGGCCCGGGTGACTTCGGCCTCCAGCTGCTCGTAGCTCAACTCCAGCCCGTCGGCAATGAGCGCGATCCGGTCGGGGCAGGTCTGGGCGCGCTGCGCGAGCCAGTTATCGAGGATCATCGGGAGCGGCGCTCGTGACTCATTGCCAGGGATAATCCCGAACGTGCCGATTCCTCACAAGGACGCACCCCCGCACGAGGAGCTGTACGCGCCGATCGAGTGGCAGCCGGCGGGCGAGTTCCAGGACCTGCTCTACGAGAAGGCGGACGGGATCGCCAAGATCACGATCAACCGGCCCGAGGTGCGAAACGCGTTTCGCCCGCAGACGCTGGCCGAGCTGCGGGAGGCGTTCGCACGGGCCCGCGACGACCTCGAGGTGGGCGCGATCATCTTCACGGGGGCCGGCGACGAGGCGTTCTGCTCCGGCGGGGACCAGCGGATTCGTGGCGACGACGGATACATCGGGGACGACGAGGTCGCCGAGCAGGGCGTCGGGCGCCTGGACGTCGGCGATTTACACGTGCAGATCCGTCGCACGCCGAAGCCGGTCGTGGCGATGGTGGCCGGCTACGCGGTGGGCGGCGGGCACATCCTGCACCTGGTGTGCGACCTGACGATCGCCGCGGACAACGCTCGCTTTGGGCAGACCGGTCCGCGTGTCGGGAGCTTCGACGGCGGCTTCGGCGCCGCGCTCCTGGCGCGCAACGTCGGCGTCAAGCGCGCCAAGGAGATCTGGTTCCTCTGCCGGCTGTACGGAGCGGAGGAGGCGCTCGACATGGGCCTCGTGAACGCCGTGGTCCCGCTCGCGGAGCTCGAGCGCGAGACCGTTGCCTGGTGCCGCGAGATGACGGCGCTCTCACCGCTGGCGCTCAGGCTGCTGAAGGCGAGCTTCAACGCCGCCGAGGACGGGATAGCGGGCCTCCAGCAGCTGTCGCACGACGCGACGCTCCTCTTCTACATGACCGAGGAGGGACAGGAAGGGCGCAACGCCTACCAGCAGGGCCGCCGGCCCGACTTCTCGAAGTACCCGCGGCGTCCTTGACCGACTGGCGCATCTGGCTCATGGCCGCGCGACCGCGGACGTTGCCCGCGGCGATCGCCCCCGTGCTGGTCGGCAGCGCGGCGGCGTACTGGCAGATGCACCACTGGGTGAGCAACGAGATCCAGGCCCCTGGTGGATACGTCCTGGTCTTCACCAGGCCGGATTTCCGCTGGCTCGCCTTCCTCGCCGCGCTGGTTGGCTCGATATTCATCCAGATCGGCACCAACCTCGCCAACGACTACTCGGACGCCAAGCGCGGCGCGGACACGACCGACCGGCTGGGCCCGGTGCGTGTCACCTCGTCCGGGCTGGTCGCGCCGCGACGGGTGCTCGTCGCGACCTGGATCGCCTTCGCCGTCGCGGTCGGCGCGGGCATCTATCTCGCGACGGTGGCCGGCGTGGTGATCCTGATCGTCGGCGCCGCGTCGATCCTCGCCGGAGTGCTCTACACGGGCGGCCCGCGGCCGTATGGCTACGCGGGCCTCGGAGAGCTGTTCGTCTTCCTGTTCTTCGGGCTCGTCGCCGTCAACGGCTCCTATTACGTCCAGCTCGAGCGCCTCGACTGGCTTCCGTTCGGTTTCTCGCTGGCGATTGGCTTCCTCGCCACGGCGATCCTCGTCGTCAACAACGTGCGCGACCTGGAGACCGATCGACGGGCCGGCAAGATGACGCTCGCGGTGCGGCTCGGTCGCGAACGCACGCGCCGCCTATACACGCTGCTCGTCGCGGCCGCCTTCGTGACGGTCCCGATCACCCTTCTTCTGACGATCGACGACCGGTCCACCACCACCGGAAGCCCTGCCTGGGCCCTCCTCGCGCTGTTCGCGGCGCCGCTCGCACGCCGGCCCCTGGAAGCAGTGATGACGCGCACGGACGGGCCGTCGCTGAACGCAGCCCTCGCCGGCACGGGCGCCCTTTTGGCCGCGTTCAGCGTCCTGCTGGCGGCTGGGCTCCTGATCGGCGCCTGATGCGCATCACGTCGCTCGACGCGATTCCGTACGCGCTGGGCTTCAAGAATCCGTACGTGACGGCCCGGGGGCGGCTCGAACGTCGCGAGCTGGTGCTCGTGCGGCTGCGAACCGACCAGGGCATCGAAGGGTTCGGGGAGGCCGTCCCGCTGTCGCTGCGAGGCGGGCCCGACGTCTCGTCGATCGAGCGCGAGATCCGCCGGATCGCCGAACGGGGCTTCATGGAGGTCGAGCCGGCGGACGGCGAAGCCATCGCGGGCGCGATCCCGAAGGAGCTCGGCAATGAGACAAGGGCCGCAATCGAGATGGCGCTCCTGGATCTCGCCGCGAAGCGGGCCGGAGTATCCGCCTGGAGCCTGCTCGGCGCTGAATCGGCCGAGCCGATCCCCTGCAACGCGACCCTGGCAGCCGGCTTGCCGGACGCCGTCGCCCAGGACGCGGGGCGCTGGGCGGAACGAGGGTTCTCCACCTTCAAGCTCAAGGTCGGGGTTCCCGGAGACCTCGCCCAGGTGAAGGCCGTTCGCGACGCGGTGGGCCCAGACGCGAGGATCAGGGTGGATGCGAACGGCGTCTGGTCCCCGGGGCAGGCGCTCGAGCGCCTCACCGCGATGGAGCCGTTCGGGCTGGAGCTGGCCGAGCAGCCGTCGAGCGACCTCGCGGACCTGCGCCTGGTGAGTCAGGGGACGGCGATCCCCATCGCAGCCGATGAGAGCGTCGTCTCGGTCGACGACGCCGAGCGGGCCGTCGAGCTGGGCGCCTGCGACCTGACCACGGCGAAGCTCGCGAAGGTGGGCGGGATCGCCGCGGCGCGATCGATCGCGGCCGTGCTCCCCGTCTACCTCTCGAGCGCGCTGGACGGCCCCGTCGGGATCGCGGCCGCCGCCCACGCTGCTCAGGTGCTGCCCCGCGAGGGAATCTGGACGGAGCTCGCTCACGGGCTCGCGACCCAGCTCCTGTTCGCCGACACGATCGCCTCGGCGGAGTGCGAGGTGCGGAATGGCTTCCTGCGCCTGCCGGACGGGCCAGGCCTGGGGGTCGAGATCGACGAACGGGCGCTGGAGCGCCACCGCCTCTAGGACGCCGAAACCGTGTTCATGCACGCCATACGCCACTAACCACGGGTTCGCCGTACGGGGGCGGAAAGAGTGAGCCCCGCGCGAACCGTCTAGCGTTATCCGCGGTGGACGCGACCAACCGCAACACCGCGCTCGCATCGGCGATGGTCGAGGAACTGGCCCGCTGCGGCGTGCGAAACGCGGCGCTTGCACCCGGCTCGCGCTCCACCCCGCTCGCGCTCGCGCTGTGGCGACAGCCGGCGATCGACATCGCGGTGATCGTCGACGAGCGCTCGGCGGGGTTCTTCGCCCTCGGCGCCGCGCAAGCGACGGGTCAGCCGACCGCCGTTCTCTGCACGTCGGGCACCGCGGCCGCCAACCTCCACCCCGCGGTCTGCGAGGCCGACGAGGCGGGGGTTCCGCTGATCGTCCTCACCGCCGACCGCCCGCCCGAGTTGCGCGCCATCGGTGCGGGGCAGACGATCGATCAGCTGAAGCTCTACGGCTCCGCAGTCCGCTGGTTCTGCGAGGTCGGCACGCACGAGGCAGACGACGAGGGTCTGCTCCACTTCCGCTCCGTCGCCTGCCGCGCCTACGCGGCGGCGCGGGGAGAGCCGCGCCCTGGCCCGGTTCATCTGAATGTCGCATGGCGCGATCCGCTCGGCCCGGAGCCGCGCCCCGGCGACGTCACCGCGACGTCGGATCTCGCACTCGCGGGCCGGGGCGAGCGGCCGCTTGCCGCCGTTGCCGCGGGGGCGCCGGTACCCGACGATGCGCTCCTCGACGAGCTTGCTGAGCGCCTCTCGGATTCGCCGCGGGGCTTGATCTTGGCGGGCCGCCAGCTGGACGATCGCCTCGCCGGGCCGGCAGCGAATCTCGCGGCCGCAGCCGGCTATCCGATCCTCGCCGAGCCGACCTCACAGCTGCGCCTCGGGCAGCCCGCGTCCCAAGCCTGGACGTACGACGCGATCGCGCGGTTGCGCCCGTCCGCACTCCAGCCGGAGCTCGTAATTCGCTTCGGCGACATGCCGACCAGCAAGGCGCTTCGCCAGTGGCTCGCCTCGCTCCCGGAGCTTCGACAGATCGTCGTCGATCCCACGTTCGGCTGGAACGAGCCGTCGAACCGGGCCGAGACGATCGTCCGGGCCGAGGCCCGGTCGGTCGCGAGCGGTCTCGCCGAACGCCTCGGTGGTCGCCAAGGGGAGTGGCGGACTGCCTGGCTCGACGCCGGCGAGCGGGCAGCGACGGCCATTCAGGACGAGCTGTCCACCTTCGACGAGCCCACGGAGCCGGGCGTCCACGCCGCACTCGCCCGCCTCTTTCAAGACGGCGAGCTCGTCTACACGGCCTCCTCGATGCCGATCCGCGACCAGGAGGCCTTCGTGCCGGCCGGGCCCGCGCGGGTTCGGTTTCTCTGCAACCGGGGCGCCAACGGCATCGACGGGCTGATCTCCTCGGGGATCGGCGCCGCGGCGGCGAGCGGCAACCCCATCTGGATCGTCACCGGCGACCTGGGCCTGTACCACGACATGAACGGACTGGCCGCGTTGCGTGAGGCGAGCGCCGATGTGCGGATAGTCGTCCTCAACAACGACGGAGGCGGGATCTTCGAGTTCCTGCCCCAGGCCGAGCAGGTGGAGCGCGAGGAGTTCGAGGCCCTGCTGGGAACACCGCTCGGGCTGGAACCGGCACGCATCGCCGCGCTCTATGGCTTGCCCCACGTTCGAGTCGAGGGCCTCGACGAGCTCGAAGACGTCGCGGGGAAGGGCACCGCGATGATCGAGGTCCCGGTCGATCGCCGACGCAACGTCGAGGTTCACAGGCGGATCGCCGAGGCGGTGGGCGACGCGCTCGGGTCCCTGCACCACTAGACGGATCAAACCGAGAAGGAGAAGCCAGATGGCGCGCACATTCGAGACGGAGCGCGCAGGTCGCGTGCTGACGGTCCTGTTCGACAACCCGCCGCTCAACTTCATGAACCGGGACATGGTGGTCGAGCTCGATGACCTCCTCGACTCGCTGGAGAACGACAGCTCGATTGGGTCGGTGATCCTCACGGGAAAGCCCGAGGACCTGTTCATCACCCACTACGACGTGGAGGAGATCCTCACCGGATCGGAGACGGTCGACCGCGGCGTTTCAGCGGGGGTCGCCCGCGCGTCGCTGCAGACGGTGCGCGGCGTGGCAAAGCTGCCGGGCGGGCGCGGCACCCTGCGACGCAGCCCGATGGCGGGGCTGCTCGAGCTGGAGCGGTTCCACGACGTCTTGATGCGCATGCAGCGGATGGACAAGGTCTTCATCGCCGCGATCAACGGCTCGGCGCTGGCGGGCGGGTGCGAGCTCTCGCTCGCCTGCGACCTCCGCTACATGGCCGAGAGCTCGAGGGGTATCGGCCTTCCCGAGATGACACTGGGCTTCAACCCAGGTGGGGGTGGGACGCAGCGCCTGACCCACATCCTCGGGCCATCACGCGCGCTGGAGCTGATCCTCGAGGCGCGCATTCTGAGCCCTACCGAAGCGCAAGAGCTCGGCCTCGTGCACCGCGTGGTGGCGGATGCCGAACTGGTCGCCGAAGCGCATGCCACCGCCGAACGGCTGGCTCGGCGTGCGCCGCTGTCGGTCGCTGCCGCCAAGGGCGCCGTCCTCGATGCCGCCACCAAGCCCCTCTCGTCAGGCCTTGCCGAGGAACGCAAGTGGTTCGTGGCCGGCTCCTCGCAACCGGCGGCACGACGGGCGATGCGCGCCTATCTCGAGGAATTGCGAGCTGCCGGTCCGCCGTTCTCGTCTGACGAGGGGTTGGCGAAGTGGCAGGAGGGAACGGTCGTCGACCTGGTGAGCGAGGACTGAGAGCGCGTTATCCAGCCAGCAGCGGCAGCAGCGCGTCGAGCTTGACCTCCGTCTCGGCGAGCTCGGCGGCGGGGTCGGAGTCGGCGACGATGCCGTTCCCGGCAGAGAGGTGTGCGGTGCGGTCGCGAAGGAGCGCCGAGCGGATCGCCACGCAGAACTCGCCGTCCTCCGTGGCATCCATCCATCCGACGGGAGCGGCGTACCAGCCCCGGTCGAGGCCCTCGAGCTCGCGGATCGCCTCCAGCGCCAGGTCGCGCGGCTCGCCCCCCACGGCGGGAGTGGGATGCAGCAGGCCGGCGAGCTCGACGGCCGAACGCGGCTCGGACAGCTGGGCGTGGATCGGAGTCGCCAGATGCTGGATGTTCGCGACCTTGACCAGGCCCGGCTCCGGCGCCGCCTCCACCCAGACCGAGTGGCGCCGCAGGGCTCGCTGGATCCTGCGCACCACGATCTCGTGCTCGCCCCGGTCCTTCTCCGAGCGCAGGAGCTGCTCGCCGAGGTGGTCGTCCACCGACGGATCGGCGCTGCGCCGAGTAGAGCCGGCGAGGGCGACGGTGGCCGCACCGGCGCCGTTGCGGCGCACGAGGAGCTCGGGGCTGGCGCCACAGAAGGCGGCCTCCGCGGAGCCACAGCAAAAGCAAAAGCACGAGCTGAACCCCTCCCGAAGGGCGCCGTAGAGCGCCGCGGGGTCGTGCGCCCGCGGTGCCTCGACGGTGATCTCGCGCGCCAGCACCACCTTCTCGAGCTCACCGGAGCGGATCCGCTCCACCCCGCGCCGCACCGACTCCTCGAAGCGTCCCGGAGGCAGGGTGCTGGCGATCCGCACGTCGCCCGTGGGGTGAGGATCGGGCAGCGGCAGGGGCGCCTCGCGAAGCGATGCGAGGCGCTGCTGCAGGCGTGCCGAGACCCGCGAGGCGTCGACTCCGGGCCCGGCGAAGGCGGACAGCGTCAGGTGCGTCCGCCCTTCGGCCCTGTGAAGGGCGACCTCGGGCATGACGAGGAGCGCCGGCGGGAAGGACGACCAGTGCGGCTCCCGGCCGCCGTCGGGCGCGAATGCGAATCCGCCCACCCACACGGGGCCCGCGCCCGGAGGCGTGTCGGCCGGCTCGTTCGCGCGCCGCCCGCGCGCCAGGCGTGAGCATGCGGCCACCACCTCCCCGAATCGGTCCTCACCGCGAGAGACGATCTCGTGGGCGCTTCCCAGCGCGGCGAGAGCGAACCCGTCCCGATCGGGCTGCTCCCAGCAGAACCAGCGATCGCCGGCGAGCCGGGACGCGAAGATCGCGGCGCTGGGGTCCTCGACGTCGATCGGCACGGTCACGCTGACCAGCCGTCTGCTATCGCCCGCCTCGGCGAGCAGCGCCTCAAGCGACTCGAGGGCGGCTGGCGCCTCGATCAAAGCGCGGCTACTGGTCCGGGCGAGACCGGAGGATGGCGACCTCGCCGGTGCGCGCCATCTCGACCAGCCCGTGCGGGCGGATCATGCGCTCGAAGGCGTCGATCTTGTCGTTTGATCCGGTGACCTCGATCGTGAGGGTCCGCCGGGAGACGTCGATGATCTTCGCCCTGAAGATCTCGGCGAACTCCATGATCTCCGCACGGCTCTCCACGGTGGCCGCGACCCGGAACAGCGCCATCTCCCTCGAGATCGTCTGATCCGGCTCCATGTCGCGGATCTTGATCACGTTGACCAGCTTGTGGAGCTGCTTGGTCACCTGGTCGATCGGGTGCACAGCACCGTCCAGGGTGAGCGTGATCCGCGACACGTCAGGGTCCTCCGTCGGTCCCACGGCGAGGGTGTCGATGTTGAAGCCGCGGCGGCTGAACAGCCCCGCGATCCTGGCCAGGACGCCCGGCTTGTTCTCGACCAGAAGCGAGAGCGTGTGCTTGCGCCCCGTGAGCGCCCTCGATGCCTCGAGGTCTTCGAGCTTGACCAGGTCGGGTGTTCCGGCTTCCATTTCTAGCTCCTAACCGACCATGTCCCTGGCTGCGGCACCCGCGGGAATCATCGGGAAGCAGTTCTCGGTCTTGGACACGTGCACGTCGAGGAGTACCGGCCCGTCGGTCTCGAGGGCCGAGCGCATCGCGTCCTTCAGCTCCCGCTTGTCGTCGCACTGCATGCCGGTCCAGCCGAACGCGTCGGCGAGCTTCACCCAGTCGGGGCTCGGGCCCATCTCGACCGCCTTGTAGCGGCCGTCCCAGAACAGCTCCTGCCACTGTCGGACCATGCCCATGTAGCCGTTGTTCATCAGGAAGACCTTCACCGGGATGTCGTGGACCGCGGCCGTGGCGAGCTCCTGGCAGACCATCACGAGGCTCCCGTCGCCGGCGAGGCAGACGACCGTGTCGTCGGGGCGGGCGACCTTGGCGCCGATCGCGGCGGGCAGGCCGAAGCCCATCGTGCCCAGGCCGCCCGAGTTGATCCACTGCCGGGGCCTGGAGAAGTGGTAGTACTGCGCCGCCCACATCTGGTGCTGTCCGACATCCGAGGTGATGATCGCCTCCCCCCCAGTCGCCTCGTACATCGCCTCGATCATGAACTGCGGCTTGATCTCCGAGTCGGCCGAATCCTCGTACCCCAGGGGATATTCCGACTGCCAGGCGCGAATCTGCGTCCACCAGTCGTCGAGCCGCGAGGAGTCCGCCTTGAGCGCGCGGTATTCCCGCGTCAGCTTCGGCAGCACGTCCCCGGCGTCGCCGACGATCGGGATGTGCGCGGGAATGTTCTTCGAGATCTCCGCCGGGTCGACGTCGATGTGGATGAACTTCGCCCGGGGCGCGAACTCGGACAGCTTGCCGGTGATCCGGTCGTCGAACCGGGCTCCGATGGCGAGAATCAGATCGGCGTTGTCCATCGCGTAGTTGGCGGTGCGGGTGCCGTGCATGCCAAGCATCCCGAGCCACTGATCGTGGGGGGCGGGAAAGGCGCCAAGGCCCATCACGGTGAGGGTGATTGGGAGCTTGTCCGAGGTGACGAACTCGATCAGCTCCTTCGAGGCGTTGGCGTTGACCACCCCGCCGCCGCCGTAGACCACGGGCCGCCGGGCGTTCGCCAGCGCCTTCGCGGCAAGGCGGATCTGCTTGATGTTGCCCTCGGTCGAGGGCTTGTAGCCGGGCAGATCGGGCGGGCCCTCGGCCGGCTCGTACTCGATGTCCGCCCGCGAGAGGTCCTGCGGGACGTCGACGAGCACCGGGCCCGGGCGTCCCGTGGACGCGATGTGGAAGGCCTCGTGGATGTACTCGGGGATCTGGCGCGGGTCGGTGACCAGGAAGGAGTGCTTGACGACCGGCATGGTGATCCCGGTGACGTCGGCCTCCTGGAAGCCGTCGGTGCCGATCAGCTCCGTCCGCACCTGGCCGGTGATGAACACGGTTGGAACGGAGTCCATCATCGCGTCGGCGATCGCGGTCACCAGGTTCGTCGCGCCGGGGCCGGAGGTCGCGAACGCGACCCCCACCCGGCCCGAGGCCTTGGCGTAGCCCTCCGCGGCGTGGCCGGCGCCCTGCTCGTGACGCGTCTGGATGTGCAGGAGGTCCGCGTCGTAGAGGGCGTCGTAGGTCGGCAGGTTGGCGCCCCCGGGGATGCCGAAGACGTGCTCGACTCCCTCGGCCTTCAACGCCTCGCACAGTGCATCCGCAGCCCTCACAGGATCGCCGAGTGTAGAACAAGCTCTCCGCCGGCTCCTCGCCTGACGCGCAGGCGAATGCGCGATTTCGTCGCTAGCCCGGGCGAGTCTGCTGCGTCTGCTCGAGCTCCCCCTCCAGCTCCCCCGGCTTCCACTGGGTCCGCGGCAGGATCGCGCGCTGGATCACGCGGTCCTTGTACCGCGCGATGATCGCGAGCATCGAGCGGACGAGCTCCTCGCCAAGGTGGTGAGGCTTCAGGCCGAGGTCGATCAGCTTGGTGTTGACGGCGTTGTAGTAGTGGCGCTCGGCTTCGATACGGGGGTTGGGGAAGCTGCGCACGCTGACCTCGTAGCCCAGCTCCTCGCCGCTTCGCCTCACTAGCTCGGCCAGCTCGGTGACCGAGAACTGCTCGGTGAACTGGTTGAAGACGCGGTACTCGCCGAGCTCCCCCGGGTTGTCGACCGCGAGCTCGACGCACTGGATCGTGTCGCGGATGTTCAGGAACCCGCGCGTCTGTCCACCTTCGCCGTAGACGGTGAGCGGGTGACCGATCACCGCCTGGACGCAGAAGCGGTTGAGCACGGTGCCGAAGTACTCGTCGTAGTCGAAGCGAGTGATCAACCGCTCGTCCTGCGCGGACTCCTCCGTCTCGATCCCGTAGACGACCCCCTGGTTCAGATCGGTGGAGCGAAGCCCCCACACCCGGCACGCGAACTGGATGTTGTGGGAGTCGTGAACCTTCGAGAGGTGGTAGAGAGACCCTGGCATCTTCGGGAACGGCAGCGTGTCCTTGCGCCCCTTGTGCTCGATCTCGATGAACCCCTCCTCGATGTCGATGTTCGGGGTCCCGTACTCCCCCATCGTCCCGAGCTTGACCAGATGGCAGTCCGGGACGCGATCGCGGATCGCAAACAGCACGTTCAGGGTTCCGATCACGTTCGTGTACTGCGTCTCTACGGCCGTCTCGCGCGACTTCATCGAGTACGGCGCCGAGGGCTGCTCGCCGTAGTGGACGATGGCCTCCGGCAGGGTCTCGGCGATCACCTGGTCCAGGAAGTCCGCGTCCTCGATCGAGCCGACGAACGAGCGGATGTCCGCGCCGGAGATCTCTCGCCATGCCTCGATCCGGTCGGCGAGCGAGCCGATCGGGGTCAACGAGTCCGTCGAGTGCTGAACGTGCCAGCGCCGGCGCGAGAAGTTGTCGACGACGGATACGTCGTGGCCGCGCGCCGAGAAGCGCATCGCGGTAGGCCACCCGAGATATCCGTCACCCCCGAGGACGAGGATTCGCATGACCGCGAGAGGGTAGCGGAGCGGTCCCCTGCCGCCGGGGCGCATCCGTGCGTGAGCCCGGGCCCCTGCGGCTATCCTCGCCCGCCCATGGTGTCTGTGAGCCTGCCAGCGGCGGGCCTCTTTCCACCCGAGCTGACCGCAATCCGGGCCACCGGCCTCATAATCGCGGCGCTGGTCGCCGCGTTCGCGATCTGGCGGCGGCGCACGCTGCGAAACGCGGACGTCCTCATCCTCCTGCTCGTCGCCCTCGGGCTGGCGATCGTCTCAGGCACCCAGCTCCTGGACGCGATCCTGGGCGCCTTCTCGTTCAAGCGCGAGAACGGCACCCGGATCGTGGGCGTCGCCGTGTTCGCGATCCTGATCCTGTTCCTGCTGGTCGTCCGGGCGCTCGCTCAGGGCTCGCGCGTCACGCGGGAGCTCTCCGCGGTCCTCGAGGGGCTTGCTTGGGAGCAGTTCGCAATGGCGGGCAATCCGGAGCGCTTCCGGGACAAGATCGCGGTCCTCATCCCCGCCTACAACGAGGCGGAGAGCATCGGCTACGTGCTCGACCGGATCCCCGACCAGGTCGGCGGCGTGGAGACCGCCGTCCTCGTCGTGGACGACGGCTCACGCGACGGCACCGGTGACATCGCCGCCGACCACGGCGCCGTCGTCGCCCGCCACGTCATCAATCGCGGTGGCGGGGCCGCGCTGCGCACCGGCTACAGGCTGCTCGCCGACTCGGGGGCGAAGATCGTCGTCACCCTCGACGCGGACGGCCAGCACCTTCCCTCGGAGATGGACCGGCTGGTGGAGCCCGTCCTCTCCGGAGAGGTGGCGGTCGCGCACGGCTCCCGCGTGCTGGGAGAGGCGGAGCCCAACGCCCGCGCCCGCGAGCTGGGAATCGTGTTCTTCAACCGCATCGTCTCCCTGATCACGCGAACCAAGGTCAGCGACTGCTCGAACGGCTACAGGGCGGTCCGCGGTGACGTGCTGCCCCAGCTCGCCCTCCAGCAGGAGCAGTTCCACACCTCCGAGTTCCTGATCGAGGCGATCAAGCGCGGGATCCCGGCGAAGGAGGTGCCGGTCACCGTCTCTAGGCGCCTCCACGGCCACTCGAAGAAGCCCGCCGTGGTGCGCTACGGCCTGGGCTTCGCCAACGCGATCGTCAGGACCTGGTTGCGCTAGCGCCCGGGTGGCGCACCTCGGAGGGGTCCGGTAGGTAGAGCTCCGTGCCACAGCGGGTGCAGACCTGCACGTACAGCTTTTGGACCTTGCCGCAGCGCGGGCAGCGGCGCTCTGGCTCGTCCTGCTCACGCCGGTAGAGGATGGCGACGAGGAGACCCAGGAACGGCAGAAGGACGCCGATGATGAGCCAAAGCAGGAACGAGCCGCCCTTGGCCCTGCCGATAAAGGCCGTGGCGAACGTGGCGGCGAAGGCTAGGAGGACGTAAACCCCATAACTCACGCAACCATTCTGACGGCACCAGTCGCTAGGACTGAGCTGGACGTGAGGCCTGCGCCGCGCCCGGCCCGGGCTAGCCGAGGGGCCGGTGGGTGCCGCCGCGCGCAACCACCAGGCCACGAAGCCGCGGAACTTCTTAGGTCCCAGCCGGCCCACGGCCTTGTGGCGTCCGAGATTGACGAACGCGACCCGCGCGCGGTATCGGAACGGCCGGGGGCTGCCGATGCCGAGCTCGGCGGCGATGTTTCGAGCGGCGATCGGCGCCTGGCGCACCGCGTGCTGGGCGGTCGGTGGGCAAGGCCCGCCGTCCTTCCTGCGCGGATCGGGGACCGCCGCGCAGTCCCCGATCGCCCAGACGCCGTCCATCCCCTCCACGCGCAGATACGAATCGACCTTCACCCGTCCCCGATCGTCGAGCGGCACGGCGAGCGACGCAAGGCTTGGATGCGGGACGACGCCGGTGGTCCAGACCACGGTGCGAGTGGGAATCAACTCTCCGGTGGAGAGGCGAGCGCTGTCTTCGCTCACCTCCTCGAGCCTGGTCCCGAGCCGGATGTCGATTCCGCGCGCCCGGAGCGATCGCTGTGCATACTCGGCGAGGTCCAGGTCGATCTCCGGCAACACGCGGTCGGTCGCCTCCACGAGGAGCCACCGCATGCCGTGCAGCCGCGCGCGTGGATAGCGCTCCATCGCGTCCACCGCGAAGTCCTGGAGCTCGGCGAGCGCCTCGAGGCCGGCGTAACCGCCGCCGACGAAGACGTACGTGAGGAGCTGGTCGCGGCGCGCGGCGTCCTCCGAGGCGTTCGCGCCCTCGAGCGTCTCCACGATCTGGTTGCGCAGCCAGATCGCGTCGGCGAGGCTCTTGAACCCGATCGCGTGGCGATCGAGCCCGGGCACGGGAAGCAGCCGCGAGACCGAGCCCACCGCCAGGAGCAGCTGGTCGTAGCGAAGCTCCTCCACCTCGTCCTCGTGGCTCGTGAGCTGGACGGTGCGGGCGGCGGGGTCGTGTCCGGTGACTGCCCCTAGCCGCAGATAGGTGCGGTGCAGCATGTCCCGCAACGGCGTGACCACGTGACGAGGCTCAAGCGTTCCCGCCGCGGCCTCGGGAAGGAACGGCGTGTAGAGCGTGAAGTTGACGTCGTTGACGAGGACGAGGCGCGCGGCCTGTCGCGGCAGCAGGCGCTCCAGCTTGTGCGCCGCCGAGGCGCCTGCGAAGCCACCCCCGACGATGACGATGTTCCAGGCCACGGGGCCAGTATTACAGCTTGTAACAAGCTGTTACAAGTGTGGTTTGACGCTAGCCCAGGCCAAGCTTTGCCCGAATCAGCCTCGTGACTTCGCCCCCATCCGCGCGGCCCTTGGTCTCGCGCATCACGGCCCCCACGATCGGACCGACCGCCTTCGCGTTGCCGCCCCGGACCTTCTCGGCGGCGCCGGGCTCGGCCTCGATCGCGCGCTCGACGATGGCCTCCAGCTCGCCCGAGTCCGACATCTGCCCGAGGCCCTCGCGCTCGATGATCTCCGCCGGGTCGCCGCCCTCCGCGACGAGCGTCGCCAGCACCTGGCGCGCCGCCCCAGTGGTCACCTGCTTGGACTCCACCATCCCGGCAAGCACCGCGAGCGCCCCTGGAGAGATCTTCGAGCTCGCCGGGTCCGCCTCGCCATCGCCGGCCTCACGCAACCGCGCGACGAGCTCGCCGGTGACCCAGTTGGCGACCGCTCGTGGCTCGACATCGGCGCCGGCGGCCAGAGCACGCTCGAAGAACTCACCGAGCTCGGCGTCGAACGCGAGCTGGCGCGCCGTCACTTCTGGGAGTCCCAGCTCCGCCTCGTAGCGCTCGCGGCGCTGTGCCGGAAGCTCCGGCAGAGCCTCGCGCGCCTCGCGCACCATCTCCTCGGTCGGTGCGAGCGGGACCAGGTCCGGCTCCGGGAAGTAGCGGTAGTCGTGCGCATACTCCTTGGATCGCAGGGGGGTCAGCGAGCCCGTGCGGGGGTCGAAGTGGAATGTCTCCTGGACGACCTCCTCTCCGGCCTCGAGCAAGTCGCCCTGGCGCTGAAGCTCGGCGGCGATCCCGCGCTCCAGGAACCGGAAGCTGTTCATGTTCTTGAGCTCCGTCTTTGTGCCGAGCGCCTCCGTGCCGGCGCGGCGGACCGAGACGTTGGCGTCTACGCGGAGGCTCCCCTCCTCCATGTTCACGTCCGAGACGCCGAGCTGCTTGGTCGTCGTGCGCAGAAGCTGCGCCCACTCGCGGGCTTCGGCGGGATCGTGGAGGTCGGGCTCGGAGACGATCTCGACCAGCGGCGTCCCGCCGCGATTGAAGTCCACGAGCGAGCTCGCGGAGCCGTGGATGCGGCCCGACTCCCCGACGTGGATCATCTTTGCGGCGTCCTCCTCGAGGTGGACCCGGTGTATGCGCACGTCCCCGAGGCGCCCCCCGCTCGCCAGCGGAATGTCGTACTGGCTGATCTGGTAGCCCTTGGGGTTGTCCGGATAGAAGTAGTTCTTGCGGTGAAAGATCGAGCTGGGGGCGATCTCGCAGTCCAGGGCGAGGGCGATCTGAAGCCCGTAGCGGACGGCCTGCTCGTTGACGACCGGCAGGGTGCCGGGGTGTGCGAGGCACACCGGGCACGTATGGACGTTCGGCTCGTCGCCGAACGACAGCGCGCAGCCGCAGAACATCTTCGTCCGGGTGGAGAGCTGGACGTGGATCTCCAGCCCGATGACCGCCTCGTAGCCGTCCGGCAGGCTCATCCGTACCCGAGCTCCTCGCCGATCACGATCTCGCCCCCGGCGGCTTGGTGTCGAAGCCGATCGCGCCCTCGAGCGCATGGGCCGCGTCGAGCAGCCGCGATTCGGCGAACGCGGGCGCGGCGATCTGGAAGCCCACGGGCAGGTCGGTGCCGCCCGAGCCTGGCTTCGCCAGGCCGGCCGGGATCGAGATCGCCGGGATCCCCGCCAGGGACATCGGCACCGTGAAGTAGTCCGACAGGTACATGGCGAGAGGGTCCGCCGTCCGCTCGCCGAGCTTGAAGGCGACCGTCGGCGAGCTGGGCGTCACCACGAAGTCGACGCGTTCGAACGCCCGGGCGAAGTCGTCGACGATCCTCGTGCGGACGCGCTGCGCCCTGCCGTAGTACGCCTCGTAGTAGCCGGACGAGAGCGCGTAGGTGCCGAGCATGATCCGCCGCTTCACCTCGGCGCCGAAGCCGTCGGCGCGGGTTCGCTCGTACATGGCCAGCAGATCCCCGTTGCCGTCCGCCCGCGGCCCGTAGCGGACGCCGTCGTAGCGGGCGAGGTTGGACGAGGCCTCGGCCGGCGCGAGCACGTAGTACGCGGAGAGGCCATGATCGGCATGCGGCAGCTGGATCTCCTCCACCGCCCCACCGAGACTCTCGATCGTCTCCAGTGTGCTTCTGAAGACCTCGGCGACCCCCGCCTCCACGCCCTCGGCCTCGTGCGAGAAGTCGCGCGCGACGCCGAACCGAAGGCCCGAGAGATCCTTCCGCGTGGGCAGCTCCACCCCACCGTCGATCCCCACCGAGGTCGAGTCGCAGGGGTCGCGGCCCTCCATCGCCCCTAGGAGCAGAGCGGCGTCGGTCACGTCCCGGGTGAGGGGACCGCACTGATCGAGCGAGGAGGCGAACGCGATCATGCCGTAGCGCGAGACGGCTCCGTAGGTGGGCTTCAGGCCAACGATCCCGCAAAGGGACGCCGGCTGGCGGATCGAGCCGCCGGTGTCCGTGCCGATCGCCCAGGGCGCGAACCGTCCGGCAACCGCCGCGGCCGAGCCGCCCGAGGAGCCGCCCGGGACTCGCTCGCGATCCCACGGATTCCGGACGGGGCCGTAGGCGGAGTTCTCGTTCGAGGACCCCATCGCGAATTCGTCCATGTTCGTCTTGCCGAGCAGCTGCGCCCCAGCGCCCGAGAGGTTGCGAACGGCCGTCGCCGTGTATGGCGGTCGGTAACCCTCGAGGATCCGCGACCCCGCCGTCGTCTCGATTCCCTGCGTGCAGAAAATGTCCTTGACGGCGACCGGCGCGCCGCTGAGCGCACCGGCTGCGCCGTTGCCGGAGCCGGACTCGGCGTGCCACAGATAGGCGTTGAGGTCGTCGGCGGCGGTCGCCTCCGCATAGACGTCGAAATACTCCTCGGCACCGAGCTCTCCGGCTTGGATTCGCCGCACCGCCTCGGCAGCGGTCAGGTCCAGCAGCTCGGTGCTCATGCCTGGGGTGACGGGACCCGGAACGCCCCCTGAGCCGGATCGGGAGCGGGCTCGAGCGCCTCCTCGCGAGGCAGGCTCGGGCGCGGCTCGTCGGGACGCAGCACGTTCTCGAGTGCTACCACGTGCGATGTCGGCTCGACTCCCTCGAGATCGAGCTCGTTCATCCGCTCGACGTGCTCGAGGATCCCCGACAGCTCGCTCGACATCCGCTCGAGCTCCTCCTCGCTCAGCTCCAACCTCGCGAGCCGGGCGACGTGGAGCACCTGATCGCGATCGATCACGTGCTGATTCTAGGTGGGCGCCGGAGCCATCAGTAGGCGACCGTCTCCGTCTCCTCCAATACTCGAGCGGCCGACCCCTCGACTCCCATCTCGCGCCAGACGGCGCCCAGAGCGGAGTCGAGGTCGCTCTTGAACACGTTCGCCTCGTCCACCGAGCCGAATTCCAAGCCGATGACGACGTAGTCGGCTTCCGGCGAGAGGTACACCCAATGGCGCTGGACACCGTGATTTCGACGACCGACCGGATCGCTGTCGAATGCGCGCTTCCACGCTTCGAAATCCGAAAAGGGCCCACTGCCCACCGGGTGCTGGACCAGTACGAGAGCCCTCATCCCAGACCTCCGTTCTCTTGCTCCACGGCCCGCCAGTATCTCGCCGATGAGGACAGCTCGCCGGCCTCGGCGACGTCAAGGCGCCGAGCAGGTCCGCGCTTCCCGGGCGGGTCATAATTCCACGCCTAACGGCGACTCACGCGGGTCGGCGTACGAGAGGAGGGACGATGCCGCTCTACCTATCGAGGTTCAGCTACACGCCGGAGACTTGGGCCAGGCTGATCGGCAACCCAGAGGACCGCCGAAAGGCCGCTCAGTCGTACATCGAGTCGGTCGGTGGGGAGCTCCACGGGTTCTGGTACGCCTTCGGCACACACGACGGCTACACCCTGTGGGAGGCTCCCGACAATGTGTCCATGGCCACGGTTGCGCTGGCGATTAGCGGCGGCGGTGCGCTTAGCTCGCTCGAAACGACAGTCCTCCTGACCGTCGACGAAACGATGGATGCCCTGCGCCGGGCCGGGCAAGTCCAGTACCAAGCGCCCGGCGCATAACAGCTCGCGCGCCCGGGCCTTGGCGACGTATCAATTGTTTGCGCCGATCTCTGTTGGGTGAGCGAAGCGACGGGGGCGGGTGAGTGGACGAGCCACAGCACTTTCAGCTACGCCGACGGCGTTACGCAGACGCTCAACCCCTCGACGCACTGCGACTGAACCGGCAACGCTCCGAGCGGACGGCGGCGCCACCGCAGATGAACGATTCGGTCGCCGTCCCGCGCGACTGAACCGACGGTTTGCCTGTGGACACCCGACGTCCCGCGGCCCCTCAATTCGTGAGACCGCCGCTCGTGACCTCACCCGCGGGCCGGGGGACTGCCTTGCCATCCTCACGGCACCACAACGCAGCCTCAATTTCGCGGCCCGACCGCGGCGCGATGACTACTAAGGCAGCGCGCGATAACGCGCGAGAGCGGAACCGCGCCCTCTTCGACGGCCCCTTCGGCCGCCTATACGGCTTCTACACAGAGCGCGAGCGGCTCTCTCGACTGATCGCGATGCTCGTCTGGGGCGCCGACATCCGCCCCTCTTACGCGAGCATGCGCGCGATCGCCTCGGATGCTTGAGACCGCTCGCCGACGCGCTGCCGCGCGAGGGCTTCGGCAGCTCGAGTTCGTCCAGGGAGACGCTCAGTCGATACCGCTCGAAACCGCGAGCGTGGACCTCTTCCTCTCCTACTTCGGCCTTCACTGCCTCCCAGATCCCGTCCAGGCCGTCGCCGAGATCGAGCGGTGCCTGAGGCCCGGTGGGCGACTCGTCGGCAGCATGATCACCCGGGGCCGATCCCTGCGTCACCGCCTGCTCGTCCACCCCGGCCGCGGCGGCTTCGGACCCGGCGGGACGCTGGATGACCTCCGCGGCTGGCTCCGTACGGCCCGCCTCGAACGGGCGACCGTGGAGGCGTCGGGGCTCTTCGCTTACTTCCGGGCGGTGAAGCCGGCATGAGCCCTCGCCCGTGAGGGCGGGCGGCACGCTTCACCTCTCCGTCATCGTCCCTGCCTTCAACGAGGTGCGCGCGCTCCGAGCGACCGTTGCCGCGATCGACCGCGCGTGCTCACGCGCACACGCCGCGTTCGGATGCGAGTGGCGACGTAGTCGTCAGATCCGACCGGGCGAACCGCGAACGCGAGCGGGATCGTCCACGGGCTCCGGATAGGATCACGCGGCCCGTGGCCGAAAAGCGAACGCGATGGACCTGACCGGCCCCAGGGCGGAGCGATTCGTCGTCCTCAACCTCCGCCTCCTGGCGGCGAGCTTCGCCGTTGTCGGCATCCTCTTCATCGTCACTCCCGACGGCGTGCTCGACGCGATCACGGACTTCGGCGACACCTTGCCGCTCGGCAGCTTCAGCGCCGCCCCCGAGACCGTGGAGAGGTTCTGGCTGGCGCTCGGCTTCGCATACATGGTCGTGATCGCGGGCATCTGCCTGGTGACGCAGGCGGACGTGGTGCGGTACCGCCCGCTCCTCCTCGTCCTCGCCGTCGGCAAGACGGCCTCCTCGCTCGCCGCCCTGGGCTTCTACCTGTTCAGCGACGACGTTTTCATCTACCTGCTGAATTTCGTCGTCGACGGCTATCTGGCCCTGCTGGCGCTGTTCCTCTGGTCGCTGGCCGGACGCGTTCCGACGCCGGCCGCGCCCACCTGAAGGCGCCCGCCGGGGCTCAGTTCCGCCGAGCTGCGCATCCTGCGCGCCTTCGCCCAGGCGATGGCGCCCGGCGTCGGGCCGCTCCCGCCCGCCGCTGGACCCGACCGGCACCCGCAGCCGCCCCGTGGCGGCCCCGTCGAGGTAGCCGAGCCGATCGACCGGTACCTGGCGAGCATGCAAGGCCGCAGCGTCAGGCAGGTCAA
>WNGB01002560.1_pt1 | contig 33698 bp, 39 predicted proteins | sample 5400681 | NCBI WGS metagenome assembly WNGB01 (sample SAMN13153367, study PRJNA577476) | soil metagenome | isolation source: 115 cm soil or saprolite under grassland replicate 2 | place: USA:California | collected 2016-06-15
TCGGCCGTCCGTTCATCGACCTCGACCGCGACCTCGAGCAGGACCTCGGCTCGACGATCCCCGAGTTCTTCGAGCAGCGCGGCGAGTCGGAGTTCCGGATGCAGGAGGAGGGTCATGCGATCGCCGCCCTGCGGTTGCCCGATCCTGCAGTGATCGCGCTCGGCGGCGGCGCAGTGCAGACGCCGTCGATCCGTCACGAGCTCCGGGATCGCGCCTTCACGGTCCTGCTCGAGGTCGATGCGGAGACGGCCTGGGAGCGAAGCGTGGGCAGCGGCCGTCCGCTCGCACAGGACGAGTCCGAGTTCCGTGCGCTGTACGAGCGGCGGCGTGAGCTGTACGACGAGGTGGCCGACGTGCACGCCCACGACGCGGACGGGATCGTGCTCGCCGCGGCGGGCGTGCACGTCCGCAGCGGTGCGCTGGAGCTGCTCGGATCGCTCGTTCCGGGCGACGGTGCGGTCGCGCTCGTGTGTGACCCTCACGTCGGTGGCATCCACGGCGCGGCCGCGCAGGTTGCGCTCGGCCCGAGGCTCGTCTCGGTGCACGAGGTGCCCGAGGGCGAGGCCGCCAAGACTGCCGATGTCGTCGAGCGGCTCTGGAGCGAGCTGCGGCTCGACCGGAACGGCACGATCGTCGCGCTCGGGGGCGGCAGCACGACCGATGCCGCGGGCTTCGTGGCGGCCACCTACCTGCGCGGCATCGCCTGGGCGGCGGTGCCGACGACGCTGGTCGGTCAGGTCGACGCCGCGATCGGCGGCAAGACGGCGATCGACCTGCCGCAGGGGAAGAACCTCGCGGGGGCGTTCCACTGGCCGGTCCGCGCGGCCGTCGATCCCGCGACGCTGGAGACGCTGCCCGACGAGGAGCGGCGCGAGGGGATGGCAGAGGTCGTCAAGACGGGGTTGCTCGCGGGGGAGCCGCTGTGGCAGCTCGGGACATCCGAGCTGGTCGAGCGGTGCGCGGCCTTCAAGGCCGCGGTGTGCCTGCGCGATCCGACGGAGCAGGGAGAACGGGCGATCCTGAACCTCGGTCACACGTTCGCGCACGCGCTCGAGGCGGCGGCAGGCTACGAAGGCCTGACGCACGGCCGCGCCGTCGGGCTGGGGCTGCTGGCGGCGCTGCGCCTTTCCGGCCGGCCGACGGACGTCGTCGAGCAGGTGCTCGCCCCTCAGCGGGTGCGCGTGGACCGTGAGCAGGCGTGGGTCGCGCTGCAACGCGACAAGAAGGCGCGCGCTGGCCGGCTCCGGCTCGTCCTGCTCGGCGACGACGGGCCGGTCGTCGAGACGAGGCCGAGCGCGGAGGTGCGGGCCGCTCTCGACGAGCTGATCGCCGAGTAGAGTGCCGCGCCATGCAGGTGGTCGTTCTCAACGGGGTCAACCTCGACGTGCTCGGCCGGCGTGACCCGGCGATCTACGGCGGCCTCTCCCTTTCGGAGCTGGAGACACGCATCTACGAGTGGGCGTCCGAGCTCGGCTGCCACGTGCGCTGCCGGCAGACCAACAATGAGGGCGAGTACGTCGACTGGTGCCACGACGCCTACGACTGGGCCGACGGCGTGATTGTCAACCCCGGCGCGTGGTCGCACTACTCGTACGCGATTCGCGACGCGCTCGAGTTGCTCAAGGCGCCGATCGTGGAGGTGCACCTCTCCAACATCGAAGAGCGCGAGGAATGGCGGCGGAACTCCGTGCTCGCCGATCTCGTCGCGAAACGCGTGATCGGCAAGGGCCCGGACGGCTATCGCGAGGCGCTTGCATTCCTCGTCGAAAGCGTCGGAGGTGAGTCGTGAATCCGCGGATCGAGCGTCTGCGGCAGTCCCTCGAGGAGCCGCTGCTCGTCACCAACCCGACCAACATCTACTACCTGTTCGGCTTCAAGAGCTCGAACGCGGCGCTGCTCGTCGACGAGGACCGCGTCCGGCTCTTCACCGACTTCCGCTACGCGGAAGCCGCCCGCGGCATCGACGGCGTCGAGTTCGAGGAGACCAAGCGCGGGCTGCTCTGGGACCTCGCCGCGCGGCTGTCCGGCCCGATCGGCTTCGAAGCCGACTATGTCTCGTACTCCGGCTTCGAGACGCTCGGCTCCGGGTCGATCGAGCCCGTTCCGCGGCGCGGCCTCGTCGAGCGGCTGCGCGCGGTCAAGGACAAGCAGGAGCTCGCGGCGATCAAGCGCGCGTGCGAGCTCACCGACCACATGTTCGAGCGGCTGAGTGAGAAGCGCTTCATCGGTCGCACGGAGCGCGAGCTGGCGTGGACGATCGGCCAGCTCTTCCACGACGTCGGCGCGCAGCAGGTCGCGTTCGAAAGCATCGTCGCGTCGGGCTCCAACGCGGCGCGGCCGCATGCACGCGCGAGCGACCGTGAGATCCGCGCAGGCGAGACGGTCGTGATCGACACGGGCTGTGTGGTAGACGGCTATTCCTCGGACTACACGCGGACGTTCGTCACGGGCGCAGTCGACGGCGTGATCAAGGAGGCGTACGAAGTCGTGATCGTGGCGCAGCAGGCCGGCCTCGACGCGATTCGCTCGGGGATAGCGGGAGTCGACGCCGACGCGACGGCGAGGCGGGTGGTCGACGAAACGCCGTTCGCCGGGACGTTCGGCCACGGCCTCGGTCACGGGCTCGGGCTCGAGGTGCACGAGGCGCCGCGGATGTCGACCGAGTCGACCGACACGCTCGCGGCCGGGAACGTCGTCACCGTCGAGCCCGGCATCTACCTCGAAGGCCGTGCCGGCATCCGCATCGAGGATGACGTCGTCGTGGCGGACGGCGGGATCGAGAACCTCACCGGGTTCCGCAAGGACCTGATCAGCGTCGATTAACGTTTGCCTTGATGGCCGAGACCGTCAACACGAATCAGTTCAAGAACGGGATGCACATCGAGCTCGAGGGCGGCGTCTGGCGGATCGTGGAGTTCCAGCACGTCAAGCCGGGCAAGGGCGGGGCGTTCGTACGCACCAAGCTGAAGGGACTCGACAGCGGTGCGGTCGTCGACCGGACGTTTCGGGCAGGGGAGAAGTTCGCGCGCGTGCGTACGGAGACGAAAGACATGCAGTACCTCTACGACGCGGGCGATGAGGTCGTGTTCATGGACCAGGACACGTACGAGCAGACGTCCCTGCCGCACGGGATGGTCGAGGACGCACTCGCGTTCATGCAGCCTTCGAGCTCGGTGCAGATCATGCTCGTCAACGGCCGACCGTCAGGCGTGCAGCTGCCGGCGTCAGTCGAGCTGACGGTCTCCGAGACGGAGCCGGGCGTCAAGGGCGACACGGTCTCGAACGTGACCAAGCCGGCGACGCTCGAGACCGGCGCCGTCGTGCAAGTGCCGCTGTTCGTCAACACGGGCGACCGCATCAAGGTCGACCCTCGCGAGAAGCGCTACATCAGCCGCGCGTAGCCGTCGGCGAGCTCTTTCATAGATTCGAGGACGCCTGGGCGTACTTCCAGGCGCGGGAGGCTCGACTGGATCGCACTGCTGCCGGCTGACTTCCTGCACGTTTCCGCCGGCCCGGGCGCGGCGGAGTGGGGATGGTCGCGCCCTTTCCGATCAGCTATCGCAATGTGAACTGTTTTCACGACGCTGTGATCATCGAGGCGCACGCGGTGGGCCCGTTCGCTCCCCCGCCGTTCCTCCCGCATCTGAGCATCGGCTACTTCCGCCGAGCCGAGCGGGCCGACGGGCTCCGCGACGCGCTTCAGCCCTTCCGGGACGTCGAGCTCGGCACAGGAACGGTCGATGAGGTGGTGCTGTGCGACGTCTCGATCGGCAAGACGACGTTCTTCGAGCCGTGGCGCGTCGTTGCGACCGTTCGGCTCGAGGGCTAGCTCGAAGCTGCGACGCGGAGGCGCTCTGCCAGTTCGCCGAGCTCCCCGTCCGAGAGATCGAGGCAGGTGTCTGTATCCAGGGCCGCGAGCTGTTGCTGCTCGAACGGAACACCGGGCGGCAGCGGCGCGATGTGCCAGTGAACATGCCGATTCGCTTCCTGACTCCCCAGGCTGAGGATGTACAGGCGCTCGGTCGGGACGACGGCTCGAATCGCCTCGCCCATGCGCCGTACGACTTCCTGGAGGCGTAGGTACTCCTTAGGCGTGAAGTCGCCGGTGACTTGCTCGCGGTGCTCGCGCGGCGCTACGAGGACATAGCCGTACAACGTCGGATAGGCGTTGAGGAAGGCGATTGCGAAATCGTCTTCGTACACGACGTGGTGGGCGAACTCGCTGTTGCCGCCGACGAGCTCGCAGATGAAGCAGCGGCCGGCGAGACTCTTCCGAATCGCACCAAAATTCACTGTCTGCGTCCTCACGACAGAGCCCGGTCGAGCGCCGCGGCGGCGTTCTCGAGGACGGGCTCGCCGTGCGAGACGAGGACCAGCTCGATCGGGAGCGCGCCGAGGCGCTCGCGCAACCGCGGCTTGAGCTCGGTGCGCGCCCAGTCCTGCTCGTCCTTCGGAAACCAGTCGATCGACAGCTCGAGGCCGCCGTCTCGGCCGATCAGCAGGTCCCCGGACACGAGTGCTCGGTGCGGCTCGAGAAAGAAGAGAGCTTCGACCCAGTCGCTGCCCTTCACGACCTCCGCGTGAGCTCCCCGCGGGAGCTCTCCCTTTTCCTCGGGCCGCCAGAGCGTCGCGTGGTAGCGCTCGAGCACGGCCGCGACGCTGCGCTCGTGCCAGTGGACAGTGAGGAGGACGTGCAGGGGCAGCCCGGTGCGCTCGACATCGCGGTCGAGCGCGGACCAGAGCTGCTCCTCGTCTTCCGCAGGCACCAGCGGATCGACGACCACGATCGCGTCTTCGAGCTCTGCGTAGACCGAGGCGACCTCGGGCCCCCAGTGCTCGGCATGGTCCCACTCGGGGTGCGAGGCGGTCCAGCGCCACAAGCCCGGACGCAGCTCCTGTACCTCCATCCGCAAAACCTATCGCTGTACGGGCGCTAGGCTCCCCGCATGCCGGGCCTCGCCGACACGACCGTCCGGCTCCTCGGGCAGGAGCCGCTGGCGGGGCGGCTGCCGACGGCAGAGCAGCTGCGCATCGCGGAAGTCCTTGACCGCGCCGGCTTCGCCTACCTCGAGGTGTCCGGTGGCGGGTGCTTCGAGAGCGCGGTGCGGCGCGGTGTCGAGAGCCCTTGGGAGCGCATCCGGGCGCTGAAAGCGCGTGTGCAGACCCCGCTCGGCCTGGCGTTGCGTGGCCGCTTCCTCGTCGGCTCGCGTCCGGTCGACGACGACTTCATCCGCCGCTTCATCGCCTCCGCGGCCGCCAACGGGATCGATGTCTTCCGGCTGCACGATCCGCTCAACGACGTCTCGAACCTCCGCGAGGCCGCGGACGCGGTCGCCAAGGCGGGCGGCGAGTTCGAGGCGGGCCTCGTCTACAGCCCGGGCCGCACCGGTGAGACCAGTCCGCTGATGGAGCAGGCGCGCGAGCTGCCGAACCTCGGCGCCGCGCGGGTCCTGCTGCACGATCCGACAGGCTCGCTGCAACCCCACCGCGCTGCGGAGCTGGTGACGGGCCTGCGCGAGGCCACCGGCTTGCCGATCGGCATCTACTGCCAGGGCGCGGCCGGCAACGCGCTCGCCGCGGCACTGGAAGCGGCGCGCGCAGGCGCCGAGCTGATCGCCTGCGCCGTCTATCCGGTCGCCTTGACTCTGCACCGCGTCTCGGGTGAGGCCCTCGCCGAGGCCCTGACCGGGCTTGGACTGAAGTGCGACGTCGACGTCTCGGCTCTCTGGGAGGCGTCCGACGTCGTCGACGAGTACATCGGCGACGAGCCGGTCACGCCGCTGGCGCCGCGCATCGCCGTGCGCGCGGCACAGCACGACCTGCCCGCGAGCCTCGTCGCGGCGCTCGAGGCCAACCTGCGCGCGCAGGCCGCAGCGGACCGGCTCGACGAGGCGATCGCCGAGCTCGTCCGGATTCGCGCCGAGGTGGGATACCCGCCGCTCGCGTCGCCGATCGGCCAGGTGCTCGGCTCGCAAGCGCTGCTGAACGTGCTCGCCGCGAGCCGCTACTCCGTTGTCGTCGACGAAGTCCGTCTGCTCGTGGAGGGCCGGCTCGGCACGCCTCCTGCACCGATCGACAAGAGCCTGAAGCGGGCAGTGGCGCTGACTGCGGATCCCGAATCCGCGGAGGATGCCGCCGACCTGGGCCTGCAGGAGGTGCGCGCCCAGGCCGAGGGGCTCGCGTCGAGTGAGGAGGAGTTGCTCTTGCTCGGCCTGTTCGGCGACGACGCGGAGCCGCTGCTGCGTACGATCCGCGGCCGTTCGTCCGGCGACGAGAGGCTGGGCGCAGGCGGTGTCGACCAGGCCCGCGCCGAGCGGATCCGCGAGCTCGTCCGCATCGTGCAGGAGACGGGGATCGGCGAAGTGACGATCGAGGAGTCCGGGATGCGGGTGTCCGTTCGTCGCACGGAGGACCGCCCGCCGTTCCAGGTGCCGGAGGAGACGTCCCTCCAGCTGGCCGAGGAGACGGGAGCCACTCCCGCGATGGCGTCGTCGAACGGCCTGATCCGCGTCGAGGCACCTATGGTCGGGACGTTCTACCGTGCGCCCGAGCCGGGAGCGCCGCCGTTCGTCGAGGAGGGGCAGGCCGTCGGCGCCGGGCAGACGTTGTGCATCCTCGAGGCGATGAAGCTGCTGAACGAGGTCAAGACGGACGTCGACGGCATCGTGCGCTCGATCCACGTCGAGAACGCGGAGCCGGTGGAGTTCGGCCAGCTGCTGTTCGAGCTCGAACCGGTCGTCGGGCGTCCGCTGGACGCTCTGTAGCGATGTTCTCGCGCGTCCTCGTGGCGAACCGCGGCGAAGTCGCGGTCCGCGTCATCCGCGCACTGCACGAGCTCGGCATCGAGGCGGTGGCCGTCTACTCGACCGCGGACGCCGGCGCGCTGCACACACGCTTGGCCGACCGGGCGGTCTGCATCGGCCCGCCGTCGGCCTCCGCCAGTTACCTCAACATCCCGTCCGTCGTGGCGGCCGGCGAGACGACCGGCTGCGACGCGGTCCACCCCGGCTGGGGCTTCCTGGCCGAAAACCCGGAGTTCGTCCGCGCCTGCGAGGACAACGAGCTCGTCTTCATCGGGCCCGACGCGGACGTGATGGCGCGGATGGGAGACAAGGTTGAGGCGAAGCGCGAGCTCGCCGACGCCGGTGTGCCGCTCGTGCCCGGTACCGACTCCGTGGAGCTCGACGGGGCACGTGACGCCGCCGCGGAGATCGGCTATCCCGTTCTGCTCAAGGCCGCCGCCGGCGGCGGGGGCAAGGGCATGCGCATCGTCGAGACTGCCGAGGAGCTGGAGGCTGCGTTCGAGCGCGCGAGCGGGGAGGCACTCGCCGCCTTCGGCGACGGAACCATCTATCTCGAGAAGCTGATCGCGCCGGCGCGCCACGTCGAGATCCAGGTGCTCTGCGACGCGGACGGCGGCGTGCTCACGCTCGGAGAGCGCGAGTGCTCGATCCAGCGACGGCATCAGAAGCTGATCGAGGAGTCACCGTCGCCCGGCCTCGACGAGCGGACGCGCGAAGCGATGGAGAACGACGTCGCGCGTGCGTGCCGCGCGATCGGCTACCTGAATGCAGGGACCTTCGAGTTCCTGCTGTCTCCCGGCGGCGCGTACTACTTCATCGAGCTGAACGCCCGCCTGCAGGTCGAGCATCCGGTCAGCGAGCTCGTGACGGGAATCGACATCGTGCGCGAGCAGCTGCGCATCGCCGCCGGTGAGCAGCTGCACGCGAGCGGGCGCGCGCCGCGGCGCGGTCATGCGGTCGAAGTGCGCATCAACGCGGAGGATCCATCCCGGGGCTTCGCGCCGGCGCCCGGTGTGATCGAGCGTTTCAGGCCGCCGCTCGGCCCGGGGATCCGGCTGGACACGCACGTCGAGGAGGGGGCCGTGATCCCGCCGCACTACGACTCCTTGCTCGCCAAGCTGATCGTGTGGGACGAGACCCGGCCGTTGGCGATCGAACGCACCTTGCGCGCGCTCGGCGAGCTCGACGTGCGCGGCATCCCGACGACGCGCGACCTCGCGATCGAGATCCTCGGGAGCGAGGAGTTCCGCAGCGGCCGATACTCGACGACCTTCCTCGAGGAGAAGCGCCTCGCGGCGGTGGGTGCGGCATGAGCTACGTCCTCGACGGTGCACGCGGGTCGATCACGGTAACGCCCTCTGCGCTGACCGGGCTCGTCGTCCGCGCAGCGGAGACGGTCGACGGCGCCGAGGTCCGCCGCGGTCGCCGCCGGCTCGAGATCGAGGTGGCCGACGGCCACGCCCGTGTGCGGCTCGAGCTGTCTGCGCGGTACGGCGTCGTCCTGCCGCAGCTCGCCCGCGAAGTACAGGAGCGGGTGACGGAGGCGTTGTCGTCGATGTGCCGCGTCGAGGTCGACGGTGTCGACGTCTCGGTCGAGGAAGTCGCGTGAGCGGCCGACGCGCAGCGCGGCGCACTGCCTTGTTCCTTCTCTACCAGTGGGACGTCACCGGCCAGCCGTTGGCATCGCTGTACGAGGGCGAGGTGGACGACTTCGCGCGTGAGACGGCCGAGGCGGTCGCGGCTCGCGCGGGAGAGCTCGACGCCCGCATCACCGCCGCGTCCGAGGACTGGACGGCCGACCGGCTGGGGGCGATCGAGCGCAACATCCTGCGCATCGCCCTCTACGAGCTCGACGGCGACGACGTGCCGGACGAGGTAGCGATCGACGAGGCAGTCACGCTCGCCAAGCGGTACGCGACCGACGACGCGGCGCGGCTCGTGAACGGCATCCTTGGGCGGATCGTGCGGGAGCGGGTGACATGAGCGCCGAGGAATCGCTGGCTCGCGCGGAGGAGCTGCTCGCTCGGCTGGAGAAGGCACGCGCCGAGCTCGAGCAGCTGTCCCAGGCGGACGACGCCAAGCGGGCGCTCGACGTCCTGACCGAGCTCGCCGAGCTGAGCAAGGCGATCGAAGAGGAGTTACAGCGGGCCAAGCGCCAAGCGGAAGCCGATGCGCAGCCCTGACGAGCTGCGCGCGCTCGTCGAGGACTATCTCGCCGAGCTCGCGCTGACCCCGGAGCTGCACGGCCAAGCGGAATCGGTCCGCTACGCGCTCGTCGGCGGGAAGCGCGTGCGGGGCGTGATCTGTCTCGCGACGGCCGAGGCCGCCGGGGCAGTGGCGGATCGTGCTCTGCCCGCCGGCGCAGCGCTCGAACTCGTGCACGCGTTCTCACTCGTACACGACGACCTGCCGGCGTTCGACAACGACGCAGAGCGCCGCGGGCGCCCGTCGGCGTGGTCGCACTTCGGCGAGGCCGTGGCGGTGCTGGCGGGAGACGCGCTCCTCGCCGAGGCGTTTCGGCTGGCGTTGTCGTACCCGTTTCCGCACGTCGGGCGTGAGCTCGCGCAGGCGACGCTCGGGATGATCGGCGGCCAGTACCTCGACATCACCGGAACCGCGCCCGACGAGGCGACGCTGCACAAGCTGAAGACGGGCTGCCTGTTCGCCGCCTCGGTCGGCCTCGCGCTCTGGGTGGCCGAAGTGCCCGAGCGGGAGCAGGCGTCCTGGCGCGCGTTCGGCGACGAGCTCGGCCTGCTCTTTCAGATCGTCGACGATATCCTCGACGGTGACGGCTACGTCGTCACGCACGGTCAGGAGGGAGCACGCGCGCTCGCCGACCAGGCCGCGGTCCGTGCGCGGGCGCGGCTCGCGGGCGTTCCCGCCGACACATCGGTGCTCGAAGACATCGTCGACAGCCTCGCGACGCGCACGTCGTGAGCGCAGCCGCCGCGCGCCATGTCGTCGCCGTCGGCAGCGGCAAGGGTGGCGTCGGCAAGTCGACGGTGACACTCCACCTCGCCTTCGCGCTGCGGCGGCGAGGATGGAACGTCGGTCTGCTCGACGCCGACCTCTACGGCCCGGACATCCCGCTGATGCTCAATCTGAAGCGGGAACGCGACGCAAAGCAGTGGGACTTCTGGCGCGGCGGCGACGTCCGGCTCGAGCCGCTCGAGCGGGACGGGCTGCAGGTGATGTCGGTCGGCTTCCTCCTCGGCGAGCGGCAGGCGCTGACGCTGGCGGCGCCGCTGCTCGGCGCGGCGTTGCGGCAACTCGTGACGCAGGTGGAGTGGCGTGCACTCGACGTCCTGCTCGTCGACCTCCCGCCGGGGACGGCAGACCTGCAGCAGCAGTTGCTCGGCGTCGTCGCGCTCGCAGGTGCTCTCGTGGTCGTCGGTCCACAGGACGTTGCGCACCTCGACGCGCGCAAGTTCGTGCACTTCCTGCGCGGCGCAGACGTCCGCGTCCTCGGTGGCGTCGAGAACATGTCGGAGCTCATGTGCCCGCACTGCGGCGAGCGCATCGAGGTGTTCGCCGCGGGCCCCGCAGAACGCTCGATCTGGTCGGACGGCGTGCCGCTGCTCGGTCGTATCCCCCTCGATCCCGACCTGACGAACCAGCAGCAGGAATTCGACCGCATAGCGGAGCAGCTCGTCGACGTGCTCGAGCATCCCGCGGCGGCGTGAAGAAGCGGCTCGACGTGCTCCTCGTCGAGCGCGGTCTTGCTGAGAGCCGCGCCCAGGCGCAGGCGCTCGTGCTGGCCGGGCGCGTGCTCGGCTTCGACAAGCCCGGCACGCAGGTCGACGAGTCCGCGGAGCTCGACGTGCAACGCCCGCCGCCCTACGTCTCGCGCGGCGGCGAGAAGCTCGCGCACGCACTCGACGCGTTCGGAGTCGAACCACAGGGGCGTGACTGTCTGGACGTCGGCGCCTCGACCGGAGGCTTCACCGACGTCCTGCTCCAGCGCGGTGCCGCACGCGTGATCGCCGTCGACGTCGGCTACGGCCAGCTGCACGAACGCGTGCGTCGCGATCCGCGGGTGACCGTGCTCGAGCGGACGAACGCACGCGAGCTGCGCGAGTTGCCCTTCGCACCGGATCTCGTCGTCGCCGACGTCTCCTTCATCAGCCTGAAGCTGGCGCTGCCGCCCGCCCTGGCGCTGGCGAAGCCGGGCTGGGAGGCGGTCGTGCTCGTCAAGCCGCAGTTCGAGGCGGGGAGGAGCGAGGTCGGCAAGGGCGGGGTCGTGCGCGACCTCGGTGTACGCCGGCGGGTGGTCCGTGAGCTCGTCGAGGCGGCTCTCGGCTGGAAGGGTGAGACAGTCGGGGCCGTAGACTCCGGCTTGCCCGGCCCGAAAGGCAATCGGGAAATCTTCCTCCATCTCGTCCATCGTGAGCGCCCCAACCTCCCCGACGACATCGACGCCCGGATCGCCGCCGCGGTCGACTAGAGCGGTCCGCCGCGCCGCGGTCGTCACCCACGGCAAGCCGCAGACGATCGGCCCCGCGCTCGAGCGTCTCGAGAAGGTCGCGCGCGAAGCCGGCGTCGAGCTCCTCCTGCCCGGCGAGGAAGTCGAGAAACACGGTGTCGGCGAGCCGAAGGAGGATCTGACGACCGCGGACATCGCGGTCGTGCTCGGAGGTGACGGCACCATGCTCCGTGCGCTACAGCGCTTCCTCGGCGCCGACATTCCGGTGATCGGCGTCAACTTCGGCCGCGTCGGCTTTCTCGCGACGATCCAGCCGAACGAGCTCGAGTCGGGTCTGGCGCGTGTCTTCTCCGGGGACTACCGCGTCGTTCAGCTGACGACGCTCGAGGTCGATGCAGACGGGACTCGTGGCGCGGCCGTGAACGACGTCGTCGTGCTCAGCAGCATCAGAGGCCGGATGGTCGAGCTCGCCTGGGCGCTCGGCGGCGAGGACCTCGGCGTGCAACCGTGCGACGGGATGATCTGCTCGACGCCGTCGGGCTCGACCGCCTACAACCTCTCGAACGGCGGCCCGGTGCTCGTCCGGGGTCTCGACGCGATGGCGGTGACGTTCATCGCGCCGCATTCGCTCCACGCCCGGCCGATGGTCGTTCCGCGGGGCCTCGACCTCGAGATCCGGAATCGTACGCCCGACGTCTCCGCCTCCGTGCTCGTCGACGGCCACGGGCTGGCGGATGTAGGAACCGGAGCCCCGATCACGATCCGGCTGAGCGAGCAGCGCAGCCTGCTGGCAACACTGCCGGAGGCGACGTTCTTCCGCCGCTACCGCGAGACCTTCGGCTCGTAGCAGCAAAGGCACATTCCCGTCACCCACGCGGCAGACGTTCAGGGCTACGCTCGGCGCATGGGGAGGGAGGTGGGGTGCCCGGTGTCAGACGCGTGTACATCTAAGAGCGGCGCGTAGGGCCCGTTTCTGACGATGGTGGCGAGCCGTCCCGCCGCTTACCATGCGCGGCGGCAGATGCTGCGCCGTCTCCGCATCCAGAACCTCGTCCTGATCCACGACGCCGAGCTCGAGCTCGCCCCAGGGCTGAACGCGATCACGGGCGAGACCGGCGCGGGCAAGACGATCCTGGCCCAGGCCGTGGGGCTTCTTCTGGGCGCCAAAGGCGACGCCGGCTACATCGGGCCCGACGGCGACGAGGCCTACGTCGAGGCCGAGCTCGACCTCCCGGCCGGCCTGCTCGAGGACGAGGAGCTCGCCTCGCTCGCGGAGCTGCGGCCCGAGGACGAGGACGGTCTCTTCCTCGCCCGCCGAGTCTTCGTCGACGGCCGGACGCGTGCCTATGCGTGGGGCCGAGCGGCCGCGCGCGAGGATCTCGCAGCGCTCGGCGAGCGCCTGATTGCGATGTCGGGGCAGTTCGAGCAGCGCCGTCTCGCGCGGGGCTCCTACCAGCTCGACGTGCTCGACTCCTTCTGCGGCGACGAGCAGCTACGGCGTCGGGCCGAGCTGCGGCCGGCCTGGCGCGAGCTGACCGCGGCCCGGAAGCGTCGTGCGGAGCTTCAGGCAGGCGCCGATGCCGAGGAGGCACGGCTCGCCGAGCTCCGGGCGCTCGTCGAGGACACGCAGGGTCTGACGCCGGACACCGAGAGCAGCCTCCGCGACGAGCGCGAACGCCTCCGCCACGTGACCGAGCTTGCGCAAGGAGCCGCCACCGCGGCCGAGGCGCTTGCTCCGGATGACGGCGACGGCGCCGCCGGGCTGACGGCGGCCGCCGAGCGTGCCGTTGCTCCGCTCGAGCGGCTGGCGCCCGAGCTCGCCCGGGCCGGCGACGAGCTCCGCGACGCCGAGCTCCGTCTGCGGGAGACCGCCAGCGAGCTGCGCGGATTCCTGACCACACTCGAAGCCGAGCCCGGTCGGCTCGAGCAGGTCGAGGCCGAGCTCGACCGGATCGCAGAGACGCGGCGGCGCTTCCGCATGGAGACGTACAACGAGCTCCTGGCGCGTGCGGCCGAAGCCAAGGCCGAGCTCGAGGCGATCGAGCAGGGGTTCGATCCAACCGCGGCCGCGGCCGAGGCGCTGATCGCTGCGGAGCAGAAGGTGCAGCGACTGGCAACCGAGCTGCACGATGCGCGTGCGGAGGCGGCTCCGCGCTTCGCGCAGGAAGTCGCGCGCGAGCTTGTCGGCATCGGGCTCGGAGAGGGCGAGTTCGTCGCCGAGCTTCGCGGGCGAGAAGACGGCCAGACGGGCCACGACGAGGTTGCATTCCTGATCAGGCCCAACGCCGGATTGCCGCTGGCGCCGGTCGCGGAGACGGCGTCCGGGGGCGAGCTCTCCCGGATTGCGCTCGCGATCGCCGCAGTCGGCGGCGGCGAGACGATGGTCTTCGACGAGATCGACGCCGGCATCGGCGGCGAGACTGCGCATCGCGTCGCCGAGACGCTGCAGCGGCTCGCCCAGCGTGCGCAGGTCGTCACGATCACGCACCTGCCGCAGATCGCGAGTGTCGCCGAACGCCACTTCCGCGTCGAGAAGATCCCGGGCGACCCGACGCACACGCGCATCCAACAGCTCGACGACGCCGACCGCCGGGAAGAGTTGCAGCGCATGCTCGGCGGCGCCGAATTCCTCTCGAGCGTCGGTACACGATGAGCTTCGTCGAGCTCACCGGCCATGCGAAGCTCGACCGCCGGACCAAGCATCTCGTCAAGCGCCTCTCCGCTGACGACATCGCGATCATCGACCACACCGACCTCGACCGCGTCTCGGCGGAGGAGCTGGTCGAGTCCGGCGTCAGGGTGGTCGTGAACGTGGCGGCGTCGCAGTCGGGCCGCTTCCCGAACCCGGGCCCGCTCGCGCTCGTTCGCGGCGGTGTCAGGCTGATCGACGCACCGGGCGCCGACCTCTTCGAGAACGTGCACGAGGGCGAGCTGATCACGGTGCGCGGTGCGGGTCTCTATCGCAACGGCACGTGTCTTGCGACTGGACGCGTGCTGGACGAGCGCGAGCTCGAGCGAATGCTCGGCGAGCAGCGCGGCCGCGTCACGGAGGCACTCGAGGCGTTCGCCGAGAACACGATGCGCTACCTGCGCGAGGAGGGCAAGCTGCTCGCAGAGGGGATCGACTTCCCGCCGCTCGGGACGAGGTTCCGCGACCGTCACGCGCTCGTCGTTGCACGGGGGCCGGGCTACAAGCGCGACCTGCGGATCGTCAAGCCGTACATCCGCGACTTCAAGCCGGTGCTGATCGCCGTCGACGGGGGCGCGGACGCATTGCTCGAGGCGGGCTACAAGCCCGATGTGATCGTCGGAGACATGGACTCCGTGTCGGACAAGGCACTCCGTTCAGGCGCGGAGCTGCTGGTGCACGGGTACCGGGACGGCGCCGCACCCGGCGAGGAGCGGGCGCAGCAACTAGGCGTGCCGTACCAGATTGCGCGCGCAACGGGCATCAGCGAGGACCTGGCGCTGCTGCTCGCGTACGAGAAAGGCTCGGAGCTGATCGTCGCGGTCGGCACGCACTTCAACCTGATCGAGTTCCTCGAGCGCAACCGGGCCGGGATGTCGTCGACCTTCATCACGCGCCTCAAGGTGGGCGAGATCCTGATCGACGCGAAGGGCGTGTCGCGTCTGGCGAGCCGCCAGGTCGGCATCTGGCCGCTCGTCCTGCTCGCGCTCGCCGGCCTCGGGGCGATCGCGGTGGCGATCGTCGTCTCCCCGGCGCTGCGGCATCTGATCGAGTACCTCGCGCTGCGCCTACGCGACCTGCTCGGCATCGGCTGAATGCGTCTTCCGTAGTCTTCCGGCATGCCGCGCGCCTCAGCTTCGCGTGAGCTGCTCGCGTCGCGCGACGATGTCTGGTCGTTCATCGCCGAGCCGCATCACTTCGCCGACTGGTGGCCGGGACTCGCGGGCGTGCATCCCGACCGGCGGGGTCTCGCCGAGGGAGCGCGCTGGGAGATCCACACTGCTGACCGGCCGACGCTCTTTCGCCGCGCGACATCGAGCGGGATGCTGCTCGTCCGGGCCGTGCGAGCTCCGGAGGTGTTCGCGTGGACGCTCACAAGCGACCACATCGACGCGGAGCTCCGGCTCGAAGCGCGGGGAGACGATCGCACGGTTGCGACCCTCGAGCTCGACTCGCCGTGGCTGTACGGCTTCAGCCGTTCGCTCCCCAGACGCGCGCTGACCCGGCTTCATGCCTTGTGCCAGACTGCCGCGGGGCTCTAGCCGTCGATGTTCGATCTCCGCTACCACGTCACCTCGCTCGCCGCTGTCTTCATCGCTCTTCTGATCGGCATCCTCGTCGGCGTCGCACTTGCGTCACACGGATTGGGGAACACCGAGCGCAAGAGCCTCGAGGACGACGTCCGCCGCGCGCAGAACAGGGCCGACGCTCTTCAGGCGCAGGTCGACACTCTCCGGCAGAACAGCCGCGGCAACGCGACGTTCGTCGACAGCACCTACAACGCGCTCATGACCGACCGGCTCCGCGGCAAGCGCGTGGCGGTGCTGTTCGTCGGCTCGGTCGACCACCGCCTGCAAAGTCAGATCTCGAACGCCATCAAGGATGCGGGCGGCCGCGCGGCACTTCGCCAGTACGCGGTCCAGGTCCCCATCGATTCATCGGTGATCGAGCAGCGGCTCGCGGGCCGTCCTGCCCTGGCGAAGTACGCCGGCCCGGATCAGCTCCGCAGTCTCGGCAGGCAGCTGGGTCGCGAATTCGTGGACGGGAACGACACGCCGCTGTGGAACGCACTGCACAACGTGATCGTGCAGGAGGCGACGCCGCGCTTCGGCGCGTCCAAGCGGGTTGCCGACGCCGTCATCGTCGTGCGGACCGCGGACCCGCAAACCGGAGAAACCGCGCCCTTCGTGAAAGGGCTGTACGAGGGGCTCGCCGACTCGGGAGTGCCCGCGGCCGGCGTCGAGCAGTCGACGAGCGACTTCACGGCGCGGCGCGTGTTCCAGCAGGCTCAGCTCTCGACCGTGGACGACATCGACCTCGATGCCGGCAAGCTTGCGCTCGCGATCGTGCTCAGCGAGCCGGCGTCGCGCGCGGACTACGGCGTCAACGTGCCGGATCTGCTCCCGCCCGTAGCCCCTGTCCTCGCGCCGAGTGGATGAGCCGCTCACGATCCTCGTCGCCGCGCGCGACGAGGAGACTGTGATCGCACGGACCGTCACGGCACTCCGACAAACGTTTCCGGACGCCGAGGTGATCGTCGCGGACGACGGCTCGCACGACGGGACTGCAGAGGCGGCGGAGGGAGCCGGCGCAATCGTTCTGCGGTTGCCGCGCCGCGGCAAGGGCCAGGCGCTTTCCGCCGCCGAGCGGATGGCGCCGCCGGGTCGCCTGCTCCTGTGCGACGCCGACCTCGACGGAGACATGACGGAACTGCTCGACCGCAACGGTGATCTCACCGTCGCCACCTTCGCCGAGCGTGTCGGCGGCGGCTTTGGGATTGCGAAGCACGTCGCCCGCGATCTGATCGAGCTGCTGAGCGGCCTGCAGACCCGCGAGCCACTCTCGGGACAGCGTTCACTCTCGGCTGCGGCCCGCGCGGCGTGCTTCCCCGTCGCCGCCGGTTTCGGCTGCGAGGTGCGGATGACGATCGATGCCGCGCGCTCGGGGCTCGGCGTACATGAGGTTGAGCTGCCGCTACGCCACCGAGCGACCGGCCGAGACCTTCGCGGCTTCGTGCACCGGGCGCGGCAGCTTCGGGACGTCGTCTACGCCTGCGGTCCTCTCGGCGTCAACTTCCGCGGCCTGCGCCTGCCGCTGGTCGGCTGGAAGGTCGGGCTGACGAACGGACCGGCCGTCGCGATCATCGCAGCGCTAGGACTGGCCGACGACATCTGGAGCGGGCCCGAACGCGGCTTCCGCGCCCATCTGCGCGGCAGAAGGACGACCGGCATGTTGAAGCTGCTCGGCATCCCCGCGGTCGGGCTGCTCGCGACGCGCAGAGTGTCCGGCGCCCTGCTCGTCGGGCTCGCCGCAAACGTGCTGAACCAACTCGATACGCGCCCGGGCCGCGCGCTGAAGGCCTACCTCGCGGCGGCGCCGGCGGTGGATGCTCCGATCGGGATCGCCGTCCTGCTGCTTCCCTACGATCTGCGCGAGATGTCGATGCTCGGGGATGCGGGATCGAACGCGCTGGGCGGGCTGCTAGGCTTGAATTCCGTGGAACGATTCACGGGACGAGGCCGGTGGGTTGCGATCGGCGCCCTTGCAGGCCTCACGCTCCTCGGAGAACGGACGTCGCTCGGCGCGCTGATCGAGCGCACGCCCGGTCTCGCCTGGATCGACCGGTTGGGACGCGCGTGAGCTCGCGGGCCCGCCCGACGAAGTACGTCTTCGTCACGGGCGGTGTCGTCTCGGCCCTCGGCAAGGGCATCGTCGCGGGCTCGCTCGGCCGGCTGCTGAAGGCGCGCGGCCTCCAGGTGCAGGCGCAGAAGTTCGACCCGTACCTGAACGTCGATCCTGGGACGATGAGCCCGTTCCAGCACGGTGAGGTGTTCGTCACCGAGGACGGCGCGGAGACCGACCTGGACATCGGCCACTACGAGCGCTTCATCGACGAGAACCTCACGCGCGCCGCGAGTCACACAGCCGGAGCGATTTGGGACTCCGTCCTGCGCAAGGAGCGCAAGGGCGAGTTCCTCGGCGCGACCGTGCAGGTGATCCCGCACATCACGAACGAGATCAAGACGCGCATCCGGGCGAGCGCAGTCTCCACGCCGACGGACGTCGTCATCAGCGAGATCGGCGGCACGGTGGGTGACATCGAGTCGCTGCCGTTCCTCGAGGCGATCCGCCAGTTCCGGCGCGAGGTCGGCGCGGAGAACGTCCTCTACCTGCACGTGACGCTCGTGCCGTTCATCGAGGCGGCCGGCGAGCTGAAGACGAAGCCAACGCAGCACTCCGTCAACGAGCTGAGGCGCATCGGTATCCACCCGGACATCGTCGTCTGCCGTTCGCACGAGGAGCTCTCCGACGACATCCGGGAAAAGATCGCGCTCTTCGCAGACGTGGAGCAGGAGGCTGTGATTGCGAGCCCGGACGTGCCCGATGTCTATCTCGTGCCGTCGCGCCTGAAGGCCGAAGGGCTTGATCGGCTCGTCTGCGACAAGCTCGGGCTCCCATTGGGGGAGGCGCAGCTGGGCGAGTGGCATGACCTGACCGAGCGGCTGCAGCAGGCGCGCGAGGAGATCGAGATCGCGCTCGTCGGCAAGTACGTGAAGCTTCGGGACGCGTATCTGTCCGTGCACGAGGCGCTCAAGCATGCCGGCGCTCACCACGGCTGCCGCGTGCGGGTGCGCTGGGTGGATGCAGAGAACATGTCGTACGAGGAGGCGGCCGCGCTGCTCGAGCCGGCGGACGGCGTGATCGTCCCGGGCGGGTTCGGGTCACGAGGCTGGGAAGGCAAGATCCTCGCCTGCCGTGTGGCGCGCGAGCGCCGCATCCCATATCTCGGCCTCTGCCTCGGTATGCACGTCGTCGTGTCGGAGTACGCGCGTCACGTCCTCGGCCTCGACGGTGCGAACTCGACCGAGATGGACCCGGAGACGCCGCATCCCGTGATCGACCTGCTTCCGGAGCAGAAGGAGATCGAGGATCTGGGCGGGACGATGCGCCTCGGGGCGCAGGCCGTCGAGCTGGTCGAGGGGACCCGTGCGCAAGAGGCGTACGGCGAGCCGGTCATCCACGAGCGGCACCGTCATCGCTACGAGGTCAACAACCACTACCGGCCTGCACTCGTCGAGGGAGGGCTGGTGGTGTCGGGAACGTTCCAGGCGGGACGGCTCGTCGAGGTCGTCGAGCTTCCCGATCATCCGTGGTTCGTCGCCAGCCAGTTTCATCCGGAGTTCAAGTCACGGCCGACCCGGCCGGCGCCGCTCTTCCGGGAATTCGCCGCCGCGGCGCTCGCACGCTCGCGCGACCGCACCGGCGCAGCGACCGTCTCCGCCTAGAATCCCGGCGTGTTCCGCGCAGTTCTCGCCGCCGTAGCGGCTGCGCTCGTCGTGCCGGTCTCGGCGCAGGCGGAGCTGTCGTTCGCCTTCGACCGCGCGCAGGCTCGACCGGGCGGGCGGGTGCACGCCTACCAAGCCGACCCGGACGGAAATCCGGCACCCGCGTGGGACGAGCTCGACGGGGTCACGCTCTACCTGGCCCGCGTCAACAATCTCTCCCGACGCGTGCGGCTCGGCCCGATGGGCATCGACGCCCAGGGAGTCTGGTCGATCGACTTCCGCGTCCCGCGGGTCAAGCCCGGGCTCTACATGATCTCGTTCTTCTGCGGGCCCTGCGGCAACACGTACTTTGGGAGCACGTCGCTCGGCTCATCGTGGACGGGCAGACCCGGCCGCGTCCTGAAGGTGCGTCGCTAGCTCGATGCCGTCCGAGGTCGTCGACCTCTTCACCGAGCTCGCCGCCCTCTCGAGCCCGCCGGGGGAGGAGCGTCCCGTTGCGGACGCGGTCACGCGCTACCTGCGCGACCTCGGCCTGACCGTCGACGAAGACGACGCCGGTGCAACGGTCGGCTCGAACATGGGCAACCTCTACTGCCGGGTGGAACCGAACGGGAACGGCGGTACGCCGATCTTCCTCTGTGCGCATCTGGACACCGTCCCGCCCGAGGGGCCGCTCGAGCCGGTGATCGAGGACGGCGTCATCCGCAACGCGGGCGGCACGATCCTCGGCGCCGACAACAAGTCGGCGGTCGCCGCGATGCTCGAGGGCACGCGTCGCGTGCTGGCGGAGAACCGTCCGCACGGCGGGATCGAGCTGCTGTTCACACCGAAAGAGGAGGTCGGGCTGCTCGGAGCGGCCGCATTCGACCAGAGCCGCCTGCACGCGCAGCTCGGCTACGTCTACGACCAGGCGGCTCCGATCGGCGACGTCATACTCGGCGCGCCGTACTCGCAGGCGCTGGAGGTCCGGTTTCACGGCCGCGCTGCCCACTCGGGCATGTACCCGGAGGAAGGGCGCTCGGCGATCGCGGCCGCAGCGCGTGCGATCTCCGATCTCCGGCTCGGCCGCGTCGACGACGAGACGACCGCGAACGTCGGCCTGATCGAGGGCGGCGCTGCGGCAAACATCATTCCCGAGTGGTGCACGGTGAGTGCCGAAGCGCGCTCGCACGACGAGCGCAAGCTCCGCGACCTCGTCCAGGAGATGGTGGATGCGTTCGCGTTCGCGGCCGGCCTGGAAGACTGCGAAGTGGAGACGAAGGTCTCGAAGAGCTACCGTGGCTATCGCTTCAAGCAGGACGACGCGGTCGTGCGAATCGCCCATGCGGCGCTCGAGCGGGCCGGCTACACGCCGAGCTATGGGTTGAGTGGCGGAGCCGCCGACGCGAACATCTTCAACGAGCGCGGCCTCGCCTGCCTCAACCTTGCGAACGGGATGCAGGACATCCACACGTCCGACGAACGCATCACGGTCGACGATCTCGAGGGCATGGTCGAGGTCACGCTCGCGCTGGTCGACGTCGCTCGCGATGCTGACACTTAGGCGCGGGCACATCACTGCAGTCGTCTCGCGAGCGGAGGGACTGGCGCGGATCGAGGTGGACGGCGTGCCGTGCATCGCCTACCCGCGACTGACCGGGCCCGTTGCTCTGGGCGACGACGTGATCGTGAACGTGCAGGGGCGCGAGCTCGAGCTCGGCTCCGGCGGCTTCGACGTGCTCTACGCCAACGTGACCCGTGGGCTGGAGCTGCCGGCGGAGCAAGGTGCGCACGTCATGAAGCTCCCCTACTCGCCGCTCCAGACGGCTGCGAAGCACGCCGAGGAGGGACGGGAGCTGCCCGAGACGCTCGCAGGGCTACCGGTTGTGTGCTGCTCCCTGCACAGCCAGATCGCCCCAGTGTGTGCGGGCGTCGGCGGAGGTGTGCGCGTGGCCTACGTCCAGCTGCCGGGCGGTGCGCTGCCCGTGTCTCTCTCCGACACGCTGCGCGAGCTGACGGCGCGTGGGCTGGTCGCCACGAGCGTTGCGGTCGACGCGTGCCTGGACGGTGACGTCCAGTGCGTCTCCGTCGCCTCGGCGCTGCTCTGGTGCGCCGCTGAGGGGTTCGACGTCGCGGTCTGCGGGATCGGGCCCGGTGTTGTCGGGACCGGTACGAGCTTCGGACACGGAGGGCTGGCGGCGGCGACCGCCGCGAACGCTGCTTCGGCGCTCGGAGGACTGCCGATTCTCGCTGTGCGTGCATCGCAGGCCGATCCGCGCGACCGTCACCGCGGTGGCTCGCACCACGTGCGCGACATCGTGCGCCTGTGCGGGAGCCAGGTCGTCGCGGCCTGGCCCGACGGCTGGGACGCACCGGACTGGTTGCCGGCCTACGAGCAGGTCGATGTCTCCGGTTGGGAAGAGGAGTGCGAGGGCCTGCCGCTCTTCCACATGGGCCGGACCGCGGCCGACGACCCGCTCTTCTTCGCGTCCGCTTTCGCCGCGGGTCGTCTGGTGCGCCTCCGGGGCGCAGTCTGAGATGGAGCCGGACGCCTCACGAACGGGCTACGACGGCAAGCTGTTCGACGTCACCGTCGAACAGTGGGGTGAGCACGAGCGCGAGATCGTCGAGCATCCCGGCGCAGTTGCCGTCGTGGCCGTCGATCAGGAAGGGATGGTCGCGCTCGTCCGGCAGCGGCGAGAGGCCGCGCGCAAGGAGCTGCTCGAGCTACCGGCCGGAACGCTGGAGGAAGACGAGCAGCCGCTCGAGAGCGCGCGGCGCGAGCTAGCCGAGGAGACGGGACTGACCGGCGGCACCTGGCGCGAGCTCGCCGCGTTCTACACGACGCCCGGCTTCTGCCGGGAACGGATGCATCTCTTCGCCGCGGAGAGTGTTGAGCACGGATCCGCGAGCCCGGAGGCAGACGAGGAGCTGGAGCTGGTCCGCTGGCGGGTCGACGACATCGCGAAGCGGCTCGTCGAGATCGAGGACGCGAAGACTCTCGTCGGCCTGCTCCTGTACCTGCGCGAAACCGAGGCTGCGCGCTCAAGGTAGGGTGACGCGCCGTGAAGATCGGCGTCGCCAAGGAGATCAAGACCGACGAATACCGCGTCGCGCTGACGCCTGCGGGCGCGCGCGAGCTCGGGCAGCGCGGCCACGACGTCATGATCGAGACCGGTGCGGGGGAGGGCAGTGCCTTTTCCGACTCCGCGTACGAGGCCGCCGGGGCGCGCATCGCCGGCGTGAACGACGTCTGGGCTGAGTCCGAGCTCCTGCTCAAGGTCAAGGAGCCGATCGCGCCCGAGTATGCACGGCTGCGCGATGGGCTCGTCCTCTTCACCTACCTGCACATCGCCGCGGACGAGCCGCTCACGCGTGCCCTCGTCGAGAGCGGCATCACCGCCGTCGCGTACGAGACGGTCGAAACCGACGCGGGCGGACTGCCGCTGCTCGCGCCGATGAGTGAGATCGCGGGCCGGCTCGCGGCGCAGGCAGGCGCGTACTTCCTGGAGAAGCCGCTCGGCGGTCGCGGGCTGCTGCTCGGCGGTGTGCCCGGCGTCGCGCCCGGAGGCGTCGTGGTGATCGGCGGCGGGATGGTCGGCTACAACTCCGCGGTGATCGCGCTCGGCCTGGGCGCGAACGTGACCATCCTCGAGCGTTCGCTCGACCGGATGCGGCATCTCGAGGAGGTGCTCTCCGGGCGCGTCAGCCTCGTGATGTCGTCGAGCCTCCAGATCGAGGAGTCGGTGCGTGAAGCAGACGTCGTGATCGGCGCCGTGTTGATTCCCGGCGCGGTCGCACCGAAGCTGATCACCCGCGAGATGGTGCGCGGCATGAAGGAAGGCGCCGTGCTCGCGGACGTGGCGATCGATCAGGGCGGCTGCGCGGAGACGTCACGGCCGACGACGCACAGCGAACCGGTTTACACCGTCGAGGGGGTAACCCACTACTGCGTCGCCAACATGCCGGGGGCCGTGCCGATCACATCGACCAAGGCGCTCACCAATGCAACGCTGCCGTACGTGGAGGCGATCGCCGATCATGGTCTTGCGGAAGCGGTCGCCCGGGACCGCGCACTCGCGCGCGGCGTCAACGTGCTCGACGGGAAAGTCACCTACGAGGCGGTCGCCGACGCGCACAGCCTCGTCTACCGGCCGCTCGAAGACCTCTGGCCGCTGTCCGCGGTTTGACGCCTACTGGGTCTGTTCCGGACGCTTCGCCGGCGAGTACTTGACGACCAGCCAGGTCACGCCTGCCGCCAGCGTGATCACACAGGCGATGAAGACGAGCATTCCCAGCAGTCCGAGGGCGTCCATCACGGCCGACCTACAATAGCCGCATGCCGAGGGCGTGTGTCATCGTGCTCGATGCCGTTGGAGCGGGAGAGCTTCCGGACGCCGGTGAATACGGCGACGAAGGCTCGAACACCCTCGGCAACGTCGCGCACGCCGTCGGCGGCCTCGACCTGCCGAACCTGGAGGCCCTCGGGCTCGGCAACGTCGCTCCGCTCGAAGGCTGCCCGCCGCAGGCCGGCGCTCCCGCCGTGGCCGGACGGCTGATCGAGCGCTCGAAAGGGAAGGACACGACCACCGGGCACTGGGAGCTCATGGGCGTCGTCACCCCGCAGCCGATGCCGACGTATCCGCACGGCTTTCCGCACGACGTGATCGACCCGTTCATGCACCAGACCGGTCGCGGCGTGCTCGGCAACAAGGCGGCGTCGGGCACAGAGATCATCCAGGAGCTTGGCGAGGAGCATCAGCGGACCGGCAAATGGATCGTCTACACGTCGGCCGACTCCGTCTTCCAGGTCGCCGCGCACGAAGAGACCATTCCGCTCGAGGAGCTGTACGAGGCCTGCCGGGCCGCACGTCAAATCCTCACCGGAAAGCATGCGGTCGGGCGCGTGATCGCGCGCCCCTTCATCGGGACCCCTGGCAACTACGAGCGCACTCCGAACCGGCACGACTTCTCGCTCGAGCCGCGGCGCCCGAACTATCTGACGCTCGTTCGTGACGCCGGGATGACGGTGCACGGCGTCGGCAAGATCGGCGACATCTTCGCCGGCCAGGACATCGACGAATCCCGTCCGACGAAGTCGAACGTCGACGGGATCACGCAGACCGAGAAACTGCTGCGCGAGCTCGACGAGGGCCTGATCTTCACGAACCTGGTCGAGACCGACCAGCTCTGGGGACACCGCAACGACCCGGTCAACTTCCATCGCTGCCTGCAGGATTTCGACCGGCGCCTGCCCGACCTGCTCGACGCACTGCGACCGGAGGACCTGCTGATCCTCACGTCGGACCACGGCTGCGACCCCACCACGCCGTCGACCGATCATTCGCGCGAGCATGCGCTCCTCCTGGCGTACGTCGAGGGAAAGAACGCGGATGGACGCATCCATGCAGGCGAGTTCGCCGACGTCGGCGCGACCGTGAACCGCTGGCTCGGCGGCAAGGCCCCGTCGCGCGGGATCCCCGGCCAACCGTTCGTCGAACACTGACAACGAGCGCGTGGTCCACGCAGCCGAGCTGATTCGCCGCAAGCGCGACGGGGAGAAACTCGCCGCCGACGAGCTCGCCGAGCTCGTGCTCGCATACGCAGGCGGCGATGTGCCTGACTACCAGATGGCCGCGTTTTGCATGGCGGTCTTCTTCCGCGGCCTGGACGGGGAGGAGACGTTCGCGCTCACTGACGCGATGATCCGGAGCGGGGAGACGATCGACCTCGGGGCAGCGATCGGCCGCAAGGTCGTTGACAAGCACTCGACGGGCGGCGTCGGCGACAAGACCTCCCTCGCGGTCGGCCCGATCGTCGCGGCGTGCGGCGTGCCGTTCGGGAAGATGAGCGGCCGCGGGCTCGGCCACACCGGCGGAACGCTCGACAAGCTCGAGTCGATCCCCGGCTTCCGGGTCGATCTGACGACGGACGAGTTCCTGGAACAGGTCCGCGTGGTCGGGCTCGCGATCATCGGGCAGAGCGCGAACCTCGTCCCCGCCGACAAGCTCCTCTACGGGCTCCGTGACGTCACTGCGACCGTCGACAACGTCTCGCTGATCGCGGCGAGCATCATGTCCAAGAAGATCGCAGCGGGGGCAGACTCAATCGTGCTCGACGTGAAGGTCGGCGACGGCGCCTTCATGAAGACGCTGGAGGACGCCCGCGAGCTCGCTCAGATGATGCTGGAGCTCGGCAAGCACGCCGGGCGCGAGGTTGCCTGTGTGCTCACCGACATGGACCAGCCGCTCGGGCACGCGGTCGGGAACGCACTCGAGATTCGCGAGACGATCGAGACGCTCCGCGGCGAAGGCCCGCCCGACTTCACCGAGCTCGTGTTCTCGGCGTGCGCGCACCTGCTGGTGTTCTCCGATCTCGGCGTCGACGAGGAGGCCGGACGGGAGCGCGCAGTCGCAGCGGTCAAGGACGGCTCGGCGCTCGCGATGTACGAGCGCTGGATCGCCGCGCAGGGAGGCGATCCCTCCGAGGACGCGCTGCCGACCGCCCCCGTCGTGCGGCAGGTCGAGGCTCCGCAGGACGGCTTCGTCCGCGCCATCGGTGCGATCGACGTGGGCTTGGCCGCCCTCCGCCTCGGTGCGGGTCGGCGCACGAAGGACGAAGGGATCGACCACGCCGTCGGCGTCCGCTGCCTGAAGAAGCGGGGCGACGCGGTCCGCGCGGGCGAGCCCGTCGCAGAGGTGCACGGTCGCGATGAGGCTTCGACCGCGCAGGCCTGCGAGGAGGTCCTGGCCGCATACGAGTTCGGCGAGGACGCTCCGGCGGCAACGCCGATCGTGCTCGAAACGATCAGCTGATGCCCGAGCTACCCGAGGTCGAGACGATCCGTCTCGCGCTCGAGCCGCACGTCGTCGGTCGTCGCTTCGAGCGTGTCGACATCAACGACCCGCGACTCGTGCGTCCGTTCGAGCCGATGGCCGTCGCCGCGGAGCTCGAAGGCGAACGCGTCGCCGCGCTCGATCGCCGTGGCAAGTATTTGATTGTTCGGTTCGAATCCGGTCGTGTTCTCCTGATCCACCTCCGCATGACGGGGAGCCTGCGTCACGCCGCTGCCGGATCGCTGGCCGACGATCCTCACCGGCGTGCCGTTGTCAAGTTAGACGACGGATCGGACGTTGCATATCGCGACGTCCGCCGGTTCGGCACGTGGCACCTGCTCGAGCCGGAGGAGGTCGATCCGTACCTGCAGCAACGACTCGGGCGCGAGCCGCTCGAGCGCACCTTCACAACACGACGCCTCGCGGAGCGGCTCGAACGCCGCAAGGCGCCGATCAAGGCGGCACTGCTCGACCAGCGCACGGTTGCCGGGCTCGGGAACATCTACGTCGACGAGGCGCTCTGGCGGGCGGAGCTGCACCCGTTGCGCCGGGCCGGAAGCCTTGACGGCGAGGAGATCGCGCGGCTCACGAAGGGGATCCGTGAGTCTCTGCGCGCCGGCATCAGGCGGCAGGGTGCGAGCCTGCGCGACTACTCGACACCGGATGGGCGGCGGGGCCGGATGCAGGAGGAGTTCCGCGCGTATGGGCGGGAAGGCGAACCGTGCCCGCGCTGCGGCGCGCCGATCGACAAGATCCGCGCCGGCGGTCGAGGGACCTGGTATTGCCCCTCCTGCCAGCAGCTCGGTCCCTGAGGTTCTCTGATCCGATCCGGGCTCAGCCTTTCGCTAGGCCGCCAGCCGCTCCGCAAGGCTGCCGTCGCGATCGAGGCGCCAGAGCTCGGTGTAGCCGCCGATCGGGCGCTCGTCGATCAGGATCTGCGGCACCGTCCAGCCGCCGGTGAGGTCGAACAGCTTCTGCCGGAAGGCGGGATCCTCGTCGAGAAACACCTCGTCGTACTCGATCCCGCGCGCATCCAGCAGCGCCTTGGCGCGAACGCAGTACGCACACCAGCGCGTGCTGTAGACGCGGACTCTCGCCATCACCGGTTGAAACGAAGAAATCCCTGCAGAGGTTCCTCCACCCGCCGCACTAGACTGGCCAACAGCCATGGCCGGACGGGGCTACAAAACGGAGGCGGTTGTCCTCCGCTCGTTTCGCCTCGGCGAGGCTGACCGTGTGCTGCACCTGTACACGCTTGCGCGTGGCCGCGTCGGTGCGGTGGCGAAGGGGATTCGCAAGACGAAGTCGCGCTTCGGCGCGCGGCTCGAGCCGCTCTCGCACGTCGAGCTGATGCTGCACGAGGGCTCCGGTGAGCTGCAGACCGTCACGGGGGTCGAGCTCCTGCACTCGCACCACGCCGCGCGCGAGCAGCGCTACCGCCTCGGCGTCGGTCTCGTCGGCGCGGAGGCGATGCTGCGCCTCTTCACCGAACAGGAGGCGAACCCGCGCGCCTTTCAGGCGGTGACGCGCTTTCTCGACATCCTCGACGCGCTTCCGCCGGCAACGACGCGTCCGTCCCTCGACCCGCTCGCGCTCTCGTTTCAGCTCAAGCTGCTCTGGCTGTCCGGCTATCTCCCGCACCTGACGAGCTGCGCCAACTGCGGCGCGCAGGACGTGCCGCTGATCGGCTACTCAGCCTCGGCCGGCGGTGCGGTCTGCAGTGCGTGCGGAGCAGGTGCGCTGGCGCTGTCACCGGCCGGGATCGGCGGCATCGAGGCGTTGCTCGGACGCCCACTCGCGGAAGCGGCGGCGGTCGGGATCACGGATCGCTCCGCACGCGACGCGCTCGCCGTCATCACGGCCGCGTACGAGTACTTCGGCAACTTCAGGCTCCGCACGCTTCGCAGCGCGTGAGTGCCGACCCACAGGAGTTGCTCGCGCTCTCACGCGGGGTGCGATGGGACTTCCCGTCGTCGGCGGGGAAGCCGCTGCACGACAGCGCCGACGCCGCCGAGGAGTGCTTCAAACAGATCCCGCACTCCGACGACGCGTACAGCGAGGCGATGAGCAGGCTGAACGAGGCGACCGTCGCGTTCCTCCGCGGTGATCTCGACCGGGCCCGAGCGTTGCTCGAAAGCGCCGGTACGTTCTTCGCCGAGAGCCCGATGGCGGCGGTGGCGATCGACGACCGCTTCGAGCTCGACTGGCTGCGGGACCAGCTCAGGTGAGGCGGGAGCTGACCGACGGGCTCGAGCTGGACGACGATCCGAGCCGGATCGACGTCGACGCCGTCCACGACTATCTAGCCAACGACGCGTACTGGGCCAAGGGACGGCCGCGCGAGGTCGTCGAGCGGCTCGTCCGCGAGGCGCAGCGCGTCGTCGGCCTCTACGACGGAGGCCGACAGGTCGGGTTCGCGCGCGCGTTCACGGACGGTGTGTCGCTCGTCTACCTCGCCGACGTCTATGTCCTGCCGGAGTACCGAGGCCGCGGCCTCGGCGTCGACCTCGTCCGGGAGATGGTGGAGAACGGCCCGTACGCGGACATTCGCTGGATCTTGCACACGCGCGACGCCCACCGCCTCTATCGCAAGGTCGGCTTCGCCGAACCTTCGGAGCGCGTCATGGAACGCAACTCCTAGAGGCGGGGGCCGTCGGGCGGCTCAGAGCCTTCCGCTACCCAGGATGCTGGTTAAGACGGTCGCGCGAGCAAAGCCCGCGCGACCTCAATGCGGCGCCGCCGAGTCGGCGCCTTAGTCGCCCTTCGGCGTCCGCCAGTCCCGCTCGAGCCCGTCGTCCAGCCACGCGCGCACGCCGCCGATCGGCACCCGCTCCTGTGCCAGTGAGTCGCGGTCGCGCACCGTGACGGTGTCGTCGGAGAGCGTCTGCTCGTCGATCGTGAAGGCCCACGGCGTCCCGATCTCGTCCTGCCGGCGGTACCGCCGCCCGATCGCGCCGTTGTCGTCGTACTCGACGCTGTGCCGCTTCCGAAGCTCCTGATAGAGCGTGCGCGCCTTCGACACCATCCCGTCGTCCTTGGCGATCAGCGGCAGGATCGCCGCAGTCACCGGCGCGATCTGCGGGTGGAAGCGCAGCACCGTGCGCTCGCGCTCGCCGACGACCTCCTCGTCGTACGCGTCGACGAGCATCGCCACGATGATCCGCTCGAGGCTGACCGCAGGCTCGATCACGTGCGGGACGTAGCGCTCGCCGTCCGGCCCGACGTACTCCAGCTTCGTCGTCGAGAACTCGGTGTGGCGCGGCACGAAGAACTCCATCTCCATCTGCTCGAACTCGCGCACACGGAAGAGGAAGTTGCCCGGCGTGATCTCGTTCCGGAACGACTTGCCGATCTGAGCGATGCCGAACGGCGGCCGCCGCCGCGCGATCTGCAGCACGTTCTTGAAGTTGATGAAGATGCCCTGCGCGGTCTCCGGACGGAGGTACGCCTTGGAGCCTTCCTCCTGCACGGGACCGACCGTCGTCTCGAACATGAGGTTGAACTGCCGCGGCTCCGTCAGGTCGCACTCCGGCGTCTCGCCGGGATGCTTGCTCGGCTTGCGGCCGCACTGCGAGTCCTCCAGCTTGTCTGCGCGAAAGCGCAGCTTGCACGTGCGGCAGTCGACGAGCGGGTCGGTGAAGCCCTCGACGTGGCCGGAGGCCTCCCAGACGCGCGGGTGGAGGATCACCGCGGAGTCGAGGGCGACGATGTCGTCCCTCTCCAGCACCATCGCCTCGAACCAGCGGGCCTTGATGTTGTTCTTCAGCAGCACGCCGTAGTGGCCGTAGTCGTACGTGGAGCCGAGGCCGCCGTAGATCTCCGACGACGGGAAGACGAAGCCGCGCCGCCGCGACAGCGACACGATCTGGTCCATCGCCACGGTCTCCACCGCCATGAGGCGGGACGTTATCTAGGCGGGTCCGCCAAGTCGGCGCCTCGCGCCTCTAGCGGACGGCGGCGGCCACGGATCCCGCGGCGACCAGGATGCCCGCGGTGATCGCCACGACGAGCAGCGGCGAGACCCCGCCCTCGTCGTGGCTGGACTTCGTGCTCTTGACGGCCTGCGTCCCGAGGCGGGCCTGGAGCGCCCGGGTGATGTCGCTCTGCGCGGTCGAGTACACCTGGACGTCCTCCGGGAGGTCGTTGAGCGCCTGCCGGTAACAGGAGACGCCGTAGGTCTTGTCGATCCTGCCGTCGCGCCAGTCCGCGAGCAGCCGCGACGCGCACGTCTGCGAGGCGCCGGCGGATCCGGCGAAGGCGAGTGCCACCAGCCCCACAGCCGTGGCAAAGAGCATGCGAAAGCCGACCTGGCCCATCAAGAAAGGGTGCCCGCTGTCTGTGAGGACAAACGTAAGAAGGGCTAAGAACTTCTTAAGAACCGATTAGCCTGGAGTCATGCCGGTTGAGCTTCACATCGTGTCGGACTCCACGGGCGAGACCGCGGCGCGTCTCGTCCTCGCGCTCGAGGCGCAGTTCCCCGAGCAGGAGTTCGAGGAGGTGCGCCATCCCCGCTGCGAGACGGTCGCCGACCTCGAGCGTGCGGTCACGAGCGCCCGAGGCCACGCGGCGGTGGTCGTGTACACGCTGGTCGATCCCGAGTTGCGCGATGCGATGCGCCGTCTCTGCCGCCGCGCGCGTGTGCACTACTGCGACCTGCTGGGGCATCCGATCGACGCCGTCGCGCGCGTCTCCGGCCAGGCCGCGCGTATGACTCCGGGCTCGCGCGCCCCGCTCAACCCGGCGTACTTCCGGCGGATCGAGGCGATGGAGTTCGCCGTCAAGTACGACGACGGCGTCGGCGCCGGCCTCGACGAGGCCGACATCGTGCTCGTCGGGGTGTCGCGCACCTCGAAGACGCCGCTCTCCATCTACCTCGGCTATCTCGGCCACAAGGTCGCGAACGTGCCGATCGTGAAGGGGATCGCTCCGCCCAAGGAGCTGTTCGAGCTGGACCCGACGAAGATCGTCGGCCTCACGATCCACGCCGACCGCCTCGCCGAGATTCGGCGGGCGCGCGTGCGCAATCTGGGTGCGAACAACCGCCGCTACGCGGAGCTCGCGGAGGTCTACGACGAGCTGGAGGAGGCGGCCTCGGTCCAGCGGCGCCTCGGCTGTCCGGTGATCGACATCTCGGAGCTGTCGATCGAGGAGACGGCGCAACAGATCCTCCGCACGGTCGAGAGCCGCAGGGCCGAGGCGGCGGCGCACCGCACGTGAGGCCGAAGCCGCCCGTGCCCTGGTGGCGCTGGGCGATCTGGTGGGCGGCCCTCGGTGTAGCGCTCGTCCTCTTCTACGTCGTGCTGACGCCGCTCTGGCTGGGTCTGCGCGGCCTGGCTCGGCTCGCGGAATTCAGGGCTAGGCAAAGAAGATAGAGGGATCTATACTGCCGACGCTCTGCGCCGCGACCGGCGCAAACCACAAATCGGGGAGGACCACTTGCGCAGGATCCTGGCGCTCTTCGCGCTTGTCTTGGCCGTGCTCGCGATCGGCACTGCACCCGCCGGCGCGATCACCGGCAACTTCAGCGACGACAACATCCACACCTATGTCGCCCTGATCGCCTTCTACGACAAGAACGACGTCTTCACGCACCGCTGCTCGGGGTCGCTCATCACACCGAGCGTCTTTCTGACCGCCGGCCACTGCACCGACGCAACCACCGGAGCGACGCATGCACGGCTCTGGTTCCAGCAGGACGCAGGCGTCGGCTTCGACGGGGTTCATCCGGCCCCGAGCGGCTATCCGGTCTCGAGCGACGTCACCTCGAGCCACCTCTACAACTTCGGCTTCAGCGAGTCGTTGAGCCTGCCGAACCTCCGCGACGTCGGCATCGTGATCCTCGACAAGTCGATCACGGTCGGCGACGAGGGGTACGCGGGCGGCTTCGCGTCGATTGCGTCCGTCGGCTCGCTCGACCGGCTCGCGACGCCGCGCGGGCAGCAGGACGTGACCTTCACGGCATCCGGCTACGGGCTGTCGCTCTCGAACCCGGTCAAGACCGTGTCCTTCCGTGAGCGGCTGATGGCGACCGAGCAGCTGATCAACCTCGGCAGCCACCTGACGGACGGCTTCAACATCCAGACGACCGCCAACCCGGGGAACGGGAAGGGCGGCACGTGCGGTGGCGACTCGGGCGGCCCGCTGCTCTACGACTCGACCAACACGATCGTCGCCGTGAACTCGTTCGGCCTGAACCAGTGGTGCCGCGGCAACGACTTCATGTACCGGATCGACCAGGCAGCCGTGCAAGCCTGGATCCGCGCGACGATCGGCGAGGCCCAGTGGAGCCTCGTGCGCATCGCGAATCTCTAGCTAGCTCCATCCAGACGGCAAGCGGCCCCACTCCCCCGGGGCCGCTTGTCATCGCAGCAGTCGAGCGTCGAGCCGCTGCTCGCCGTCCGGCGTGACGCGATAGGCGGTCGCGCCCTCGCGGGACGTCACAACCTCGCGTAGCTCCGTACCGATGTAGTACACGCCGACGTCGTCGTCCGCGGCGACGCCGGCGGGAAATCCGTCGGCGACAAGCTGCGTGTAGAACGGGCGCCGGAGCTCCTGACCGTCATAGTGCGGACACGCACTGCCGGCGAGGAGGCCGAGGCAGTCCATGGGTGCGAGCTCCGGCCCGAACGAGTCCGTGACGCCGTGCTCGAACCAGCAGATCATCCCTGCGCTCCAGCCGGTCAGCAGGACTCCCTCCTGCCACGCCTCGCGCAGGATCTCGTCGAAGCCGTGCAGCCGCCAGATCGCCACCGCGTTGGCCGTGTTGCCGCCGTTGACGAGCACGACGTCGTGTTCCAGCGTGAGCTCGCGCAGCTCCGCCGGTGGCCAGGGGAAGAACGCGAGGTGCGTGGTCGTGCCGTGGGCGCGCAGCCGGTCGTACCAGAACACGATCTGGTCCGGGTCCTCCCGGACCGCGGTCGGGACGTAGAGGATGCGGTTACCTCGGGCGAGCCCCAGTGCGTGGTCGAGCAGTGCGTCGTCCGGAAAGCCGCCCATCGCCAGGATCTGCGGCTCAGGCATATCGCCGAGTATTGCAGGGGATTTGTGAGACGATCCACGCGTTGCCAGCCCAGCGATTTGTCTACGACTTCGACGAGCCGTCTGACGGCGGCCGCGAACTGCTCGGCGGCAAGGGCATCGGCCTCGCGGAGATGACCCAGCTCGGCGTGCCCGTTCCCGCCGGCTTCACGATCACGACCGACGCCTGCCGCGCCTATATGTCGAGCGGCAAGGCGTTTCCGGAGGGCCTCGCGGCGGAGGTCGAGGAGCACCTGCGTGCACTCGAGGAGCGAACCGGAAAGCGCTTCGGCGATTCGCAGGATCCACTCCTCGTGTCGGTGCGCTCGGGCGCGGCGATCTCGATGCCCGGGATGATGGACACGATCCTCAACGTCGGATTGAACGACGTCTCGGTCGCGGGGCTCGCGCGCACGACCGGGAACGAGTGGTTTGCGCACGACTGCTACAGGCGCCTGATCGAGATGTACGGCGACACCGTCGACCAGGTCGACTCGGACCATTTCAGCGCCGACCTCGACGACCCGAAGCAGGCGATCGAGCGCCTCAAGGCGGCCTACCTGCAGCAGACCGGGCGTACCTTTGCGCAGAACGCGCGCGAGCAGCTCGCCCGTGCGGTCGAGGCCGTCTTCAGGTCGTGGGACACGCCGCGTGCCCAGGTGTACC
>WNGB01005085.1_pt1 | contig 33693 bp, 40 predicted proteins | sample 5400681 | NCBI WGS metagenome assembly WNGB01 (sample SAMN13153367, study PRJNA577476) | soil metagenome | isolation source: 115 cm soil or saprolite under grassland replicate 2 | place: USA:California | collected 2016-06-15
CCGCGGCGCCAAAACGCATGCCGGCGACGCCCGAATTTGATCTGAATGCGGACAGGTTCTGACCTGAACGTGCGGGATCATTACAGCGCTGAGGAGAGCAATGCGCAAGCGAAAGGCAAGCATCACCTTCGTACTCATCACCCTGTTCATCGACGTGTTGGGCATGGGTCTCGTCATTCCGATCCTGCCCAGACTCGTCCAGAACCTGCTCGGCGGAGCGATCGGCGAGGCGTCCCTCGTGTTCGGGCTGCTCGTCGCGATCTACGCGGTCATGCAGTTCTTCTGCGCGCCGGTGCTCGGCGCGCTCTCGGACCGATTCGGCCGGCGGCCGGTCATTCTGTTGGCCCTGGCCGGGCTCGGCTTCGACTACATCCTGCTCAGTCTGGCGCCGACGATCTGGTGGCTCGTCCTCGGCCGCATCGTGGCCGGTATTTTCGGCGCCACTTTCACGCCAGTCGGCGCCTACATCGCCGACGTTAGTTCGCCAGAAAAGCGCGCCGCGAACTTCGGCCTGATTGGGGTCGCCTTCGGTCTGGGCTTCATTGCCGGGCCGGCGGTTGGCGGACTGCTCGGTGAGACGAACCTGCGTCTGCCGTTCATGGTGTGCGCCGGGCTGACGTTCCTGAATTTCCTGTTCGGGTTGCTGGTCATGCCCGAATCGCTCCGGCCCGAAAACCGCCGCTCGATCAACTGGACACAGATGAATCCGATTGGCGCATTGCGCGCGGTGTGGCGCTATCGCGCGGTCGCGGCCATGGTGCCGGTCTTTCTGGCGACGCAAATTGCGCAGCAAGGGCTGCAGAGCGTCTGGGTGCCCTACACCACCTATCGCTACGGCTGGGGCGTGAGCCAGGTGGGCGCTTCGCTGGCGGTGGTCGGGCTCCTGTTCGCGTTCTCTCAGGGCGCCCTGGTCCGACCGGTTGTCGCGCGATTGGGCGAGATGCGCACATTGATCGTCGCCCTAGGGGTGGCAGTTGTGGGCATGGTGCTCTTCGGACTGGCCAGCCAGGGTTGGATGATGTACCTCGTCACGGCGCTGTACTGCCTGGGACTCGGGCTACTCAATCCCTCGATCCAAGGCCTGATGTCGCGAGCGGTACCGGCCAACGAGCAGGGTCTGCTACAGGGCGCCGTCGCGAGCGTGATGACCGGCACTGCGATCGTCGGTCCCCCAGTTGCGAATGGACTCTTTGCCCTCTCGATCAGTGCGCAATCGCCACTCGAACTGCCGGGCGCGCCGTTCTTTGTTGGAAGCCTGTTGTGTTTGACGGCGCTCTGGCTGGCCACGCGCCAGCTTGCGCGCCGCACGCCCGAGCTGGCCAGTCGCCTTTCACCCTCGGCGGGCGTCGCCGCGGTCTAGCTCTTCGAACACGACGGAGGATCGCGGAGATGTTTGCACATCCGCAGCCCAGGACGACCAGCAACGACCGTCGCCACGGCTTGAGCGTGGTTGCGCGCGAATCGACCGGCCAGCCACGCACCTACCGACGCGCGCCATCTTCCGCGCAACGCAGCGCCTACCTCGCCCGGGCGCGCGTCACCAGCGCAGGTGGCTGCCAGATGCGGGCTGCCGATCCAACCCAGCATCAACGAGAGGGGGTCCTCGGCGACCCAAATAGCCGTCGGCCCTTTTCCACGCGTCAGCACGACATGAGGCGGGAGCGCGTCGACCGGGACGCCATCCACGTCCGCCAAGCCCTGGTGCACCCACCGTACGCGCGGCGCCCCCCGGATCGTGTCGAACTGGGCAGCTTCAATACGTAGCCCGACCCCCCGAGATGTCGAAGATGGCTCCGGTGCTGAAAGTGCACTCCGGCGATTGCGCTCGAGTACGCGGCCATGTTCGGGTTGCCTTCCTTGCCCGAAATGGAGGCAATGTTGACGATGCGACCCGACCCCCGCTCCAGCATGTGCGGCAACACGGCTTTGCAGCAATAAAACACGCCGTCCAGGTCGATCGCCAGGATGCGGCGCCACTCGTCCTCGGGGTACTCCGCTACTGGTGAGGCCAGGCCAGCAATGCCAGCGTTGTTGACCAGGATGTCGAGCTGACCCTCGCGCTCGAGCACCGCGGCAACCGCTGCACGCGCACTGGCCGGATTAGCAACGTCCAAACCAACAGGAAAGGCACTGCGGCCGGCAGTCGCGATTCGCTCCGCCTCGCGCGCGGCCTCTGCCTCGTCCAGGTCGGCCACGGCGACGCAGGCACCGTCGCGTGCCAGCCGTCCGGCAATCGCCGCACCGATGCCCCGGGCCGCGCCTGTAATCAGCGCTACACGCCTGTCAGGCAACATCGGCCAACCTCTCCGCTGGCGTGGGCGCGTCTGCGCGGATGAGGCCCTCGGCTTTCAGCTCGTGCCACAGCTCGGCCGGAATCCGCTGACGCACGCCGGCCGCGTTCATACGCGCCTGTTCGGGTGTCACCGGTCCAGGAATCACCGACGCCACCACCGGATGGGCGAGTGGAAACTGGAGCGCAGCGGCGGCCAGCGGAACAGCGTATCGCTCGCAAACGGCCTGGATGCGCCCAGCTTTGTCCAGCTCGTCTGGATTCGCCTCACGATAGTCGTAGCGCGCGCCTGGCATCGGTCCGGTAGCCAATAGCCCCGAGTTGAACACGGCGCCAATGACAATGCCGACGCCACGCTCGACGCACGCTGGCAGCTCGACCATCAGCGTGTCCTGCTCCATCAACGTGTAGCGGCCAGCCAGCAGGAAGAAGTCTGGATCGAACAGCTCCAGGAAACGCGGAATCATGCCCATGGGATTGATTCCTACGCCGATGCCGCCGATGACTCCGCTGGCCCGCAGCTCGTCGAGCGCCCGCCAGCCGCCAGTGATGAGCTGACCCATCAGCGCATCCCAGCGCGCCTGAGGTGCGTGATACCCCAGGTCCAGGTCGTGAACGATGGCCAGGTCGACACGCGCCAGCCCCAGACGCTGCAGGCTGTCCTCGTACGAGCGCAAAATGCCGTCGTACGAGTAGTCGAAGTGAACCTCGAACGGAAGCCCGCCGGGCCACGGCGCGGTGTCAAAACGCTCCTGATCGCGCGGCGCGCGCAAGATGCGGCCGACCTTGGTAGACACCACGAAGTCGGAACGCGGCTGCTCGCGCAACAAGCGCCCAACCCGCAGCTCACTGAGGCCGCGACCGTACCAGGGCGCGGTGTCGAAGTAGCGGAGTCCGGCATCCCAGGCCGCCTCCAAAATGGCCGCGGCCTGCGCCTCCGAGACACGGGTGCCGATGCCGCCGATGGTGGCTCCGCCGAAGCCGAGCACCGTTACCTCGACGTTGCTGGGACCAAGCCTTCGGCGCGCGAAGGCACCGTCCGCATCTTGCGCGGGGAGAACCAAAGGTATGCTCATGCGACCGAAGCGCCGATACGCAGTCGTTCGCAAAGTTGGTCGAACTCACGGCTAGTCGCGCTGTCCAACGGATCGGAGGGTGCGCGGACCGCGGCGAAGCGGATCACCCCGCGGCGACGGAGCAACTCTTTGTGCATCGTGTGGCCGAGACGGAGTCCGCCAAAGCTTAGCAGCGCCAGCGGTACGACCTCACGCTCGTGGAGCTCGCGCGCTCCGCGTTCGTCGCCGGCTTGCCACAGCTCCCAGATCTTCACGAAGGTATGCGGCTGACTCGGCCACGGCATCGAGCCGACAGCGCCACGCCGCAGCTCCTCCAATAAGAAGGTGCCACCCGCGCCGCCGAAGATGGTCAAGCCGCTCGCGTCGACAGCGGTCTGGACCTGCGCAGGTTGCGGCGGGCTTTCCACTTTGGCGTATCGCACGTGCTCACTTTCATCGGCAATCTGACGCATCAGCGGCGCGGGCACCGGCGCTGTCTGTGTGTCCTGGATGAATACGGGCACGCTCACCGCATCCGATATCGCCTTGAAGTAGGCGCGCGTCTCAGCGGCTGAGAGCGGCGCAGGCGGCACGCACATCACCGCATCGGCACCGAGGTCCTGTGCCTGGCGGCTATAGAAGGCCGCGGTTAAGCTTGCCTGAGCACCGGTATTGACGACCACGGGCACGCGGCCGCGCACCTCGTCGACCACGATGCGGATGAGCTGGACACGCTCGGGCTCCGTCAGCTTCAGGATCTCGCTGCCGAGCGCTAGGCCAACACCGTGCACGCCGGCCTCGATGACGAACTCCACCTCATTGCGCAATGAATCGTCGTCAATCCGCTCGTGGCCGTCGAACGGTGTGACCAGGATCGAAAAGATGCCGCGCATGCTTCAGCGCGTTGCCAGTGCCGGCTGCCGATCGGGCGACAGAGTGTTGTCCCGGATGTACTCCCAGATGATGTCGTACCCGAGGCCGGGCTTTTCCGGTAGCGTGATGTAGCCGTCCGGATCGAGCCTGTCGCAGGTCTGACGCAGATACGGGTGTGGCGCGTCGTAGTCGACCCCGGGCGCCAGCAGACCTTTCTCGTAGTACTCGCTGGTATCCTCAGACGTCGCGCCCAGCACCTGAAGATTTCCGAAACCTGCCATGTGGAGCTCGCAACGGAGTCCGTACGCCTCGCACACGATGGCTGTCTTGCGTGCGCCGGTGATCCCGCCACGGTTGACATCGATGCGGCTCATATCGGACGCGCCGCGCAGGATCCACTCCGCTCGGGTAAACACTCCACCGGCGGCGATCTCAGGCGAAAGGATCGGAATCGTCAGCTCGCGCGCTAGACGCACATAGCTCTCCACGCGATACTCGGGCATGGGATGCTCGTACCAGTAGAAGTTGAGCTCCTCCAGCACCCTTCCGACCTTGATCGCCTCTTCGAGCGAGTGATACGTGCCCCACGGGTCGTACATCAACGTGTAGTCAGGACCGACCGCTTCGCGCACCAGGCGGCAGGTCTCAATGTCAGCCGTGATGTTCGAAGGCCGCCCCGGCGTTGGCTGACGCGTCCGCGGATCCCAAAAGTAGTGCGGGTGGATCTTGTAGGCGAGGTAGCCCTCGTCTCTGCACGCGAGCGCGTGGTCGGCGTACGTTTGAGGCGAGCCGATGTTGGGCCACGTGCTCGCATATGCTTTGACGCGCTGGCGAGCTCCACCGAGCAGCTTATACACCGGGTGATCGAGTGCTCGCCCCGCCAGATCCCAAAGCATCAGGTCGACAACACTGGCCACGTTCTCAGGAATGTTGGCCACCCACAGCCACTTCCAGATCAGCTCGCGATCGAGCGGATCCTGGCTGACAAGCAGCGATCGAATTCGACCCAGCAGGAGATTCTGATCATCGGCGCGCAACCCCTCCTGGTCGCCATGCGAACCACCGCCGAAGTAGTAGCCGCTCACACCAGCGTCGGTTTCGATACTGGCGAGCGTCTGCACCAGCTCGGTGCGTGGTTTCGGCTGCGCATGCCCCGTGTCGAACCGATCGGCGTGCGTCCTGAATGACACGATCTGTATGTCGGTGATCTTCAAAGCTGTGCTCCTACGCATCCTTGAGCGCGCCCGCGGTCAACCCACGGACAAACTGTCTCTGCATCAGAATCAGGAAGATCAGCATGGGTGCGGCCATCATAGTCGCTGCCGCGCCGATGACGTTGAAGGACACGCCCATGGTGGTCATCTGGCGCACGAGCCCGATCGTCGCGGTGTATTTGCTTTGCGTCTCAACGATGATCGATGCGAAACCATACTCGCCCCAGAAGGCCATGAACCCCAACAGTGCAACGGTGAGGATCCCGATTCTAGACAGCGGCAGGACGATGCGCAGCAACACCTGGAGCAGTGACGCGCCGTCGATCCGCGCCGCCTCCTCCAGCTCGAGCGGTATGGTGCGAATGAATCCGCTCATCAGCCACGTGGCGACGGGCACGTGAAAAGCGGTGTACACCAGCACCAGCGCGTTCAGGTTGTCGTGCAATCCGAGCGTGGACACCAGGAAATACACCGGCACGAACAGTGACGGCCCGGGAAACATCTGACCCAACAGCAGGATCGTCAGCAGTAGCATGCCACCTGGAAAAGCGAAGCGCGCGAATCCGTAGCCGGCGAGCGTGCCGATGATGGTGGCCAGGATCGCCGGCAAGAACGACACGTAGACGCTGTTCAGGATCATCACATACCAGTACTGCAGCTCGCGCGTCGTGGCCGCGCCGGCAGTGCCGGAGAAGAACGCCTGATACACCTCCAGCGTCGGCCGCAGCGGGATGTATTGCGGCGGAATCGCACGTGAGGCGTAGGCATCTTTGAATGACGTGCTCACCAGCCACACGATCGGGAAGGCGAGTACGACGAAGATCACCAGACCGATCGCAGTAGGTACGATACCTTTGAGCGCACGGCGCAACGTTGCATCGAGAGTCGCGCCCGCGAAAGCCCGTCCGCGAACTACACCGGCCGAGCCCACGGAGGCCTGCGTCATCGGTGCAGTCCCCAGGTTCGTCGCAGCATCATCAAATAGACAATGCTGGCGCCCAACAGCAGCACGAAATTGATGACCGACAGCGCTGAGGACAGACCGAAGCGGAAGGAGTTGAAACCGACCGAGTAGATCCAGGTCGACAGGATTTGACTGGCGTCGGCGGGTCCGCCTTGCGTGGAGCCCCAGACCGTTATCAGGTCATTCATGTTCCAGATGAGAGCCAGGATGCCGATCACTGTCAGTGAGTACGTGAGCTCAGGTAAGACGATGTAACGGAACTTCTGCCAACCATTGGCTCCATCAATGGTCGCCGCTTCCAAATAACTGTTGGGGATGCCCTGCACGGCGGCCGAGATGACCAGCGCGCCGAACGGCAGGAGCCGCCACACCGCCACGACGATCAGGGCGTACATAACCAGCGACGGGTCGCCGAGCCACGGAATACCGCGCTCGATGAGGCCCGTGCGCTTGAGGAGGTCATTGATGACCCCCTCTTCGGCGCTGTACATCCAGCGCCACGCGGCGACAGAGACCACCGCGGGCAGCAGCCACGGGATGAGAATGCTGGCCCGCAGCAGGCGGTTGATCCTGTAGCTGAAGCTCAGGAAATAGCCAACGGCCAGTCCCAGCAGAACAGTGAGCAGCGTTCCCAGGAAGACCCACTGGGCGGTGTTGCGGACGACCGTGTCGAATAGCGGGTCGGCCATGATCCGCTGATATGACTGCAGACCGACGAAGTCGCTGCGCCCGGCCAGCAGGCTCGTGTTGGTGAAGCTCAACCGAATGACAGAGGCCACGGGATAGAGGACGAAGCCGAGCACCAACAACATGGCTGGCGCCACGAGCGCGTAGCCGAACAGGTCTTGCTTCCGCAGTCGCATGCGGTTTAGAAGTCGAACTCGTCGACGACGGTCTGAGCGCGTTTGGCCGCCGTGGCCAGCGCGTCTTTGGGCGAGGCTTTGCCGAGGACGGCGTTCTGCATCGCGCTCGATAGCGCCCGTTCCGCCTCGGCTAGCCCGGGGAAGGACGGCATCGGCTGGGCGCCGTCGAACATCTTGCCGGCCTTGTAGAGCTGATACCAGTCCGCGTGAATGCGCTTGAAGGTCTCTGTTTCCCAGTTTTGCTTAAGCGCTGGCACACGGCCCGAGATCTCGGATCCATCCCACCCGACCTGGACCTCCGGTTGCGACCAGAAGTCCGCGTACTTGAGCGCGGCGTCCTTGTTCTGCGATGAGGCACTGATCAGCACCGCCGCCGTAGGCGTCAGAATGGTAGCGGCCGGTTTGGCGAAGCCGGTTGGCTTGGGCTGACGCGGAAAGAGCGTGCTCGCAACGGGGAAATCCGGCGGTGCGTTCAGGCCAGTGTGGAACGCACCAATGTACGACAGACACGCCCACATGGCGGCCTTTTCCTGGAAGAACAGGGTGCCGGAGCTGGCAAAGTTCGTTTCTGTCACGCCTTGTGGCACTGACTTATCGTTGACCAGGTCGGTGAACAGTTGCAGTGGGTCGATGAATCCAGGATCGTTGATCATCACCTTCTTGCCGGAGTCATCCAGCCAGCGGCCGCCATTGGCATAGGCGATGCCCTCGAAGGTATTGGCGTCGTTGGTGTCTGTGGCGACCGAAATCGTGATTCCCGCGACATCACCCTTGGTCAGCTTCTTTGCGGCATCGCGCAGCTCGTCCCAATTCTCGGGCACCTTGGTGACGCCAGCGTCTTTGAACATTTTGGTGTTGTAGGCGAGGAAGGTACCCATGTCCACGTACATCGACGGACCGTAGAACTTGCCGTTGCTCACCGTCGAGTTCCAGACTTCGGGCACGAAGTTCGGCTGGTGGCGCGTGATGAACGACTTGTCAAGGTCGTCGTAGGCAGCGATGATGCCCAGCGCAGCGAGGTCCGGAATGCTCTGGCCATCCATCAGCAGGATGTCGGCGACCTTCTTCGCCTGATACGCGGCGAGCACCTTCTCGCGCTTGGTCGACCAGTCATTGTCGGAGTAGTCGATCTGAATGCCGGTGCGTTTGGTGAACTCGGCATTCCACTTCGGGAAGTAAACGACCTCTTCATTGGAGCCACCGAACTTCCAAACGACCAGTCTGCCAGGACCGGACGACGCCGCCGGCGCGGTCTGCGCGGCAGCAGTGGGCTGCGCGGCAGCGGTTGGCTGCGCCTGGGTAGCTGTAGTCGCGGCGGGCTTGGCGGTAGCCGCGGCCGTCGGTTGGGCCGCTGCCGGCGCCGAGGTGGCGGGCACGGTGGCTGGCGCGGTCGGGCCGCACGCGGCCAGCAATCCCAGCCCAGCTGTGGCCATCAGGCCACTGAGGACGAATCGGCGACGAGTTATTCGCTTCGCATCACTCACGAGCGTTTACCCCCGGTGCAATTACCCCGTCCAAGCGGGCGCACAGGCGCTCCGCCCCAGGAGCCTCAGGCAAGACAAGCGTTCCATATCTGGAACAAGTGTTCACCATGACTGACGGCGCCAGCGTAACAACCCTTTAACGGTCTGTCAACAGGATCTCAACGAGGGCCCGGGTCGTCATGGCGCGGTGCCTTGCTCACAGCTCACGCGGCGAGTAGGATGTGTAGCGGCCTCCGTTCCACATATGGAAACCACCGCACGCTGTGTCTAGCATCGCGCGCTCGATTCACGTCATCGATCTGCTCGCTCGGCGCGGCCCCCTTGGCGTGCGCGCAGTCGCCCAGCAGCTCGATCTACCGCTTGGGTCCGCCCACCGCCTCTTGACCGACCTTGCGTCGGAGTCGATTATCGAGCGCACCATCGCCGGCGACTGGCAGCTTTCCTACCGTCTACTGGAGATCGTCGGCGTGCAGCTCGAGCGCGTGCAATTGCCTCGTCTTGCCCGACCGGTCCTCGAGCAGCTCGCCAGTGAGACCCGCGAAACGACGTTCCTCGCCGTTCCGAGCCGCGACGAGATCGTATATCTGGATAAGGTCCAGACGGACATGCAGCTGCAGTTGAACGTCGAGTTAGGTACACGTCGACCGATGCACTGCACGGGACTGGGCAAGGCGATCCTGGCGTTTCTGCCCGAGGCGCAGCAGGAGCGGGTGCTCGCCAACACACCCTTGCGCCCGTACACAGCCAACACGATTACCGACCCGATCGTCTTGCGTCTGGAGCTCGTGCGCACACGCCAGCGCGGTTACTCGATGGATCGCGAGGAGATTATTCAAGGTGTGCACTGCATCGCCGTGCCCATCCTCAACCATGCGGGGCGGCCAGTAGGCGCCATCAGCATCGCCGGCACCACGCCGAAAACTGATGGCGAGCGACTGGACGCGATGGTTTCGCGGCTCAAGAGCGCCGGCGAGTACGTTAGCCGCAGGCTTGGCTTCACCGACCGCGCAAACGGACAAATCGCGCGGTCAGCGGAGTCCGCTGCCCTCACGGAGTGAAGCCTCGCGCTCAGAGGCGGTACACGCGCGCCGCGTTATCGTGGAACAGCTTGCGTCGGTCCGCGTGGGGTAAGCCCGCGGTGATGTCCTGGACTGCTTGCATGAGCCGGACGACCCCCCAGGCTGCGCCAACTCCAGCCGGCTCTACAGTCGACCGCCGGCCAGCAGTGGCCACACCAGCGTGCGAGTCCGGTGCATCGCGGCGTGATTGGATCAGGCGCGTGCCACGTAACGGACCGCACGCAGGCGGATCGCAGCCGCCGGCCGGCCGGCAGCCTCAGGGCTCGGCGCGCATACGGGTCGCGCGCTGTGTGAGCTCGACCAGGACGTTGTGGGCAGTGGCCAGATCGTCGGGGTCGATGTCAGCATAGAGCCGACGCGTGACCGGCAGGACCGCATCCGCGACCGTGGCGTGCAGGTCCGCACCGGCGGCGGTCATCTGCACGGGGCCGCCGTCATCTGGGTTGCTGCCGCTGATCAGGCCGCGTATCTCGAGCCCGCGCAGGAGCTCGACAACTCCGAGCCGGTCGAGTCCGAGCTGTGGCTGGCTGGCCAGATAATCATGGAAAGCGGCTGGCGATTCCGCGGGGCCGCGGAGGGCCAGGACGCGCAGGGCGATGTACTCAGGCCGGCTCAGGCCGCTCCTGGTGCCCGCGAGAATCCGGTCGAGCAGGCCGCTCAGGGCGCCTTCGGCTTCGCCGACGTCCTGGCCGGTGAGGGTTACTGGTGGTGCCATTGAATCGCTCCTGTGCTCGGTGCCGAGCAGGGTGTGTAGCGTGCGAACGAGGGTCTGTGTTGTACGGCTGTGGGTACCTCCGATGGGTGCGGTGAACTCCTCCTGCAAGGCCTGGACGATGGCGATCGCGCGCCTGGCCACCGCCGTGCCGTGGTCAGTCAGGCGAAGTTGCAGCGCGCGCGTGTCAGTTGGGTGCTCGGCTCGTTCCAGAAGTCCGCCGTGTTCGAGTGCTCGGGCGAGCTTGGACACGAAAATCGGCTCGAGGCCGGTCCAGTCCGACAGTTCGCGCTGACTGGGCTGTCCGCCGGCGCGCGACAAGCCGTAGAGCGACGCGAGCAGGGTGTACTGGGCGTGCGTCAGCCCGAGCGGGACGAGGGCCCGATCGACGGCTGCGCGCAGGCGTGTGGTGAGCCGCCACAGCAGATACCCGACGGTGGGGGTCTCGGTCGGCCGCGCCATACGAATTACTATACATGGCAACTATATTCATGGCAACTATTTCACAAGCACGCATCGGCGAGCCGCATCGTGCCCAGCGCGGACCGACTCAAGCAGCGCCCTGACGCAGCGAGACCGTCTTCAACGGCTGGGCGGCGGCGGTTAGCGCGGAGTAGGTGACCGACGAGGATGCCAAGAGTCCGAACGAGCCGAGCCATCGAGCGATCGCATGCTGTCCGAGCGCCTGAATGAGCTGCAGGCCGAGGGCATCGTGGAGCGCCGCATCTTCGCCCCAGGTGCCCGTGTGCGTCGAGTACCGCCTGACGGAGAAGGGGGCCGCTCTCGCGCCCATCTACGAGGCGATTGCGGCATGGATCCTGCGCGACCACGCGCGAATCGCCGTATTCACCATCGAGGCGATCGGCACCGGCTTGCACCTGGGCTTCCGCGACGGCCTGTGCTGCGCACGCACGCAAACCTAAGAAACTGACGGGTCGCACCGATTCCTTTGTGGCCGCCGGCTGGTCAATATGAGCATGAAGCTCAATGAGGCCGCACAGGAACTGCTCGACGGACCGCACACCGCGGTGCTCGCCACGACCAATGCCGATGGACGCCCGCAGACCTCGGTAATCTTCGTCAAGCGCGATGGCGATGCGGTTGTCTTCAGCACGATCAAAGGCCGGTTGAAGACGCGCAACATGCTGCGCGACCCTCGGGTGAGCCTGCTAGTGCTCGCGAACGTGGGGCGATACATCGAGATTCGCGGGATCGTCGACATCACCGAGGATCCCGAGAAGGTGTTGCTGCACGAGATGTATGCGCGCTACATGGGTGGTAAGAGGCCGCCGCCCGAACCCGATGCGGAGCGGTTGATCGTGTGGATCGCTCCTGAGAAGGTCTACGTCTGGCCGCCGGCCTAGGAAGCAGTCATGACGGACAGAGCAGGTGTTGTTCCTGATAGTGGTGAGTTCGCCCGGCGCACCGAGCCGTTTCGGCGCGAGCTGCTAGCGCATTGCTACCGGATGCTCGGATCGTTAGACGACGCCGAGGACCTCGTGCAGGAGACCTATCTGCGAGCGTGGCGGTCGTACCGCACGTTTGAGGGCCGCTCGTCGTTACGGGTCTGGCTGTACCGGATCGCCACCAACACTTGCCTGAATGCGCTCGAGCGTCGCGGCCGACGGGTGTTGCCGTCTAGCCTTTGCGGCCCGGGCGACGATCCCGATGCGCCGCTGGCGCCAGCCGAATCGGATGTGATGTGGCTCCAGCCGCTTCCCGAGGCGCTGGTGGCGCCAGAGTCGGACGATCCCGCGGCCATCGTAGCCGCGCGCGAAGGTTTGCGACTCGCGCTGATCGCCAGCCTCCAGTACCTGCCTGCGCGGCAGCGCGCCGCGCTCATCCTGCGGGAGGTGCTGGCGTTCCCGGCAACCGAGGTCGCGGCGATGCTCGACACCACGGTGCCAGCGGTCAAGAGCACCCTGCAGCGAGCGCGTGCCCGCCTCGACCAGGTAAACCCGGCCCGCCAACAGCAGTTCGAGGAACCAAGCGAGCCGCGCGCGCGGGCACTGTTGGAGCGGTACATCGCCGGTTTCGAAAACGCGGATATGACGGCCCTGGAAGGGGCACTGCGCACGGACGCGGCCATCGAGATGGTTGGAGCACGCACGTGGTTCGCCGGCCGCGCAACCTGCCTGCGCTACCTTGAGCGCGTGGTCGGCTCGCCGGGGGACTGGCGCATGCTCCCGACGTTCGCCAACGGTCAGCAGGCCGCGGCCGCATACCAGCGCGACAGTGCTGGAGTTCACCGCGCGTTCGGACTCGGCGTTCTGACGGTGACACCCACGGGCATTGCCCGTATCGTCGTCTTCGGCGACGCCACCATCGTCGCCCGGTTCGGTCTGCCACCAGTCCATCAGGACACGCGCGCGGATCTCAGTTGACGCACGGAGGCTATCTGCGGCAGCACGAGCGGCTTGCTTTCCAACCGAACCCGAACGGGTACTGAGCGCAGAGGCATGGCGGGGCTGGCGCGAGAAGGTTATTCGAATCGGACAGTCCAGCTCGAAAGCTTGCTTCATGCAAGCACAGTACACAGTTGCATGATGCAAGTCGAACGTTTATCTTGTGCACGTGCTCGGACGCCTTTACGCGAACCAGAACTGCTCCGCCGCCAGCGCACTGGAGCTGGTCGGCGAGCGCTGGAGTCTGCTGATCCTGCGCGACGCGATGTTTGCTGGCTGCGCGCGTTTCTCGGAGTTCCAACACAGCCTGGGCATCGCCACGAACGTTCTGGCCAAGCGTCTGGAGGATTTCGTCGCCGCTGGGCTCATGGAGCACCGGCCGCCGCAAGCCGCCGGCGAGCCGGCCGAGTACGGGCTGACTCAGAAGGGGCTGGAGCTGAAGCCGGTCATCATTGCGCTGACGGCGTGGGGCGACAAGTGGGTGCGGCCAGGACCGGTCGTCTACCAGACCCGGTCCGACGGCCAGCCGGTCGAGCTCCAGCTGCGGCGCGTGGGCCGGCATGCCCAGGTCTCCGTCGCCGACGTCGTCGCCCGCCCGCGCCGGGCCGTTCGTTCCGGGAGCTCTTCGACCATGACCCGAGCGCGACGCGCGCGATGAGCGATCGCTCATCAGTTGAGGTACGTAACATCCCACCAAATCGACGCGGGTCACCGCTAACTCTGTGTCCTCGTCGCGTGAGCGACGCACTCACCCGGCCAGCACGCGCATAGGCTGGCTCGCGTACCAGGTCACGGCGATGAACAGGATTTGCAATGGCAGACGAAATATCAGGGGTGTGGCACTCTTGCCGCGCAATGGCAGGTTCTCGACGGCGGCCTTGACATTGGCTGGGAACATGGCCATCAGCAGTAGCACAAGCCCGATGCCCGCGAATGGTGCAACTATGGGAAGAAGCAGACCCACGGCCGCTATCAATTCCAGGACGCCTGTCAGCGTGACCAGTTGGGCGCGCAACGGCAGGCGTGATGGGACCATTCGAATAAGCTCCTGGCGAGTCGCCGCAACGAAATGTGCCGAGGCCGTCAGCACAAGCATCAAGGCCAATGCGTAGCGGGCATCAGTCGGCCAATCTGCGAAGGCGGGGACCGCCAAGCCGAGGAGCCGCAAGGTCAACAGGGACGCAACAAGAACGATGAGGGGTGCCATAAGAACTCCGTCTACTTTCTGAAGATCTAGTCAGCCGATTTCACGTATCCGCGACCGATCGGGTGACGAGTCGGGCGACGACACTGCAATGACCTGCTTGACTGCCGGTCGGAAGGCTTCAAACCAGTAGGCCCAGACCGAGCGAAATGACGCCCAGTGCTAACGCGATGGCGCCGGCGTAGACCAGGATGATCAGCTGGTTCGGCCGGTTTCGGTCTCGTCCGGTGGCGGAGAGAAAGAAGCCGGCCGGCATCAGGATCGCCGCTGCCCAGATGCCATTGCTAAGCAGCGCGGCCATGCCGCTCAGACTGGCGGCGCCAGCCAGGAGCTGAGCCACCAGCGACAAGATCACCAGCACACCCGCGTGCGCATGGCCAGCACGGAAGAAGGCTCTTTGAAACTCGGTGGCGGGCCGCTGCCCGCGCATCACACGCAGCATGAACCAGCCGCCGGACTCGACGGCGACGAGAGTCAGCAGGAGCACTCCGGCAGTGCTCCGAGCTTCAGGGGTTAGCAGGAGCGGCACGATAGGGGACCTCATCAATCTTTCCACTGACAAGATACGCCCGCGGCGAGAACTTGTCAATGGCAAGATTAAGCCGGTAGGCTGTTGGTGTGCCCGATCCCGCACGCGCCTACCACCACGGCGACCTGCGGCGTGCGCTGATCCACAGCGCACTCCACGTCATCGAACGCGATGGACTCGCGAACCTGAGTCTCCGCGATCTCGCCCGCCAGCTTGGCGTCTCCCACGCTGCGCCAGTCCACCACTTCGGCGACAAGGCTGGCCTCCTGACGGCCATTGCCGCCGACGGATTCCTCATGCTCGCCGAGGAACTGCGCCGCGCATATGCGGCTACTGGCAGTTTCCTCGAGGTGGGCGTTGCATATGTGCACTTCGCGGTGTGCCAGCGAGCCTATTTCGAGGTTATGTACCGACCCGAGCTCTACCACGCCGACGATGCAGCCTTGGAAGCCGCGCGCCAGCAGGCGCGCGCGGCGCTCTACGGGCCACTCGGTGACCGACCCGATGTGCCGCCGCCCGAGGCGGGCAACGCCGGGCTCGCGGCGTGGTCGCTCGTCCACGGATTGGCCACACTACTCCTGACGGGCAACTTGCCACCAGACGCGTCCCGCGACTCGGAATCGCTCACGCGCTCGGTCGCCGGCTATCTATTTCAGCAACCCGCTCAGCGGCGCGGTGCCCAACGCGGGCCGCGCCGGATTTGATGAAGCATGCTCTCCGGCTTGAACACCACCGAGTGTCGCAATCTGCGGCGACAGCGCCGCAGCGCCGCGGACGGCCACGTGAGGAGCAAGCCGATGCAATCGAGGCGCACGTCGTGGCCTGCCCTGTCCACTTGGCGCCGAATTCGCGCTACCTCGCCCACAAGCGTTCTGTTGCGGCGAGGGGCTGCGGTCCTTACCCCTCGCCGGCTGTGTCTGGACCGCGATGGCGAGCAGATCAATTTCCGAACTCCTGCCGCTTGAGGCGCTCGACAAGACGTCGAGCAAACAACAGCCCATCAAGCGCGCGTTGATCGCTGATGAGCATACGGTGTAACGCGCAACCCTCCAGTTGCACGCCCATGTCGTCGACCTGGCACTCGCAGTTGTGCGCGATGGCGCGCAGGAGGTCCATCCGTTCGCTCTGAGTGCCGTGCCATTCGGCGTCGATGGTCGTGTGGTGTGTCATGCACTGAATGTCCCGCAACTTCCGCATTTCGTCGTGGGACCTGAGTCTGATAGTTGCTTGCGGAGTAGCGACTGCACGTCTTACCCGGGGTAGATGCCAGATCAGCCTCGAGGCAGACGCGCCACAGGCGCTCCCGTCGTAGCTTCGTGCCATACGAAGGGAGATCTTCCAAATGGCCGTTGCCCAGCCAATCTCGATTCCCGACCGCCCGGTCGAGCAGTGCATCTCGATCCGCACCGCACGATTGGAGTATCTCGACGCGCTCAAAGTGGTGCTGACCGCTCTGGTCATTGCGCATCACGCGGGTCAGCCATACGGACCGACCGGCGGCCGCTGGCCCATCTTCGAGGCCGAGCGCGCGGCTGTTCTCGGTCCGTTCTTCTCAGTGAATGCTGCTTTCTTCATGGGCCTTTTCTTCATGATCTCGGCGTACTTCTTGCCGAGCTCGTTCGACCGCAAGGGCCCGTGGACCTTTCTGAAGGATCGCGTCCTCCGCCTGGGCATGCCGGTTGTCGTGATTGGACTGACAATCGGCGCGCTCTCGAAGTCCACGTTCGATCCGGCCCACACCTGGTTTATCGCGCACCTGCTTGTCTACGCGACGCTGTATGCCGTGTGGCGTGCGCTGCGAGCTCCGGGGCTGTACTTACCAGTGCCGGGTCACAGCGCAATTCTTGGCTATGCACTTCTGTTGGCGGGCGTGACCGCCATACTACGCACGGCCGGCTTTCCAGTCGATCGCTGGGTGACGCTGCTGGGTGTCATTCCGGTCGAGGTTGCGCACCTTCCACAGTACGCATCGCTGTTTGTCATTGGCCTGCTGGCAGCGCGCGGTCGCTGGCTTTCGGAACTGCCGACGCGAACAGGCATGGTCTGGCTGGTGGTCGGTCTGGCGTTGAGCCTTGCCCGCTTCGTGTACACCGCCACACCCGGCGGTGCCCCGCAGCCAACGCTCTGGTGCATCTGGGAGTCGTTCATTTGCGTCGGCCTGTGTGTTGGACTGCCAGTGCTGTTTCGCGAGCACTCAATGCTCCCAGGAAGCGTGCTGCGGGCGGTGGCGCCGAACGCGTTCGGTGCGTACGTGGTTCACGTGATGCCCGTCGTTGTCGGCCTCCAGTTCGCGCTTTCTCAGGTCAGCCTCGATCCGTTCACGAAGTTTGTGCTGGTGACGCTCACGGGCGTGGCGCTCAGCTTTCTGCTCTCGGCTGGCCTGCGGCGCCTGCCCGCAATTCGCGCGGTCCTGTAGGCCGCGGTGGCTTACGCTGTGCCTGTGCGCATCCTGCGCGGCATACCCCAGCGGCTGCGCGTTCGAATCGCGGTAGCCGCCGCCGTCGTCGCTGTGATCGCGCTAACCCTGGCGCTCAACAACTGCTGGTGCGACCAGCAGCGCTGGGTCACTCGCGTGGCTCTGCTGAGCCTGGTCGGAATCAGCTTCGTTGTCGAGCTGCTGTGGCGTCGCTTGCCGCGCTGGGCGTTCGCGCTCAGCGTCGCGGCGCCGGTCGGCTGGCTCATCGTCACCAACAATGGCTCGGTCGCTGGCTTGCTCTTGCTGTTCATGGTGGGATGGATCGTCTACACCGGCACGCTTCACGACGGTCTGCTGGCGGCTGGCCTCGCAGTCGTCGCGGTTCTGGGGTACGTGCACTTCGATTCGCCCGATCGGTGGCTGCCATGGATTGGCGGCATCGCGGCAACGTGGCTGATGATGCGCCTCGTCGTGGCCCAGCAGGGTCTGGTTCAGCAACTGCGCGCAGCCCAGGCTGACCTGGAGCGCAACGCGGTCGCGGCTGAACGCCGCCGCATCGCAGGCGAAATCCACGACGTCGCCGCGCACGCGCTGGCGCTCACGGTCCTGCATTTGACGGGCGTGCGGATGCGGGTACAGCGTGAGGGCGGTGATCCAGCGCTGGTGGAGTCGCTCGCGGAGGCGGAACGCCTGGGACGTCAGAGCCTGGACGACGTGCGGCGGACCGTTGGGCTGCTGCACGACGAGACGTCTGGTATTGCTCCTCCGCAACCTGGTGCCTCCGACATTGCACCGCTTGTAGAAGAGTATCGAGCGCGTGGACTGGACGTCGCACTGGAGCTGCACGGCGAACCTCCGACCGTTGCGCCCGCCACAGGTCTTGCGCTGTACCGCATTGTCCAGGAGTCGCTGGCAAACGCGGTCAAGCACGCGCCCGGCGTCAGCGTGTGCGTCCAGCTCGAGCTGGAGGACAGCGTGAAGCTGACCATCCGCAACGCGGTCACGACTGGCACGCGCTCGAACTCCCGCACCGGCCACGGTTTGCGCGGCATGCGCGAGCGAGCGGAGCTGCTGGGCGGCTGGCTCCGGGCTGGGCCAGACGGCGAAGGTTGGCTAGTGGAGTGCTTCATTCCGGGTGACGCACGCGGGTGATCCGGTTGCTGCTGGTGGACGATCAGCCGCTCGCGCGGAGAGGGCTGCGCGCGATCCTGTGTGAGGAGGAGGGTTTCCTTGTCGTCGGCGAATGCGCGGACGGTGACGAAGTGCTGGACGCGGTGCGCCGTCAACGTCCGGAGGTCATCGTCATGGATGTGCGCATGCCGCGGATGAACGGCGCCGCTGCAACCCGCCACTTGCGAGAGCAAGTTCACGAGCCGCCGCCGGTGCTCATCCTGACGACGTTCCAGGACGACGAGGTATTGTCATCGGCGCTGCGCGCGGGCGCCGCCGGGTTCCTCCTCAAAGACGCGCCCGGCGAGGAGATCCTGCGCGCCGTTCGGACGCTCGCCGGGGGTGGCGCCTACCTGGATCCGGCGGTCACCGGTCGCGTGCTCGCGACGTACCGTGAATCGACTCCAGCTCGACCTGAACCGACCCTACCGGACCTCACGCAACGTGAGCTCGAGGTGTTGCGGCTCGTCGGGCGAGGTCTGTCGAATGACGAGATCGCCGAGCAGCTCGTGATCGGCGAAGGCACGGTCAAGACGCACATCGGGCGTATCTTCGACAAGTTGGGCGTGCGCGACCGGTCTGCCGCGATCGTCTTCGCGTTCGACCACGGTATTGTGCATGCGGAGTCGTGATGTTCAATCCGTCCGCGGCACCTTCCTGGCCCGGCGGGGTGCCACACGCAGCGGCTCGCCCGGCATCTTCGGATAGACCGGCGGCCAGCCGGCATCGGGAAAATCGGCTCGCCCGAGAGACGTCGGCCAGTTTTGTCGCCTTCGACATCCTCGCCCGAGGCGAGGAGAACTATACGCAGCGGCCGTTCGCTGAGTGCCGTGCGCCGCTCGTCGAGACCTGGCAACTGCGCAACCTCCGATCCACTCACACCGACGACTACGGATCGCGCCCTGGCGGGGCAGTGGTTCGAACAGTTCGAGGGCGCGGGCTGGACCATCGCCAAGCCGCTTGACGGCACCCACGAACCCGACAAGCGCGTCATGTGCAAGATCAAGCACGCGGACGGCGGACTGTGTCGTCGCGGGCTGTCGCGTGCAGGTCAAGGACACTGAAGGCATCGGCTCGTTGCTGCCGGGCTTGTACACCGACGACGGCGTGCTGCAATCGGTCGGCGTCGTCGGTGCGTGGGCTGCATGACTGAGAAACACCGGCAACTATGACCCGGAAGCGGTACTACCCATCGCGACCGCCAAGCGCATCGGGGGCATAAGGAGTTAAGTCGGAGACCGAGCTCGCGACCCGGGTGCAATTGCAGATTGGCGGACACCCTACCCGAGTGCGTCGCACAGGGGTGTGCTCTGGTTTGGGCAGGCGACGAGGCCGATCCAGCCGCGCTTGGCGAGCAGCGCGCTGCCGCTGGTTACTTCGAGCTGGCCATGAGCTCGTAACGCGAGACTGGCGATGTTTCGGAGTCCGCGCAATCTGCTCACCCGCCATGACGGTTTTGAGCTTGTCGAGCGACGCCCGGATCAGTCGCGACAAGTCGCGCGGCCTCGTCCCATTCACCCAGCGATCGAATGCGACTCTGAAGACGGCGACCCCTGCTTCAGCGGTCAGGCTCGCGGCGGGCTCTCTGACGCCGCGGCGCAGCAACGCATCGGCCACAGCCGAGGCGAGCGATGCCATCTTGATGAGCTCGCGCTCTTGAAGCTCCGTGTCGGCAGCAATGACCGTCTGACGGCGTCGCCCGTACTCCCAGCCCCGGCGCTGGTGGAGAACGATGCCGGCAGTGTCAAGTCCGGCCGCGATCGCGTCGATCGGCGCCGCCAGAGGGTTTGCCTTGCCTCGTGCCTCGTGCAACATGTATGGCTGCATACACGGTGAGAAGGCATCCTGACCCGGTTCTAAAGAAGCAGATCGATCCGAGGTGAGCCGACGGTGGCTATGTTCCCGACGATGGTTCGCGTAGACGTAGGGCTGAGTCGGCGACAACCTGGCTCAGCCCGGCGTCGGGCTCGCCGAGCCGACCGGCGCGTGAACAGGGGCCGATTCTGGTCCCGCAAGCTCGGCGACCGAGCGCGCCAGCTCTTCGATATCAAACGGTTTGCGAATGTGTCCGCGAATACCGCAGGAGGCATCTGGCAGCTCGGGATTTCGAGCAGCGGAGACGACTACGATCGGTATCGTCGCACCACCCGCGACCGCGCGACAGCGATTGGCGAGCTCCCACCCGTCCAGGCGCGGGAGCATCAGGTCCAGGACGATCACGTCCGGCCGGACCTCGCGTACGTGTTGGAGCGCCTCGATGCCATCCTGTGCGGTTACGACCTCGTACCCGCGGTCGACAAGGTCGTCGGCAATCATCCACTGGATCCACGGGTCATCGTCGACAACCAGGACGCAGGTCAAGGCGGTACCTCACGGTTATGACTCACCGGTCGCGCTCCGCAGGCGGGCTACTGATCCACACTATCGCCGTTCGCCGGCCCGCGCAATAGCCGAGCCGCGCCGACATCACGAGGCCTTGTGTTCACGTGTAGCGCCGTTGATGTGTTCGGCCGGAAGCGTCGCGCGACTGATCTGGCTGGCGGGTCGGATAGGAAGCCTGGGCTCGTGCTCCACCGGTACCTGAGACGTGCGGTCGGTTTCACCGGCCTACCGCGCGCTCAGCTCGCCCTGGCGGAGCAGGTGTACTCGGCGCTGGGCGACCTCTTACGCGCTGCGGATCGGAATCCGACGGGTGTCGGCGCGCTCGAGGAGGAGCTCGCGCAGCTCGTCGGCCGCCATCTTGAGGCCGCCGACGAATGGCCGCCAGAGATCCTCGCCGCGGAAGAGCCGGGCCCGAGTTAGCTCCGTCTGAAGCGGGGGCATCCCGCTCACGGACGAGACGCTCATGAGCGGTCGCCGCTCCTGGTGGACTGGCGTGTCGCTGAGCACGATGAATCTGCGCCACTCTCGTGGGGTTTCAGCATGTACCTTCAGGTTCAGGCCACATCACTGTAGAGCGCGACGCGCCGAGCAGAGCTCTGGCCTCGCGGCTGTAGTCGGTGTCGTTGTCGGTTGGAAGGTGCTCATACACCTTTTGCAGCAGCTTCGGACCCGCTTCGCCATGGCTCGACGCGGTACGCGCAAGTCCGAGCGCGGAGCGAACAGCAAGAGCCCATGACCCATGCTGCCGAGCGGTACGAGCAGGTCGATTCATCGCATGGAGTCCGGCGCGACGCAGCGCCTCGATCGCACGCTGAACCAGGGCGACGGTCTCTTCAGGCTGGCTCTGTCCGTACTCCAACGCAGCGGTGTAGTGGTGGGCCAGGAGCTCGGCGTGGTCCTCGGGCCGGCCCAACGCGTCGATCCATTCGGCCGCGCGGCGGTGGCGTTCGGCGCGGCTGGCGCGCGGGATCTCACCATATGCGACCTCCTGCAGCAGCTCGTGGGCGAAGGAGTACTCGACGTCGGCTGGCCACCGACGAGCGGCGGCCCCGCTGGACGAACTGCCTGCGCGCCAGACCATGCAGAAGCTCGCCGGCATCAGGCCGGGAAAGGCCGCCAATCGCCTCGAGTGCACCGAGCCAGAACACCTTGCCAATAACCGCCGCGTCCTGCAGGAGCCGCTTCTCGATGTCGGTGAGCAAATCCAGTCGCGCGGCGATGATGCCGTGAATGGTCTCCGGTACCTTCGCGAGTTGGCCGTGTTCGAGCAGGATTCGACAGAACTGCTCGGCGTACAGCGGGTTGCCCCCGACGCGGGCCAGCAGCGCATCGTCCGCCACCGGACGAAGCACCGGCCGCTCCAGGAGTGCAGCCACAAGTCGCGCGGTGTCGGTCTGCGTCAAAGGAGCAAGCGATATCGTCAGGGCGTTGACTTTGCCACCCGCCGAACTGGGCCGCCGATCGAGCAGCCGAGGCCGGACGCTCAGGTGCGTCAGCCAGTGTGTAGGTCAGTGTGTCAGCTGCGCGTAGAACGGCCCCGTCCCCGGGCGCACACTCAGCGCATTACCCCGCAAACAGGGGGACGCCCTAAATGACCGGCACTACAGCGTTTGGCTTAGCGCACGGCGAGTGCGTGCGCATCGCGTGCATATTGCACCTCGTTCGGGCCGACTCGCGGCTCCACGCTGGCGAGCGATGAAACAGGAGGTTTTCCGGATGAACCGATTCAGCTCACTCGGTGGCTGGTCGCAGATGCTGCGAAGGTTCGCACCCACGGCTGTGTTTGCGGCTGCTGTGGGCGGATTGGCCTTCGGGTCCGGGCTTGTGTTCGATCGATTGATACCTGTCTCACCGGCGGCAGTGGCGAGCAGCGTCACGAGTTCACCGCCGAACAATCTGGAGCTGGCGCTGCGCTTCACGGCCGCGCTGAACGCACACGATGTGGACGCGCTCGTGGAGCTGTTCACCGACGACGACGAGGACAACGGTGCGACCGTGCACGCGGACCGATACGCCTGGAACAAGTTCGAGATCCGCGCGTGGGCTCAGCGGCAGGTCCGCGCAAACACTCACATGGATGCTGAGGGTGCTGAACTCGATCTGGGTGCACGATGGCAAGCTGGTCGACTTCACGTCCAAACCGTTGGACCAGCACGACGCCGAGCAGCTCGGTCGCCTGTGGCAGCCGGGCGCGAGTCCTTGATCGCCGCCCGATCCGCGCCTGGGCCGAGGCGCACAATGTGGAACTGGTCGCCTCCCGACGTCCGCGAGCTACCTGAACCGCATCCGAATCGGTCAGCGGACGTTGCGCTTCGTGACGGTGGTGGCGGGGGCGCCGTCCCTCGTCTCAGTGAGAGCACACCGGAGCGCAGTGAAGAAGCTCGGCAGCCGCAACTGTCCACCGAACTTCTGCACGCCTGGCCCCAAGAATCTGGCTAGTGTTGACTGGTCAGCGCATTGACCGGAGTCTGGATTGGATGTGGCGAGTCGATTCGCGCCGCGATATCGGCGACGACTCTTTCGGCATCGGGCCCAGCGCCAGGAATGAATGACGAGCCTCGTGAGGTGAGCCATGGCAGGCCGACAAAGTACAGGCCAGGCTCAGGCGTGATGCCACCCTTGTGCACTGGGAAGCCCTGTTCGTCGAACTCCGCGTCGAAGATCCAGCCGAAGTCCATGCGGTAGCCGGTCGCCCACACAATTGAGGTCACACCTGCTGCTTCCAGATCCAACTCTCGAAGTGGTTCACACGTGTCTGCGATCGGGGAGTCACCAGGTTCCACCGGCAGATCGAGCGCGTTGGCTTCGATGTAGGCGTCGATGCGCGCCTTGATCAGCGCGACAAACGCATCACCAGCGGCAAGCGTTGCCCCGAGGTCGTCGGCGAAGCACAACTGGTTGCGGTTCGCACCGGTGAGTCGACCGGTGATGACGATGCCCTCGTCGCGCAGCGTCCGCGGCGTCATGTCCTCGCCGGTGTCGCTGCCCGTCAGCATGGGCAAACACTTCAGTCGTGCAGCGGGATCGTCCAAGGACTGAACGGGCTGCGTGCTAAACCCGGTTGCATCGTTCCACTGGGTAATGTCCCGTCCACGGTAGCGTCGCGGCAGCCAGGTGCAGCGCCCCAGCGCCAGGTACACCGTGCGTCCCGCCCGCGACAGGTCCGCCGCGATCTGCCCGCCCGACGAGCCACCGCCCACCACCACCACGGCGCCTTCGGGCAATTGCTCGGGATTGCGATATCCATCTGCATGCAATTGGGACACAGACGGCTCGATCTCAGTGGCAAGGTGGGGAGTATGCGGGCGTTGATACGCGCCAGTCGCCACCACGACATTCGCCGCCCGAATTATCTCACCGTCAGCGGTCAGGATTTCCCAATCGCCGCTCAGGCCGCGACGCAGCTCAGTCACCGCGACGCCCTCTCGCACCGGCGCGGCGGATGATCGGGCGTAGTCCTCAAAGAACTCGACCACCTCGTCCTTCCACATGAAGCCATCGGGCTCGGTACCCGCGTAGCCGAAGCCGGGCAGCTGGCACATTCGGTTGGTGATTAGCAGGCGGAAGGAGTCCCAGCGGCGGCTGCGCCACGTCTCGCCGACGCGACCACGCTCCAGGACGATGTGCTCGAGACCGTGCTGCTTGAGGTGCCAGCTGGCAGCGAGCCCGGCCTGCCCGGCGCCAATCACGATGGTTTGATACTGCTCGTTCACGGCCTCGCCTGCGCCGGCGCGGCGTGGGTGCCGCGATCGACAGCCGCCGTCCGCTGCTGGACGATCGTCGTGTAGAGATAGGTGCCGATGACGGCTGCGCCGACGATGAGCGTCAAATGGAATGTCCAGTCGATGAGCACCAGGCCCTCAAGCGTGGTGTTGGCGCGGTGCATATTGGAGTGTGGCCACCAACTCACCAGCGCCCACGCCGCGCTAACGTAGGCCGCCACGGACAGACGGTCTGCCTGGTGGCGCACCAGCGCACGCCCCGCGCTGATGAGAAACGCGACGCCTGCGCCAAATGCGAGCGCCTCGAATATGGCTGGCACCATCAGCAACGGCAACAGCCCCGGTGGCGGAGCCGGCGTGCCTGGCGGGTCAGGCCATATGACGCGTGACAGGACGAAGCCCGGGACCGCCAGTCCGACCGTTAGTGCAACGATGAATCGCTTGCTCATGCCTGTCCTCCTGAAGTGGATGCGTCTGAACGTAGCGCCGAGCAGGAGGTATGAACGTCAGAAGGACTACGTAGCGCGCTACGTAATTTTGGCCCGTGGTTCCTGGACTACCCAGGCGGTGAGCTGCGAGCGTGTGTGAAAGTCGAGCTTCCCCATGATGCGGTCTACATGCGTCTCGACCGTCCGGACTGACAGGACCAGGCGAGCCGCAATCTCCCGGTTCGTCAATCCTTTGGCGACCAGGCGAACGACCTCCGACTCTCGACGGGTCAGCTTTTCGAACTCGCCGCTCAGCAGGCGCGGTCGTCCTCCACTCTCGGCCGCCTCGCTGCTGCTGCCGTGCAAGCGGCGCGTGACGGCCTCACATGCCGCAAGGTCCGGCACAATCCCGAGCCGCTCAAACGTGGCCTGCGCCGCCTGGAGTTCGACGAGCGCGCCAGCCCGATCCCCCGAGCCGGCCAGGGCACGCCCCAGGTCCAGTCGCACCTGTGCGCTAAGCAGCGGGCGGTCGCGATGCATCAACAGCATCAGCGCGGTCTCGAGATCCTCGATCGCCGTCGTGTACTCCAGTTTGTAGATGGCGATGCGACCCGACGCCAGGCGTGCCATCGCCCTGATCTCATTGCTACTGCACTCCTCCTCGAGAGCCAGCAGCTGGCGGCCAGCGGCACTTGCGGCGCCGACGTCGTCGCAGTGCAGGTACAGCTCAACCAGCAGTGCGAGGGCCGGTGCCAGGCGCATACAGTCGCTACCGAGACCGCGTGTGTACGTCTTCAACACGGCCGCGGCTCGAGCATGCTCGCCGTTCGCCGCGTACAGACGTGCGAGCGCCTGCGACGCTTCGAATTCATCCTCATAGCCGCGGAGCAGCTCTGCCGCTTCCCGGAAGCGACCCTGGTGAATCCACAGTTCTGCGAGCCTGGCTCTGGAAGCGGCCACGTGATAACGGGTGGTTAGGTGGGCACCGATCGCCTCCTTGAGCCGGGCCTCGGCGTTGGCGAATCGTCCTCGCATCACCTCCATCGCACCGAAGGCGAGATGGCAATGCGTCACCAGGATCCCCATTTCGCGCAGCGCGGGAGTGTGCTCGATCGTCTGCCCCCAATGCTCGGCTCGCCCATAATCGCTGCTGCGTTCGCAGGCGGTAAGCAGCGCGCACAGCGTGACGCCTCTCATCTGTTCATCGGGAATCTCGCCAGCCACGATGCCGACCATCACCTCGTCGAGCAACACGAATCCCTCATCAACGCTGCCCGAAGAAACCAGAGCCAGACCTTTGTCGGCAGTCGCACGCAGTTCGAGCGCGCGATCGTCGAACTCTCGTGCGACGGTGAGAGCCAAATCGGCTAGCTCGCGTAGCTTGTCTGCGCTTTGGATGTCACACCCAACATACGCAAGGGCGTGGTAGCCGCGTTCGGGACATGGCCCCACCTCCTCCAGGTGCTGCCAACCACGTCGCAGCCACGCGTCGCCACCAGCCCGATCGCCGAACATCATGCGCAGCGCAGCAATCTGTGTGGTGCATCGAATGGCACGAATGCGATCGCCAGCATCCACGAAGGCGCGGTAGGCACGCTCGGTTGCTTGCAACGCCTCCGAGAAGGCGCCCGTGTACTTCAACGCTTGAGACCACGCGACCAGGAGTGATCCCGACGGCGGGGAAGCACCTTCCACGAGCCTGGCATACACGACACCTGCCGTCTGCCAGTCGCCGTGCGCGCCAGCGGCTTCTGCTTCAGCCAGCAGCCTTTCCTTGTCCACGGGGTTAGCGTGACTCGAGCGCAGCCACTGCTCTTTCCAACGCGGCCTCATCCGGTTGCGCATAGATGCGGATCGTATCGAGTCGGCTGTGGCCCAGCAGCGCGGCAACGGTCGGAAGATCCACAGTTTCGACCAGGCGGCGAGCAGCGTCTTGCCGGAACCGATGCGGGTGAACATGCGCGACATCGGCGCGACGACCGAGCACAGCCAGGAGGTTTCGAATGCCGCGATCCGTGTAAGGCCCGCGCTTGCCGCGGAAAACGGGCCCTTCAGCGATCGACGGCCGAATCGCTCGGAACGCCTCACGTACGGTTGCGTTCAGCGGAACCATGCGAGCCTTATCGCCCTTACCTCGTTTTATGAAGGCTTTTCCAGAGCGAGGCTGCAGCACCAAGTCGGACCACGTCAGGCTGACCAGTTCGTCGACGCGCAGGCCCGTGTTCAACAGCGTGGTGACAATCGCATCCGCCATGGCTCCAGCCCGCTCGGCTTCGCGGCGGAGCCGTTGACGCTCAACAGGACTGAAGCCCCTCGGCGCCAGCGGTTGATTGGCGATCGGCTTGATTTTGGCCGTGGGGTTTGTCTTGGCGAAACCGGCGTACTGAGCCCAGCCATAGAAACGCTGCAGCGCCGCCAGTGCGGCGTTCACCGATGCCGCCTTCTGCCGGTCAGCGAGTCGGCCCCCGGTACTCGCGCAGGTCGTGGCTGGTCGCGTCGATGAGCTGGACCCGGTATTGGTCCAACAGCCAGGCCGCGAATCTGCCAAGGTGGCTCAGGACAGGCGATCTGTTCGGGCGGAGACTTGCTCCTGCGCCAGGAAGGTCAGAAACGCTGTCAGCGTGTTATCGGTGGAACGATAGAGGGCTTGCGACGCCTCCCTTGACCTTGGCACCGGCCAGCCAGGGTACCAGATCCGACCGCTATCGACGATTATCGGTGGAACGCTCCTCCGAGATGCGCTCGGCAGACTCAACGGCGTCGCGGTAGAAGTGCGGCGCGCGATTCACCAGACCAACAGACTCGAGCGCTGACTGACCTAACCGACGCTGTACGGTTCGCAGACTGACCCTCCAGCGCTCGGTTAGCTCATGCTCGCTAATGAATGCCGTAACGTTGCGCTAACCGACGTCGTCCTACTGGTCACTTTGGCATCACTCTTAGCTGCTGCACTACCGTCGGGTGCAGCTCACGATTTCATTCGCCTCTACTACACGTACTCGAACCTACACCGAACGCGTTGCGACTCGGTGGTGGGGCGCGGCCGGCGCCTGGGATGGTTTGTCGGTAGCGGCCGCGCGCTGGCCCGCCGACGCGCTGATGACGTCGTCCGGGACGCGCTTCTCCACGGATTGGCCGCTGCTGGTGGAGTTCGCAGCCAGACAGCGTCTCCCGGCGATCTACTACACCAGGGAGTTCGCCACTTGGCGGCCTAATGACGAACGGGCCCTTGTCGTCGACATGCTTCGACGGAGCGCGACGCATGTGGACAAGGTGCTCAGGGGTGCAAGCCCGGTCGATTTGCCGGTCGAGCAGCCCAAAGCGCATCGAGTTCCTCGTTAACCTGCAGGCCGCCCAACGCCTCGGCCTGGCCATCCGGCCCGACGTGGCGGCCCAGGTCACGGAGTGGCTCTCGTGATCAGGGGACTCGGGGTGGCCTACTCGGGTATGACGAGCAGAGCAGGAACATAGCGAGCGGCAATCGCGCTTGCTTCCTTTGCGAGCACTTCGGCAATCTCGGCACGCGACTTCCTTTCGGCCTGTCGGACTTCGTCCACCCATGCCCGCCCGACTCTGACCGTCCAGTCCGATGGCGCGTCGTTTCGCACGCTCGGAATGTTGGAAACGGATTGGAAACATCGCGCACGCAGCGGCAACCGCCGCCAGGGAAATGACTCCCTACCCCGGCTTCAGCCGGTGCGACCCCTGGTTTGCGGGATGTACGGCCGAACTACGCGTTCGACGACGAGGAGTGCCATGAAGCGGAACTCCGGCAGGCGCACGCGGTAGCCGCCGCGGAATCGATCAACAGTGAGCTTTCGTCCAGTGACGGCGTCGAAGGCGCGCAACCTCGGAAACGGGAGCCAATCCCAGGTCTCCGGCAGCCCGTGGCCCTTGCGCCAACTCGCCTCGACGCCGCTAACCGATGGTGCCGGGTCATTAACGACATTCGGCACGTTCCTTCTATTCGTGATCTGCACCCAGCTGAAGTCGTTCGTGAGCGCGACGACCAGGCGTCCGCCGCTGAGGTAGGCGACGGAATAGCAGCCGTCGGGCTTGCCAGGAACGTAGAGCGGCGGCGCTGCAAGCCGCTGTTGCAGTGCACGGCGAAATCCGGCGAACGCCGCGTCGCGCGTTCCAGGATCGGCCCAGCCCCACGCGGGATCGTTCTTGAGCACGATCCCGCCGCGAGTCCTGAACGCGGTCACGGCTTGCTGCTGCGCCGGCGTCAGGTCCTCGGTCGGCAGGACGAGCACGCGGTAGCCCGCAAGCGCACCGCGCTCGAGCTGGTAGTCGTTGACGATGCCGACGGGAAAGCCGTCTTCGGACAGAGCTTGGAAGGCGCCGACGAGCGGCCATAGCACCTGCTCCCACGCCTCGCGGTATCTGTCGTCGTGGTCGTTGCGCGCACGCTCGGGGAAATGCACCGCAGCCCAGCGCACCGGTTGCGCATCGGCGAGGTACGGGGACGTGCGGCGGCCGAGATCGAACGCCGCCTCGAGCGCGTCCAACGGCGTCTTGCCGTCGCGCGGCGGGTTGTTCCCGAGGATGCTCGGCTCGTCCACGTCCATGTTCGCGATACAGCCGAACGTGAGGAGGCTGCCGGCGGCGCCAAGCGCGTGACGCTTGTCCGGGACACCACTCACCCAGATCTGCGGCGGCCGCGCGTCGGCCGCGTCGCGCAACACCGTCCATCCGATCGCCTGTCGCACGTGGTCGGCGGGCGCGAGCGACAGGTCGTCGTCGAACACATGCTTGTTCAGGTTCGGGTTGAGCGCGAGCCGGTACTCGTTCTTCGACGAGTCCGCGATGCGCGCGAGCCGCGTCGTCATCTCGCGGTCGGTGAGAGCAGGGATCGTCGTCGTGCTGACGATGAAGACGATGTCCGGATGCTTTGTCTTCACTGCGTCGAGCCAATGCGCGAACGTGTCCTCGATTCTCCGCGCCTTGAAGTCGATGTACCGGCGATACCGCTCGTCGGCATCGTCGATCGCTGGCGGCGGCGGCTCGTTCATTTCGTCGCGCCAAGCGACCTCCAGGGCCGAGGCCCAGGTGCCGCTCGGCGGCAGGTGCCGCTCGTCGAACATCAAACCGTCGACGCCGAGGTCCGCGAGCTTCTGCAGGCGCTCGAGCACCGTCTCGCCATACGGGCCGGTGATGTCGAGGTAATAACCGCGCTCGTTGTCGATCCACATCCCGTTCGGCTGCTTGCACACGAGCGCTTCGTCGTCGTTCTGACTCTTTTCCGTCTGGTGCCAGTAGTAGCCGACGACATGGAGACCTTCGGCGTGTGCCTCGTCGATCAGCGCCTGCCACACCTCGCGCGGCCACGGATCCTCTTCCGACGTCTTGACGTGACGTGTGAACGCGCCGGCGCCCAACGCCTTGAAGCCCGCGGCGGCGTGCGCGAACTCGTCGGTTCCGTACCAGCCGCTGAAGGACAGGCGCGTGTGCCCCTTCACGCGGTTTGCCTTGAACCAATCGGGCAGCGTCCGCGGCGTCATCGAGCCGCGCGACCGGGCTGCTGAACGACGAGTCGGAGTCTCCACGCCGCCCCCCACGCGCACCCCAAGCCTAACCGGCTGATCACTCAAGGTGCAACGGTTCGCCGAAAATGACTACGTGGTTTGCGCACTGCCAAGTTCCGCTCCGATACCCAGCGTGAGCACATCCGCCTGATCGCTCGTCGGCACGTGGGCTGAAGGACGTCTCGGGCGAGCGGGGAGTGCCCGTGCTGGCGCTGGTGCAGCTGAATCGCAACCGGGCGACCCGCCCTGACAAGCGACCCCAGTTGACCGACCCGCGTGAGTCCGGCGACCTGGAGAACACGGCCGATTCGGTGCCGGGGTTGTACCGCGATGAGATGGACCACCCGGGCAGCGACGACAACAAGGGGTTAGCCGAGCTGAGTGTGCTCAAGAAGCGCCAGCTGGGGGAAGAAGTTGGGACGATGCGGAGGCTGGTGTGGGTCGGCGAGAGCTACAAGGACTTTGCATCCCACCCCTGATGACGGGATCCAGCTGGTGCTCGTGACAGGGAGGTTTGCCGAGCTGCCCACAACGGATGACCGACGTGACGGATAGCGTACGGCTTCGAGCGTGGCAGCATGCCGCGGTGGTGCGTTGTCTGGACAGCCAGTCGGCCGATTTTCTGGCTGTGGCGACGCCCGGGGCCGGAAAGACCGCCCTTCGCGCTTGTGGCGGCGCGGATGGTGCTCGCGGAGCAGCCGACGCGCGTGGTCGTCGTCACGCCGACTGCGCATCTGAAAACACAGTGGGCACAAGCCGCTGCGCGGCTGCACTTGCATCTCGACCCCGCCTGGTCAATAGGCAACGGCACGTTGGCGGCCGACATGCACGGCGTGGTGATCACCTATCAACAGGTGGACGAGGTCCACCATGGTGGCGAGGATCGCGCCCCAGGGCGCGGCCCTTCAGGAGGCCATGGGCGTGGCAGCGCGGCGACTGAGCCTGTCGGACACGCCCTTTCGGAGCGACACGCGGGCGATTCCGTTCGTCCGCTACCAGGGTGACGAGGCAATCCCCGACTTCGAATACCGGTATGGAGATGCTCTACGTGACGGCGGGGTGGTGCGGCCGGCCTACTTCCCGGCGGTCGGCGGCGTGATGGAGTGGAGCGCGTCGGATGGCGTGGTTGGCGCGGCGTCATTCGACGATGCGCTGAGCACAGAGCTCGCCAATCAACGGTTGCGTACAGCATTGTCGCTTGACGGCGACTGGCTGGCAGGTGTGCTGAGCGACGCCGTCTATCGACTCAGGGAGTTGCGTAACATGGCCGCAGAACCAGCAGCGAGGGTGGCACAGGCATGAACGAGGATGACACCACTTCGGCCCAGATCGCGCAGCTCCAGCAACAGCAGGCATTGTTGACGCGGGCGCTCCGAGCAGCGGTGGAGGGCCGCTGGCGGGGTGAGGACTCCGTCGAGGCGTACCTGTATGCGCTGGACCCGTCATTGCAGGGCCAGGTCCAACCGGACCCGCCGAGCTACGCATGAGCACTGCCGACGCGCTCAGTCAGCTCGAGGACCAGCAGGGTCTGTTGACCGCGGCGCTGCGGGCGATGCTCGAAGGTAAATGGTGCGGCGAAGGGTCCGCGGCGGCGTTCCTACAGGCCATCGATCCCACGTTGCCGGACCTCGAGTGCAGTCCATCGATTCTGACTTCGACCAGGCCCGCGGCGGCTGACCCGACGCTGTCCGCATACGAGCCCGAGACGCAGATGCCACGCCAGAGCACGAGCTGGACGTGCTCGGCGTGCAGTCTGAGCTGGCTGCTGCGTGCGCTGCAGATGGCGCCTGACATCGATGAGTCGCGGGCGGTGGCCATGATTGGCAGCCCCAACAACATCAATGCCACGTACGGGCTGATGGACGGCTCGGGCGCCCAGATCCGGCGGGTGCTGAGCGACCACGGGTTAACGTCGAGCCAGGGCTGGTTGAGCTTCGACCAGGCGTACACGATCTACGCGACGGCGCCTGGCTGCATGAGCGGGGCCACGTGGTACCACTGGGTGGCCGTCCGCGGCGTGTCGGGGGCCAACCTGAGCATTGCGAACTCCGCGCCGGGCTACAAGGGAGTCTTTTCTACGCTGTCGCGGGAACAGTTCAACGCGCTGGGGCCGTTTTCGTGCATCTGGATCACGAAGTGAAGCGCCTGCGCGCCGCCGACGCCCGCGAGACGCCTGTGGCCTAGTTATACCCGCCAGCCGACCTACCTACACACAGGTCCAGCCACTGCCTGAAACGGATACGCGAAGCACGAGAAGGGCGGTGTCACGTGCTGAACGTGCTGAAGACCAGCGATCGGATTGCCTCGAGCGCCGCGCGGGGCGAAGCCTTTCACGGCTATCGAGTTCGGCTACATCACGGCATAAACGCTGACGCACGCGTATATGTCTCATCTTCTCGACTCCGCGCTGGCGCGCCAGGACCCGACTCGACATCACCGACGTGTACGTGTTCCACGGCAATCTCGGGACTGTTCTGGTCATGTGCCTCAACAACTCGGCGGCCAGCATCGACTCGCCCGGCCCGTTCCGTCCGAACGAACACTATGACTTCCGCGTCGACGTGAACGGCGACGCCGTCGAGAACCACGCGTTCCAAGTGGTCTTCGGCGAGTCGGCAGCGAGTCGGCCTCAGCCCCTGGAGCTGCGCATGCTCAGTGGCGCCGACGCGCGAGATCACCACACGTCTGGGGACCTCATGGCCTGGTGCACCGTGGACAAGACCATCAGCGGCACCTACGGCCTTCGGCTGTGGCTCGGGATGGCGACGCAGCCTTTTTACGTTGACCCCACCGTCCTGGAAGCGGTCCGCCACGCGGTGCATACGGGAGCCTGGTCGATCTCCGAACTTCGGTCCTGCGTTGAAGAGCGTAAGCTGCACGGTCCTCGCGGCGCCCGCGACGCCGCCACCGAGGAGCCCGTTCGGGAAGCCGTCATGGGCGACCAACACGGTGTCGCCCACGTTCGCGCCGGTCACCTCGACGCTGCCCGTGCACTACGCGAGCGCCTCGAGACTTGCCGTGGGGCTGATTGGCGCTCGCGAACGCCTGACCTTGGCCCTGCGCTGCAATGGGCGTGGCGGGGGTAAGAACGAGCGCGGCGATAACGGCGAGCGCGGCATGTAGCCTCCTTATAGGGCGTAGCGCCAGTGCGGGGGCGGCGGTCAGAACGCGTCACCGGCGTCCAACGTTTCCCGCGCAGCCCGTTGCGTGTCGTCCCGGTCCGGGCAATCCCAGACACCGACGTTGCAGAAGCGGCAGTCGGCAGTGGCGGAAGAGTTTGTCGCGTGTGGGTATGGGTGAGGGCACGCCGCAGGGAGCGCCACAACCACTCGTTTCGGTTGGACTCCGGGTCATAGGCCGGCGTATAGACCAGCA
>WNGB01002062.1_pt1 | contig 33690 bp, 32 predicted proteins | sample 5400681 | NCBI WGS metagenome assembly WNGB01 (sample SAMN13153367, study PRJNA577476) | soil metagenome | isolation source: 115 cm soil or saprolite under grassland replicate 2 | place: USA:California | collected 2016-06-15
ACAAGCTGGTCCTCAACCTCGTGGCGGCGAACCCGTTGCTGCCGACCCTGATGGCGCTTCCGCCGACAGGGGCGATCGCGACGAACATCCCGTTCTCGCCCGTCACGTCGGTCAACGCGGGTAACCCGCTTCCGGCCGGTGGGCGCTACTACGTCCAGGAGTACGTGCCGGATCGCTCGATCAAGATCCGGAAGAACCGTTTCTACAAGCCGGTCGGGGCACCGCCCACGCCCGGCCAGGTAGACGGGTTCGACTACGAGATCGGCGTCCAGCAGGACCAGGCGCTGCTGCTCGTCAAGAGCGGTCAGGTCGACTGGGCAGCCGACGGTCTCCCGCCGGCAGCCTGGGGCCCGCTCTTCGACCAGTACGGGACGAAGGGTCGTGTCCGGGTCTTCTCGACCTCGATCGTCGACTACATCACGATGAACAACGCCAAGGGCACGTTTACGAACACGAACGTCCGGAAGGCTGTTGCCTTCGGCGTCGGTCGCAACGCGCTCGTCAACATCAGGGGTCCAAGGGCGGGTCACGCACAGTGCTCGCTGCTGACACCGGCGATTCCTGGCTACAAGAGGTGCACGACCTATCCGAACAACCCGAACCTCACAAGGGCTAGGTCGCTTGCATCCGGTCACACCAACGACCACATCAACTACTGGTACACGTCGTCGACAAGCGGTACGCAGATCCAGCAGCTCGCCACGGCGCAGCTGAACGCGATCGGCTTCCGCAACATCGATCACCGACCGTTCTCGTCCGGCCTGTTCTCAGCACTGGGCCGCAGGGGCAACGACTACGACTTCGCGATTATCGGCTGGGCTGCCGACTTCCCGGATCCGTACGACTACGTCAACAAGCTCCTGTCGGGCGAGACGATCCAGGACGTGCAGAACAACAACACGGCCTACTTCAACAACCCGACCGCCAACAGGCTGATGCGAGCTGCTGCGCGGAAGAAGGGTGTTGCACGGCTGACCAACTACGGCAACCTGGACAACAGGATCCAGTCGACGTGGGCTCCCATCGCTCCAATCGACAACCGGAACGACAGGGAGTTCTTCTCGGCGCGAATCGATACGAAGACCATCATTCAGTCGCCGATCTACGAAATCGACCTCGGTAAGTTGGCCCTCAAGTAAAGAGAGCCATCACGAGGACGATGACCTACCTCGGAGGCGCCGACCCACACCGGGTCGGCGCCTCCGCGCGTATAAACTCCCGCCCGAGCGTGAGGGTTCGATGATTCGGTATCTGATCAGGCGGGTTCTGTGGGCGATCGTCCTGTTCCTCGTCGTCACGCTGATCACGTTCGTCATCTTCTTCCTGGTCCCGAACGATCTCGCGGCCAAGGTCGCCGGACAGGGCTCGAGCCAGCAGCAGCGCGAGCGCGCGATTCGCTACCTCGGGCTCGACAAGCCGGTCTATATCCAGTACAAGAGGTTCCTGTGGCGCCTCGTCAAGCCGGTGCCCGTTCGCGTGCACGGAACGCCCGTCTTCGTGCGACCCAAGGGCGATCTCGGCAGGTCCTTCATCAAGGCAACGCCGGTGACCGACGTGATCAAAGGGGCCGCACCCGTTACCGGCTCACTCGTCTTCGGAGGGGTGATCGTCTGGATGCTGATCGCCCTTCCCATCGGCATCCTCTCGGCGCTGCGCCCTCGGTCGCTCTTAGACAGGATGTCGATGACCTTCGTCCTGATCGGAATCTCCGCGCATCCCCTCTGGATCGGATTGGTCTTCGCCTACATCTTCGGGTTCAGGCTGGAGTTGTTCCCGATCCAGGGCTACTGCGACATGTTCAATCCGGCCACCGACTGCGGTGGTCCGGTGCAGTGGGCCTACCACATGTTCCTGCCCTGGATCACGTACGCGATCCTGTTCGCGGCGCTGTACGTCCGCATGATTCGCGCGAACGTGATGGAGGCGATGAACGAGGACTACGTGCGAACCGCGCGCGCGAAAGGCGCCCCAGAGTGGCGCGTCATGCGCTCCCACGTGCTCCGCAACGCCCTTCTGCCCGTGGTCACCATGCTCGGGATGGACATCGGCCTCGGCCTCGGCGGCGCGATCTTCACGGAGACGATCTACGGCTTACCCGGGCTCGGCGTGACCGCGATCCGGGCGATCGGCACCAACGACCTGCCGATCGTTATGGGCGTAGTCGTCTTCGCTACATTGGCGATCATCTTCTTCAACCTGCTCATCGATCTTCTGTACGCCTGGATAGACCCGAGGATCAGGCTCAGCTAGTGCCGCTCGCGGCGAACCAGTAGACGAGGCGTCAATGGCACTTCTTGAAGTAAAAGACCTGAAGACGTACTTCCAGACCGACGACGGAATCGTCAAGGCCGTCGACGGGGTGAGCTTCAGCATCGAGAAGGGAAAGACGCTCGGGATCGTGGGCGAATCGGGGTCCGGCAAGAGCGTGACCTGTCTCACGGTCATGGGGCTGAATGCGAAGAGGAACACGATCACCAGTGGTGAGGCTCTCTTCAAGGGCGAGAATCTGCTGACCGCGAGCTCCCGCCGCCTGCGCGAGATCCGGGGCAACGACATCGCGATGATCTTCCAGGACCCGATGACGTCGTTGAACCCGGTGCACACGATCGGGGCCCAGCTGGTCGAAGCGATACAGCTCCACCGCGACGTCTCGAAGAAAGTCGCGCGCAGTCGAGCGCGGGAGTTGCTGAACGCGGTCGGCATTCCGCGGGCCGAGCGCCGCATCGACGATTACCCGCACCAGTTCTCAGGAGGCATGCGCCAGCGCGCGATGATCGCGATGGCGCTCGTCAACGATCCGGACCTGCTGATCGCCGACGAGCCGACGACTGCGCTCGACGTGACGACGCAGGCGCAGATCATGAATCTGATGAAGCGTCTTCAGGAGGAGTTCGGGAGCGCCATCATCGTGATCACGCACGACCTCGGGGTCGTCGCCGAGACGGCCGACGACGTGCTCGTCATGTATGCCGCGGAGGTTGCGGAGCAGGCGCCTGTCGACAAGCTCTTCAACCGGCCTCATCATCCGTACACATGGGGGCTCCTCGGTTCCCTCCCGCGCCTCGACACCGACGTCGAGCGCCTGGTCCAGATTCCCGGTCAGCCGCCGTCGCTCCTGAACCCTCCGCAGGGCTGCCGCTTCCATCCGCGTTGTCCCTACGTGATGGAGAAGTGCCGGCAGGTCGATCCACCGCTCGTCCCCATCTCGACCGATCCGGAGCATTTGCAGGCGTGCCATCTCGACGAGGCGACCAAGGACAGAGAGGCGGAGAAGCTCCTCGCGGCCACGATGGGCAAGGCGAGCTGAGGGGCCGCGCGGATGGCTGAAGACCTGCTCGTCGTCGAGGACCTGAAGAAGCACTTCCCCGTCACGCGCGGGATCATCTTCCAGAAGCAAGTTGGAGCCGTCAAAGCCGTGGACGGCGTCAGCTTCACGGTCAAGTCCGGAGAGACGCTCGGGATCGTGGGAGAGTCCGGTTGCGGCAAGTCGACGCTCGCGCGCTGCATCATGCGCCTGCTCGACCCGACCGACGGCAAGGTCATCTTCGACGGTCGTGACATCACGCGGTTCTCGCGCCCGAGCATGCGGCCGATCCGGCGCGAGATGATGATGATCTTCCAGGACCCCTACGCCTCACTCAATCCGCGGAAGCGGGTCGGCTTCATCGTCGCGGAGGCACTCGAGGTGCACAGGCTGGGAACAGCCGCCGAGGTCAAGCGGCGCGTCCAGGAGCTGCTCGAGGTGGTCGGGCTCAACCCCGAGCACTACAACCGCTTCCCGCACGAGTTCTCGGGCGGCCAGCGTCAGCGCATCGGCGTCGCACGCGCGCTCGCGATCAGCCCGAAGCTGATCGTCTGCGACGAGCCGGTCTCGGCGCTGGACGTCTCAGTGCAGGCCCAGATCCTCAATCTGCTGGAAGATCTCCAGCACGAGTTCGGGCTCACCTACGTCTTCATCGCCCACGACCTGAACGTCGTCCGCCACATCTCCGATCGGGTGCTGGTCATGTATCTCGGGAAGATCGCCGAGCTGGCTCCGAAGCTCGAGCTGTACGAGAGCCCGAAGCACCCTTACACCGGTGCCCTCCTCTCTGCGGTGCCGATCGCCAACCCCGAGCGCGGCCGCGCACGGGAGCCCGTCGTGCTCGAAGGGGACGTCCCGAGCCCGCTCAACCCGCCGAGTGCGTGCCGCTTCCATCCACGGTGCCCCCGGTTCCAGGAGGGCCACTGCGACGTCGAGGAGCCCCCGCTCTATTCCTTCGGTGGTGACCACGTGGCGGCGTGTCATTACCCGCTCGAGAAGTGGCCGCTGAGCGCAGACGAGTTCAGGAAGCCGGGACAGGCCGCCGTGCCGCGGGAACCCGGCCTCGTGTCCTAACGATGCTGCTTCCGGCGCTCCGCCGGTTCGCTCAGCTGCTCGTCGTCGTCAGCGCGGTCACGATCGTGCTCTCCGCTCTCTTCGGGCTCCTGGTGGATGCCTCGATTCTGCGCTCGATCGCGATCGGGTTCTACCTCGTCGGCTGCTTCGTGCTCTTCGGGGCCTTCTTCTTCGGCAACCGCGGACCTGTCCGTCCGAGCGGCGACGAAGACACCGGCGGCCTCTTCCGCCTCGGCTCGCGCCGTTTGCGCTGGGCCACCAAGGAAGAGCACGAGGAGGCAATCAGCAGCTCGGCGGTCTTCGTACCGCTCGGCCTCCTCCTCATCCTCGTCGGAGTGGCATGGGACACTCGCCACTCGCTGTTCTAGTTTCCAGATTCTTCTAACCGTTAGCCGCCGTTTTCGTCACACTTAGTGATGGTGAGAGGACGCTCTCGTACCTGTGATCGCACGCGCGCGTGGATCTCGGCCGAACTCGACGGCGAGCTGTCGGAGTTCGAGTCGATCCTGGTCCGCGGGCACCTCGTCCGCTGCGGCTCCTGCCGGGCGTTCAACCACGATGCCGGGGCTTTCGCCCGCGCGCTTCGCAGCGCTCCGCTCGAGCCGATGAGCCGGCCGGTCGTCATCCCGCGCAGGGGTCGGATCGCCTTCAACCCGCTTCGGGTTCCAGCCGTCGCCGCGCTGGCTGTCTTGATGATCGCCTCCGGAGGCCTGTTCGCCTCACTCCACTCCGGGGCGATTCTGCGCGAGCCCACTGCGGGCCCCGTGGCGGTCTTCGACGACCAGGACGTGCACCAGCTTCAGCGGCTGAAGCCGGCTGCGGCGCTGGCTCAGCTGCGCGTCAGGCGCACCCAGGTCCTGGCGGCAGCCGCTCAGATTCCGCACAAGACCGGATTCCAGAACCCCTAGAAGCGGTTTCGGAATGAGCTCGGATTGGGTCGACCGGTCGTTTCCGACGGACACCGGGCGAAGCCCGATGTCCTGAGGTCGGCACCGCAAGCGGTGCCTTGGGCCAGCCGCGTAACGTGCCAGCCGCGTAACGTTCGAGGGGCGCTCAGGTACCGTTGGAGCGTGATGCCTTCTCCGATCACCTCGTACGTCTGACAGCTCGATCACGACGCCCGGGTGGCGTCGCTCCTCGAGGCTTCCAAGCACTTTCCGAGGACGGATCGCGGACCGAGCCCCTTCGGTAGACTCCTGGACGCTGGTCGGCGCCTCCGTGGACGGCGCCGGGTGCCAGTCACCCCTCTCCAGGAACCGAATGGCTAAGACTGAGAACGCTCCCAACACCGGCACGCTGGTCGAGGTCAAGGGCGTTGTCGTCGACGCGCTCTTCCCCGACGAGCTGCCGCCGATCAACGGCGCGCTCCGCATCGCCCTCGAGAACGGCGGAGGGCTGATCGCCGAGGTGCAGCAGCACCTGGGCGACGACCGGGTACGCGCCGTCGCCATGGACTCCACCGACGGTCTGGCCCGGGGCATCGACGTGGTCGACCTCGGCGGGCCGATCACGGTGCCCGTCGGCGAGCAGACGCTGGGCCGCCTCTGGAACGTGATCGGCGAGCCGATCGACAACAAGGAGGCGCCGACCGAGGGCGTCGGGCGCTGGCCGATTCATCGCGATCCGCCCGCCTTTACCGACCTCGAGCCGAAGACGGAGATCTTCGAGACCGGCCTCAAGGTCGTCGACCTGATCGCGCCGTACGTGAAGGGCGGGAAGGTCGGCCTCTTCGGCGGAGCCGGGGTCGGCAAGACGGTTCTCATCCAGGAGCTGATCCACAACGTCGCGCGCGAGCACGGCGGCGTCTCGGTCTTCTGCGGCGTCGGCGAGCGGACGCGAGAGGGGAACGACCTCTGGCTCGAGATGCAGGAGGCGAACGTCCTCGACAAGGTCGCGCTCGTCTACGGGCAGATGAACGAGCCGCCGGGCGCGCGCCTGCGAGTCGGGCTCTCGGGCCTGACGATGGCCGAGTACTTCCGCGACGAGGGCCAGGACGTCCTGCTCTTCATCGACAACATCTTCCGCTTCGTCCAGGCGGGCTCGGAGGTCTCGGCCCTGCTCGGCCGGATGCCGAGCGCGGTCGGCTACCAGCCGACGCTCGCAACCGAGATGGGCCAGCTGCAGGAGCGAATCACCTCCACGCGCCAGGGCTCGGTCACCTCGGTGCAGGCGATCTACGTGCCGGCCGACGACCTCACCGACCCGGCTCCGGCGAACACTTTCGCGCACCTCGACGCGACGACGGTGCTCTCGCGCACGATTGTCGAGCAGGGCATCTATCCGGCCGTCGACCCGCTCGACTCGGTCTCACGCGCCCTCCAGCCGGACATCGTCGGCGAGGAGCACTACCGGACGGCGACGAGGGTGCAGGAGGTGCTGCAGCGCTACAAGGATCTCCAGGACATCATCGCCATCCTCGGCATCGAGGAGCTGACCGACGAGGACAAGCTGACGGTGCAGCGCGCGCGGAAGATCCAGCGGTATCTCTCGCAGCCGAACTTCGTCGCGGAGCAGTTCACCGGCACTCCCGGTGAGTACGTCAGGCTCGAGGACACGATCAAGGGCTTCCAGGAGATCCTTGCCGGCAAGCACGACGAGCTTCCGGAGCAGGCCTTCTACATGGTCGGGACGATCGACCAGGCTGTGGAGAAGTCGCGCGGCTCCGTCCGCATCGAGGAGGAGCAGGAAGAGGCGCCGGCCGAGGAGCCCGAAGTCGAGCGCGAGCCCGAAGCGGTTCAGGCGTAGACCGTGAGTTCTGGCGCGTCGACCGGTCAGCTCAGACGGACGCGCGGGCTCAGCCCGCACGTCCTGACGCCGGCATCGCAAGCGATGCCTCCAGCGTAAAGGTGGCGACGTTCGACGTCTCGCTCGTCACGCCGGACGGGCCGGTGTTCGAAGGCGAGGTCGAGATGCTGATCGTCCCGGGAGCGGAAGGCGAGATCGGCATTCTGGCCCGGCACGCGCCGCTCGTGGCGATGCTGAAGGCCGGCTCGACCCGCGTGCACCTTCAGCGTGAGACCGAGGTGCGCGAGTTCGCGACCGGGCCCGGCTTCTTCAAGGTCGAGCAGGACCGGGCGCTCGCACTCGTGGACGACGCCGTCGACACGAAGGAGATCGACCACGAGCGCGCCCGCGCGCAGCTCGAGGAGGCCGAGGCGGAGCTCGAGCGCGTGGAGCGAGGCGAGTCGGAGGCCGACCGCTGGCAGCTCGAGCAGCGGATCAAGCATGCCGAGAACCAACTGGACGTCGTCGGCCGTGCCTGAGAGGCCAAGTAACACTGTGTTACAAGGGGACGGAACGGCGGCGTTCGCGCCCGGGATCTACCCCCGGTCCGAGGCGCTCGTCCAGGCGACACGCGATCTCGACCGGGGGCGCACGTCGCCGGAGGCGGTCGACGAGCAGGTCGCGCGCGACCTCGGGGAGCTCGTGTCGGCGCAGCAGCAGGCCGGCCTCGATCTCCTCGCCGACGGAATGCTGCGCTGGCAGGACGTCTTCCGCCCGCTCGTGGAGGCCTCCGACGGCCTCGAAACCGGCGCGCTCACGCGGTTCCTCGACACGAACACCTTCTTCCGCGCACCGAGCGCGACGACCGCCGAGCCGAAGCTCCGCGGCCCGCTCGACGACCGCTACGTCGCGCCGCTCCCCGGGCCGCGCCTGGTCACGCTTCCGTCGCCTTTCGCGCTCTCGCAGGGCACCGGCCTGAAGCCGAAAGAGATGGCCGAAGGCGTCCTGAAGCCTCAGTTGAGCGCGCTCGACGCCGACCTCGTGGTGCTCGAGGAGCCATTCCTCGCCCGTGACGAGAGAGCCTCACTCGACGACGTCGCGGAGGCACTCGCCGTTCTCCGCGGGGGCCCGAAGCTCGCGCTCTGGCTCACCTTCGGGAGCGCGAAGCGCCTTCTGGAGCAAGACCTCGCCGGCCTGCCCGTGGACGCGATCGGGATCGACTTCTACGCGACTTCGGCCGCAGACATTCCAGAGGACTTCGGCAAGGCGCTCCTTGGCGGTGTTCTCGACGCTCGCAGCTCGGTGCTCGAAGAGCCACGGGAGATCGCGGGCCTCGTGGAAGGCTTGCGCGAGCGCGGGGTGGAGGAGATCGCTCTCGTCCCCAACGGAGATCTCCAGTACGTTTCGGAGCAAGTCGCGCGCGAAAAGCTCGCGCGTCTGGGCAAAGCGAAGACGGCAACCACGGAGGCCGCTGCATGAGTGACGAGGTCAAGTTCCTGACGCACGAGGTGGGGTCGCTGGCGAAGCCGCCCTGGCTCGTCAAGACCTCTGCCGGCAAGGCGCTCGACGAGAGCGATGTCGAGCACGCGCGCGAGTGGGGCGAGAAGCTCGGCGTTCAGGACCACGGGCAGCTGGTCGCGCTTCTCCAGCAGGACGAGCGCGAACCGGACGAGATCGCCCGCTGGTCGAGCCGCTACTGCCTGCGTCTCCAGGAGTCGGCCGGCGTGAACGTCGTCTGGGACGGCGAGCAGCAGCGAAGCGAGATGTACGCCTGGGCGATCGCGCACTCGAACGGCTTCGAGCCGCGCGGGACCGTGCGCTCGTTCGACAACAAGTACTACTCGAAGTCCGCAGCCACGGGACCCGTCTCCCTCCGCGAGCCGTACCACAACAGCGAGTTCTCGTTCCTGAAGTCGGCGGCCGAGCACGAGCTGAAGATCCCGATCACCGGCGCGTACACGCTCGCAGTCTGGTCGTACGACGAGCACCACCTGCCGAAAGCGGGCCGTCTCGGAGGAGGCCTGTCGAGAAGGGACGAAGTCGAGGCTCGCCGGGAGCTCACGCTCGACATCGCGCGCAACATCATCCGGCCCAACCTCGAGGCGCTGATCGGCCTCGGCGCCACATGGATCCAGATCGACGAGCCGGGCGCGTCGACCGAGGAGGACGAGCTCGACATCTTCGTCGAGAGCTTCAACGTCTCCGTCGAGGGGCTCGATTGCTTCTTCTCGACGCACCTCTGCTTCTCCGACTACGACCTCTTCTTCCCGGCGATCGAGGGCATGAGCGGCTGCCGCCAGTACTGCGTCGGCTTCGCCAACTACGACACGCGGGAGCTGGGCACGAGCGGTGCGGTGCGGCCCGGATACGACGTGATCTCGAAGTGGCGCGATCTGCCCTACGACCCGATCCTGGGGCTCGGCGTGCTCGACATCCACACGGACTTCATCGAGTCGCCCGAGCTCGTGCGCGATCGCATCCTCTACGCCGTCGAGGTCTTCGGCGACCCGGCGCGGATCCACGTCTGTCCCGACTGCGGGCTCCGCACGCGCAGCTGGGACGTCGCCTACGAGAAGCTCCGCAACATGGTCGAGGGCACGCGGCTCGCGGAGGAGTCCCTGAACCGAGCCCACGCAGGAGCTCACTGACCGCGGCGTCGGATTCCTAGTAACACTGTGTTACTAGGTTGGACGGAGGACGGGTCGCGTACCGATCGAAGTAGCCGCCGGGTGGGCTATCCTGCCTCTGCGGACGCCGGACGGCGTTCGCGTCTTTTCGAGAACCTGTGCGCACTACTCTGAAGCGAGGAATCGGCCGGGGAGCAGTCGTCAACGGCGACGGCCGCGCCGTGCTCCCTCCCGGCGCGCTGAGCCCGGTCACGCGCTATCTCCAGCCGGAGCGGAAGCGCAGCGCAAAGCGCACGGTCGGGCGGATCCTCTTCGTCGTGCTCGCCCTGTGCGCCGCCACCGTGCTCGGCATCGCCGGAGGCACGTATCTCTGGGCCGTCGAGAGCGTCGCCGCGACATCGCCCCAGGAGCAGGTAAAGATCGCCTCCGAGCGGCTAAACATCCCGCTCCCGGGCCAACCGACCGTGGCGCTCGTCATCGGCTACGACCACCGCCCGGAAGACGGAAACTCTCCGTCGCGCTCGGACACCGTGATGCTGCTTCGGGCCGATCCAGACAAGAACACGCTTTCCCTCCTGTCCTTCCCGCGCGACCTGATCGTCGACGTCAAGTGCCCCGACGGCCGCAGCGCCGTCGACCGCATCAACGCCGCCTACGCGTACTGCGGCCCGGAGGGGACGCTCGAGACGGTCCGCTCGGTGACCGGCCTCCCGGTCCACTACCTGATCGCGGTCAACTTCGAAGGCTTTCGGCAGATCGTCGACCGGATGGGCGGCGTCCCGATGGATGTCGATCGCCGCTACCTCAACGCCCAGGGCGGGGACTACGCGACGATCAACCTCTGGCCGGGCTACCAGCGACTCACGGGCTGGCAGGCGCTCGACTTCGTCCGCTACCGGCACACGGACTCGGATCTCTTCCGCCTCGCCCGCCAGCAGAGCTTTGTCAAGGCGATGAAGCAGACCATGCGGCACAAGTGGAAGAACCCGAAGAACGTCTTCAAGATCGTCGGCGCCTTGCGCAAGAACGTCCAGATCGGCACGGCCGGCGGCAAGGGCGTGGACAAAGGCACGCTCAAGTCGTATTTGCTCTTCGCCTACGGGCTCCCCGCGGGCAGCTTCTTCCAGGTGAAGATCGGCGGCCTTACCGGCACCAACGAGCTACGCACCGATCAATCGAACATCCAGTCCGCAGTCGCGGAGTTCCAGGATCCCGATGTCGAAGCGCCGAGGAAGGCCACGGCTCAGGCGCTCCACCGGAAGCTCGACCGGAAGAGCGGGCCGAGCCCGAAGAACATCAGCATCGTCGTCCTGAACGGGAACGGCAAGCCCGGCGCGGCGGCGAACACGAGCTACCTTCTCGGGCAAAAGGGCTACCGTGTGAAATCGCCGCCGGAGGGGTATCAGGCCAACGCGCCCGGGCGCTGGAGCCGCACGTTCCGGACGCACGTCCTGTTCAGCCGGTCGAAGAACGCGCGCCTCGCCGCCGAGAAGGTCTCGAGCCTGTTCAACTCGGCCGACGTGGCCCCGCTCGGGAGCGCCGGTCGCGGGGTGGGCACGCTCTCCAACGGTGCGATGGTGACCGTCGTCGTCGGAGAGACGTTCACGGGCCAGCTGACTCCGACCCCGATCGATCGCACGCCGCCGCGGCAGCCCCCCGACGTGAGGCCGGGGAAGTCTGAGACGATCTCGGCCGTCCGGGCCGCGGCAGGGTGGAAGGTCGGGTTCCCGCTCCAGATCCCAACGGTGATCGACCGCTCGTCGGTGCTCGACTCGGAGGTCCCCTACCGCGTCTACAAGCTGGACGACGGGAAGACGGTGCGGTTCACCTTCCGGAACGGCTCGAACGAGTACTGGGGGATCCAGGAAACCGACTGGGACGACGCACCTGCACTGGAGGACCGGAACTTCAGCGCGGTCATCAAGGGCCGCCAGTACGACTTCTACTACAACGGTCCGCACGCGCACATGATCGTTCTGCGTGCCGGCGGGGCGACCTACTGGGTCGTGAACACGCTGCTCGACTCGCTCACGAACGAGACGATGCTCGAGATCGCGAAGGGCCTCAGGCCGCTCCACAAGTAGATTGAGCCGCGTGACCGCGACGAAGCCGCCCCTCGGCATCTTCGGGGCCGGCTGGGTCGGCCTCGTCACCGCCGGCTGCTTCGCGGAGCTCGGTCATACGGTCGTCGTGCGCGATGTCGCGCCGGAGAGAGTCGAGCAACTGCGGGCCGGACGGCTACCGTTCCACGAGCCGGGCCTCGCGGAGCTCATCGAGCGGAACCGCGAACGGCTGAGCTTCACGCTCGACGCAGATGAGCTGAAGGCCGGGACCGAGATCTTCTTCTGCTGCGTCGGCACGCCGCCCACCCCGTCGGGCGAGGCGGACCTCTCCTCGGTCCTCGGCGTCGTGCGCGACCTCGGCGATCCGGGCGAGGCGACGCTCGTGATGAAGAGCACCGTCCCTGTCGGGACCGGCGACCGCATACGCCGGGAGCTTCCCGAGGGCGTCGGATACGTCTCGAACCCGGAATTCCTGGCCGAGGGGCGGGCGGTCGAGGACTTCATGCATCCCGATCGGATCGTGATCGGAGCTTTTGACGAGGAGCCCGGCGACCGTGTCGCGGCGCTCTACGACGGCTTCGACGCCCCGATCGTGCGCGCGACGGTGCCCTCGGCGGAGATGATCAAGCTCGCCTCCAACGCGTTCCTCGCCACGCGCGTCAGCTTCATCAACGAGATCGCGAACGTCTGCGAGGCCGTGGGCGCGAACGTGGACGACGTCGCGCGCGGAATGGGCCTCGACAGGCGTATCGGAACGAGCTATCTCCGGCCCGGGCTCGGCTACGGGGGCTCGTGCTTCCCGAAGGACGTCTCCTTCCTGAAGCTCCTGGCCGGGAACAGCGGCTACCACTTCCAGCTCGTGAGCGCGGTGATCGAGGTCAACGAGCTCCAGAAGCGGCGCGTCGTGAACAAGCTCCAGGAGCATCTCGGCGACCTGCGGGGAAAGACGATCGCGATGCTCGGGCTCGCCTTCAAACCGGACACCGACGACATGCGCGACGCGCCCTCGATCGTGCTCGCGGCGCGGCTCCAGGCCGAAGGCGCGGAGGTTCGAGCGTGGGATCCGCTCGTCAAGGGGCATCCGGAGCTGAACGGGGTCTCGATCGAGGAGACGCAGCTCGACGCGCTGCGCGGGGCCGACGCGGCCGTGATCGTCACCGAATGGCCAGAGCTGGAGGGAATCGCAACGCCCGAGGTTCGCGAGGCGATGCGCACGCCGGTCCTGATCGACGGACGCAACCTGCTCGACCCGCAAGCGGCCCGCGCCGCCGGTTTCACATACGAAGGCGTCGGCCGAGCGCAGTAGGGAGAATCGGCCTGTGGAAGCAATTCTCCTCGCCGGCGGCAAGGCCGAGCGGCTAGGCGACGCCGCGCAGGGCGGGCCGAAAGCGCTCGTCGAGATCGCGGGCAGACCTCTTGCCGCACACCAGGTGGCGTTGCTCGCGGCCGCGGGCGTGGATCGCGTCCTCGTCAGTTGCGCGACGGGCCAGGAGGCGCTCTTCGAAGAGGCGCTCGGCGGGCTGGGGCCGGAGATCGTCGCCGTCGGCGAGGGAGAGCCGCTCGGCCGCGGCGGCGGCGCGCGGCTCGCGGCGCAGTCCCGGAAGGAGGAGGGCCCGTTGTACGTCCTCAACGGCGACGAGCTGATCGACGTCGACCTCGGGGCTCTCCTGGCCGCGCACCAGGCGGACGGCGGCGCCGCGACGATCGTGGTCGCACCACTCCCCACCGCGTTCGGCGTCGTCGAGATCGGGGACGACGACCGTGTGCGCGGTTTTGACGACGCGCCGCGGCTTCCGCACTGGGTGCACGCGGGCGTTCACGTCCTCGACGAGGAGGCGATCGCCCGGCTTCCGGAGCGCGGCGACCACGAGCGCACGACGTTCCCCGAGCTCGCGGCCGAGGGGAAGCTCTTCGCGTATCGCCACGAGGGCCTCTGGCTGACGGTGAACACACCCAAGGACCTGCGCGTCGCAGACGAGCACCTTCGAGCCAATCCCGACTGGCTGACCGCCGCGGCCCAGGCATGAGCGATCACCTCACGTCTCCGAACCTGGGCGGGCTCGAGCCGTTCGCGATCGAGCCGACGAAGGTCGAGAAGCCCTGGGGGCACGAGCTGATCTGGGCTCTGACCGACGACTACTGCGGCAAGCTGCTCTTCGTCAAGGCGGGCGAGTCCCTGAGCCTCCAGTTCCACCGGGAGAAAGACGAGTCGTGGCTCATCCACTCCGGCCGTGCGCAGCTGGAGATGGGGAAGCCCGGGAAGGTGCCGACCTCCGAGGTCGCTGGTCCGGGCGCCGCGTTCCGCATCCGGCCGGGCACGGTCCATCGGGTGCGGGCGCTCGAAGACACGACGATCATCGAGGTCTCGACCTCGCAGATCGAGGACGTCGTACGGCTCGAGGACAAGTACGGCCGGGAGGGCTCGTAGTAACGTTGACACAAATGTGTTAAGGTTCGGGCATGGAGCACTTCACGGTCGGAACCGCCGCCGCGCGCACCGGTTGGTCGCCGCGGATGCTGCGCTATCTGGAGGCTGCGGGTCTCGTCGTGCCGGCTCGCACGCTCTCCGGCTACCGGGCCTACGGCATCCGTGAGCTCAACCAGTTGCGTGCGCTTCGGCACCTGCGCGGGCGCTTCTCGGTCGACCTCGGCGAGATCGCCTTCGCGGCGCGGCTGCGCCGTGAGCCTGAGCTGCGGCACGCCGTCGAGACCTGGCTTCACGGCACCGGCATCGACGCGCTCGACTGGGAACAGGGCAAGCACGAGCGGCTGCTCGCCGCATGAGGTCTAGACTCCGGCGACCCAAGGGGGACGAGAGCTGATGGCCACCACACGCAGAAACGACGTCAAGGATCTTGCGCTCTCGGCCGAGGGCATTCGGCGGATCGAATGGGCGGATCGCAACATGCCCGTGCTGGCCGCGATCCGCGAGCGCTTCGAGCGTGAGCAGCCCCTGGCCGGCTATCGCATCTCGGCGTGCCTCCACGTCACGACCGAGACGGCGAACCTCGCCCGCACGCTCAAGGCAGGCGGCGCCGACATGGTCCTCTGCGCCTCGAATCCGCTGTCGACCCAGGACGACGTCGCGGCCGCCCTCGTCGACGAGTACGACGTCTCCGTCTTCGCGATCAAGGGCGAAGACAACGACACGTACTACGCGCATATCGAGGCCGCGGTCGATCACAAGCCGCACATCACGATGGACGACGGCGCCGACGTGATCGGCGTCCTGCACGCGCACCGCCGCGAGCAGCTCGGGGACGTGATCGGAGGGACCGAGGAGACGACGACCGGCGTCATCCGCCTCAAGGCGCTGGAGCGCGACGGCGCGCTCGGCTTCCCGATCGTCGCCGTCAACGAGGCCAACACGAAGCACCTCTTCGACAACCGCTACGGGACGGGACAGTCGACGATCGACGGCATCCTGCGCGCGACGAACAAGCTGCTCGCCGGGAGCAAGTTCGTGGTCGCCGGCTACGGCTGGTGCGGGCGCGGCCTCGCCACCCGGGCCAAGGGCATGGGCGCGCACGTGATCGTGACGGAGGTCGACCCGCTGCGCGCGCTCGAAGCCGCCATGGACGGGTTCGAGGTCCTGACGATGGAGCGCGCCGCCGAGGTCGGCGAGATCTTCGTGACCGCAACCGGCGACAAGGGCGTCATCCGCAGCGAGCACATCGAGCGCATGAAGGACGGTGCGATCCTCGCCAACACGGGCCACTTCAACGTCGAGATCGACATCCCCGCGCTCAGGTCGCTGGCGACCGAGACGCGCGAGGCGCGGGCGCTCGTCGACGAGTTCACGCTCGAGGACGGACGCCGGATCTACCTGCTTGCCGACGGGCGGCTCGTCAACCTCGCCGTCGCGGAAGGCCATCCGGCCCAGGTCATGGACATGTCCTTCGCGAACCAGGCGCTCTCGGCCGAGTACATCGTCGAGAACTCGGCCTCGCTCGAGAAGAGGGTGTACGACGTGCCCGAGGAGATCGACAAGGAGATCGCCCGGCTCAAGCTCGAGACGATGGGCATCGACATCGACCACCTGTCGCCGGAGCAGGAGAAGTACCTGGCCTCCTGGGACGAGGGCACCTAGACACTGAAGGCGCTCGTCCTCGCCGCGGGGTATGCGACGCGGCTCAGCCCGCTCACCGACACGATCCCGAAGATGCTGCTGCCCCTCGCGGGGCGGCCGATGCTCGATTACCTCGTCGACCGCATCGTCGAGGTCGGCGAGATCGACGAGATCCACCTCGTCACGAATGCACGCTTCGCGCCGGCCTTCCGAGCCTGGTCCGAGACTTTGCAACAGACTGTTGCAAAGTCGGGAGGGGTAACGGTTCACGACGACGGGACGACCTCGAACGAGGATCGGCTCGGAGCGATCGGGGACATGGCCCTCGCGATCGAGAGGGGCGGGCTCGAGGGCCAGGACCTGTTCGTCGTCGCAGGCGACAACCTGATCGGCTACTCGCTGCCGGACTTCGTCGACTTCTGGCGCGCGAAGGGCGGGAGCGCAATCGCGCTGCACGAGCTCTCGGATCAGGACCTGCTCAAGAGCTACGGCGTCGTCGAGGTCGACGAGGACGACCGCGTCGTCGGCTTCGAGGAGAAGCCCGCCGAGCCGAAGAGCAACCTCGCCGCGACCGCCGCCTACCTCTACCGGGGCGCCGATCTCGAGCTGGTGCCCCAGTACCTCGCGGAGGGGAACCCGGCGGACGCTCCGGGCAACTTCGCCGCCTGGCTGCACACTCGCGCGCCGCTGCACGGCTACCGCTTCTCCGGCGAGTGGCACGACATCGGCGACCACGAGCAGCTGCTCGAGGCAGACAACCTGATGCGCGAGCGGGCCGGGCTGCCTCAACGTGCCGAGTATGTGCCCGACTGAAGCTTTAGGAGCTTCTTAAGCCACCCTCACGCATGCCTTAGAGACCGCTGCTTCCATGGCCGTCGTGAGCGCAGCAGAGGCGCTCGAGTCGAACGGAAAGGACGGTCAGATGAAGACATCGCTGGTTCCCTCACATGGTGAGCTCTCGGCGACGACGGAGGCGATCCTCGCAGCCGACAAGACGTACACGAGCGAACAGCTCGAAAGCCCGCTGTGGGTGCGCCGCGGCTTCCTCAAGCGGCTTGCCCGTAGCGACGAGGCCGGCTGACGGCCGCCGCCTGGGCGGCTTCTCACACTCCTCCCGGACGAAAGGCCGCAGCAGCGGCCTTTCGTCTGTTCTGGCGCAAAGAAGTCACGTGGCGGTCGCAAGGTGCCTCGTACGCTCGTCAGGTGCGCTGGGCGTCAGGGCTCCTCGACCTCGTCGTTCCGATGCGCTGCGTGGTCTGCGGTGGCTCCGCCGAGGCTCTCTGCGGGGGTTGCCGGCTGGAGCTTCGCCGCCTTTCGGGCCCGCGCTGCGAGCGCTGCGGTGCTCCGACCTCATGGCCGGTCGAGCGCTGCCGTGAATGCGCAGGACGGCGAATCGCATTCGCGAGCGCGAGGGCCGCTGTCGCCTACGACGACTCGGCGCGGCGGCTCGTCGCCGCCTGGAAGGAGCGCGGCCTGCGCACGCTGGCGAGCCCGGCCGGCGAGATCGTGGCCGAGATGGTGCCGCGGCCGCGCGCGTACTCGATCGCATTCGTCCCCGCCGACGAGGATCGCCGGCTCCGGCGCGGGCATAACCCGGCGGAGCGGCTCGCCGTCGAGATCGGCTCGCGCTGGGAGCTCCCGGTCGTCTCGCTGCTCGAGCGAGTGCCGGGCATTCGCCCGCAGCGGGGGCTCTCACTCGCCGAGCGCAGGCGCAACGTGCGCGGCCTCTTCCGGGCGACTGCCGAAGCCCCGAAGGCGCTCGTTCTCGTCGACGACGTCTACACGAGCGGCGCCACGGTCTCGGCCGCGGCCTCCGCCCTGCGCAAGGCTGGAGCGCGCCGGGTCGAGGTGGTCACCTTTGCACGGGCTGTCCGCTAGATTCCTGTCCCTATGCGCCTCCAGGTCAAGGGCCGGAACGTCGAGGTCAGCGAGCAGATCCGGACCTACGCCGAGGAGAAGCTCGGCAAGCTCGATCGGCATCTCGCCGACCCGACCCGCGTCGAGCTCGAGCTCGCGGTCGAGCGCAATCCGTCGATCGCCGGCAACCACATCGCCGAAGCGACGATCTGGACGAAGGGGCCGGTGCTCCGCGCCCGGGAGTCCTCGTCGGACATGAAGGCTTCGATCGACCAGCTCGTGGACAAGCTCGAGCGCCAGGTCAAGCGCTACCGGGAGAAGCGGCGGGGCGGCAGGCGCCATGCCGAAAGCCTCCCAGCCGAGCCTGCTCCGGTCACAACGACAGAGGAGGGCCCGATGATCGTGAAGACCAAGCAGTTCGCCGTGAAGCCGATGTCCGCCGACGAGGCCGTGCTCCAGCTCGAGCTGATCGGCCACGACTTCTACGTCTTCCGCAACGCCGACTCGGACGAGGTCAACGTCGTCTACCGGCGCCGCGACGGGAACTACGGGCTGATCGAGCCCGCGTAGGCGTGATGGGACCGTAGGTGGGCTTCTTCCGCCGCGAGAAGCCGCTCCACGAGCAGCTGGCGGAGGAGGGAGGCCTCCTGCTGCCGGACGACCCGCGCGAGGTGAGCCGCGACCTGAGCGAGCCGCCTCCGGAGCGGCCCTCCCGCGGGATCTCGGCTGCGGACGTGATTCTCGGGCCGCGTCTCAGCGCCGACCTGCTCGCCGTGCACGGAATCCCGCGAGCGCGCGAATGGGACGCGGTCGCCTCGGCACTGGCTCCCGGCCTGCCCGGCGACGAGCTCGAGTTCGTCGCGCTCGAGGACGGCACCCTCATCGTCGACGAGGACCTCCCTGACGAGGCGCTGACCCCGCTGGCCGACGCGCTCGAAGGCGCGATTCCCGCTCCGTACCATGCCTTCGCGTTTCACCAGAGCGAGGACGTCTGGAGCGTCGCGGCGCTGCGCGTGAACGTCGTCGAGGTGCCCGAGGACGTTCCCGGCGACGAGGTGGACATCGTCCTCAACGACGACACGCGCACCGTGCGGATCGACGAGACCGAGTCGAAGGCCGAGATTCCCAGTCTCGAGCAGTTCGCCGCGCAGCAATTCGGCTCGTTCGTCCTACGCGCCACCCGCCTGGACGACACGCTCTGGGAGGTCACGGTGCTGCCGCTCTAGGAGCCTTCGCGCTCAATCCGGGCGGCCACTTGAGCCGATACCCTAGGGACGATGGCGACTGACGCATACGGAACGTTCGAGAAAGTCCTCCGGATGGGCGAGGGGCGCCGCCTCAAGCGGCTGGCCTCGCAGGCGGACTACATCGCGACTCTCGAGCCCGAGTTCGAGAAGCTCTCCGACGACGAGCTGCGCGGAAAGACGGCCGAGTTCAAGCAGCGCGTCGCCAACGGCGAGGCGCTCGAAGACCTGCTCTTCGAGGTCTACGCGACCGTCCGCGAGGCGTTCAAGCGCAGCATGGGCGTCCGCCTCTTCGACGTGCAGATGATGGGCGGCATCGTCCTCCACGAGGGCGACATCGCCGAGATGAAGACGGGCGAAGGAAAGACGTTCGTCGCCACCATGCCGCTCTACCTGAACTCGCTGACGGGCGGGAACGTCCACCTCGTCACCGTCAACGACTACCTGGCCAAGCGCGACCCGGAGTGGGTGAAGTCCGTCTACGAGGCGCTGGGCGTTCGCGCCGGGTTCATCCAGAACCTGATGCCGTTCTCCGAGCGGAAGGAGGCCTACGCGGCCGAGATCACCTACGGCACGAACGCCGAGTTCGGCTTCGATTACCTCCGCGACAACATGGCCGTCACGCTCGAGGGCACCGTCCAGCGCGGCTACCCCTACGCGATCGTGGACGAGGTCGACTCGATCCTGATCGACGAGGCGCGAACGCCGCTCATCATCTCGGGCGAGCCCGAGACGGCGGCCAAGGTCTACTACGACTTCGCACGCATCGTGAAGGGCCTCCAGGGAGAGGCGAGCAAGACCAAGAGTGGGGGCAAGGGCGTCGACGAGACCGAGATGTCGGGAGCCGACTACCTCTACGACGAGAAGTTCAAGACCGTCTCGCCGAGCCAGGCCGCGATCGACAAGGTCGAGCGCGCGCTCGGGATCGAGAACATGTACGACGCGCGCAACATGCAGATGGTCAACCATCTGACGCAGGCGTTGAAGGCGCAGTCGCTCTTCCAGCGAGACGTCGACTACGTCGTCCAGGACGGAGAGGTGAAGATCGTCGACGAGTTCACCGGCCGCATCATGGAGGGCCGTCGCTGGTCGGAAGGCCTGCACCAGGCGGTCGAGGCCAAGGAGGGCGTTCCGATCCAGGAGGAGAACGTCACGATGGCGACGATCACGCTCCAGAACTACTTCCGCATGTACGAGAAGCTCGCCGGCATGACGGGCACGGCGAAGACCGAGGAGAAGGAGTTCGTCGAGATCTACAACCTGCACGTCGTCCAGGTGCCGACCAACGTGGCCGTCGCCCGCGACGACCAGAACGACTACATCTTCAAGACGAAGGAAGCGAAGTACCACGCGGTCATCGACGACATCAAGGACCGGCACGAGAAGGGGCAGCCCGTTCTCGTCGGCACGATCTCGGTCGAGGTCTCGGAGCACCTCTCGCAGCTCCTGACGCGCCAGGGGATCCCGCACAACGTTCTGAACGCGAAGCAGCACGAGCGCGAGGCCGAGATCATCAAGGACGCGGGCCAGACCGGCGCGGTCACGATCGCGACGAACATGGCCGGCCGCGGCGTCGACATCAAGCTCGCCGACGGCATCACCGACGTCGGGGGTCTCTACGTCCTCGGGACTGAGCGCCACGAGGCGCGGCGCATCGACAACCAGCTGCGCGGCCGCTCGGGCCGCCAGGGCGACCCCGGCGAGTCCCGCTTCTACCTCTCGGGCCAGGACGACCTCGTGCGCCTGTTCGCCGGCGACCGGATCTTCGGGATCATGGAGCGCTTCAAGGTCCCCGACGACCAGCCCATGGAGTCGGGCATCCTCTCCAAGCAGATCGAGAACGCGCAGAAGAAGGTCGAGGAGCAGAACTTCGTCGCGCGCAAGAACGTGCTCAAGTACGACGACGTCCTCAACGTGCAGCGCGAGGTCATCTACGCGCAGCGGCGCGAGGTCCTGGAGGGCGCCGACCTCTCGAACGAGATCAAGGCATGGATCGACGAGGTCCTCGAGCGGATGATCGCCGTCTACACCGAGGGCGAGTACATCGAGGACTGGGATCTCGACGGCCTCGTCCAGGCGTTCAACACGTTCACCGACGCGGACTTCACGGTCGAGGAGCTGAGGGAGGACCTCGACGAGATCAGCCGTGAGGCTCTGCTCGAGGACTTCCGCGACGAGGCGCTCGAGCTCTACGGCGAGAAGGAGGAGCAGTGGGGGCCAGAGGTCGCGCGCGAGGTCGAGCGCTTCCTCGTACTCGAGGTCGTCGACACCCGCTGGCGCGAGCACCTCGAGAACATGGACTACCTCCGCGAGGGCGTGCACCTGCGCTCCTTCGCGCAGAAGGACCCGCTCGTCGAGTACCGCGGAGAGGGCCACGCCATGTTCTCGGAGCTGGGCCTGCTCATCCACGAAGAGGTGCTGACGCTGCTCTTCCATGCGCAGATCGAGCCGAACGAGGATCTCGGCGTTGCCGCGTCTCCGACGAGCCCGAACGGTGATCCGAGCGGGCTCAACTACCAGCACGAGTCGCTTGCCGGGTCGGACGCGATCGCAGCGGCGGGCGCGGGCGCCGGGGTCATGGCCTCCGAGCTCGGTGGGAGCGTGAGCACCGGCGCCCTTGGCGGCGGCGGAGCCGTCGCGACCCAGCAGCGCGTCACCTCCGACCGCGACAAGATCGGCCGCAACGACCCCTGCTGGTGCGGGTCCGGCAAGAAGTTCAAGAAGTGCCACGGGCAGTAACGGGAGAGCGAACCGCCTAACATCGGCCCGTCCGGTCGCTGCAAGCCCAGATCAGACGCCATCCTCTGGCCACGGTCCTCGCCGGGGGCCTCGTGCTGCGGCTGCTCCTGGCCACGCTGCCCGGCTTCCCGACCGACGTCGGTTTCTTTCGGAGCTGGGCCGAGGCGATCGCCTCCGCCGGGCCTGACGACTTCTACGCCCCGGGTACCTTCCACGATTACGCGCCCGGCTACATGTGGGTGCTCTGGCTCTTCGGCGAGCTCGACGAGATCTTCGGCTTCAGCGACGGCCAGTGGGACTACCTGCTCAAGCTGCCCTCGATCGTCGCCGACCTGGGCTCCGCCTACCTGCTCTACGTGCTTCTGTCCGGACGCACGGTCGCGCGGCCCTTCGGCGCCGTCGCGCTCTATCTCCTGTTCCCGCCGGTGCTCCTGATCGGAGCCGTCTGGGGGCAGGTGGACAGCATCCTTGCGTTCCTCGTCATCCTGACGATCTATCTCCTCGTCCGCGACCGGCCGGTCGCCGCGGCCGTGTCCTTCAGCCTCGCGTTCCTCGTCAAGCCCCAGGCGATCGCCGTCTTGCCCTTCTTCGCCTTCTGGATCCTGCGTGACCGCTTCGCCTGGAGGGATGTCCGAACGTATCTCAGGCTGTCCCGGCGACCAGGGCTCTTGCTTCGGATGGTGGGCGCCTCGCTCGCGACGACGCTCGTGGTCGTCTTTCCCTTCTTCCCGTCGCTTCTCCTCTGGCGTCCGTTCGTCGATCTCGCACACCAGGTGCGAAACGCGTCGGAGACGTACAAGCTGACGGCGTTCTTCGCCTACAACTGGTGGGAGGTCGTGGGATCCGACCGCTGCGACGTCTCGACGTGCCGTGACCCGACGACCGGCGCCGTCACGCACGGCGAGGAGTACCTTGGGCTGACGGCTCGCTCCTGGGGCGTGTTGCTGTTCGTGCTCTCCGTCACGGCGGTGATCGTCGCGCTGCGCAACGCGCGTGGGATCGGCTTTCTCGCGCTGGGCACATCGCTCTCGATCCTGGCCTTCTTCGTCTTCATGACCCGGATGCACGAGCGCTATCTGTTTCCGTTCTTCTTGCCCTTCCTGGTCGCGTGCGTGCTGCTCCGGTCGCGCGCTCTCTGGACTGCGTTCGTGCTTCTCGGCACGGCGCACTTCCTGAACCTCTACTTCGTGTACGTCAACGCCGAAGGCACGGCCCTCCGCAGCGACAGGCTGTACGAGTTCCTCAGAGACGGCGATCTCTGGGGTATGGGGTTCTCGACGACCCGGCTGCTCGCGTGCGTCGTCGTCGCCTGCCTCGTCGGCCTCCTCGCGGCCGCGTACCGACTCTCCAAGACCAGTCCGGTGCCTGGCACCGGACGCGGCTAGTTCGGCCCTGGCCGGCTGAGCTCGCCCGCGTGGCGACAGGGATCTGTCGCACCGGACAGCGTCCGTGCGGCCGTGTCCCGGTGCCAGGCACCGGATATGGCTCGCGCTTCTGACGGCTACCATCGTCGTCATGGCTGAAGCCGCCTCGCTCGAAGAGCGCCTGGAGCAGATCGGGACCCAGCTCGACTGGGTCCGTGATTACCTTTGACCCGGACGCGCTAGCGACCCGAGCCGCCGAGCTCGAGGCGAAGATGGGCGAGCCCGGCTTCTGGGACGACCAGCAGGCCGCGGCGGCGATCTCGAGCGAGCAGTCGCGCGTCGCCAAGCGCCTCGAGCGCTACGAGCGTCTCCGCCGCGAGTACGACGACGCGAGAGAGCTGCTCGCCATGGACGGCGACATGGCGGCCGAGATCCAGGGCTCGCTCGAGCCACTCGAGCAGGAGCTGGAGCGCCTCCAGGAGGACGCTCTCTTCAGCGGGGAGTACGACGCGGGCGACGCGGTCGTCACGATCCAGTCCGATGCGGGCGGGACCGATGCGCAGGACTTCACGGAGATGCTCCTCCGCATGTACCAGCGTTGGGCCGCCGACCGCGGGTTCCAGATCGAGCTCCTCGAGGCAAGCCCGGGCGAAGAAGCCGGCCTGAAGTCGGCGACGTTCACGGTCTCCGGGGAGAACGCGTACGGCATCCTCAAGGCCGAGCGCGGCAAGCACCGGCTCGTCCGCCTCTCGCCGTTCGACCAAGCGCACCGCCGCCACACGTCGTTCGCGCAGGTGATTCCCGCCCCGCTCCTCTCCGACGACGGCGAGATCGAGATCGACGAGAGCGAGCTCCGCATCGATACCTATCGTGCGAGCGGCGCCGGCGGGCAGCACGTGAACAAGACCGATTCGGCCGTGCGCATCACGCACCTCCCGACCGGGATCGTCGTCAGCGTCCAGAACGAGCGCTCCCAGTCCTCGAACAAGGCAACCGCGCTCAAGATCCTGCGCTCACGTCTGGCCGAGCAGGCCGAGGAGGAGCGTGACGCCCAGCTGGCCAGGGAGCGCGGCGTCGTGAGCATGGGCTTCGGCGGAAACGCGATCCGCAGCTACGTGCTGCACCCCTACCAGCTCGTCAAGGATCACCGCACCGAGCATGAGGTCGGCAACGCCCAAGCGGTGCTCGATGGGGACCTCGACGGCTTCGTCCGTGCCTATTTGCTGGCAAAAGCTGCAGGAAGGGTCATTTGAGCCAGCAGGTGCTTCAGCTAGACTCCTGGGCTGTTCAACAGCCGGGAGCGACCTGCGGGTTGCGCCTTTCTTGACCCCCGTGCCGGAAGACATCGCCCAGATAGCGCCTGAGACCTCCTCAGAGGCCCTCGCCGAGCAAAACGGCCAGGGCCAGGGGCAGATCGCCAGCGCGCGTTCGATGATCGTCTTCGAGGGCGTGACGAAGATCTATGAACCGAATGTCGCCGCGCTGTCCGACGTCTCGTTCGTGATCGACAAGGGCGAGTTCGTCTTCGTCGTCGGCGCGTCCGGTTCCGGGAAGTCGACGGTCGTGCGCCTGCTCCTGAAGGAGCTCGAGCCCACCTCGGGCCGGATCATCGTCGCCGGGCGCGATCTCGGCCGCCTGCGCCGCTCGAAGGTGCCGCAGCTGCGACGGAACGTCGGCTGCGTCTTCCAGGACTTCAAGCTCCTGCCGAACCGGACGGCGGCCGAGAACGTCGCCTATGCGCTCAAGGTGCAGGGCGAGAACTCGAGCTCGATCCGGCGCAAGATCCCAGAGGTGCTGAACATGGTCGGGCTCGCGCACAAGATGAGCTCGCTGCCCGACCAGCTCTCCGGCGGCGAGCAGCAGCGCGTCTCGATCGCACGCGCGTTCGTCAACCATCCGCCGCTTCTCGTCTGCGACGAGCCGACGGGGAATCTCGATCCCGACACATCGGTTGGGATCATGCAGCTCCTCTACCGGATCAACCGGGCGGGGACGACGGTGCTGATGGTCACCCACGACCGGGAGATGGTCGACAAGATGCGGCGGCGGGTGATCGCACTCGAGGACGGCCGGCTCGCGCGTGACGAGCGGCGCGGGGGCTACACGGAGGAATGAGGCTCAAGGTCGTCGTCGCGGAAGCCTGGCGCTCGCTGACGGCGAGCCTCTCGACGACCGTCGCAGCGGCGCTCACGGTGCTGATCGGCATGTTCCTCGTCGGGCTGTTGATCGGCCTCGGTACGTGGGCCCGCTCCTGGAGCGAGCACGCAAAGAGTCAGCTCGACGTCAACGTCTACCTCTGCACGGAGGACACATGTGACAGCCCGGTCTCGAACGCCCAGCGGGACGAAGTGCGGCAGCTTCTTCAGGCGAATCCCCGCGTCCAGAAGGTCGACTACATCCCGAAGGAGCAGGCTTTCATCGACATGAAGAAGAAGGCCCCGGAGCTGATGGCCGACGTGATCGCGAATCCGTTTCCCGACTCGTTCAAGGTGAAGCCGAGGCACGGCGAGGACGTCGAGTCGATCGCCGCGACCCTCGAGCCGCGCCCGGCCGGCGTCGAGAAGGTCAACTTCGGCAAGAAGACGGCGAAGCGCGTCCTCCGCGTCGCGCACATCTTCGAGGTCCTGTCCGTGCTCGCGATCGTGATCCTGCTCGGCGCGGCGACGATCCTGATTGGAAACACGATCCGGCTCTCGATCTACGCCCGGCGGAGGGAGATCGAGGTGATGAAGCTCGTCGGGGCCTCGAACTGGTTCGTGCGCGGGCCCTTCATGGTCGAAGGCGTTCTGACCGGGTTGCTCGGAGCAGTCGCCTCGATCGTGCTCCTCCTCCTGGGCAAAGAGCTCGTGCTGCCGGCGACGATCGGCAGGCTTGACGTCGAGGGCGTGAACGCGATCGCCTTCGAGTACACGGCGCTGATCGTGGTCGCGCTGGGCTTGGTGCTCGGAGCGGCAGGGTCGACGCTGACGATGCGCCGCTTCCTCCGAGTCTGATCTCGCGTCCCGAGAAGCGGCTCTCGTGAGCCCTCTCATCGTCGAGCTCAACCGCCGCGGCAAGCTCGTCGTCGGCGAGCCGTACTTCACGCCCGGGACGCCCGTCGTCGTCGACCGGAAGGGGCTCCGCGGAGCGGATGTCGGCGACCTGGTCGCGGTCAGCGCAGGGCGCGGTCGTGCCCGCGTCGAACGCGTCATCGGCGCCGCGAAGGCGATCGAGAACGTCCTCGAGTCGCTGCTGGTCGAGAAGAGCCTGCGAGACGAGCTCGAGCCGCACGACGTGCCTGCTCCGAGCGTCGAGGGCCGCACGGATTTGCGTGACCTGCACACGTTCACGATCGACCCGGAGACGGCAAAGGACTTCGACGACGCGATCTCCGTGTGCGCCGAAGGCGACGCCCTTCGCGTCTGGGTGCACATCGCGGACGTCTCGTATTTCGTCCCGGCGGCCACGCCGCTCGACCGCGGCGCCGCGGAGCGCGGGAACTCCGTCTACGTGCCCGGGCTCGTTGCGCCGATGCTGCCGCCCGCGCTCGCCGACGACGCCTGTTCCCTGCGCCCGAACGTCGACCGGCTCACGGTCACGGTCGAGATCCCGTTCGACGGCGCCCTCGAGCCGGGCCCGGCGAGCTTCTATCGCTCGGTCATCCGCAGCCGAGCCCGGCTTAGCTATCCGCAGGCGGAGGCCATCCTCGCCGGCCGCGAGCGGGCCGACGCCGAGCTGGCGGAGGCGCTTCGGCTCACCGACCGGATCTCGAGCGAGCTCCGGCGTCGCCGTTTTGCGCGCGGGGCCCTCCGGGTCGAGAGCCCCGAGATCACCTTCGCCTTCGACGGACGCGGTGGAGTCGAGCGCGCGTGGCTGGAAGCGGAGCCGAAGGCGCACGCGTTGATCGAGGAGCTGATGATCCTCGCCAACGAGGCCGTCGCCGCCTTCCTCGCGGCGAGGCGGCGGCAGGCGCTCTATCGCGTGCACGAGCCCCCGGAGCCGCAATCTGTCCAGCTCCTGCTCGCCAAGCTCGCCGACCTCGAGGTTCCGACGCCCCCGTCGCCGAGTGCCGAGCGCATGAGCCCGGCCGAGGCCGCCCGGGTCGCGGCCGCGGCGAGCGAGCGGGTGGACGACTATGTCCGGAAGGCACGGCGTGGGGGAGAGGCGTTCCCGGGCCTCGTGCTCCGGGCGCTCAAGCAGGCGCGTTACGACCCGCGCAACCTCGGCCACTCGGGCCTCGCAAGCACCGCGTACGCCCATTTCACGTCGCCCATCCGCCGCTACCCCGACCTCGTCGTCCACCGGGCGCTCCTCCGGGAGCTGGGCATCGCGGACGACGCTCCGCCGGACGACCTCGGCGCCCTCGCAGGCCACACCTCCGAGCAGGAGCGCGCTGCGGCCGAGGTCGAGTATCTCGCCGACGAGATCTGCCTCGCGTGGTACCTCGAGCAGCAGCTCTTCGAGCGGGGCTGGGAGGAGCCGTTCCCGGGCGAGATCATCGGCGTCATTCCCTCGGGGCTCTTCGTCCGCTTCGGCGAGGTCTTCGAGGGCTACGTCCCGGCGCGGCGGCTCGAAGGCGACTACTTCGAGCTCAACGACCTCGGCACCGCGCTCGTGGGACGCCGCGGGGGGCGGCGGTACCGGCTCGGCGACCCCCTCGCGGTCAAGGTCGAGGACATCCGGCGCTCGGAAGGAAAGGTGGAGCTCTCTACTCCAGAGAGCGGAGCAGGACGCGACGGAGGGCGAAGAGGCCGATCATCCCGCCGACGATCAAGGCCGCGAGGGCGATAGTCAGCTCGACGGGAAACTCGGCCCCGTTCTTCGGCGGCGGCCGGTAGTCGAGGCTGCCGGTGATGAAGAAGGGCTTGCCGTTGGCGGTTGCGGGCACCTTCCAGTCGAAGACGTGATGCGGCCGGCGAGGCGCATTCTTGATCTGCTTCGGCGGGGTTGCGCTCATGTAGTGGATGCGATGGTCGTGCCAGGTCCAGATCTCACCGCCGGCCAGCTTCTGCCAGTCCGGCTTCGCGTCCGGCCTGGCCTTGCGGGGGACGGGAGTCTGGGCGTAACGGTCCTGGTTCAGGTAGACCGCGGGCGAGTTCCCGTTGACGTAGATGCCGTCGGGCCCGAAGCGCAGGTAGGGCTCGCCGCGGTAGCCGCGGACGACGATCGCCTTGCCACTGCGGTTGTCGAGCCAGACCTGGTCGTCGCCGTAGAGGATCTTCAGCTCGAGGCCGCGCACATGCGGCTTCACGGCGAGGATCCGCGAGCGGTAGCCCAGCTTCCCGGTGCCGAAGTGAGCCTCGGCACCGGGAGCGAGCAGGGCCGCTGCGACGACGGCCAGCGCGAGGCTTCGCTTCAAGCGCGACGCTTCCGGAGGAGCATCAGACCGAGCGCGAGCAGGCCGGCGGCGAGGCCTGCGATGCCGAAGCCGAGCGCGAGCTCGTCGTGGTCGTCACCGTCGTCTTCCTTCGCCGCCGTCGTGGTCGCGGTCGTGTTCGTCCCGCCTTCCGCGGCCTCGATCGTCAGCCGCGGCGCAGGAAACTGCCCGGACTCGGCCTCGATCCAGCGCACGACCTTTCCCTCGGCGTAGGTCTGAAGAGTCGGGAAGACGAGCTCCTTCCCGGGAGTGTCGGGGAGCTCGGTGCTGAAGGCGAAGTCGTCGAACTCCTCGGGCCCGATCTTCCCGCCGGACCACGTCACGACCCGGCCCTCGACCGTTCGCTGCCAGCCTGCCTTCGGCTGGTAGGTGACCTCTTCGAGCCCGGGAGGCAATTGCACGCGCACCTTCACGGTCGGGACGTCCTCCTCGGTCGGGACGCGCAGGTCGAAGCGGGTGAAGCTGCCTGCCGGGGCCTTGTCCGGGTTCACGGTCACGTGGGCCGCCGCGGCGGGCGCGAGGACGAGCCCGGCCAGCGCCGAGAGGGAAAGTGCGATGCGGATCTTCATGTCAGCCCCTTCTGATCGACACGGAGACGGTTTGCGTGAGCGACTGGAACTCGCCTCGCCTGGCATCGATCGCCAGCCGCCAGTCGCCGTCGATCGGGAAGACGGCGCCGCTCATCGTGTAGTGGCTCGGAACGATCTTCTGGAGCGCGAATCGAATCGGCCCGAGGTTCTTGCTCGGCAGGGTTCCGGACAGCTTGGCCTCGGCCACGTTCGCCGGAACACCCTGCTGCGTGAAGAAGTAGAGATGGATCACGTTCGGGCCGGTTCGGGCGGGCTCGATCGTCAGGTTGACGTCGAGGTTCCCGATCGGGACGGTCGTGCTGAAGAGCTTCGGCGGCTTGATCGAGGCTTTGGCCGGCGGCTCGGTGACGAGCACCGAGGTCACGCCGATGATCACGGCCATGATCGTGAGCTCGGCGCCTGCCGCCCGCAGGAAGCGCCGCTGCTCGAGAGCCGAGGCGATCTGCCGCCGGAGGCCTGGGACCGCGTAGCGGTTGTTGTAGGCGCCGAGCCCGAGCAGCGGCAGGACGAGGGCGACCTTGGCGAGCAGCAGCTGCCCGTAGGTCGTCTCCCACAGCCCGTGCAAGGCCCTGACTTCCTCGTAGCCCCGGAGCACCCCGGCGAGGACGAGCGTCGCGACCGAGAGCACGGCGAGCCTCGAGAAGACCGGCACGGCACGCGAGGCGAGCGGCCAGCGGTCTTCTTTTGCCAGCACGAGGGCGAGCACGGTAAACGCGAGCCCGCCGACCCAGAGCGAGCCCGCTGTCAGGTGAGCGACATCCGCGACGAAGGCGATCGAGCCGCTCGAACGCGCGTGCGCTGCTGCCGAGAGGGTCGGCAGCAGGCAGAGGCCGGGCACGAGCACGAGCGGGCCGAGGAGCCGGTTGCGTGTCCACGCGCAGGCGAAGGCGACGAGCCCGGCCGTGAGGGCAAACGCGATCTGGAAGAGGTACGCCTTGCCGAATCGGGTCTGGAGCACGGCGTCGAACGTGCTCCAGCGGAAGGCCTCGGTCAGTCCGAACCCGCCCGCGACCGCCCCCTGGAGCGCGATGCAGAGGAGGGCGACGATCACGAGCGCGGCGCCGAGAGAAGCCAGGATCCCGCACAGGCGGGCGCGGAGCTCCGGCGTCGCCGAGCGCAGGACGAGCGCGAGCGCGACGGAGCCGCCGACGACGAGCAGGACAAGGGCGAAGTCGAAGGCACGAGCGCCCTTGAAGATCGCGCTGACACTGCCCGGAGTCCCCTTGCCGAAGACCTGCTTGCAGGCTCCCGCCCGGCTCGCCGAGCCGACGCTGAACGCGAAGGCACCCGCGACGGGGTGCGAGTCGGCCGAGATCACGCGCCACGTCGTCGTGTACGTCCCCTTCGGCAGCCGGGCGCCTGGACGCACGGACACCGAGCGCTCGTTCGGCCGAACGACCTTGCCCGAATCGACGCGCTTGCCGGCGCAGTTGTAGATCCGGATCGAGCCGAACGCGGTCTCGACGGCCTCGCTGAAGCGAAGGACGACCGCGGGCGGGCTGCTCCGCAGGACGGCGCCGTTCTCCGGCTCGCTCTTCTGCAGGGTCGCGTGGGCGGACGCGCACGGCGCCGCCACCAGGGCGATCAAGACGATCCCCAACGCAAGTCGGCCTCTCTTCAACACGCTCCTTCGCTCGGGGCCGCGCGGGCGCGGCCGGCAGGGCTATCGGCGTTAGTCGAGGGGCGGCGCGCGCTCCCCGTACCCGCGCGCGAGCCCGACGAGTCGAGCAGCGGCCACGACACCGGTGGGGACGGGGACGAGAACCGGCGCTGTGAGGGCCGGCTTGCGCTCTGACAGCAAGCGACCCACCTTCTCCGCAATCGACTCGAGCGCCCACGCGAGCAGAAGGGCAAGGAGCGCGATCGGAAGCTGGAGCGCAAGGCCGACGAGAAAGCTCGGCTGGAGCGCCGTAGCCCACTGCATCTGACCTGAGTGGACGAGACGCTCGAGATATTCCTGCGCGACGAAGGCGACGGGCGGCAGCAGCAAGATCGCCGGGGAGGCGGGCGGACGGGACGGCGAGCCTCTGAAGGTGGCGACGACCCGGAAGGCCAGCGCGGCGAGCAAGAGCCCGAGGCCGATCGTGAGCACGACCCGCGCGTAGCCGAGATAGCCGTGGCCGCTTTGCGCCAGGGCATCCGCGCGCGCGTGCGCGTCCGGAATCGCGAGCCCGTAGCCGAGCGAATGACCTGCCAGCTGCCCCGCGACGAGGAGCGGAAGCGTCGAGAGCCAGGCAGCGTGCTGCCGCATGGTTGGAATGGTGGCAGATCGCGCCGGGCCGCCAAACCTACAATCGTCGTATGGCCGGGCAGAAGCCTATCGCGGAGAACCGCAAGGCGCGTCACGATTACCACTTCCTCGAGCGCTTCGAAGCCGGCCTCGTACTGACCGGAAGCGAGGTCAAGTCGCTCCGCGCGGGCCGCGTCAGCCTCCAGCAGGCCTACGCGGACGTCCGCGAGGGCGAGGCGTGGCTCGTCGGGGCCCACATCGAGCCCTACGACGAGGCCGGCGCCCAGAGCCATGAGGCGGAGCGCGACCGCAAGCTTCTGCTTCACCGCCGCGAGCTCGACTCGCTCTACGGGAAGGTGCGGGAGAAGGGCCTGACGCTCGTGCCGATTCGGCTCTACTTCAAGGACGGCCGCGCGAAGGTCGAGATCGCCCTCGCCCGCGGCAAGGAGCAGCGCGACAAGCGGCGTGATATAGCGAAGCGGGACGCCGACCGGCAGATCGAGCGCGCGCTCAAGAGCCGGCGCTGAGCCGCTCGAGCACGCTGGGCAGCTCGTCCATCCTGTCGATCACGGCGTCTGCTCCGACCAGCTCGTCACGCTTGGTCTCGTCGGCGACGAAGGCGACGATCCTGACTCCCGCGGCGTGGGCACTGGCGATGTCGGCTGGCGTGTCTCCGACGGCGACGGTGTCCTCCCGAGGCCAGTCACCGGCGCGGTGTCGGGCCAGGTCGATCAGGGCGGGCCGCTCCTCGGCTTCGCAGCCGAACGCCCCCTGGCCCGGCGGGAAGAAGCGCGCGAGTCCAATGCGCTCCACCCGCGCTCTCGCCACGGGCTCCGGGTTCCCGGTGAGAAGCGCACGGTGCTCGATCTGCTCAAGCGCTTCGGCAGTTCCTTCGGGCGCCCGCCAGTCGCTCGCGTCGGCTTCGGCCAGCAGCTCGAGGTAGCGCTCGGATGCGGCGGTGCACCAGAGCGCGAGCCGGGGATCGATCTCTGCGTCGCTCAGGCCCTCGCTGCGGAGGATCTCGCGCGTGATCCGCATCGCCGTCTGTCCGGGGTGGTCGACTCCCTTGATGGCGTCGCCGGGAAGGTCCAGACCCCAAACCGCCTCGATCGCATCCGTCGTCGCCTGGCCCATCAGTGGATCGCTGTTCACGAACAGGGTCTTGTCGACGTCGAAGAGGACGAGCAACACGCGGCTACAATACGATCAACATACGGGGGCGATCAGGTTTCGACGTGGTCGATTCTCCGGTTGAGTCGCAAGCCGAGGTCCCCGGTCGGCCTCGTAAAACAACCGGGATCAAACGCAAGTGCGAAGAACACAGACGCACTCGCTCTCGCTGCCTAAACCCCAGTGAGGCGCGTCGCTCCGGGCTCGGCCCGTGGCTCGGGTAGCGGCGTCAGAAAACGGGCTCGGCACCGACGGAGAGCCAATCGCCCGAGGTGCGACACCAAAGGATGGCTAGCCCGGCGGTAGGTCGGCTGTCAACCGCCTAAGCTTGTAGAAGCTCAGCCGGTGCGTCCGCGGACGCGGGTTCGATTCCCGCCGCCTCCATTTTCTCCCGCTCAGGGCGCTTTTTCGATCGGAACGATTCGGTAGAAGAGGCGTCGATCGGAATCGTTGTCCGCACGTTGGAGAGGCGCTGGTGGTGACACGGCAACCGCGATCACTCGGCTGGCGGTCCCAGCGCATCAAGAACCGCGTCGACGGCGTCTCCGCGTGAGACGCCTTCGTCGTGCGAGAGGAACGAGAGCAGCCGCAGCGGTTGGTGTTCGCGAGCTGCCGCGAGTGCCTTGTGGTGCCCGTCCAGGAGGTAATGAGCCAGACACCAGTGTTCCGTGACCGCGGGGTCGCCTTCCCAGTCCGCGGGCTGTTTCACATCGAGTACGGAGATCGCCAGCGCCGTTGGACGCTCACCCTCGTGGAGACGCTCGCGGTATCCCGCGACCGTCTCTTCGTCCAGGCGCGCACTCGGCACGAGCGGCACCAGGAACTCGAAGAACTGCCGTCCGCCTCCCAGCAGCAACGACGTCGCGCGGTAGTAGTCGGTTCGCGGATCGTGCGGCTTACCCAGTGCGGGATCGATTCCCCACAACTCCACCTGCTCATAGCTGAAGTAGTCAGCGGGACTTCCGGGCTGGACAAACTCGGGCGTCAACTCGGTCAGCATCGCTCGGTACCGGCCCGCCGGCAGCGCCGTCATGACGTCACGGACCAGCTCACCATCAAGGTCGCGGACTCCCTCGCGTAACCGAGCCGCTACTCCCTCCGGCGAGACCTTGTCCGAGGGGCTCTCGAGGCGCTCGAAGAAGAACTCGCACGTATCGCAAACGTTCCCGACGTGAAAGGCATCCTCGCCCCGGAGCACGAGATAGCGATCGAACCTCGGGTTCATGTCGGGGCCGCGCGTCTCGAAAACGAGCGGCGAACTCGACTTCGCGACGGACAC
>WNGB01005402.1_pt1 | contig 33685 bp, 43 predicted proteins | sample 5400681 | NCBI WGS metagenome assembly WNGB01 (sample SAMN13153367, study PRJNA577476) | soil metagenome | isolation source: 115 cm soil or saprolite under grassland replicate 2 | place: USA:California | collected 2016-06-15
TTGACGAGCGCTTGCTGACCGATCTGATCGCCGCCTGCAAGATCGTCGCGGCTGCGCTCCGCAAGCTCCCGCCCGTGTAGTGAGGCGGAGTATACGGTGATGCCGGCGCGGCTGGCGCGCGGCCGACGTGCTGCGCCTGGTCGAGGCCGGGCGCCTGCTCCACGTCATCGGCGCGCGCTTTCCGCTCGAGCGCATCGTGCAGGCGCACGAGGCGCAGGAGAGCGGCAAGGTCACGGGGAACATCGTGGTGGAGGTGGGGAAGGAGTAAGCCCCCTTCTCTCGCGCTGTCCAAGAAAGTGCACAATAGCGCGGAGACAGGGAATCCGGCTACGGTTGCTGCCCGATGGGAGCAACGTGATGCCGGAGATCAGTCGGTTCTTCGGCATCATCATCACGATGAACTACAACGATCACGCGCCGCCGCATTTCCACGCGCGATACGGTGGCGACCAAGCCCTCGTCGACATTCAGACGCTGCAAGTGCTGGGGGGGCGACTCGTTCCCAGAATCGTCGGGTTGGTGATTGAATGGGCCTTGCAGCATCGTGAAGAGCTACTGGAGGACTGGCGGCTGGCGAGTCAGAGCGCGCCACTGAACCGCATTGCGCCACTGCAGTAGGAGGACGGGATGTTGAGGGACGTCATCAAAGTGGAGCCACGAGGTGGATACCGCCTCTGGCTTCAATTTCAGGACGCGATCGAAGGAGAAGTCGACCTGGGGCCGCATCTGACCTTTCAAGGGGTCTTCGCCCCGCTCCGTGATCCGGCGTACTTCGCCCGCGTGCGGGTCAGCCCCGAACTGGGCACGATCTCTTGGCCCAACGACGCTGACTGGGACCCGCTCGTGCTCTACTCACTCATAACAGGGCGACCGATTGAAACGCTGTTGGCCGAGCCGGGGAGCGCCAACGCATAGGCCGCCGATTCCGTCGAGCCGGCTAGGCCCAGCGGCCGACCTACGGAGTCTTCGGCCTCCGGAGCATGTCGCTGCAGCCGGCTCGCCGCGCCCAATATTCCCAGGCCCGTTGAGTTTCCGGCGAATACGGCTTGTACCCGGCGTTGCGCGCGTCGATCTCGCCGCGCGACAGCGGCTTCACCTCGCCGAGCGCGAGGGCCGCAAGAAGGGCGCGGGCGTTGCGCGGCGTATAGACGGACATCCTCACGACTTCGATGAGCGAGCGGGCAGCGGCGGCAAAACCGTGGCCGCGCATCAGCGTCACGTTGTTGCGGCCGAGGCACCGCGCCAGGTCGCGGCCTTGGGCCATGTTCGTCACCAAGAGATTTGTGTCGCCGAACTGGTCGGCGATATCCCACACCGGCACCTCGGCACCCATGAAGCTCCCAGAGTGGATCACCGGCCTGAGCGGCGTCTTGGTGACCGTGAACGGCAGCACCGCCTCGGCATGGGCGTGGACGACAGCCACGACGTCCGGCCGCGCCTCGTAAATCGCGCCGTGGATGAAGCGCTCGAGATAGAGCGCCCGCTTCTCCTCCCGGGTCGGTGTCCCGTCGAGTCTGAAGTCAATGATGTCGCCGGGCTCCACCAACTCGGGCGCGACCGAGCGTGCCAGTAGGTACCGATCCGGGTCGTCGGGGTGGCGGACGCTCACATGACCGTAGGCGTCGACGACGTTCTCGTTGGCGAGAATGCGATTGGCGATGACGAGCTCGCGCGTGATCCGGTCGAGGTCGCTCATGACCCGTCCTGTACAACGTCGGCCATTGATCGTCAAGGGGTGCCAACACTCCCTCGATGATCGTCGGTTCGCCAGGCTCGATCTTCGACGGATACTCATCGAGCGAGCAGCTAGCATAGGCATGTGGTCGAGGGACGTTGGGCGGTCCGAGCGGTGCTGCGCTGATTCGGCTTGCCGGAGGTCGCTCGTGCCGATGAAAGGATCAATGATGTGTGCTGCGTGGTACGACCGAACCGGCCCCGCCGCCGAAGTCCTCAGCGTCGGCGACCTCCCCATCCCCGAGCCCGGCCCCGGCGAGGTGCGCCTGCGCGTGATCGCCTCCGGCCTGAACCCCACCGACGTCAAGTCGCGCGTGCGCCCGGGCTCGATGCCGGCGCCGCGCGTGATCCCGCATCAGGACGGGGCCGGTGTCATCGACAAGGTCGGGGCGGGGGTGCCGGCCTCGCGGGTGGGCGAGCGGGTGTGGGTCTACATCGTCCAGTGGCAGCGGGCGTGGGGGACGGCGGCGGAGTACACGGTGGTGCCGGCGCGGCTGGCGGTGACGTTGCCGGGGAACACGAGCTTTGCCGAGGGGGCGTGCCTCGGGATTCCGACGGTGACGGCGCATCGGTGTCTGTTCGCGGATGGGCCAATCGCGGGGCAGACGGTGCTGGTCACCGGGGGCGCGGGGGCGGTCGGGCATTATGCGGTGCAGCTCGCGAAGTGGGCGGGGGCGCGGGTGATCGCGACGGTCAGCTCCGCGGAGAAGGCGGCGGCGGCGGCCGCGGGGGCGGATCACACGGTGAACTACCGGACGGGCGAGGCCGCGAAGGAGATCCTCGCGCTGACGGGCGGGGCGGGAGTCGATCGCGACGTATGCGTCGATGGGCGAGCGGGAGCCGAGAGTACCGTTCTATGCGCTGATGGCGAAGAACGTGACCATTAGGCTCGTGCTCATCTACACGATGCCCGAGCGTGCCCAGGACGAGGGGGCGGCGGATGTGCGGCGGCTCTGCGAGGCCGGGCGCCTCACGCACGTGATCGGCGCGCGCTTTCCGCTCGAGCGCATTGTGGAGGCGCACGAGGCGCAGGAGAGTGGCAAGGTCACGGGGAACATCGTGGTAGAGGTGGGGAAGGAGTAATTAGCACCACCGGGGCGATGTGCGTAAATGGTCGCATCGGCGGTGACGTCCATCTGGCGCCGCCGAGGAGGAAGACATGAAGACCTTCTTGACCGTCCTTTTGTTGGCCGTGCTGGTGGTCGGGGTGCTCGCTCCCCCCGCCGATGCGTGGGGGCGTCACGGGTACCGATACTGGAATCCGCTGGGCATCCTTGTCGCGCCGCTCGTGGTGGCGGGGGCCTTGGTGACCGCGCCGTTCGTGATCGCCGGGTCAGCGATCGCAGCCGCCACGCCGCCACCGGCCCCGGTCTACGCGCCTCCCGCCCCGGCCTACGCTCCGGCCCCGGCCTACGCGGCCCCTGTCGCAGTCTACCGTCGCCCTGTCGCGGCATATCCGCCGCCTCCCCCTCCGCCGCCTCCTCCCCCGGCCTACCAGGCGCCGGTCGCGGCCTACCCGTCAGTGGCGCCGATGGCGGCGGCGGCTCCCGCGGCCCCGTCGTACTGGTACTACTGTCAGAACCCCGCCGGCTACTACCCCTATGTCTCCGAGTGCCCGGGCGGCTGGCTGACGGTCACGCCCCGGTAAGTTTCACATCGGCGGGCGGAATGTGCGGACGTCACTCCTGCGTCGGGGCAGTACCGGGCGCGACTCGTCGAGCAGCCGCCCGTGATTCCCTCGCGGGCGCGCGCGAGGCGCAGCAGAGCGGCAAGGTCACGGGGGACATCGTGGTGGAGGTGCGGAAGGAGTAACTAGGCGAGGATCTTGCGGGCGATCCTCGGCAGCGACCGAGGCAGCGCGACCTCGACGAAGTATCTCTTCGGATACAAATATCCTTCGCCGTCTTCGTCGATGACGCGGATGTAGCCATGTTTGCTGCCCTCGACGTCGTGCATCGCGCGATAGATCTTTCTCAGATGCAGTGACGCGGGGTTTCCATCGTTATTCACGCACATGACATACATGGTGGCGCGTCGGCCCTTACCACGGCGCTGAGAAAAAGATGCGCGTGATCTTGAGCTCTTTCCGACCGATGCCGTGCGCTTCATACCAGTGGATCTCCGCCTCGCCTATCCTACCATCGTCGAGCAGGACGGTCGCCGTGCCCTTCAGCTTTTTCCAGCGTCGCCCACCATACTGTTGCCGCAAGTACCGTTCGATTCGTAGTCGCCGGCCTTCTGCGATCATCTCGATGTTTCCGATCTCGCTGAGCAGCTCGAATTGCACGGGTGCCCCGCGCTGAAATACCACGTTGATCGCATACGCAAAATGTCCAGAAAGAGAGACGGTGCGAGGCAGGAGGAAAGCTTGATGGACCGCTGCGCGTGCGAATCGTGTGATACTCCGTCCCTGAGGAAAGGCGAGCGCGATGACATCACGAGGGGCGAGCGCCCCCGATGACCAGAGGTTGACCTGGCCCACCGAGGGTGATTCCCGCGCCCCGTACTGGATCTACACCGACGAAGCCCTGTACCGGCGCGAGCTGGAGCGCATCTTCGAAGGGCCGACATGGAGCTACGTCGCGCTCGAGTGCGAGATCCCGGAGCGCGGCGACTACAAGATCAGCGCCGTCGGCGAGAAGTCAGTCCTGATCGTCCGGGGCGAGGACGGGGCGGTCACTGGCTTCCTCAACCGCTGCGCGCATCGGGGCGCGCAGCTCTGCCTCGAGGACTCCGGGCATGCGACGACGCTCACGTGCCCCTATCACCAGTGGACCTACGATCTGCAGGGCAAGCTGCTGGGCCTGCCGTTCAGCCGGGGCGTGAAGGGGCAGGGGGGCATGCCGCCGGATTTCAGGCCGGCGGACCACGGGCTGACGCCGGTCCGCCTCCACGTCCGCGGCGGCGCGATCTTCGCGACCCTCGACGCGGCCACGCCGCCGTTCGAAGCCTATCTCGGCCCCAAGATCCTCGCGTTCTACGACCGGGTGTTCGACGGGCGGCCGCTCCGGCTGCTCGGCTACTCGCACCAGCGCCTCGGGAGCAACTGGAAGCTGATGATCGAGAACATCAGGGATACGTGTCACGCGAGCCTGCTGCACGTCTTCCTGGTCACGTTCGGGCTGTTCCGCGCCGATCAGCCGTCGAAGGTCCGGATGGACGACGAGGGCCTGCACGCCGCGGTGATCTCGGAGCGTGGCCGTCAAGAGCTCACCGCCGAGACCCGTCAGATCCAGTCCTTCAAACCCGATCTGACCCTTGAGGATCCTCGACTTCTCGATACGGTCCGCGAGTTTCCCGGGGACGCCACCGTGGTGATGCACACGATCTGGCCGAACCTGATCCTCCAGCAGCAGTCGAACACGCTGGCGACGCGCCGGATCGTCCCGCGCGGCCCGAGCGCCTTCGATCTGCACTGGACCTTCTTCGGCTACGCCGATGACGACGAGGAGATGACGCGACGCCGGCTGCGGCAGGCCAACCTGATGGGACCGGGAGGCCTCGTCTCCATCGACGACGGTGAGATCGTGAACCGCGTGCAGGCAGGCGTGTCCACGGGCGCCGACGGCGCCGGCGTCGTCGAGATGGGCGGACGGGACTACGCGGACGCCGACCACATGGTCACCGACGTCGCGCTGCGCGCCTTCTATCGCGGGTACCGCAAGGTGATGGGCCTGTGAGCCGGACCGCGGTATCGCGCGACGAGCTCGAGGATCTCTACGCCGAGTACGGGGACGTGATCGACGGCGGCGCGCTCGAGCGCTGGCCCGATCTGTTCGTCGAACCGTGCCGGTACCGCATCGTCTCGAAGGAGAACTACGACAAGGGGCTGCCGCTCAGCCTGATGCTCTGCGAGAGCCTGGGCATGCTGAGGGACCGGGCCCTGGCCTCCCGGAAGCTGAACGTCTACGCCCCGCGCACGTGGCGCCACTCGATCACCCAGATCCGGGCGCTGGTCGAGGGGGATGGGATCGCGGCGCAGGCGAATTTCGTGATCTTCGAGACGCTCCACGATCAGCCGACCCAGGTCCTGTGCACGGGCCGCTACCTGGACAAGCTCGCGTGGTCCCCCGCCGGGCTGAGGTTCCGCGAGAAGACCTGCGTGTACGACTCGACTCTGATTCCCGGATCCATCGTCTTCCCGATCTGATCATGATGATCCTCTACTGCGTGTCGGCCGAGCAGTCGGTCGCCAAGCTCTTCATCGCGGGGTTCATCCCCGGTCTCCTGCTCGCGGCCATGGAAGGCGGCTTCGTCGTCTGGTACGCCTGGCGCTATGGCGTGCCCCGGACGCAGCGGCTCGACCTCGGCGAGGTCCGGCGGGCCACCGTCGACGCCACCTGGGCGTTCCTGGTCCCGATCGTCATCTTCGCCGGGATCTACGGCGGGATCTTCACGCCCACGGAGGCGGCCGGCGTCGCCGCGGTGGAGCCCGCCGAGGAGCACTGAGCACGCGCTCAGCGCTTCCACAGGCGCGGGTCGAAGGCGAATCGTTCGGGCCGGCCGATACGGACGCTCCGGAAGGCCGGATGGAGCGGGTTCAGCAGGTAGTTGCTCTCCCGTGGGATGACGGGCATCAGACACTACGGTCATGGGAAGACACTTCCCGGCCTGCTAGAGTTGACGCCGTGACTACCCCTTCCGACGTGACGCCACCGGTCGCCTGCGGGCGACCGCGACGCCTGCAGACCGACGGGCTCGACCTCCGCTTGCACGAATGGGGCGCCGAGGGCGAGCCCGGCGTGCTGCTGCTCCACTCGCTGGCGGCGCACGGGCACTGGTGGGACGGGGTTGCCTCGCTGCTGCGTGAGCGCTACCACGTGATCGCGCTCGATCTTCGCGGGCACGGGGCCAGCGAGTGGGCGCCGTCCGGGCCCGGCGGACACGGGTACGCCTTCGACGACTACGTGGCGGACATCGCCGCCGTGATCGACCTGCTGGGCTGGCAGCGGCCGATCGTCATGGGCCACTCGCTCGGCGGGTATCTCGCGGGGCAGCTCGCGGCCACGCATCCCGATCGCGTGGGCGCGGTGGTGCTCGCCGACGTCCTGACGGGCCTCAGCGAGGACCTCGCGGCGGGCGCGGCCAGGCAGGCGGCGCGTCCGGGACCGCAGTTCGCGAACCCCTCGGAAGCGGGCGCGCGCTTTCGCTTGACGCCGCCCGAGACGGTGGCGCCCGCGGACGCCCTCCATCATCTGGGTGCGGCGGCGGTCGTCGAGCGCCGGCCGGGCGTGTGGGAGCACGCGTTCGATCGGCGTGTCTTTCTCCATCCGACGCCGGACCCGTGGGGGTTCCTGCCACGGGTCGAGTGCCCGCTGCTGGTGATGCGCGGAGAATCGAGCAGCGTCATGACTCGGGAGGCGGCCGAGCGCGTCGCGGGCGCGGTGCGGCACGGGACGGTCATGGAGCTGCCCGGCACGTTCCATCACCTGATCGTGGACGATCCCGCCGGCTTCGTCGCCCGCGTGGAGGCCTGGCTGGCGGCGCTGCCGCCCACCCCACGGTGATCGCGCGTCCCTTCGGCCGGACGGGCGTCGACGTTTCCGTAATCGGGCAGGGGACGTGGCGGATGGGCGACCGCCCGGACGCCGAGAAGGCGGAGATCGCGGCGCTCCGGCTCGGGATCGAGCTCGGGATGACTCACATCGACACGGCCGAGATGTACGCCGACGGCGGCGCCGAGCGCGTCGTCTCCCGGGCGATCCGCGGCCGGCGCGACGACGTCTTCGTCGCGACCAAGGTGCTGCCCCAGAATGCCTCCTACGCGGGCACGATCGGGTCGTGCAAGGCGTCCCTCGAGCGCCTGGGCACCGACCATGTCGATCTGTATCTCGTGCACTGGTGGAGCGACCGTCACCCGATCGCGGAGACGATGCGGGCGATGCGCGAGCTGGTGCGCCGCGGGCTCACGCGCTTCGTCGGCGTGAGCAACTTCGACGTCGACCAGATGGCACAGGCCCAGGCGGCCCTCGACGACATCCCGCTGGCGTGCAACCAGGTCCTCTATCACCTCCGCGATCGCGGGCTCGAGCGGGACGTGCTGCCGTGGTGCACGCGCCGGCGCGTCGCCGTCGTCGGCTACACGCCGCTGGCGCGGGGCGGCTACTTGCAATCGGGCCCGGTGGCGGAGATCGCGCGGGCCCGCGGCGTCACGGCGCGGCAGGTCGTGCTCAACTTCCTCACGCGCCGGCCGGCGCTCTTCACGATTCCCAAGGCGAGCCAGTCCGATCACGTCAGGGAGAACGCCGCCGCTCTCGACTTCAAGCTCTCGCGCGACGAGGTCGCCCGCATCGACGCCGCGGCCCCGTAGGGCGCGGCTTGTCCCCATGATATGTTCGGCTGCTGTGAGCGACCGACCATGCCCTGGTGGGGGTCGAAAAACGCATGTTCACCACGAAGAACTTCACGCTCGAGAGCGGGCAGACGCTGCCGGAGATGACGCTCGCCTACGAGGCCTATGGGCGGCTGGCGGGCGACGGCGGCAACGCGATCCTCGTCACGCACGGCTTCACCTCCAGCCATCACGCCGCGGGCACGTACGGCGAGAGCGACCCGCAGACGGGGTTCTGGGATGGCCTCATCGGACCCGGCAAGGCGATCGACACCGATCGCTACTTCGTCGTGTCGTCCAACATGCTCGGCTCCTCCTACGGCTCGACCGCGCCCCGCAGCCCCAACCCCGTGACCGGCAAGCCGTATGGTCCCGAGTTCCCCGTCATCACGCTGCGCGACATCGTCACCGCGCAGAAGGCGCTGCTCGACTCGCTCGGCGTCAGGCATCTCGTCGCGGTCGCGGGGCCATCGTTCGGCGGCTACCAGGCGTTCCAGTGGGCGGTCACGTATCCCGATCACATGAGCGGCATCGTGCCGGTGGTGACGGCGCCCAGGGGCTCGGGAGGCGACCCGGCGGTGCAGACGCTCGTCGCGCAGCTGGCGCGCGATCCGAGCTGGAACGGTGGGTGGTATTACGACCGCGGCGGGATCCCGGTCACGCTGGCGGCGATGCGCACGGACACGCTCACGCGCTACGGCTTCAACGAGATCCTGGCCGCGCGCTTCCCCGACGCCGAGGCGCGCCGGGCAGAGATCCGGCGCATGGCCGGGCAGTGGGCACGGGAGTTCGACCCGAACTCGCTGGTGACGCTGCGCCGGGCCTCCGTCCGCTTCGACGCCGAGCGCGACTTCCCCAAGATGCAGGCGAAGGTCCTCTACGTGCTGTCGCGGACGGACAAGCTCTTCCCGCCCTCGATCGCCCCGGGCGTGATGGCCAAGCTGGCGGCGGCGGGCGTCGACGCGAAGTACGTCGAGATCGACACCGAGTTCGGCCACAGCGCCAGCGGCCGCGAATGGGCGAAGTGGGGCCCCGCGCTCAGCGACTTCCTCGCGGGTCTACGGCGCGTCGGGTAGATCGAGCAGCAGCGCGGCGTGGTCGCTGAGCGCGTCGCGCCGCCGGCCGCGCCAGGCACCGCCCCAGACGTAGGCCGCGTCCTTCAGGCGCGCGAGCAGCGGCGCGTTGACGAAGGCCTGGTCGATGCGGAAGCCGTTGCGGCCGTTCGGCGAGTACCACGTGTAGGCGCGTTGTTCGGCGCGGAGATGGCGAAACGCATCGAGCCATCCGCACGCGCCGAGTGCGTCGATCCAGCCTTCTTCCCGCAGGCTGAACGCGGGCGATTCTTCGTCGATGCCGCGCCGGCCGGAGTTGGTATCGCCCAGGAAGAGCGCCGGGCCTCGGCGCCAGCGCCGGGCACAGGCCAGGACGGCATCGAGGAACGGGTATTTGCGCCCGCTGACCCGGTTCGGCACGTGCATCGCGCCCACCACCAGCGGCAGCGGCGCCTCCACGATCGTGGCGAGCCAGCGACCGGGCTCCGTGGGCGCCGCCCCGAGGCGCACACGCCCCAGCGGCCACCGCGCGGCCACGAGCAGCGCATTGACGCCGGGCGATCGCGGGTCCGCCGTCGTGAGCTGATGGGGCAGACCGGCGGCGGCGAGCGTCTCCGCGAGGGCGCGGCTCGGCGGAGTGGCGCGGAACTCGGACAGCGCGACGACGTCCGGTGCCCAGCGCTCGAGCTGCCGCGCGATCGCGGCCACGCGCAGGCCGCCACCGGCGCGAATGTTCCAGGCGACGATGCGCATAAGTGGAGCGCGGGGCCGCTAGATCGCGAGCGGGAGCTGCTCGGGCTCGGGTGGAGGCTCGAGCTTCACGGGCCGCCGGTCGGCGATGGCGTGCTGCGTGCGCAGCCGCGCGACCTCGGCGCGGACGGGGTCGGTCAGGCGCTTGTCGAGATACGGGCGGAGGTAGAGCCGCTGGTAGCGCGTCAGCTCCTCGGGCCAGTCGCGTGCGAGCTGCCCGAGGAAGTGCTCACGCGTTCCGGGCTGCAGATACAGGACATTGCACCAGAGCCGCGTGGCGCCCGCGTCACGCGCGGCGCGGACGACGTCCGCGAGCAGCTCCGGCCGATCGGAGATCCCGGGCAGCAGCGGCGCCATGCCGACCCCGACGTCGATGCCGGCGTCGACCAGCGTGCGGATCGCGCGCAGGCGCTGGCGCGGCGGCGCCGTCCCCGGCTCGGTCTTCCGCCAGATGTCCGGATCGAGCGTGGGGATCGAGAGGCTCACGTCGACCTCCGCGCGCCGCGAGGCCTCCTGCAGCACGTCGACGTCGCGGATGATCATCGGCCCGCGCGTGATCAGGCTCAGCGGAGTGCGCGTGCGCGCCAGCGCCCCGAGACAGTCCCGCGTGAGGCGGTAGCGACCCTCGGCGGGCTGGTAAGGGTCCGTCGCGGCGCCGATGGCGACCAGCTCGTGCTTCCAGGACGGCCGCGCGAGCTCGCGAGCCAGCACGTCGGCCACGTTGATCTTGACGCGGACCGTTTGGCCGTAGCGATCGTCCGACGGCCGATCGGCGCGGCGCTCGAAGGCGCGCACGTAGCAGAAGGTGCAGCGGTGGACGCAGCCCATGTAGGGGTTGAGCGACCACTGGAACGGCATGCCGGTCACGCGGTTGAGCGCGCTGCGGCAGGGCTCCTCGCGGTACTGGGTGTTCATGCGGTCAAGTATAATCGCGCCGAGAAGAGTTGAATTCCACGCGGGAGAGGAACGCCATGCCCAACATCACGATCCAGTGGTATGCCGGACGGACGCCGCAGCAGAAGCGCGAGATCACCGCGGCCATCACCGACGCGATGGTGAAGATCGGCAAGACCACCGCCGATCAGGTGCACATCGTCTTCCAGGACATCGAGAAGTCCGACTGGGGACACAACGGCAAGCTGGCGAGCGACTGAACCTCGGAGGGGGGCTTTGCCCCCCTTCCGACGGACCGAGCGGACCTGCGGTCCGCTCTGGGTCCTGCCTACCCCCAAAAGCAGATCGCGCGGGCGAAGCCCGCGCTCGGAATGGAACGTCATTCGCGTGGACTTGAAACGGTGAGTGGCGGGTGACGGTTTGTCATGGGGGGTGCAAATTGTCGTCGGTTTGTGGGTGCTTCGCGCGAAAATGCGGGGCCAAGCGGCTTGGCAGTTTCGTTGCTCTAGCGTCTGCGAGGAGGGGAGCCATGCGCCGACGATCGATCGTTGTGGTCGTGCTGCCGTTGCTGCTCGCCGGCTGTGCGGCAAAGCCCAGCATCGATGTCACCGGGCGGTGGATGGGCAGGTGGACGGGCTACGGGGTGGCCGACGTCCCGCGTGACGAAGACGTCACGCTCGATCTCATCCAGGGCGGCAGCGTCGGCGAGGGGCGCCTGATCATGAACGGCACCACCGCCGCCGATTCGGTCCCGCTCGCCGTCCGCGACGCCAACATGACCGGTGTTCGCGTGGTCTTCGACGTCTCGGCGAATCGGATCCGCCTGCAGCACGAGCTGGGGCCGCAGCTGTTCGAGGCGGACATGGTCGTCCGGGGCGACCGGATGCTGGGCCGAGTGCCGCGGACGTCGCCCGTGCTCCATTTCGATCTCGTCCGCCAGCGGCCAGCGGTGGCGAGCGTCGTGATCGCGCCCGCCCCTCCGCCCCCGCCGCCGCCCGCGCCGGTGGAGCCGCCACGCGTGGTGACGCCCCCGCCGCCGCCCCCGGTCGAGCCGGAGCCGCCGCGCGTCGCGGCCCCGGCGCCCGCGCTGCCTGCCCCGGAGCCACCACGCGTCGTCGCGCCGCCTCCGGAGCCACCGACGGTGGAAGCGCCATCGCGGGCCGCGCCGCCACCCAGCGAGTTCATGGCCGTTCCCGAGCTGCGCCCGATCCATTTCGCCTTCGACCGCTCCGACATCCGGCCCGGGGACCGGGCGATCCTCGACCTGAATGCCGCGTGGCTCCGCACCCACCCCGACCACCTGGTGCTCATCGAAGGACACTGTGACGAGCGCGGCACTGCGGAATACAACCTCGCCCTCGGCGAGCGTCGCGCGCGCGCGACGATGGACTATCTCGTCACGCGCGGCATCGCCGAGACGCGCATGACGATCACGTCGTACGGCTTCGAGCGTCCGGAGTGCATGCAGCACACGGAGGCCTGCTGGGCCCACAATCGCCGCGCGGTCCTGCTCGTCAAGCCGCGCTGACCCGGACCCCTCACCCGTGGTAACATCCTCCCCGCCGTGCAGGGGGGAAGCGCCGTGAGTGGAGCTGGTCACTGATGCCGACCGTCAGGCTCCGCGACGTCTCCGAGTATCCCGAGGCCGCCCAGAAGCTGTTCGAGCTCTCCAAGGCGTGGTTTGCCCACGATTTCGTCACGCCGCCCGCGATGAGCCGGGTGATGGCGTGGGATCCCGAGTTCGGCGGCCCGCACGGCCGCGCGATGAAGCGCGCCATGGCGTCGGGAGAGTTCACCCGCGCCGAGAAGGAGATGGTGGCCGCCGTCGTCAGCGGCGTGAACGCGTGTCACTACTGAGTCGAGGCGCACACTGCAGCCGGGAAGCTGCAGGGGTTGAAGGAGGATGCGTTCTGGTACGAGGCCGCCTGCGTGGTCGGGGTGACCAACGCGCTCAACGTCGTGGCCGACGGGCTGCCCGCGGATGTCTTGCCGCCGGTTCCGGAAGCGACGGCCGGCGCCGAGGCGCGCGCGGTGCTCGACGAGATTCGCGGCTTCTACGGGGAGCTCCCCGCGCCGTTCCTGACCCTCGCGCGCGACCCACGCTATCTGAGCGACCTCTGGAGCGCCGTCCGTCGGGCCTTCGACGACCAGCGGCTCACCCGCCGGCTCAAGGAGGCCCTGGCCTTCGCGGTCTCGCTCACGTCGCGCTCGCGCTTCGGCACCGGCTTTCACCTGGCGCAGATGCGGCGGCTGGGGATCGGTGACGCCGGCGTGATGGAGATCGTGGGCGTGACGCAGATGTTCTCGAGCTACACCAAGATCGCCGACACGCTGCAGCTGGAGTCCGACATGGCCGATATCGCACCCATCGACCCGACACCCGCGCCCGGAGGCCAGCCCGCGGTCGTGCGTTCGCCCGCCGGCCGGCATCGAAGGGACGACGATGATGATGGTTGATTACGGCGGCCGCCGGGTCCTCGTCGTGGAAGACGACGAGCGGGTGCGCGGAGCCCTGTGCGATTACCTCGCGGAGCTCGGCTTCACGGCCGAACCGGCGGCCAGCGGCACCGAGGCCATCGCGCGCTTCGAGCGCGACGCCTTCCGGCTCGTCGTGGCCGACTACAAGATGCCGGGTCTCAGCGGGCTCGACGTCGTCAAGCAGATGCGCGCGCGCGATCCCGAGCAGCCCGTCCTCATCGTCAGCGGCTATGCGCGGGAGTTCGCGTGGGAAGCGCGCGCGCTCGGCATCCCCGTGCTGCCGAAGCCCGTCGACTTCGGCGTGTTCGCCCAGATGGTCGAAGGCATCACCACGGAGTCCAGCGACTGATCGACATGGGGGGCCTAGCCGCGGGCCCCCCAAGCCCCCCCCGACGGATTTCGATCATTTCACCGCTGCCACGCCGTGAGCGCGCGCGCTTGCCCTTGGTCGCGACCTCTCCTACCATCGAAGTGATCGGGCGGTAAATCCGCGCAGGGAGGTCAGGGTGGCCAAGACCATCACCGTCTACACCAACGTCGGCTGAGGGCCCTGTCACCGAGCGGTAGAGTATCTATCGCAAAAGGGCGTACCGTTCACCGAGAAGAACGTCGGGCGTGATCCCGAGGCCCGCCAGGAGCTCATGGCGCTGGGCCTGCTTTCGCTGCCCGTGCTCCTCATCGGCGACAAGAAGCTCACGGGCTTCAACCCCAAGGCCATCGACGCCGCGCTCGCCGAATAGGGAACGCTCACGCCTAAGAACGCGCACCGCTAACCCCATCGCCAACGCGGTGGGGGGTGTCGGGGAGGAGCGGCGCTCGCTCCCCCCGACTTTGATAAGGAGACCGAGATGGCCGAACCCTCGCAGGCGAACATCGACAAGATGTGGGCGTACGCACGCAAGTACGCCGAGAAGTCGGGGACGTCGTTGCACCCGGACCGCACCGTCACGGAGACGGTCGTGATGGGTCTCGCCAAGCACATCGAGGAGGTCGGCCGGCCGCTCTGCCCGTGCAACTTCTATCCCGATCCCAAGGAAGAGGCGAAGCTCCGGCGCTGGATCTGCGCCTGCGACGAGATGCAGCGGTACAAGTACTGCCACTGCCTGCTGTTCGTCAACGACGAGGGGCTGCCCATCACCGAGCATTTGCCGGAGGACCACGAGGGGCGCGAGGCCTACGGGGTCGTGCGCGATCCGAATCCCGCCAAGGGACGGGCGGTGGCCAGGGTCGAGGGACGGCAGAAGGAAGAGTGATCAGAGCCCGATCGCGCCGCGCTTCGCCAGCTCGTTGACCCGTTCCTCGGAGTAGCCGAGGACCTCCCGTAGCACCGACCCCGTGTGCTCGCCGACCCGGTGCGGCGCTCCGCCCGCCGGATCTCCCCGCGCGCCGGATGCGGAACGGTGGGGAATGCCGCGCGCGCCGCGAGGTGGGGATGCGCGGCGACCTCGTCCGGGGCCAGCACCGGCGCGCACGGCACCCGCGCCGCGCGCAGCACCTCCATCGCCGTTTCGATCGTCGCGAAGCCATCGAGCCACGTGCAGACGATCGCCCGCAGGAGCGGCCAGTGCTCGCGGCGCGCGGCCGGCGTCGCGAACCGCGGATCCGTGGCCAGCTCGGCCTGTCCCATGGCTCCCGCCAGTCGCGACCAGAGCTGCGGCGCGCCGACGTACTGCAGGGCCAGATGCCGGCCGCCGATGACGTGGACGATCATCCCCGCGCGCGGCCCGGGGTATTCCTCGCCGCCATTGAGCACGGCGCCGAACGTGATGTCCTCGGCGGCGATCAGGGCCTCCAGCATCGACACGTCCAGGCGCGCGCCGACACCGGTGCGTCCTCGGCGCAGCAGCGCGGCGACGATCGCGCCGAAGGCGTGGGTGCCCGCGAGCACGTCGGCGGCCTGCAAGTAGGGTGGCCGCGGCGCCGCGTCGCCCTGCCGCTCGAGGTGCATGAGCCCCGACACCGCGCTGATGAGCAGCGCGAAGGCCGGCTGCGCGTGGAGCGGCCCGGTCTGGCCGTATCCCGAGATCGAGCAGTACACGATATCGGGACGCACGGCGCCGACGGCGGCGTAATCGAGGCCGAGCCTGGCCATGACGCCGGGCAGGAAGTTTTCCACCAGGACGTCGGCGCGACGGGCGAGGTCGAGCGCGACGGCGCGGCCCTCGGGATGGGCGAGATCGATGCCGACGCTGAGCTTGCCCGCGTTGCACCGGATGAAGTACGTGCTCTGGTCGCTGCGCTCGGGCTCGACCTGCATGAATCCGCGCCGGGTCTCGTCGCCCTCGCCGGGCCGCTCGACCTTGAGGACCCGCGCCCCGAGATCGGCGAGCAGGCGAGTGCAGTACGGACCCGCCAGGACACGCGAGAAGTCCAGTATGGTGAGATCCGCGAGCAGCCGGCCCGAAGCCTCCACCTCCCTATCCGACGGTGACCGCCTGCATGTCCGTCTCCTTCACCGGTACGTGTCGATCGCCCGCGCTATGATAGGCGACCCAATCCCCTGCCGGAGGATTCTATGACGGAGGAACTACTCGAGGAAGTGACGGACGGCGTGGCCGTCCTGACCATGAATCGCCCGGACCGACTCAACGCCCTGTCGGGCGCCATGCTGACCGCGATGCTGGAGGCGCTCCAGCGGCTGGCCACGAGTGCCCAGGTCGGCGTCGTCGTTCTCACCGGCGCCGGGCGCGGCTTCTGCGCCGGCGGCGACGTCAAGGCGATGGCCGAGAGCCGTGAGGCCGAGGGCGTGACCCTCGAGGATCGCGCGCAGGCCTTGCGGGCGAGGATGGAAGTCTCGCGCTGGCTCCACGAGATGCCGAAGCCGACCATCGCGATGGTCCGCGGTGCGGCCGCGGGCGCCGGTCTGTCGCTGGCGCTGGCGTGCGACATGCGGATCGCCTCGGACAGCGCGCGCTTCGCCACCGCCTTTGCCCGCGTCGGCTACTCGGGCGACTTCGGCGGCAGCTGGTTCCTCACCAAGCTCGTGGGGACGGCCAAGGCCCGCGAGCTGTACTTCACGGCCGACATCCTCGACGCGCCGACGGCGCTCCGGCTGGGCCTCGTGAACCGCGTCGTCGCCGACACCGACCTCGAGAAGGAGACCCGCGCGCTCGCGGGCCGGCTGGCGCGCGGCCCGCGCGTCGCCCTTCGCTACATGAAGCGCAACATGAACGCCGCGGAGAGCGGCACGCTCGGCGAGTCGCTGGACCTCGAGGCGTGGCACCACTCGCGCACGGGACTGACGGAGGATCACCGCGAGGCGGCCCGCGCCTTCGTCGAGAAGCGTGAGCCCGTCTTCAAGGGCCGCTGATTGACATGGGGGGCCTAGCCACGGGCCCCCCATGCCCCCCTTGGCGCCCCTCGATAAGGTTCTTCAGCGTCTCGTGGGCGAGAGGCGATCGACGAAGATGACGAGGAGGGCGCCCGGGGTGTCCTTGAGCCCGAAGGCGATCCGGTCGCCGGGCGTGAGCCCCTGGAAGAGCGTGGTCGAGGAGGCGATGAACGGCATCGACATTCGCTCGTCCATCAGCCCGGCGATGGGCTCGTGCTCGATGACGATGACGGGTCGGCTGACGTGCAGATCCGACGGCGGGGGCAGGATGGCGAGGACGACGCCGGTTCCCCGATAGTCCGCTCGCGTCGCGCTGTCGCGTCCGGGCTGGGCGGCGGCGCTCACGACGAGGAGGAGCGTCGCCACCAGGGCCAAGCCGGCGCGCCGCATGCCTAGTAGGGCGCGCCTCATGCATAGAGTTTAGCCCGCGATGGCCGGTCGTGTCTTCATCGGGACCTGCGGACACTATGCCGAGCACTTCTCGACCGTCGAGCCGAACCAGCCATTGCGCCACGAGTCCTGGCTCGCGCCGGACATCGTGGACTCGACGTCTACGTGTATTTCAACAATGATCACCGGGCCTTCGCGATCGCCAACGCCCTGAAGCTGCGAGGCCTTCTGCTGGAGGGCATTGAAATGTAACTTTCACAACCGAAGGCCTGTGAAATGTTCTTCCCATCGCGCTCGAGTCGTGTAAGAATCGCGACCGCGGGTAGGAAATCATTTTCATCCCTCTGGTCGCGCGACGGGCCCTCGCCACAGTTACCCTCGGTAGCGGACTGCTCGCGCTTGTCGTGCTCGCAATCATCGGTGGCTGCGGCAACGGCCGTCTCGTGCTGCCGATCACGATCGATCCCATGTCGCTCACGGCCCCGCGCGACGGTCGCGAGCTGCGCACCGATGCCGCCGCCGTGCGGGGCATCGCCGCGATCCTCGCGCGCGAGCTCGGGCTGCCCGTGCCCTCCCGCTTCACGGTCTTCTTCTACGATTCGGCCAAGTCGTTCGAGCGCGGGCTGATCCAGGACGGCGATGTCTCGCCGGCGCGCGCGGCGGAGCTCTCCGACTTCGCGATCGGTGTAGGCCGGCGGCGCCAGCTCCTGCTCAACGAGGAAGGCATCGATCCCTCGCGGCGCGAATGGCTGCGGCTGATCGCGCACGAGATGACGCACGTCTGCCAGATCGAGCTCGCCGAAGGCGAAGGCCGGGCCGCGCAGTGGCTGGCCGAGGGCATGGCCGAGTGGGTCGCGTTCACCGTCCTCGAGCGCCTGCATCTCGACAACATGACGAACCGCCGGGAGATCGCCCGTCGTGGGATCCGCAACCACGCGGCGCTCGTGTCGGCGCGGCTCGATCTCGCCACCCTCGGCACCCCCCGTGGCTTCACCGTGCGGCACCGGCGCGAGGGCTCCGTACCGACCTATCAGCTCGCGTTCCTGATGACCGACTACCTCATCGAGCGCAACGGCTTCGGCCGGGTGGTCGAGTACTTCCGCTCCTTCGGCACGAACCAGAGCCCTCGCGAGAACTTCGAGCAGGCCTTCGGCACCAGCCTCGACGATTTCGAACGCGAGATCCTGACTCACCTCAAGCGTAGCCTTCCCTAGCACGGACCCCCCTGAGCCGAGCGGTCGCGCCGGCCCCGGTCTGCGCGCATCCTGGGTTGCGGGCTCCGCGCGGGATCGCTAGAGTTGACGGAGAAGGAGGACCTTTCGTATGCATCGATCCGTTCTGCGACTGGCCGCCGTGCTCTCGACGGTGCTGATCGCCGTCAGCGTGGCGTGGGCCGGCGCCCCGACCGAACAGGTTCGCCAGTACACCGATCAGGTCGTGAAGATCCTGGAAAACCCCCAGTTGAGGTCCGCGGACAAGCGGGCGGCGGTCCGGAAGGTCGCGATCGACATCTTCGACGTGAACGAGACCGCCAAGCGGGCGCTGGGGCCCCACTGGCAGAGCCGTAGCGGGGCCGAGCGCGACGAATTCGTGAACCTCTTCGCCGACCTGCTGGAGCGGACGTACATCTCGAAGATCGACCTCTTCGGCGGCGAGCGTCTCCGGTACACGGCCGAGTCCGTCGACGGCGACTTCGCGGTGGTGCGGGCCAAGGTCGTCACCAACAAGGGCACGGAGGTGCCCGTCGAGGCGCGGATGCTGAGGCGGGGCGACCACTGGCTGATCTACGACATCGCCATCCAGAACATCAGCCTCATCGCGAACTACCGCACGCAGTTCGACCGCATCATCCGCACGACGTCCTATCAGGATCTGGTGCGCCGGCTGCGGGAGAACCGCGAGCAGTTCCTCAACGAGAAGGCGGCCCCGGCGGGTCGGGCGTCCTGACGTATAATTCCGCGGTCGGGCGGTACCCACTCGAGCGCGCACGCGAGGTCGGACATGGCGACAGCTGAGCGACGGAACGAACCGATCCGGGCTCTCCTCAAAGAAGGGCGGAAGTTCCCGCCGTCCAAGGCCTTCGTCAAGGCCGCCCAGGTGAAATCCGCGGCCCTGTACAAGGAGGCGGCCCGCAACCCCGTCGCCTTCTGGGAAAAACAGGCCCGGCAGCTGCGCTGGATGAAGCCCTGGCGGAAGGGGCTCGAGTGGAAGCTGCCGTACGCGAAGTGGTTCGTGGGCGGCAAGCTCAACGTGTCCGACAACTGCCTGGACCGGCACGTCGAGGGCCCGCGGCGCAACAAGGCGGCCTTCATCTGGGAAGGCGAGCCCGGGGACAGCCGCGTGCTCACGTACTGGGACCTCTATCGTGAGGTGAACCGCTTCGCCTCCGCGCTGCGCAAGCACGGCGTCAAGAAGGGCGACGCCGTCACCATCTACATGCCGATGATCCCCGAGCTGCCGATCGCGATGCTGGCGTGTGCCCGCATCGGCGCGCCCCACAGCGTGGTGTTCGGCGGGTTCTCACCGGAGTCGCTGCGCGACCGCATCAACGACTGCAAGTCGCGTGTCGTCATCACCGCCGACGGCAGCCACCGTCGCGGCGGCCTCGTCCCCCTGAAGAAGAACACCGACGAGGCGCTCAAGGAGTGCCCGTCCGTGTCGACGGTGATCGTCTACAAGCGGACGGGGCAGGAGATCGCCTGGCAGCACGATCGCGACCACTGGTGGGATGAGTTCATCCAGACGGGCGATCGCTACGTCAAGCCCGAGCCGATGGACGCCGAGGACATGCTGTATCTGCTCTACACGTCGGGCTCGACGGGCAAGCCCAAGGGCATCGTGCACACCACCGGCGGCTATCTCACCGGCGTGAGCGCGACGCACCGGATGATCTTCGATCTCCGCGAGGACGACGTGTACTGGTGCACGGCCGACATCGGCTGGGTCACGGGCCACTCCTACATCGTGTACGGCCCGCTCGCCAACGGCGCCACCGGCGTGATGTACGAGGGCACGCCGGACTATCCCGACAAGGACCGCTTCTGGCGGATCATCGAGAAGTACGGGGTCACGATCCTCTACACCGCGCCCACGGCCATCCGCACCTTCGTGCGGTGGGGCGACGAATTTCCCAACCGCTGCGATCTGTCGTCGCTGCGGCTGCTCGGCACCGTCGGCGAGCCCATCAACCCCGAGGCGTGGGTGTGGTACTGGAAGGTCATCGGCAAGGGTCACTGCCCCGTCGTCGATACCTGGTGGCAGACGGAGACCGGTCAGATCCTCATCACGCCGCTGCCCGGCATCACGGTCTGCAAGCCGGGGTCTGCGACCTTCCCGTTCCCCGGCGTCGAGGCCGACGTCGTGAACGACAAGGGCGAGTCGGTGGACGCGGGCTACCTCGTGATCAAGCGGCCGTGGCCCGGGATGCTGCGCGGCATCTACGGCGATCCCGACCGCTACCAGAAGCAGTACTGGAGCCAGACCCCGGGCCTGTACTTCACGGGTGACGGCGCCAAGCGGGACAAGGAGGGGTATCTCTGGCTGCTCGGCCGGATCGACGACGTGATGAACGTCTCCGGCCATCGAGTCTCGACGATGGAGGTCGAGTCGGCGCTCGTCGATCATCCCGCCGTCGCCGAGGCCGCCGTCATCGGGCGGACCCATGAGATCAAGGGCCAGGCCATCGCGGCCTTCGTCACCATCAAGGCCGGCATCCAGGCCACGGATCAGTTGCGCGACGAGATCAAGGCGCACGTGGCGAAGAAGATCGGCGCCCTGGCGCGGCCCGACGACGTCATCTACTCGGCGGAGCTGCCGAAGACCCGGAGCGGCAAGATCATGCGCCGGCTCCTGCGCGACGTCGCCGAGGGCCGGGCGCTCGGCGACACGACCACGCTCGCCGACGCCTCCGTCGTCGCGGAGCTCAAGAAGAAGTACGAGGACAAGGAATAAGCGCGATACCCGTCGAGCTCACGGGCTGGGTCACGCGGTTCATCGGGGGTAACGGCGCGGGCCGGCGCGTTTTTGACGAGCCGTTGACGGAGCCGGGGACGGTGCGTAGCGTGCTGCGCGGCTTGACCGATCGCTATCCCGAGCTGGCCGGCGCCCTGTGGCACGGCAACGACCTCGGCGAGCACATCGAGGTGCTCGTGAACGACGCCGTCCTCGGCATCGACCACACGATCGACTCGCGCCTCGGCCCGGGTGACCGCATCGCGCTGATCGGTCAGTATCTGGGCGGCTGACCGCCCCGGCATCGACCCGTGGCGACCTACCGCATCATCGCGTGGAAGGGCATTCCCGCCAGCATCGAGGCCCAGGACGGGACCGACAGCGTGACGGTCCAGCTCTCCGAGCGCTTCCAGATGCTGATCGACTCCGTGGCCATGCAGCTCGGGCTCGAGGGCTCCGACGCCTACCTGGATCTGTGGAGCCCCGGTGAACCCCAGGAGCGTCCGGGCACGGCCCGCGAGGTCGCGGACGCCGTCGCCGCCGACATCGAGAGCCGCTTCCCCCAGTTCATCTCCACCGCCTTCAACAAGCCGTGACCCCGGCCTGCGGACGGGCACGAGGCGGGCCCGATCCGTGGCTCGTGATGCTGTGCGTCTCCCGGACCTTCAACATGTTCATCTTCATGACCTACGCGGCCACGCTGCCGGTGCTGCGCCCGGCGTGGGGGATGTCGGCGACGGCGGCCGGCTCGGTGTCGACGGGCTTCCAGCTGGGCTACGCCGTCTCCCTGCTCGTCTGCTCGTGGCTCGCGGACCGGATCGGCGCGCGGCGGGTGTTCTTGTGGTCCGGCTGGCTCGCGGCGGCGACGGCGGTCGCCTTCGCCCTCCACGCGCGGTCCTATCTGTCGGCGCTGATCCTCTACACGCTGGTCGCCCTCTCCCAGGGGGGGACCTACACGACGGCGATCATGCTGATGGCCGACCGCTACCCGCGCGAGCGACGGGGCGCCGCGGTCGGCTGGCTGCTCGCCAGCTCCTCGCTGGGCTACGCGCTGTCGCTCCTCGTCTCCGGCATCGCCCTGCGCCAGGGCGGGTATCGCTTCGCGTTCGTGGCGACGGCGGCCGGACCCGTCATCGCCGTCGTGCTCGCCTGGACGGCGCTGCGGACAACGCCCAACGTCGTCCACGCGCGCGCCGAGGGCCCCGGCTTCGGCGGTGAGGTGCTGCGCAACCGGTTGGCCATGCGGCTCATGCTCGGCTACACGTTCCACTCGTGGGAGCTGCTCGGCATGTGGGCGTGGACACCGGCGTTCGTCGCCGCGTGTCTGGCCGTGTCGGGCCTCGCCAGCATGCGGGCGGTGGAGATCGGGTCGTATCTCACCGCGGCCTTCCATCTCACGGGGCTCGTCGCGTCGTCCACGATGGGCCGGCTCTCCGATCGCACGGGCCGGCGGAGCGTCTTGCTCGCGATGGCGCTGACGAGCACGCTCTGTTCCTTCGTCTTCGGCTGGCTCATCGGCTGGCCGATCGCGCTGGTCTTCGCCGTCGGCGCGGTCTACGGCTTCACGGCGCTCGGCGACTCCCCGGTGCTCTCGACGGCGTTCACCGAAGCCGTGCGCTCCGCCTACCTGGGCTCGGGTCTGGCGCTGCGCTCCCTGCTCGGCTTCGGGGCCGGCGCCATCGCCCCCCTGGTCTTCGGCCGCGTGCTGGACCTCGGCAATCTACCAGGCGCGACGCCGACGACCTGGGGCTGGGCCTTCGTTACCCTCGGCCTGGGCGGCGCCGCCGCGACGTGGTGCGCGTGGGGTCTGGCCCGCGACCGTCGAGGCTGATGGACCGGTCGGTGACCTTCGCGCTCAACGGTCGCGAGGTGACCGTCGACGTGCACGACCGGACGAGCCTGGTCGACGCCTTGCGCGACCATTTGAATCTCACCGGGACCCACGTTGGTTGCGAGCACGGGGTGTGCGGCGCCTGCACGGTGCTACTCGAGGGGCAGCCGGTGCGGGCGTGTCTTCTCTTCGCGGTGCAGCTCGAGGGCGCGCAGGTGACCACCATCGAGGGGCTGCGCGGCGCCGGGGGGGCGCTTCACCCGGTGCAGGAGGCCTTCCGCGAGTGTCACGCGCTGCAATGCGGGTTCTGTACGCCGGGCATGATCCTCACCGTGACCGCCCTCCTCGCGGATCACCCCGATCCGACCGACGCCGACGTGCGGGAGGCCATCGCGGGGAACCTGTGCATGTGCACGGGGTACCAGAACATCGTGCGCGCGGCCCGGATGGCCGCCCGGCGGCTGCGTGAGGCCCGATCATGAGCTCGGACCCCTCCGCGCCTTGACAGGGCAGGGAGGCCAGCCTATAACGCTGCCACTCGCACGTCGTTAAGCGAATCCAGGAGGCGCGCATGGCACGGATCACTCGTCGCGAGTTGCTGCAGGGCGCGGCCGCGCTCGGCGTCGCGGGCGCTGTCGTCCCGCGATCGGCCCAGGCCCAGACCACGCAGAAGCGGGAGCTGGTGGTGGCCCAGGGCGGCGACATCTCGAAGTTCGATCCCCACTTCTCGACGTCGTCCAACGACATCCGCGTCTCGTTCAACCTCTTCGACAATCTCATCAGCCGCCGACCCGACGGCAAGCTCCATCCCGGGCTGGCGACCGAGTGGAAGCTCGCCCCGTCGACCACGTGGACCTTCAAGCTGCGCCCGGGCGTCAAGTGGCACAACGGGGATCCGTTCTCGTCGGCCGACGTGAAATACAGCATCGAGCGCACGTGGGATCCCAACATCAAGACCCGGGTGAGCACGGTCCTCACGACCATCGACCGCATCGAGGCGCCGGACGCCACCACCGTCGTCATGCACACCAAGAAGCCCGACCCGCTGCTCGCCGCGCGCCTGGCGTTCTACGCCGGCCAGATCGTGCCGAAGAAGTATCTCGAGGCGGTCGGCGGCGATCAGTTCAACGCCAAGCCGGTCGGCACGGGGCCGGTGCGCTTCGTCTCGTGGACGAAGGACGATCGCATCGTGCTGGAGGCGAACCCGGATTACTGGGGCGGCCGGATCGACGTCGACCGCGTGATCATCCGCGCCATCCCCGACACCGCGCCTCGCATCGCCGCGCTCCTCAAGGGAGAGGTCGACCTGATCACGCAGCTGCCGCCCGATCACGGCGAGCGCGTGGCTGGCAACCCCACGACCCGCGTGATCGGCGCGCTGTACGCCGGGCTCTACGTGCTCGCGGTGAACAGCAAGCGGCCGCCGCTCGACAACCCGCTCGTCAAGCAGGCGCTGGCCCTCGGCGTCGACCGCGAGCTGATCGTCAAGGAGCTCTGGCGCGGCCGCGGCATCGTGCCGAGCGGGCCCATCGCCAAGGGCGACAACCACTTCGACTCCTCGCTGCCGCCGCTCGCCTACAACCCGGCGCAGGCCCGCGAGCGCCTGAAGAAGGCCGGCTACAAGGGCGAAGAGGTCGTCATCGAGACCACCGTCGGCTACACGGCCAACGACAAGCCGATGTCGGAGGCCATCGTGGCGATGTGGCGCGACATCGGCGTCAACGCCAAGGTCGAGGTGCTGGAGTACTCCGTCCGCGCCCAGAAGAACCGGGACAAGTCGTTCAAGGGGCTCTGGTGGTCGGATCCGACCTCCACGCTCGGGGATCCCGACGGGATGATGTGGCGGCTCCTCGGCCCGGGAGGACCGCAGGACTACTGGCGTCACGCACGCTGGGACGAGCTGGGGGACGCGGCGCGATTCTCGGTCGACGAGAAGTTCCGCGAGGGGGCGTACCGCGAGATGACGAAGATCTTCCTCGAGCACCTCCCGTGGATCCCGATCATCCAGCCCTACGAGGACTACGGCGTCCAGAAGTACGTCGAGTGGACGCCCGATCCGCTCCAGCAGCTCGAGATCCGGCGCTTCAATCTGAAACTCCGGCGCGCGTAGGCCGACTTCGGGCGGAGGCCGCTCGGCCTCCGCCCGCTGCGCATGCGCGGTCTCCTGCCCTTCCTCGCGTCCCGGGTGCTTCGCGCGGTCGTCGCGCTCTGGCTCGTCTCCACCGTCGTGTTCGTGGTCATGCGGCTGTCCGGCGATCCCGTGCCGCTCCTGCTGCCGCCCGACGCGCCCCGGAGCGAGATCTTCCGCGTCCGCGCCGAGCTGGGCCTGGACCGGCCGCTCGTCGTCCAGTACGCGGTGTTCCTCGGCAACGCGCTGCGCGGCGACTTCGGCCGATCGATCCATTTCCGCGAGCCCGCCGCCCGCGTGGTCGCGGGCTATCTGCCGGCGACGTTCGAGCTCGGGCTCACGGCCTTCGCGCTGGCCGCCCTCGTCGCGCTGCCCGTCGGGATCGTCTCCGCCGTGCGGCGCAATTCGCTCATCGACCAGGTCTCGATGACGATCGCGCTCATCGGGCAGGCGGCCCCCACGTTCTTCATCGGGATCCTCTTCATCCTCATCGTGTCGCTCCAGCTCGGATGGCTGCCCACGTCCGGCCGCGGCGACTGGCGCCATCTCGTGCTCCCCGCGCTGACCCTCGGCGCGTTCGCCATGGCCTCGATCGCGCGGCTCACCCGCTCGGCGATGCTCGAGGTGCTGCGGGCCGACTTCATCCGGACCGCGCGCGCCAAGGGGGTGGCCGAGATGCTGGTGATCGTCAAGCACGCGCTCAAGAACGCCGCGGTGCCGATCGTGACGATCACCGGCCTGCAGTTCGGCACGCTGCTCGGCGGCGCGGTGGTCACGGAGACGGTGTTCGCGTGGCCCGGCATCGGCCGGCTCGCGATCCAGTCGATCTACAACCGCGACTATCCCGTCGTGCAGTGCACGGTGTTCGTCTCCGCGGTGCTCTTCATCGTCATCAATCTCTGCATCGACGTGTTCTATGGCCTCCTCGATCCCCGCGTCCGCACGAGCTGACGACGTCCCCGTGGGGGCGGCGGCGCTCGGCGGCGGCCGGGCGCGGCGCACGCGCCGGCTGGCCGTGGCCGGAGCGGGGTTCGTGCTGCTCCTCGTCCTCGTCGCCGTGGCCGCTCCCGCGCTGGCGCCGTACGATCCCGTCCGCCAGTCGCTGCGCGCGCGGCTGGCCGGCCCCACGCTGGCCGGCCCCGACGGCAAGGCGCATCTCCTGGGGACGGATCATCTCGGCCGCGACGTGCTGTCCCGCGTGATCTTCGGCGCGCGCGTCTCGCTGGCGGTCGGGTTCGCCGCGGTGGTCGTGGGCGGGCTGGTGGGGGCGGTCCTCGGGCTGCTGGCCGGCTTCCGGCGCGGCTGGTCGGACTCCGTCATCATGACGCTGGCCGACGCCCAGCTCGCGTTCCCGTTCATCCTGCTCGCGATCGGGATCATCGCGGTGCTGGGGCCGAGCTTCCCGACCCTGATCCTGGTCGTCGGGCTCTCGGGCTGGGTCAACTACGCGCGCATCCTGCGCGGGCAGGTGCTCGGGCTGCGCTCCCGGGAGTTCGTGGACGCCATCCACGGGCTCGGCGGGTCCGTCCTCCGCATCGTCGTCCGCCACATCCTGCCCAACGTCATGTCCTCGCTGGTCGTCATCGCCACCCTCGAGCTGGCGCGCGCGATCGTGCTCGAGGCCACGCTGTCGTTCCTCGGGCTCGGCATCCAGCCGCCCACGCCCTCCTGGGGCGGCATGGTCCACGAGGGCCGCGAGTACCTGGACTCGGCCTGGTGGATCTCGACGGCGCCCGGCCTCGTCCTCATGGCCACCTCGCTCGTGGTCAGCCGCACCGGCGACTGGCTGCGTGACCTCCTCGACCCCACGCTGCGGGGGGAATAGAGGCCGGTCATCGATGGCACAATGGCGGGCGATGAGGTTCCGACCCCTCAGATGGCTGCTCGCTGCCGGCGTCATGCTGTCGATGGCGACCTCGGCCTCGGCGGCGCACGCTCAGCCGGCGCCGTTTCGGCGGGTCATGATCGTGGTCCTCGAGAACACCGATTACGATGCGGCTCTCGCCCAACCATTTCTCGGCCAGCTCGCCGCTCGTGGCGCCCTCCTTTCCAACTTCTTCGCCCAAACGCATCCCTCCCTGCCGAACTACGTGGCGATGACGGCGGGCAGCACGTACGGACTGACCTCGAACGCGGACGTCACCCTCGACGTGCCGCATGTCGGAGATCTCCTGGAGGCGGCCGGCCGAAGCTGGCGCGTCTACGCGGAGGGGTACCCCGGCAATTGTTTCCTGGGGTCCTCCATGGGAACATACGTGCGAAGACACGTGCCATTCTTGAGTTTTCGCAACGTCCAGACGAACGCCACCCGATGTCAACGAATCGTGAACGCGTCGGCCCTGGCCAACGATGTCGCGAGCGGGACGCTCCCGGACTACGGCTTCTACGTCCCAGACCTGAACAACAGTGGTCACGATACCGGCGTCGCCTTCGCGGACCAGTGGCTCGCGCGAGCCTTCGGCCCACTACTCGAGGATGCGCGATTCATGGACGGCACGCTGTTCGTCGTCACGTTCGATGAGGACGACCGGACCCACGCGAATCACATCTATACCGTGCTCTCGGGAACCGGCGTGCTGCCGGGGTCGATCTCGACGTCTCGGTACGACCACTACAGTCTGCTGCGGACCATCGAGGACGTGCTGGGCCTGGGGAGCCTCGGACAGAGGGATGCCGAGGCCACGCCGGTTGCCGGCGTCTGGCGCGTGGCTCGCGATTTCAACGGCGACGGTACGAGCGACGTCCTGTGGCGGGATACCTCGGGGAACCTCGCCATGTGGCTGATGAGCGGCGGCGCCCTCGCCGGCACCCTCGGGATGGGCATGGTGCCGACGACGTGGGTGATCATCGGGATCGGGGATTTCGACGGCGACGGCCGAGCGGACATCCTCTGGCGGGACACGACCGGCAACGTCGCGTTGTGGCGGATGAGCGGCAACACCGTCGTCGGCGTCGCCGGCCTCGGGAATGTCTCGACGGCGTGGACCGCCAAGATCGGTGACTTCGACGGCGACGGCAAGGCAGACATCTTGTGGCGCAACACGGCGTCCGGTGGCGTCGTGATCTGGCTGATGAATGGCGGCACGGTCGCAACCAATTTCGATCTGGGTGTGGTCTCCACGGCGTGGACGGTGGTCGGGATCGGGGATTTCGATGGCGATGGGAAGGTGGACATCCTTTGGCAGGACACCGCCGGGAATCTCGCCCTCTGGCTGATGAGCGGTGGGACTGTCCTCGGCAGCGCGAGCCTCGGCAACGTTCCCCTCCCGTGGATGGCCCAGATCGGCGACTTCGATGGCAACGGCAAGGCCGACATCGTATGGCGGCATACATCGTCCGGCGCCGTCGCGATGTGGCTGATGAGTGGCGCGACGGTCATGGCCGCGGTCGGACTGGGCACGGTCTCGACGACGTGGGCGATCGAACAAGTGGGCGATTTCGACGGCGATCGCAAGACCGACATCCTGTGGCGGAGCAGTTCGGGCAATGTGGTCTCGTGGCTGATGAACGGCCTGACCGTCGCCGCCGACGCGTTCATCACCAATGTCTCGGCAAGCTGGACGGCGCAGCAGGACCGGTGGGGACGGTGAGGGCATCATGAGCGGGCCGATCACGAGCAAGCTGATCGAGGACACGGCGCGGGAGCTGATGGCCCGGGCGGCGATCGACATCCCGCCGGACTACCGTGAAGGCGTCCGCCAGGCCCGTGATCTCGAGAAGAGCAAGCTGCCGCGCTTCGTGCTGACCGAGATGCTCGAGAACTGGTCCATCGCCACCGAGGAGCGCCGGCCGATGTGCGCCGATACCGGCCTGCCGCGCTACTACGTGCGCGCGGGGAACGAGGCCGTCGTGGAGGGCGGCTTCGTGGCGCTCGAGCGCGCGCTGCGCAAGGCCACCGCGGACGCGACGGCGGCCATCCCGCTCCGGCCCAACCGCGTGCATCCGCTCACCCGCGCCGACCACGACAACAACGTCGGCATCCACGCGCCGGAGATCACCTACGCGTTCGAGCCCGGCGCCAGCTGGATCGATGTCACCACCGTGCACAAGGGCGGCTTGTTCGGCAGCGATTACCGGATGCTCTTCCCGGCCGACGGCATCCCCGGCATCAAGCGCTTCTTCGTCGACACGCTCGTGCAGTTCGGCAAGCGCGGCCTGGCCTGTCAGCCCGCGATCGTCGGCCTCGGCATCGGCGGCGCCAAGGACACCTGCGTGCGTCTCGGCAAGGAAGCGGCGTGCCTGCGCGTCGTGGGCAGCCGCAACCCGGACCCGGCGGTCGCGCGCCTGGAGGAAGAGCTCACGGCGCTCGGCAACTACGTCGGCATCGGGGCCATGGGCTTTGCCGGCACCTCGCTGGTGGTCGCCACCCACGTCGAGGTCGCGTTCTCGCACACGGGCGGGATGCCGGTCGGGATGCACAGCTTCTGTCTGTCGTCGCGGCGGGCGACGGCGCGCATCCACGCGGACGGCCGCGTGGAGTTTCGCACCGATCCCCGGTGGTTCACGGATTACTACCGCCGCGAGGGCATCGAGTGACCGGCGCGCCGAGCCGTCTGGACGACCTCGCGATGGACGAGGTGCGGCTGACCACGCCCGTCTCGGCAGCCGATCTCGAGCGGCTCAAGCTCGGCGACGTCGTCTATCTCGACGGCATCCTCTACACGGCGCGCGAGGGCGTCTACCGGAAGGTCGTCGACGAGGGGCACGGCCTGCCCGCGAGCGTGACCGCGCTGACCAACGTCAACTTCCATTGCTCGCCCGCCGCGAGCGTGCACGCCGACGGGAGCTACTCCGTCGAGGCGGTGACGGCGACAGCCAGTTTCCGCTTCGGCAAGTCCATGGCGCGCTGGTTCGAGCGGACGGGAGCCAAGGTCATCGTGGGCAAGGCCGGGCTGACGGAGACGGCCTATCGGGAGTGGTACGTGCCGCACGGCGCCGTGTACCTGACGACGGTCGGCTATGGCCTCGGCGCGACCTACGGCCGGTCGATCAAGCGCGTGGTCGAGGTCCACTGGCTCAAGGAGCTGGGCATCGCGCAGGCGCTGTGGGTCCTCGAGGTCGAACGCCTGGGGCCGTTCCTGGTGGAGGGCGACCGCAACGGCCGCAGCCTCTTCGCGCTGGCCAACCGCGAGATCAACGCGCGCCTGCGCGAGGTCTATCGCGAGCTGCCGGCGTTCTCGATGGGCCGGTTCGGCGAGCAGGCGTCGTGCGAGGAGGAGATCGTTTAAACGTTTATCTCGCCGGGCCGCTCTTCACCGCGGCCGAGCGCGACTTCAACGTGGCCCTGGCCCGCCGGCTGGAGAAGCTCGGTCATCGGGTCTTCCTGCCGCAGCGCGACGTCCCGCCGGTCAGGGGGGCTCCCCGCACGCGCCGACTGTACGACGGGTGCCTGCGCGGATTGCGAGCGAGCGACGTCGTCGTGGCGGTCTGCGACGGGGCCACCGCCGACGACGGCACGGCCTGGGAGATCGGCTACGCCGTCGCCCTCGGCAAGTCCGTCTACGCGCTGAGAACGGATAGCCGGCGCGCGAGGCCGGACGAGCACGTCAACCTGATGATCCAGGAAAGCGTCACCGCGCTCTTCCCGACGGTCCCACGTCTGCTGTCGGCGCTGGCCCGCCGGGCCCGGCCGAGGCGCGCGGCGCGCCGCCCATAATTCACACGGCGTTGACAACCGTTCCCGCGGGACGTCGCATCCTGGAGCCATGAACCGGGCGTTCCTGCTCCTCCTTCTGGCCGCCGCCGTCGTGGTGGTGAGCCCGGCGTCGACGCCGGAGGCGAGGGCTCAGGCGGCGGCCGCCTCGCTCGATCGGCCGGCGGCCGAGATCGGCGGCGGCCCGTGGATCAACAGCGCGCCGCTCACGCTCCAGGCGCTGCGGGGCCGTGTCGTCTTCGTCGAGTTCTGGACGTACGGCTGAATCAACTGCAAGAACGTGATCCCGCAGTTGCGGGCGTGGCACGACAAGTACGAGAGCGCGGGGCTGACGATCGTGGGCGTGCACACGCCGGAGTTCGCGTGGGAGAAGCCCACCGAGGGCGTGCGGGCGGCCGTGCGCAAGCTCGGCATCCTCTACCCGGTCGTGCAGGACAACGACATGGCGATCTGGCGCCGGTTCGGGGTGTGGGCCTGGCCCACGGCGGTCCTCGTCGACCGGAAGGGGATCGTCCGGTATCGCCACATCGGCGAGGGGGCATACGCAGACACCGAGGGCGTGCTCCGGCGGCTCCTCGCCGAGCGCGAGTAGGCGTCCGCGGTGGCGTCGCCGTCGACGCGCTTCTCCGTCTTCGCGCTGGTCATTGCCGTGCCGACCGTCATCGTGGCCGCGCTCGGCTGGGTCTCCTTGCGGCAGTGGGAGCGCTCGGCCGAGCTGCTCTTCCGCGAGCAGGCGCGCGACGTCGCCGCGATGGCGGCCGACAAGATCGAGATGCTCGTCCGCCAGGCCGACGACGACGTGGTGACGCGGCTCGGCGCCATCGTGGAGGGCGGAGACCTGCGGCCGGAGCGGCTCGCGGCGTTCCTCCGCGAGACCCCGCTCGTCGAGCGCCTCTACCTCTTCGATCGCGGGGGACGTCTGCTGTACCCGACGGCGTGGCGCGAGGCCGACGCCGGCGTCTTCGCGGGGCTGCTCGCGGAGATCTCGCAGGGGTTCTGGGAGCGGGGGGGACGACGGGACTTCGTCGCCGGCGACCGATCGATGCTGGCGGCCGTCCTGCGTGGGCGCGACGGCGTGCCGCGACTCGCGGCGGTGGCGCGCAGCACGGAGGCGCTGCAACGCGACGTCTTCGACAAGTCGCTCACGACCCTGGACTCACCGATCATCTGCCTGGTGGTCGATGCCCAGGGGCGTCCCGTCGCCCATCGCGCGCCGCTCGCCGCCGCCAGCCTCATCGTGACCGTGCCCTTCCGCCAGACGCTGCCGACCTGGCGGGTGGCCCTCTACCAGCCGGCCGGGGCCTCGCCGCGTCAGTCGGTGCGGCGGCAGATCATGCTGTTCACGACGGCGTTCGGGGTGCTCATCGTCGTCATCGGGGCCGGCCTCGTCGTGACGTACCGGCTCGTGCGGCGCGAGACCGAGATGGCGCGCCTGAAGGCGGATTTCGTGGCCAACGTCTCGCACGATCTGAAGACCCCGCTGTCGGTGATCCGCATGTTCGGGGAGACGCTCGAGATGGACCGTGTGCGCGACGAGCCGACCCGACGCGAGTACTACCGGGTCATCACGCGCGAGAGCGAGCGGCTGTCCCGCCTCATCGACAACGTGCTCGACTTCTCGCGCATCGAGAGCGGGCGCCGGCTCTACGAGCGGGTGCCCACGGCGATCGAGCCGCTCGTGCGCGACGTGGTGGAGGCGTTCGCCTATCCGTTCGCCCAGCACGGCTTCAAGGTCGAGGTGGACGTGGCCCCAGACCTGCCCGAGACGCCGCTCGACGCCGAGGCCATCGGCCAGGCGCTCGCCAACCTCGTCGACAACGCGATCAAGTACTCGGCGGAGCGCAAGACCCTCCGCGTCGAGGCCGCGCGGGCCGACGGCGGCGTGGCCTTCGTGGTGGCGGACGAGGGCATCGGGATCCCCGAGGACGAGCAGGGGCGAATCTTCGACAAGTTCTACCGGGTCGGACGCAGCGAGACACAGGGACGCCGCGGGAGCGGCGTCGGTCTGGCCCTCGTCCGTCACGTCGCCGAGGCCCACGGAGGGCGGGTGACCGTCGAGAGCCGCCCGGGCGGGGGCAGCCGCTTCACGCTCTGGATTCCCCTGGCCGACGGATGACGATGAGACGGCTGCTCGCCGCCACGCTCCTGGTCGTGGGCGTCGCCTCCGCCGCCGCCGCCCAGTCGCCGCTCGTCGCCGAGCTCGCGCAGTTCTCCCTGCGCTATCACGAAGACCCGGCGCGTCTGGACACGCTACGCGAGGGACTGGAGCGCGCCGTGGCCGCCGATCCGCACGTCGACAACCTCCTGGCCCTGGCCCTGATCTCGTACGTGTGGGGCGACGTCCGCGCCCGGACGCGCGCCGACAAGCTCGCGGCGTACGATCGCGGGCGGCAGGCGGCGCGACGAGCGGCGCAGGCGGAGCCGCGCAGCGTGGCCGCGCACTTCTGGCTGGCCACGAACACCGCGCGCTGGGGCCAGACCAACGGCGTCGTGCGCTCGCTGTTCCTGCTGCCCGAGGTCCAGCGCGAGATCCGCATCGTCCGCGACCTCGATCCCGGCTTCACGCCGGTGTACGCCCTGGCCGGCAACGTCTACTACGAGCTCCCGGCCCTGCTCGGCGGCGACCTCGCCAAGGCGGAGGAGATGTTCCGGACGGGCCTGGCCCAGGATCGGCGGTACACCGTGCTTCGGGTCGGTCTCGGCAAGACCCTGATCAAGCGCGGTCACCGGGAGGAGGCACGCCGCGAGCTGACGGCCGTCCTCGAGGAGCGAGCCCCGCGGAATCCCGCGGACTGGAAGATGAAGGACGCGCCGGAAGCCCGGCGGCTGCTCGAGACGCTGGGCATGGGCTCCTGATGCCACGCATCCTCATCGTCGACGACGAGCCCCACATCGTGCGCGGGCTCGAGGACAACTTGCGGTTCGAGGGTTACCACACGTCGACGGCGACCGACGGCCATCAGGCGCTGGCCGTGGCCGCGCGCGAGGCGCCCGACCTGATCCTGCTCGACATCATGATGCCGGGGCTGAGCGGCTGGGACGTCTGCCGGCAGCTGCGTGGCCAGGGCATCGACGTCCCCATCATCATGCTGACCGCGCGGGGCGAGGAGACCGATCGCATCCGCGGGCTCGAGCTGGGCGCCGACGACTACATCACCAAGC
>WNGB01005325.1_pt1 | contig 33679 bp, 19 predicted proteins | sample 5400681 | NCBI WGS metagenome assembly WNGB01 (sample SAMN13153367, study PRJNA577476) | soil metagenome | isolation source: 115 cm soil or saprolite under grassland replicate 2 | place: USA:California | collected 2016-06-15
TGCTCATCGACCGGGTGGTCGTGACCGACGGCGAGGTCGAGATCCGCTACGCGCTGCCCACCGCACCCGAGGGCCCGCACCCGCGCTTTTGCCAGTTGCGGAAAGACCATCTCCACCGGCCAGCGGTCGGCGTAGCGTTCGATGACCTGGGCTGGGGTGGCGGCAAGGTCGGTGGTGACCAGGGCGAGCTGGTAGCCGTCGGGGGAGCCGACCGGACGGCTGAGCACGACCTGGACGGGTTGGCGGCCAAGCGCCCCGTACCACAGGCAGCGCAGGGCCAGCACCTCCCGGTCCAGGGTCTTGCCGTAGCAGCGGACCTGGACGGGGGTCCACCGGTAGCGGGTCATCCCCGCGAGCATGGTCAGCTCGGGGAGCCGGTCGCCTTTGGCCCGGGGGCGGCCGGCCCGGCCGGTTGGGGGTGGGGCTGGGGCGTACAGGGCGGCGTCGCAGCGCAGCCGGGCGGTCACGGTGACGTGGGCGGGCAGCCCCCGCAGGGGTTTGCCGATGTAGGCGGCGTCGCCGACCAGGTGGACGGGCCGGTCGCCGAGGTGGACGACGGCCAGGTCGAGCAGTTCGCGGGCCAACTGCAGCGGGGTGTGGTCGGGGTCGCCGGGGGTCCACAGGCGGGCCAGGATCGGCAGGCACACCGCCCGGCGCAGGAACGGGAGGTGGACGATGACGCCGACCACGACCCAGCGGTGGCCCCAGGCGGGCCGGTGGCGGCCGGGGCCGTTGCCGTCGTGGTGCCAGGCCGCGCCGTGCAGCTTTGGGCCGCTGCGGCGCCACAGGGTGTCGTCGACCGCCAGCACGACCGGGGCGCCGGCCGGGACCAGCGTCTGGGTGATGAGGTCCAGCAGGACCAGGCCGAGCTGGTCAGGGCACCAGCGTGCGGTGGAGAAGAACCGGTAGGCCAGGTCGTGGTGGCGGCGGGCGGCCAGCCCTGCCCCGACCAGCATCCCGGTGACGGTGTGCTGGCCCGGCCAGGCCAAGAACCCGGCCACCAGTGCCTGGAAGGTCCGCATCGTCGGCGCGGTGAAGCAGGGGCCGAACGCGATGAGCAGGTCGGTGAGCGAGCGCGGTAGGCTCGGCGTGGGCATCGGCGGTGACTCCTTGGCAGATGAGCCGCCGATGCTCGCTTGCTTGGCCCTGCCAGGCAAGCCGGTCAACTCAGCCGGCCATCATCACCGAAAAACACGAAACACGAGACCGTTCTGTTTGAGCGCTGCCGCCAAGAACTGCTGTGTCTCGATGAACTGGGTGAAGACGACCATCTTCTCTTCGGGCCGTTTCTCGAATATCGCATCGACAGCCGTGAGGAGTTTGGCCGCCTTGGAGTCGCGAACGGTCCCGAGCCGATCTACCAGCTCTTCGAGCCGGTGGATCTCCCATCGCAAACCATCCAGGTCGAACGCCGCGTCCTCCAGCTCTTCCAGAGCCGCGCTCGCCTCCTCGGCATCGCGGAGTTCCTCGAGCCGACCCTCGCCCAGCGGCCTCGCCTTGCGTCCGGCCAGTTCGGCAAGCTGGGCCCGGAGCTTCGCGATTCTGCGCCTGAGGCTCTGTCGCACTGCGTGTGAGCTGCTCGCAAGCATCTTCTGGTAGGTGACCATGACGAAGCCGAGCGCCATGTTCTTGTCGGCCTGCGCCCGGTTGTACCCCTCCCTGAGGTACGCCGTGACCTCCTCATAGAGCCGCAGCTCGTCGGGCTCCAACTCGACGGGGACCGTGACCGCCTCTCGACTCGTGAAGCCGCCGACCTCAGCCTTGCGGTTCCGCACGAGCGCTGCGCCCAACGGATGCTTGCCGACGAGGACGTCCATGACCCGCTCCCGCTCCTCGTCATCGCCAAGGGCCAGAAGCGCTTCGTCCGGACGGATCCCAATCTCTTCGAGGAGCTCCTCGTTGGCAAGTACGGAAGCATCCCGGTCCTCGGGCCCCAACACGTTCCAGCCCTTCAGCGCCTTCATGAGCCCATTGAGGCGCGGGAGGAACCCACGGCGAGAGTTGTATACGGGGAACGTCGGGAAGAGGCCCGGCTCAACGAGCTCGATCAACGAATACAGCTCGAAGGGATGGAGCTGCATGGGGGTTGCCGTGAGCAAGAGCAGCCCGTTGACGAGCTCCTTCAGCTCATCGGCCAGCCGGTAGGCGAGAGTCGCCTTGGTCTTGTTGGCGCTCTGGAGTGACCGCCGAACGCGGTGTGCCTCATCGAATACGACGAGGTCCCATTCAGCTTCGACAATCTGCTCTGCGCGCTTCGGGTTCGATGCCAACGGCAGTGAGCAGATAACGTTCCGGCGCCTCGTCCAGGGATTCACGCCGCCTCTGCCGAGGAAGTTGAGCGCTGCGCCGTCGAGGATCTCGAAGTGCTCGTTGAACTTGGAGCGGAGCTCAGTCTGCCATTGGAGCTGAAGGCTCGCCGGAACAATGATCAGGACCCGATTGATGAGTTCGCGCGCGCGGAGCTCCTTGATGATGAGCCCGGCCTCGATCGTCTTTCCAAGACCCACCTCGTCGGCAAGGATCATGCGTGGCTGCAGCTTCTGCGTTACGCGGTGAGCGACGAACACCTGATGGAGCTGGGGCTCGATCCGTGCGCTGGACAAACCGGTCAGCGCGTCGTAACGGTAGGCATGCTTCAGGTACAGGGCTTGCAGACGCAGCCCGTAGGGTTCCGCACGGCCAAGCTCGCCGCCGGCGACGCGCTCCTCGGGTCCCTCCGGGAGCTTCTCGAGCTCCTCGGGATGGATCCACACCGTTTCCGCCGGGAACGCCACTTGCACCAAGGTTCCGTCCCCGGTGCCGAGGATCACTCCTTCCTCGCCCGTCGGGACACGGCGAACGCGCTCTCCCGTTTTCATGCTCCCCCTCTCGCGACCACAGCCTTTTCGTGGCCACCCGGGTGCCGACGAGCCTGGCGGTGACTCCTCCAAGACACGCTGGTCTCGGGGCCTTCCTTTGGTGAGATTGAAGCTGGGGCAGACCGCGAAGCCGCAAGTGCCTGGACTCCGACCGTGGTCGACGCTTGGAGGAGCAGCCTGAGGAACTCGGACGGCTCCACCGCCCAGGTGATGACGAGGCGGTCCCGGGCCCGGGTCATGCCAACGAAGAAACGGCGGCGCGCGAGCTCCCGGGCCTCGTCCGGGTCGGCGCTGCCAGTGATGCTGGGGAGCAGGCCTGCGCTCACGTGAGGCAGGTAGACCTCCTTGAACTCCAGGCCCTTCGCGCGGAAGTAGGTGCCGACCTTCACTGCACGGGTAGTGCGGCCCTTGTAGGCGGTCAGGTTCTGGGCCGGGATGCCGCGCTGCTTGAGCAGGGCGAGGAGCGCGTTGACCTCGGCGGTCCGCATGCAGAAGACGCCGATGTCGCCCAGCTCGACCTCGCCGCTACGGGTGCGGTCGGCAATGTCGGCAACCACGAAGCGTCGCTCGGCCTCCTGGTCCGCGAATCCGAGGAGGACGGGCAGCTCACCCTCGCGGGCCCCGACGATCGCACGCTTGCCCTCTACGGCGTCCTCGTCCAGGTCGTCGAAGGGATGGCCTGCCATAACGGCGAGGGCCGCCTCGAGGATCTGGCGGGTGGAGCGGTAGCTACGAGTGAGGATGGTCGAGCGCCCGCGCACGTCAAGCCCAACCGAGCGAAGCGAGAAGCTTCCCGGGTAGATGCTCTGCTGACCGTCGCCGACCAGCAGCAACTCGCCGCCGGGGCGGAGCGCCGCGAGCAGCATCTTGAGCGCCGCCTCGGTCAGGTCCTGGGCCTCGTCCACGACCACCGCGGCGTACGGCTCGTCGAGCGGTCTGGTGTGCAGCTCGGCGAGCGCGTCGAGCACCAGGTCGTCGAAGTCGCGAACGCGCTCCCGTCGGCACGCGACGCGGTAGGCTTCAGCGACCTCCCAGACGTCGCGTCGCTGCTCGCCGCGCAACGGCGTGCCGCGTGCGGTCCGCGGTAGAGTCAGGTACTCGTCGACCTCGGCCAGGGCGCGGCCCTTCACGAAGTACTGCACCTCCTCCCGGAGGTAGTGCGGACTCAGCCCGGACGCTTGCAGCCGCAGGCCGGCCTGAGTCTCCAGCGCCTCGCCGAAAAGCTGGTCGGTCAGCTTGGGGTTGATCGTGGTCGGGCCGGTGCGCCGCTCCTTGAGCAGCGCGCTCGCCCAGCCGTGGATGTGGTCGAACTCGACCCGGTCTGCGACGTCAGGAGCGAGCCGCTCGAACAGGCTGCTGAGCACGACCGGCAGCGACTTGATGAACGTGGTGAGCAGGATTGGCGCGTCATCGCTGGACCGCTCCAGCTCCCGCGCGACGAACGCCGCCCGGTGGAGGGCGACGACGGTCTTGCCGGTGCCAGCCCCACCCCGGACCCGCGCCGGGCCGCCGAGGCGGCGCCGGACCGCCGCGGCTTGCGCCGGGTGCAGGTAGATCATCCAGTCTTCGATCGGCTTGGCGAGGATCCGGTTAATGCCGTCCTGGTCGTCGATGAGGACGATCGAGCCACTGGCCGCCTGCGTCTTCAGCGCTACACCGACCTTGCCCGGGGCCTGGGGGTCGCGCCTCGCGGGCAGAACCTGGTCGAGCTGCGCGCCCAGCTTGGGCGGCCCGTCCTCGTAGATCTTGAGGAGGCGCTCACCGAGCTCTCTCGTCTCCGCGGAAAGATCCAGCAGCTCGTCCTCGGAGTCGACTGTGCGCACCCTGCCGAGAGCGTGCACAGGCACGCCGACGGCCAGAAGCTCCTCGTCGGTCCAGGCCATGAACGTGCGGCCCACCACCTGAGGCAAGGTCGGCTTCGAAAGCTCGGCCGCGACGGCCCGACCACCGTCCGCAGCGGTCTCAACGACCTCGACGACGCCTCCCTCGTGCATCACCCGAAGCTTCTCGGCCCGCCGGTACGCCTGGTCGTGGATGTCGCACAGCAACAGGTGCCGCACGCCGTCGGGATCCTGGCGGTAGATGACCCGGTAGGCATCATCGACCTTCGCGGTCCACAGGTCCGGCATCAGACTGCGCTCGACACGATGGGCCTCGAAGCGAGGGTCGCTCGGGTTCAGCATGAAGTCGGTCAGCCACACCTTCGCCTTGCGCGCGATGGTGCCCGGTAGCCGGACAAGGTCCGCCCTGAACGTCCTGGCGATGCCTACCTGTGTCACAGCGCTCCCTGTCGCACGATCAACGGCTCTGCGGGATCCGTCTGCCTCTGGTTGGTGTACCGACCGAAGCGCCGGAGTTCGACGGTCAGGCGGCTCCCGACGGGCGGTAGAGTCCATCCGAGCCGCAGACGGCCACTCCGATCTCCACCATGTTGTCGAGCGACCGCTCCAGCGCCATCCGGATGCGGGACCCCGTCCGACGGAAGCCGAAAATCCGCGCGACCTGGGTCAGGAGTTCGTCGGCGCTTACGACCCGCGCCTCGGCGAGCAGCCGCTCCACCGCTGCATCTAGCTCATCTGGTGGGATGTGGCCGATGTCCCGTTCACTTTGCGGATCATTCGGGTCGGGTACACGGATCAGAACGTCCCTGCCTGTCCAGACAAAGTCGTCGATGATCCGGCAACTCCCGTTCCGCACGAGCCCCCGCACGATCGTCTCGACGGCTTCCTGCACCCGGCGGGTCGCATTACGCTCCCACGACTCCGCGACTCGCCGCCCCAGCAGCTCGAGGTGGATCGGTGCCTCGATGTCGAGGATTCCCCGAACGACCTGGGCTAGTCGTGAGCGTTCCAGCGGGTCGGCCGGGTGGCGATACGACCTGATCGCCCTCTGGTACACGCGGTAGGGCACGGTCCACGACGGCTGCAGGTCGAGCGGGGCGACGACCACGTCCCGCTCGACCTGCACTCTCGCGGGCTTCGTTGCTAGGGCTCCGTCACCTGCGATCGCATCCTCGACTGCGGCGAGGAGCCTGCGCTCCTGCTCTGGCCGGTTGCGGTACCAGGCCGGCCCCCAGATCCGGTACAGGCGCCAGCCGAGCCGCTCGAGTACCTCTTGACGCAGCCGGTCTCGGTCCCTGGCCACCTTCGAGGAGTGGTAGGCGGCGCCGTCGCATTCGACGCCGAGCGCGAAGCGGCCCGCCTTCATCGGGTGGCGTACTCCGAGGTCGATACGGTACCCGGCCGTCCCTACCTGAGGGACCACCTCATAGCCACGGCTTCGCAGCACGGACAGCACAGAGTCCTCGAGCGGGGACTCGGTGTCGCCTCCTACGCCGGTCAGGTCGATGGCGAGGGCCGAGATGCCCCGTTCGGCATAGTCGAGATAGCGTTGCAGCGCGACCACGCCGCGGCTGTCGGAGTGCAGGGCGGCGAGCTTGCTGGCCGAGAACGAGGAGATTACTTCCACTCGCCGCCGAGCCCGGGTGATCGCCACATTCAGCCGGCGCCAGCCACCGTCGCGGTTCAGCGGCCCGAAGTTCGCCGTCATCTTGGCGTTCTCGTCAGGTCCGTAGCCGACGCTGAAGATCATGATGTCGCGCTCGTCGCCCTGAACGTTTTCCAGGTTCTTGACGAAGAACCCGTCGAGCCGCCCACCCTCGAAGAGCTTCTCGAGCTCGGGGTGGGCGGGTCGGAGGCTCTCCACCTTGTCCTCGATCAGGTCCGCCTGCGCCTGGCTGAACGCGACCACCCCAAGGGAGAGGTCCGCGTGGTGCGCGGCGTGAAACAGCACCCGCTCAGCCACCTTGCCCGCCTCAGGTTCGTTGGTTCGCGCCCCGCCGCGCAGGTAGACGCCATCGACGACGAACAACTCGACTCCGAGGTCGGGACCGTCGATCGCGGCACTCGGGAACGTCACGAGCTGGCTCTCGTAGAATTCGCGATTGCTGAAGGCGATCAGGGACTCGTGCTGGCTCCGGTAGTGCCAACGCAGTGGCAGCGACGGCAGATCGACAGTGCCCTTGCACAGATCGAGGACCGACTCGAAGACGTCGAACTGGCCTTCCTCATAGGCCGCGTCCTCCTCGTCACCGCCGCTCTGGAAGAAGCTGGTTGGGGGCAGCTGCTTGGCGTCGCCGGCCACTATGAGCTGGCGCCCGCGGTAGACGCAGTTGACCGCGTCGGCAGGCGTGATCTGCGAGGCCTCGTCGAAGATGACCGTGTCGAAGCGGAAGGTCGGTGGCAGGAGCTGGCTGACCGACAGCGGACTCATCATGAAGCAGGGCTTGAGCGCGGTCACCACCTCGGCGGTGCGCTCCAGCAGCTTCCTGATGGGCATGTGACGGGTCTTCTTCACCGCCTCCTTCTCGATGATCCCAGCGGCCCCGATCGTGGTCGTCGGCCGTCGCGCCGTGCACGCTTGCACGACCCGCTCGGCCGCATCGGCGAGGATCTGGCGGTCCAGGTCACGAAATTGCGCGACGTTCGCGTCGAGCTGCTCTGCGTCGATGCCGCCGAGGACCGGATCATCGGCCGAGAGGGCGTCGAACCAGGCCGTATACATGGCCCGCTCCAATGTCCCAGCCAAGTTGATGGCACTGACGCGGCGCTCGATGCAGAAGTCGAGCGCGGCCGCCCAGCCATGCTCCCGCAGCTCGCTGCAGCACTGCGCGAAGGCATACCAGGTGTCGACCTGATTCATGTTCGTGCCGAGCGCCGAGACCAGCTCGCGCGCCGACCGCCAGCTGCCCTCCAGCTCCGCCTCGAGTTCCGCTCGGCGTGCGTGCTCGAAGTAGGCGAGGATCTCATCCCTCAACTTGCGCACCACCTCGAGGCTGTGAACCAGCGCATGAGGCGAGGGTGGAAAGGGATTGTCATACAGACGGGTGACGGCTCGAGACGGGAGTGGGCCGCCGTGCCGCCGTTGCAGCTCGGCCGTCCACCGGACGCCGGTGAGGAACTTGTCCCACGGAGAGTCGAAGCCCTGGTAGCGATCGCCGAGGAGGAGTGTGTCCCGCTCTGTCGCCGCGTCGAGTTCGAATTCTCGGCGCTCGATGGCTGCTCGCAGCCCGAGGTGTTCGCGGAAGGTCTCCAGGTCGGCCGGCGGACGGCCAGCTTGCGCGGCGGCTCCGACGAGCCGCTCGATGTCCTGCAACGCTGCCAAGCCCCCAGCGGCCCAGGCGCGCGCGGCGTCCGTCGAGAGCGATCCGAGCCGCGGGTGGCCTGGCAGCAATTGCTCCGCCTCTTCCAGCCAGCGGTCGAGACGATCGCGGAGCCGGCGCGCTCGCCCACCAAGCGCTGGGTCACGCGGGCCAGGCCCCGCAAGCTGCTCCGCGACAGCGGCGGGGTCGTAGTCGGCCCCAAGACGCTCGGCGGCGCTGCTGAGCAGCTGTAGCGCTTGGACGGCAGCATCGACGTTGGTGGCGCGGGGGCTGAAGAAGCGACCGAGCAGCCGGTGGCTGGCAGCCTCCTGTCGGTCCAGCTCAAGCCCGAGCCTCTTCACCTCGAGCGCCTCAGGCAGTTGTGCGATGACCGCTGCGGACGTCTTGCCGCTCCTGGACACCGAAGCGACCAGTCGCTTGTCGGCTCGATAGGTCCCGCCAAGCTTGTGGATGCCCGTGTGAACGCTCTGGAAGCGGGTCACCAGACCCTGCAAGTCAAGGTCGTACACCTGGTCGTCGAAGGTCTGGGTCAGCGCCGAGCGGCGCTGCTGGTAGTCGTGGACGAGGGGCTGAAGGACGTGGAGGGCCTGCTCGACCTGTGCGGCGACCGCCGCGGTGGCCCACTGCGCCTCCGGGCGGACAGCGACGTCAGCAGCTTCGGCTACCACGGCCAGGTTCCTGACCTCACCGACCGTCCGGACACGCTGCCCTGCGCCGAGCGCGTTGGCAAGGTAGGCACCCTCCAGGCCAAGCTCCGTGGCAAGCTCGATTCCCTCTGCGCACATCCTCATCAAGACAGCGAGCCGGTCGTCGTCGAGCCGCTCACCCGGATCGATGAGCACCTCCGGCGCATGAAGCCTGCTGAGCGCGGCTTCCAGACGGCTGGCGCCGTCGCTCGGAAGATGCTGCCAGTTCGGCCCGTACGCGGTCGCCAGCCGGTCGGCCTCGCGCCGCTGCTCCTCGGCGGCCACCCGCAACGCTTCTAGCCGCGCCTCGACACCCTCGAGGTCGGGATGCGACCACCAGCGTTGGTGGGTAGTGGGCTGGACCGCTACGTGCGTGACGATTCCGACGAGCCGCTCCGCCTCGCCCAGTGTCCCTGGCGCCGGCAGTCCCGCCTCGCTTGCGACGTCGGCACCGAGTTCGTCGGTGGCGGACAATGCCTCGGCCAGCTCGTCGAGCACCCGCTGGAGATGATTCCGAGCGCCCGCTCGGGGCTTGTCCGGCAGGAGTTCCCGCCAGAGGAAATCCTCGTCGCGCTCGACCGGCGCCCAGACGCGCGCCAACGCGTCGAACCGATCCAGGTAGTCGGCGACCTCGGTGGCGCGCAAGGTCTGGTCGACGCTGGATGGGACTGGAGCCGTCGGCAGGTCGGCAAGCTGTGCGAGCCGGCCGAGAACCCAGGTAGCGGGCTTGTCAAGTGGCTGGCGGACGACGTTCACCGCCGCGGCATACATGGATAGATGCTCCCGGCGGTGGCGCGCCTGCTCCAGGGTGGAGGAGCTGACCCGTGGCCGCCCTGCCGGGTGCGTGCGCAACGCCCGGCCGAGCTCGGCGGCGACCTCCTTGCGGCTCACCTTGTTGGAGTGCAGGCGGAACAGGAAATCGTCGAGCTTCGGCTCGCTCAGCCTCGAGGCGACGACGTCGAGCGCGGCCACCTTCTCAGAGACGAACAGCACCGAGCGACCAGCGGCGATCAGCTCGGCGACCATATTCGCGATCGTCTGGCTCTTACCGGTGCCCGGCGGACCGTCCATGACGAAACTGGCACCCTGGAGTGCCGCGTAAATCGCCCGCCGCTGGCTGGCGTCCGCATCCAGGATCGACCGCCCGTGCTCGGGTGGGGCCACGTCGTCCATCCGGTGCTCGTCCGGTATCTCGACCGACCGCAGCTCGGGGACGACCGCCTCGGGGTCGCCCAGCGCGGTGACGAGCGGGTGCTCAGCGAGGAACTCGAGATTGTCCAGCAGGTCGCGATACATCGCCTCCTTGTGGAAGGTCGCCCTCTTCAGAGCCACCCGCGGCTGCACCTGCCAGCGCCAGCCTCGCACCGCGGCCCGCACGCTCTCGAACACCGCTCCAAGAGCCCTCGCGTCACCAAGCTCGGGGTCCAGGTCCGGGAGTTGAACGGCGAACCGCTCCTCCAAGGCCACCTTCAAGGATGGGTTCAGGACAGCATCCCCCTCTGCACGGACGAGCCGGTACGGCTCTCCCGGCGCCTCCCGCTCGAGACGCACCGGGACGAACACCAGCGGGGAGTGAATGTCCTCGTCTGTGATCTCGGCCTCGCGCCACACCAGCATGCCGAAGCAGATGAAGAGGGTCTGCAGCCCCTTGTCGATGTCGTCGGCGCTGGTCTGCCGCGCAAGCGACCGCAGCGTCGTTCTCAAGTCCGCTGCGGTTGTCCGATCGGTAACGAGCTCAGACTCCGTAGCCGCCTGCTTTGAATCGGTAACGGTCCAGGCCGGGCCGACTCCGCCGTCGGGTGGCGGTGAGAAGAAATCGACGGCGGGCAGGCGGGTGAGCAACTCCAGCAGCGGCCCGGGAGCGGGATGAACGATCTCCAGCGAGGAGCGGCTCCTGCGCTTCGCGCCCGGGTCGCTGGACTGGTAGTAGAGCGAGCTGTTCCGTCTGGAGAGGTCGATGAGCTCGTTCGCCCAGCGCCGGACCTGCTCGGCAGTACGGTCTGTCATGCGGCGGCCTCCACCGTTCCTACCTATCCTGCTGCCAAAACCTCGCCGATCTGGTCGACCCGCGTTCCCCCGCGAGTGACGGTGACAGGAGACTCGCCTGGCCGAGGGTCACCGCTGCCTCGCTGCCTTCGAATTGGCTGGGGATTCACGGCACAGACCTGCGAGGTCGCACTGGTCACACGCGGTGCACCACGTGACAAGACGGGGCATGTCGTTGTCTCGGAGCGCGTCGCCGGCTGACCGGATCTTCTCGCGAATGTCGCCGAGGAGGGCTTCGTCGACCATCTCCCGGACACTGTCCGCCTTCTTGTCGAGGTTCATGATCTCGATGAGGTCGGCGGATTCGCCAGTGAGCTCTTGGTAGCCGAGGGCGTAGACGTGCAACTGATCGCGGGTCACGTCCTCGGCCTGCGCCCGTTCGGTCGACTTGAAGTCGACGATCGACGTCTCGTCGGTGTCCAGCTTCTTGATGAGGTCGATGCGCCCATCGACGGTGACTCCAGGGGCAACGTGGACCTGCACCTGTTGCTCGGAATAAAGCGTGCGCGGCAGCGCCGCGGCGTTCTCGCGCAGGTAGCGGTGGACCGCGTCCAGCGCCGCCCTGCGGAGCTGCTGTCGCAGCTCAGGGTAGGCGAATGGGGTGTGCAGGTGCCGATCGACGAGAGCCTCGACCTCGGAGTCCGTCACGTAGTCGCCCTTGATCGCCCGCTTGTGCATCTCCGCTAGGGCGTCGTGGATCGACTTGCCGTAGCCGAGTGCCTCGTGCAGTGGCGGGTTGAACCCATAGAGGAACCGCAGCTTGAACTGATAGGGGCATTCGAATAGGTACTTCAGCTCGCTGAAGCTGAGCACGACCTCGGGGGTCTCTCGCCGTGGGCGGGGCGGAAGAAGGGCCTCGGACGCACCAGAGGGCTCCCGAGTGAGCACCGGCGGCTGTCGGGTTGCGAAGTCAAAGAACTCTGACCGCGCGGCATACATTGAGCTGTTGCCTGGGGAGTAAGTGATCGCGAGGTACTTCTGAGCGCGGGTGACGGCGACGTAGAGCAGCCGGCGCTCATCCTCGAGCAATCCGCGGTATCGACCAGGATCTCGGACGGCGCCCTGCGGTAGGACGTGGAACACATTGACACCGCCCTGCCGCCTGGAGGGGAAGCGGTTTCGGCGCATGGCCGGGACGAAGACGGCCGGCCACTGCATTCCCTTTGCCTGGTGGACCGTGGAGATCGTGACGGCGTCAGGTGTGGCGTATCCAGGGTCCTCGCCGCCGTCCGCGTAGTAGTCGGGCGCCTGGTGCGTGAGCCAGCCGGAGAACGTCTCGTACTTCCGCGCCGGATCCGAGGAGAAATGGATCTGCTCGAAGTCGGAGATGGCCTGGCCGAACTTGCCGAGATTGTAGAAGACCAGCTCCCCGCGGTTGGACTCGTGCGGGGATGGGACGCGCTCCTCCCGCAGGCGCACCTGCTCGAGGAAGTCGAGGTAGGTCCGCTGAATGTTGTAGGCGCCCCACCGCTCCCCAGGACGCCAGTCACGCGCCACGTCCAGGACCGTGAGACCGCGGTCCAGATCCGCCCGGGTCAGGCCAAGGTCTGCCGCTATCCAAGCCGCGATAACCTCGTCGTTCGTAACCTCGCCGTTGACGTACCGGAAGCAGGTGACCGCAGCCTGCACTTCCGGCACGTCGAAGAGTCGCGTGAGACCCTTGATGACGTACGGAATGCGTCGGCGTCGCAGCTCGTCGACCAGCGCGTCGGCGTCGTGGGCGACGCTACGGAACAGGACCGCGCAGTCCGACCAGGAGAGCCCTCGATCTTCAGCGCCTGGCTCGTCTTGGAATGGGACGCCGCGCAGCCGCTGAACTCGGTCGCAGATCCACGCTGCCTCCGCCTCCGCGTCGTCGAACTGCAATGCGAGGATGTCGCCGCGCTCGTAGGTTTGGTGCCCGCCCGCTTCCATGGCTTTCGGGAGCCGCACCTCATTCAGCTCCGCGACCGCTTGGCCGAGTTGGACGACGCCGGTGCTGGAGCGGAAGTTGTCGGCCAGCGTGACGCGGTGGACGCCGGCGTACCGATCGGTGAAGGTGAGGATGTTGCCGATCTCGCTGCCGCGCCACTGGTAGATGGTCTGGTCGTCGTCGCCGACGACGCAGATGTTGGCGCCGAAGCGGCATAGTGCTCGGACCAGCCGTTCCTGGATCGGGTTGACGTCCTGGTACTCGTCTACGACCACGTAGCGGACGTTGTCGCGGACGTGAGCAAGGAGCGGCGCCGCGGTCTGGTCGCCGTCGTCAGACTCGAGCAGCAACACAGCCGCGTCAAGGATCTCCGCATAGTCGAAGTAGCGGTGACGGTGCAGCAGTCGCTTGTAGCTGGCGAGCGCATCGAGCAGCGCTTCGGGGATGAGGTCGAGATCGACGTCGTCCTCACGCAGGATGTTAAGCACCTGAAGGTACAGCCATGAGTTCACGAAGCGACGAAGCGGAACGGTCCGCCCGCCAACTTGATAGCTGACCGTTGTGAGTCCACTCTTCGTGCTGTTGCGGTCGATGAGCAGCCGGGTCTGGACCTCGTTGAGAACCGCGTACTTGAAGGTGTTGGGTACATGCGTCTGCAAGAGATCCAGCGCGTAGCCGTGCATCGTACCGACGAACATCTCGGCCAAGCCGTGAATGTTGCCGAATCTCGCCTCGACCAGGTGGCCGATGCGGTCCTTCAGCTCTGCGGCCGCCTTGTCGGTGAACGTGAATGCGACGATGTTGCGCGGGTGGACGCCTGGCAGCTCGAGCAACCGCGCGATGCGCTCCGAGATCACCTGCGTCTTGCCGGAGCCGGCGCAGGCGACAATGTGGAGCGGCCGGTCAAGCGTGCCGATAGCCTCCACCTGCGCGGGGGTGTAGGCGGTCACGGCCGGCTCCAGATAGAGGTGATCGCCGTAGCAACCCGCTTGCCGCGGGCCTCGATACTCCTATCCGACCACGAGCCCGGCCAACCTGTAACGATGTGCTTGTTGAGCATCAGCACGCTGTGGTCGAGCAGCGAGCGCTTGCCCTTGTGCTCGCGCACTCGAGCCGCTGCCTCGTCGTCCGTCCAGGGTCGGTTGGACAGTGCCGGGTTCAGCCGGTCGTTGACGAGCGTGAGATTGCCCAGCGTGTGGATGAGCTGGTCGCGGCGCGCCGCGAGCTCGTCACCGCCCTCCGACGGCAAGAGCCAGTGCTCTCGCCACCCCTGCGGCATAACATGCTCGATCGTGAGCTTGCCGCGGAGGCAGTGTTCCTCCTCGGATTTCGGCGTGCGGTAGTGGTCCTCAATGGCCTCCAGCACCATGCGCAGGCGGGCGCGGGTGACCGCCCGATAGAGCGGCTGGGCGAGCACGCTGGCGGCGACGCCGCCGTCGTCTCCCGGCCAGCGTGTCGCGTCGGCGGTCTGCGCGGCGAGGTAGGCGTGCACGCTGTCACCTACCCTCGCCGGTCCCTCGCGCCGGGCGCGGTCGAGCAGGTCGACGACCCCCTCTGTGTAGCCCTTGGTGCCCAGCCGGCAGAGCATGCAACGCACGAGCCAGCTCTCAATCGCCGCAAGCGCCACCTTGCGCTGCTCGGAGGACACGACCGTCTCGGGCTGACCGAACAGCCAGAGGAGGAACGGGCTGAACGCATATGCGTCCATCACCGCCAGGGCACGGTAGGCGAAGGTGCCTTCCGGGGAGGTCCACGGCAGCGATTCGAGCCGCTCGTACACCTCAGCTGAAGCCGCCAGCTCCTGGACAGCGCTCAGCAGGTCACGGTCCGGCTCGCTGAGGTAGTCGCGAAAGTCGGTGAAGATCCGGTCGGCCGGCACTTCGCGGGTACGCTTCATGACCAGCCAGTCGTTGAGGAAGATATCGATCCTGGGACGGAACAGCCGGCCCTGCCGCACCTGGCGGCGCCACCGCGGTGAGTCGAACGCTCTCCAGTGCCGCTGATAGAGGTCCTCGACATCCAGGCCCTCCTGCTCGGCTCGCTGGAACACGAGATTCTTGATCAGATCGGAGACGAGCAGCGGAGTGCCCCGATGGTTCAGGGTCTCGAAGATGACCTGGGCGTTGTCGCCCGGCTCCAGGTCGCTCACCACGACCCGCAGGTAGTGCGCGAGGGTCTGCGCGAGCGCCGACAGCCGCAGCGCTGTCTTGTTGGCGTCGCCAGTCGGCTCGCACCACTCGATGATGGCTTCGGTGAAGTACACGTGTGCGTGCGCAATCCTGCTGTCGGCGAGATCCGCCGGCACCTCCAGGTTGTCGTCCATCACTGCCCGGAAGGTCGCCTGGTCGTGGTTGGTTGGCCAGACCTTGAAGACATCATCCCCGGAGCGCACGATCTCCCGATTGTTGAGGATCAGGGTGGCCAGCGCGCTCGCGTCGCGCTGGTTGCCGTGGCGCTGGAGCACGAGCTGGGCGGCGTCCAGTAGTAGCTGCAACGTCGTAAGCCGCTGCTGGCCGTCGATGACGTGACGGACGTCGATGTAGCCAGCCTGTACCCGCTGCTGGTCGAGCATGATCGCGCCGAGGAAGTGCGGAGGCACTTGGGGCGGCGCAAAGGGGTTTTCGGTGGTGGACTCCAGCAGCCGCTCCGCGACCGTGCGGACGTCATCCCACAGCGGCTCCCACTGGGTCTCGCGGTCCCACACGTACGGCCGCTGGAAGAGTGGCACGACGTACCGCGTTGGGCTCGCGAAGAGCTTGAATGGCGTCAGGGTTTGGGACTGCACGGCGCTAGACCTCGTATACCTTGAGGACCTCGTCCCCGTAGTGGTTGATGACCTTCACCGCGATGCGGCCGGTCTCCGGGCGCGGGAACGGACGCGAGCGCGCGGAGTGCAGGGTTGCCCAGGCGGCCTCGTCGATCTCGGCCCTGAGCGCCTTCTTCAGCCGCGCGTACGGGTCGACGCCGTCGCCGGTGAAGTAGCAGTGCCGGACGAAGAACGACTCCTCGTTGTAGGCGGTGTCGATCATCCACACCGCGATTTCGTTCGGGTCGCTCGAGCGAATCTCCCCCGTCGTGGGGTTGTAGACGTCGACCCCGCGGATCTCGACCACGAGCCCGTCCGGGGTCTCGGCGATGTTCACGTCCGGCTCGCCGAAGACCGTGAAGAGGTTGCCGGCGCCCGTTTTTTTTAACAGGCCGTCCCCCATGGCCAGGTCGGGGTTGATGCGGACGAGCAGCACCGGGAGCTTGCCAAGGCGCCGCTCCGCTTGGACCGAGGCGAAGTCGGACTGGTCGCTTGGCCGGAACTCCTCGACGGTCTCCAGCGCTCGCGCGTCGAACGCGAAGCCGCACACCAGCAGCAGGTCGAAGCCCTGGCCGTGCAGCGCCTCGCGGGCCGCGTCCTTGATCCACTGCGGGCTCACGGTGCCGTACTGCGGCCCGATGCTGACCGCCACCCGCTGCGGCGTCCCCTCGGTCGAGCCGGCGCGCATCCCTTCGGCCTGAATGAACTCTCCCGCGAAAGGTGAGAGCCGCTCGAACTTCAGCCGCTCCGCCGTCCGTCCGTTCTGCACCCCAGCCTTGACGAGGTTGTCGAGCACGGTCTGCTCGAACCCGGCGGACACAGCCTCCCGCTCGGCCTGCTCCTCCGTGGCCGGACGCTGCATCTCGAACGACACCGCCCGGTGCGGCGACAGGCTCTCCACCGTGAACGGCCCGGCAACACGAACCTTCCGTTTGTCGTCGTGCGGCCGGTCGTAGAGCAGCTCGGTGTCGGCATGCCGCGCGATCGCCCTGTCGATCTCCTCGCGGGTCATGTCCTCCCGGATGTCCGGGTTGTTGGCGATCGACTTCAAGGTTACGTGTGGCACGCGCTCGTAGACGAAGCCCTTGCGTACGTCGTTATTGGTCGGCGTAGTCGGCTGCGGCTGGCTGCTCAGCTCCTGCTCCTTGGCCCTCCCCTCCGGAGAGTCGGCGAGCAGGTAATAGGGCAGCTTCGCCCCCATGACCCGCTGCCGAGCAAGCGCGATCGCGACCCGCGAGGTGTCGATCGTGATCCAACGGCGACCCCATTGCTCGGCGACATACGCAGTGGTGCCCGAGCCGCAGGTCGGGTCGAGCACAAGGTCACCTGGATCCGTGGTCATCAGCAGGCAGCGTTCAATGGCTCGAGGCGTTGTCTGAACTACAAAGACCTTGGTTTCCCCAAACCCACTTTGTCTTGTATCGTCCCAAATATCATTGCGAGGCTTGAATGGAAAATCATCCAAATAGCGGATGAAGGTAAGTGTATTGCCAATAGCGAGGAGCCGTCGCGCAGATGCAAGCGCCGACAATCCTCTTGCATCCGTTCTGAAAGTGCCATGTCCGGGGGTGAATTTGTGACCGTCGTACATAAATTCTCGTATATCTGAGCCCTGCGCGGGTCGCTGATTCGTCAATGGATTGGGCCGAAACGCTCGCGCACCCGATGGGAGCAACTGGAGGCCTTCCGCTTCTTCTCGCGTCATTGGACGTCGTGTGCCATCCAGCAATTCAACGAACCGTAGGTTCGAGTCATCCTGAATAGTGCGAGGCTGGTAGATCGACCGATACTTCACTCGATCTCGATTTTGCGCATACCATAGTAGGATGTCATAGGTGTTGTCGAGTAAGGCGCTTCCCTTGCCCGTTGTCTTGCGGAAGACAACCTGAGCGCAGTAATTATCGTTACCGAAGACTTCGTCGAGCAGGCTCTTAACAAGGTGTGCATTCTCGTCGCCGATCTGAACGAAGATAGATCCGGATTCAGTTAGAAGGTCGCGGGCCAAAATAAGTCGATCTCGAAGATAGGCAAGATAGGAGTGGATGCCTAATTCCCACGTATCACGGAAGGCCTTGATTTGTTCAACCTCGCGTGTGGCATCGTCGAGTTTACCGTCTATTACATTGCGGTTGCGAGTCGACACTTGCCAGTTCGAACCGAATTTAATGCCATAAGGCGGATCCACATATACCATCTGGACTTGGCCCCGGAGGTCTTCCTTGTCTGCGAGCGATGCCATGACATGCAGGGAGTCGCCGAGGATCATGCGGTTGGACCAGTTGGCGGGGTGCCGGTAGAATTCGACGCTCTGCCAGCCCTCGAGGCCATCGAAGGAGTCGAAGAGCGTCAACTCGAGCTCGCGCTCCCCCGCTTGGGCGGCGGTATCGCGCAGGTTCTCGATAAGCACCCGGGGGTCGATCTTCTCCTGGATGAAGATGGGCGGGGCGTCGACGACGAGGTCGGTGGCGTCCTGCTCGTCCTTGCCCTTCCAGACGAGCTGGGGGTCGAGCGAGGGGTCGCGCGGATACCGCAGCGTCTCCACCTTGGCCGCGTCCTCGTCGACGAATTCATACGCGTCGGCGGTCGGGATGTTGAGGCGCTTGTCGTCGTGGGTGACCGCCTCGACCGGCGTCGGGCCCGCCGCTGCGACCGGCTTCCTACGTTGCGCCATGACCGTCCGCTTCCTTCCTTCCCACGTCGTCACTCCCTTGTGTGTCGCCAACTAGAAGCTGGCCGGTGGATGCGGCGACGAGGAGCCGCTCCAACGGCGTGTCGGCATACAGGACCTTGAACGCCGCCCGCAGATCGGCCTTGGCGACGGTTGGGTCGGTGATCTCTAAGTAATGCCAACGACCGAAGCCGCCGTGGTTGTTCACCGCCGGTACCCAGAGGTTCCGGGCCGTGGCGGCCTTCTCCTCAGTCGGGCCCGCTGGCTTGTAGCCGGACACTTCGACGACGAGCGTGCGCGTCAAGCCATCCCCGGGGTCCCGGAGCCGTACGAGGAAGTCGGGGTAGTACTGCTTGGTCTGACCTTGGTACGTGTACGGGATGGCGAATCCAAGGTGGTCGTTCTTCACGTACGCCGCGACCTCCGACAACTCCTCGAGGACCTGCGCAACGCTGTCCTCCCAGCCGCTGTCGCAGACGACGTGCGTGACGTGGCAGCGTTCCTCGTCGGTGCGAACCGTGCGCTTGGTAGTGTCGAAGTCCACGTCGGCGGTGGTCCCGACCGGGTCGTAGGGTCGCAGGATCGGCAGTGTGTGGCCTTCGCGGTTGTCCTGCTGGTAGAAGAACCCGTGCCAGATCTTCTCCGCGGCCCGGTGCGCGGTCTCGGTGATGAGCAGCAGGCCGGGGAAGGTGTCGTCGTGGTAGACGACACACTCGCGCAGCCAGGCCTTGGCGATGTCGACAAGCTGCGGGAACAGCCAGGGTCGCGGGTTCTGGAGCCCGTCGCGCAGGCGTCGGTCGAGTACGAGCCGGGCGAGCTGGAACGCGATCTCCTGCTCGCGTTTGGTGCGCAGGTCGCCGAGGGTGTGGATCTCGGTCGTCCCGACCACGCCCGCGACCTCGGTCTTGGACGGTAGGTCCGTTTTGGCAAGGACCAGCCGGGAGTCCGCGCCGAAGTCTGCGTGCAACGGCTCGTCGGGCAACTCCACCCGGCAGGGCCCCGGCAAAGTCGCGGTCTGCACCATATGTCCGACCATGCCTGTCGCTTGAATCTGGCTCCCGGCCTGGACCAACGCAGTCGCGTGGTGCCGGACCACGATGTGGGGTCATCGGATAAACGGGACGAATCGCGGGGGTCATCGGATAAACGGGACGAATCGCGACTTTGCCGGGACCCTGCTCCACCCGGTAGCCGACCAGCCGGGGGAAGGTGATTTCGCACCCGACTCGGGCAGGGTCCGCATACACGTGCGTGGGTGGGCTGTGCGGCTTTGGGTTGGGCGTCGAGCCGCTCGCCGGGATGAATGAGAAGGGCACGCCGTAGATCTCGGCATACTCCGGCTCGAAGAAACCCCGGTCGTTGGGGGCGTAGGAGCGGCGCCTCAGGCCGCGGCCCACCACCTGCTCGCAGAGAAGCTGGGTGCCGAACGCCCGCACGCCGAGGATGTGGGTGACGGTGTTGGCGTCCCAGCCCTCCGTGAGCATGGAGACGCTGACCACGCACCGGACGCGCTCGCCGAGCCTGTCCTTCCTGCCAATGGTGTTCATCACCTCGCGGAGCAGGTCCTCGTCGGTTAGCGCGTCCACGTCGCGGCCTGGGAAGCGCTCGCGGTATTCGGCCTTGAACTCCTCGATCTCCTGCGCGGCGATCTTCTTGAACTCCGCCGACATCGCCTCGCCCGACTCGAGCTGTTGCGAGTCGACAAGGACGGTCTTGGGCCTGGCCGTCCAGTGGCCGTCCTCCACATTGGAGAACAGAGGGAGCGCGCCGCCGACGAGGATCGGCAGACCGTCGGGCGCCTCCTCCCTACGCCAGCCGGCAATGAAGTCGAAGACGAGCTTGGAGACGTTGGTGTTGTTGCAGACAACGATGAACACCGGTGGCGTGTCGCCGGACTCCGCCACACCAGCCTGTTCCCAGCGCTGGAATGCGCGCTCGTAGTTGCCATAGAGACTCCACAAGGCCCCCTCGAGCTTGGTTGGGAGCATGGGAGGCCCCTTGAGCGGGACGTCCCTCCGACCCTTCCTGGGGAGCTGGTCGCGAATCTCTCCCCACAGCTCCAGGTAGGTCACGGTGGAAGCGACCCTGTCGTCGCTGACCGGCACGCGCGGAATCTTCACGATGCCGGACTCAATCGCGTCGATGAGCGAGAAGTCGCTGACCACCCAAGGAAACAGCGTGCCCTCGGGATACCCGGACCCCGCAAGGAAGAACGGTGTGGCCGAGAGATCGTAGATGGTCTTGATGCCAAGCTTCCGCCGGACGTGCTGCAGCCCGGTGAACCACACTCGCGCCTCGGCGTTCCGCGCCTTGGCCTCAGCCTTGTCCTCGCCCTTGAGGGCCTCTTCGGTGTCGGAGCTCTTGTAGCCATTTCCTTTGCCGCGATAGCAGTGGTGAGCCTCGTCGTTCAGAACGATGATCTCCCGCCTGCCGGCGCCGAACTCTCGACAGACGCGGGCGACCATCTGATCGGGCGTCTCCTGGAATGGGCTTGGCGCGTCGGCGGCGCCGGCGAGAAGCTGCTTGGTCAGTCTGGCGATTCCTCGGCCCTCTTTGGTCTCGCGCAACTGGAAGGAATGAAAGTTGGTGATGACGATCCTCGCCTGGTGGAGCGAGCCGTACAGGTCGGCCGGCACGAGGTCGCGCAGCCGGTAGTAGTTGTCAGGATGCTCGGGAAGCAGGACCCGCAGCCGATCACGGATGGTGATGCCTGGCGTGACGACGAGGAAGTGTTTGGCGAAGCGAGCGTCCTGCGAGCTGGTGACCTTGTTCAAGGTGTGCCAGGCGATGAGCATTGCCATGACCACGGTCTTGCCCGCGCCGGTGGCCATTTTGAGCGCGATTCGGGGGAGGGCGTTGTTGTGCTCGGCGTTGGCGGCCTCGAGTTCGTTGCGGATCCAGGCGTCTCCGGACTTGGGTGCCGCCTCCGTCAGGTAGATGGCAGTCTCGGCGGCCTCCCGTTGGCAGAACAGGATCGGGTTGTCGCGCTCAGGGGCGTTCCAGAAGTCCAGCAGGGCACGAGTGGTGGGTGTCACATCGGGGTAGCCACGACGGCGCCAAAGCTGCACCTTGCCCCGGATCTCATTGATCTCGTGGTTTTCTCTGATCCGGTCCAGCGTCCACTCCGTCGCGAGTTCAAGCTGCCGGGCGCCCTGCTTGCGGGGCCTGGGAATCGGGATGAAGTAGGCGCTGCGGCGGCGGCCCTCGGCGATCTCGTTGGTGATGCCGTCGTCGTCAAAGACGAAGTGACGGTTCGGCTCTTGATACGGCGAGTTGAGGATCGGATTCTCGATGACCCGATCTGGCATGGGCTGTTCATCCCCCCTGCTGGCGAGCAGATTGCAGACGCACTTTAGAGCAAATGACCATCTTGGGAGAAACCGGAACGACAGGGCGTCAGTCCACCATGCGGAGCCGACAGCCCGATGGATCCACCGCGATCAGCAGCGGCCGGGTCATATGGGTGAAGGAGACGATCGCCTGCCCCGGCGCGAGCGCTGGGAGGCGGCGCCACAGGCCGACGTCGATGCCAGGGATCACGTCCTTCAAGGTGCGGATGACGGTGTCGTCGTTGATCTTGTGCAGCACGAAGTTGTTGACCAGGCCGAGCACCTCCCGGGGCAGGTGTTGTGGGAGCTGGGTGACGAACACCAGCCCGAGCCAGCGCTTGCGACCCCGGCGGGCAATCCGGGCGACCTGCTGATAGAGGTTGTCCAGCTTGACGATGCGGTCCTTGGACAGAAACTCGTGGGCCTCCTCGATCACAATCAGCACCCGGCGAAACTCGCCCTCGTGCTCGTGCTCCTCCCACCACTTGTAGGCGTCGTCTTGGGCAACCTGGATGCGGCGGAGCAGATCGGCGATGACGATGTTGTTCAGCTCGGTGGCGGAGTCGGTGCCCGACAGGTCGACGATGGAGACGCCGCCGCGGGTGAGAAGCTGCCGCATCGCGTCCTTGTCGAGGGCTGGGTGCTTTGGCTGGTCGAAGATCTTGAACCGGTGCAGGCGCCACAGCCGGCCCAAGAGCGCTTGCCAGCTCATCGGGTGTGAGGGCTTCTCCTTGGCGACGAGGCGCTTGATGACGTTGCGGCCCTCGTCGTCGTTGAACCTCGGCTCGTAGAACCCGTGCGCATCGAGGTCGCCATGCTCGCTTTGGAGGCGCATGGCCGTGGCGAGGTCGAGGATCCGTGACAGCGTGAGCTCCGGGTAGCCCTCCTCAAACTCGTTGAGGTCCAACACCCGCCGCTCGTCCTGTTGGTTGTGCTCGCGGGGAAAGATCTTGAGCTCGCGCAGGACCTGCTTGCCCACGTCGATCGTGCGGAAGAAACGCTCCTGCTGCGCGTCGGACATGCCGACGATCTCCGCGACCACACCCGGAGCGATCGCCTCAAAGCTCAGGCCAAACGTGGTTGGCCGCGGATGCTGCGGATTGGCGGTCTCGGTTCCGACCAGGTGGTACAGGCGCGTGTTGGGGATACCTTCCGGCTCGATCCCGCGCCGCGCGAGCACCATGCGCATGCTCTCATCGTCGGTCGGCTCGTCGACATGGACGTACTCGCCCTCGGTGTCCAGCAATACGACGGCCATGTTGGCCCGCTGCGCTTCAGCGAGTAGTCGCCCGACCGTGGTCGATTTGCCCCCGCCGGTCGTGCCCAGCACGGCGGTGTGGCGCGGCAGCACCGATTTGCGCTCGGCCGGGATCCCGACCAGCAGCTCCTCGTCGCCGAGGGCTGGGCCGAGCCGCAGGCTGCCCTCGCACTGCAGGGCCTGGTGCTTCTCCTCGCCGCTGAGGACGGTGACCGGGCTGTTGGGCAGCGGCCGGAACCGGGGTGGGAACAGGCGGCCGTCCAGTTCCTCGCCGAGAAGCTCGACCTGTACGCGGCCGTGGTAGCGGGGCATGAAGATCCCGCCACGCACGGTGGTGGTGACGATGACGTTGGCGTCGGCGCGCAGGCCATCCGGCTCCGCGAACGGTCCGGCGACCACGATGCCGAGGTAGGTTCGCTTGTCCTGCTGGGAGTGGATGCGAAGGAGCGCCTGGGTGGGGACCTTGTTGATCTCCTCCTTGGGCAGCAGCACCGTGACCGAGCCGTCCTCGGCGCCGCTAGAGTCGAACATCGTCCGCCCAACGGTCCCAGGTGGGGCACCGACGTCCAGCTCGGGCTTGTCGAGCAGCGGCTCCAGGTACCGGTCCATGGGAATGGGCTGCTCCCGGCCGTCCCAGCCCTCAGAGTGATCGGGCTCAACAAGTGGAACGGGTGAGTCCACCTTGGTCTCCTTGGGTGTGGATACGCGGGTCAGGGGCGCGTCTCGCGCTCGCTGAGGTAAGTGAACGGGCGGTCACGGGCGGCGTAGGCAGCACCGACCGCGCCCATGAAGTCTGGGCGGCCAAACCCTGCGTGGCAGAGCTGGTCGGCCATGTCGAGTAGGAGCGGGAAGCCGCGGTGCGACTGGAGCGTCGCGTCGGCCAGGACGATCGCCGCCGCCTGCGTGCACAGCTCGGGGTCGGCCGGGGCGTAGAAGACGTACGGGGGCGCGGCACGCGCGGCCCGATACACACCAACCGCGACCTGTTCGCCCGCGTTGCGCACGAAGTCCGTCGCCCGCTGCAACTGCTTCCCTCGCAGGTTCCCTCGCACGACCATGTCCTCGACGTACGTACGGAGGGTGTGGACGATGGCGAACTCCAGCGGTCGCAGCGCCAGCCCGATGGTGAGCAGCGCCCGCTGGCGTGGCGCCGAGGGCACGAACGCGAAACGCCGGTGCTCCAGGAGCAGGTGCTCGACCTCGTCGAGCCCTCGCTCCAGCACCCTGACGGCACCAGCGCCGGTGAGCAGCTCGTAGGGGGCGGGGCTGCCATGGCCCAGCCGCCAAGGGGCGGTTGCCGCGCGGGCAAGCACAGCGCGCTCTGCGTAGGTCATCAGCCCCCGCCGGCCCAGCTCGGACAGCCGGTCCTGCCCGCTCGCCTGGCCGACGGCGGCCCGGTGGTCGCGCAGCTCCAACAGCTGACGCGCCTCCTCGATCGGATCACTGCTGGTGCCGCGCAGGTCCCGGCGGAACAGCCGGTGCGACCAGGTGCCCTCCTCGCCGCTGTAGGAGATTAGGCACACCCCGAGCTGGATGATGGTGAGCGCGGCCGAGTCATGGACCAGCACGGTCCCATCGCAGGCCTCGACCTCTCCAGTGAACAAGGTGGTGTGGTGGACCTTCTCCAGCACCTCCGCCGAAAGCGCGTGGTGGCCGGCCAGCGGTGGCGCGTTACGCCGGCTGCGGTCCCGAAGCTCCGGGAGGACCTGCTCGCGGATCGCCTGGGCAGTCCGGTCCTCCTGCTGCGCGGCCTCTTCGACCTCGCGGTCGAGCCGCTCGTACAGCGCTGGGAAGTCCGGCCCGGAGGACCAAGTCTTCAGGTCGAGGACTTCGCCCAGCGGCTCCCCGAACTCACGTTCGAACTGCTTGGCGTCGATGCCGTCGAAGCGTCCCTGGCCGGAGTCGTCCTCATCGGACACCGATGGGTCGAAGGTGGTCATTGCCCATTTTCTCCCTGGGCTGGTTGCGGCGGTGCTCTCTATCCCTGGTACCGACCGAACGACAGGAGTTCGACACCAGCAGCGGTGCTCAGCGGCCGAAGAACCCGCGGGAAACGCCAAGTGCATCAAGGGCGTCGCGCGCGCGAGTCTCCGCCTCGCGAGTCGGTAGCAGGAACCGGTCGGTGAGTCTTTCGGTCACGACGGCAAGGACTTCGTCGAACGGGCGCCGCCGGTCGGCGAGCGGCTCGGCCGCCTGTAGGGTGAGGTCCCACGGTGCGAGCAGTTCAAGTGCGAAGTGGGATGCGGCGTCCTCGGCTTGCTCTACATCCTCGGTGGCTTCACCTTGAAGGTCGCGGTCGAGCAGGTGGGTGTGCAGGCCAATGGGCACCCTGGCCAGGATAGCCCGCGTCCGCTCCTGTGCCGTTGGCGGGCGAGTACCGTCGACGGCGTCGAGAAGGTCGGGGATCTCATCCACAACTCGCTGGCGCTGGTCGAGGTAGTCGAGAAGGAAGTGGCCAAGCTCGTGCGCGAGGGTAAAGCGGCGGGCTGCGGGTGGCAGTTCGGCGTCTAGGAGGACCACCCCACTCCCACGCGCGGCCAGCAGCAGCCCACGTAGGTTGCGGTCAGGGCCCGAGGTCGCGATACGTACTCCGCGCTGCGACAACCATGCTCGCGCCCGCGCCGGGCTCAGTTCCGGCAGCGCGATGACCGTAAGCGGCGCCCCCCAGATGATCGCTGTGTCCAGATCGAGTTGCTGGCGGGTGTCGTGGGGAGTTACCGACCAGAACCGGTCGGCGCGGTGCCGAAGCCAACCCGCAGCGACCGATTCGGTGCCCAGCTGCTCAGTGGTCCGGTCGTGTGCCGCCGCCAGCAGGCCCTCCCATGCGCCGGCGTCCTCCTCGCCTCCAGCGGCACGTGCCCAGACCGCCAGCGCGGTGAGCGCGGTGGTCTCGCGGATCGCCGCTGCCAGCGCAGTTGGCACGAGATCGAGGGTGTTCGCCACAGCGGAGACATCGTCAGCGAACCGGTCGACTCGCGGCGCCCGGCAGAGCAGCAGGCGAAGCCATCGCTCGGGTTCCAGGGTGAGCCGCGCCTGCGCGGCCATCCCCTGGTCAGGGGCGGCGGCGAACCAGGCGGCAAGGAACTCCGGGTCGCCACGCAGACCGCGGACGACCAGCTCGAGCGCCCCGTCAGGTGAGGCGGTCACGGAGCCGCTCCAGTCGCTTTTGCAGTCGGTCCTTGCGTCGCTTCACGAACTTGCGCTGCAGGTCGTCCGAGAGATGTGAGATCCCGAGGACCGCCGCGTACGCGCTGGTCGCCCGGACCCCACTGACCATCATCTCCAGCACCTTCCGGTCGACCTCGCCAACGTCGCTGAGCGCTTGGAGCGCTGCAGCCGCCGTCTCCGGCGCGACGTCGATCCGGTCGACGGCATCCAGCGCCTCCTCCTCCACCATGGTGTTCCGATCCGGTGGGTCGAGTTCGACAAGCTGATCTGAGGGCACCTCGTGAGTGCGCCGCCGACGGCGAGCATCCAACTCGTTCAACACATCACCGCGGACCACCATTGCAAGATAGGCGACCAGACTGCCGCGTGACGGGTCGAATCGCTCTGGGTCGTTGAGGTAGTGCGTGACAGCCAAGCCGGTCTGCGAGGTCACCTCGTCAGGGTCGTCCACCGACGCCCGCAGATAGGCGAGCCGTTGCTGCAGATGGGACAGAAGTAACGGGACAAGCTCCGACGAGACAGCGCGGTCCCCATCGAGGAGCCGTTGGTGGAGAGCGAGCAGCTCGTCATCAACCAGGTTGCTGCTCATTGGCGCTCCTCGACGGCCGTGCGAGCACCACCACGTACTCCTGGCGCATCCGTGGCCCGAAGGTGCCCTCCACATACGGCATAAGCCGACGTCGCTCGTTGATGGTCCGCTCCAGAACCTCGACGGTCTCAAGCGGCGCGACCGCTTCTGCGAGGGTTGCGAGCAGACGGTGCGTAGGGATCTCGACCTTGCGGATATTCGACGGGCAGATCACGAGGACCACACGGCCTCCTGGGCGAACCACCCGGCCGGCCTCCTTGAGGATGCCGGCCATTTCACGAAAGTAGCGGTGCACGATCCAGGCGCGCTTGAGGTCTGTAGCGCCCAATTCCCACACCAGTGCGTCGACTGGCTCATGGCCGAGTCGGGGCAGCCGCGGGCGCAGCGGCGATACCTCAGCAAGCGGCGCCCGATCGGTTCCTACATAGTGGCGACCCAGCTCTCGGTATCCGGCGATGCTAGTCCCAAGCACCTCAGGCATCCATGCCACCGCGAACATGTGCGCCCGGGTGTAATCGAGCGCAGAGCAATACGGTGGCGACGTGAAGACCAAATCGACAGCCTCATCCTCCACGGGAGGGCAACGCGCGTCCTCGCCGAGCAGGCGCACCTCCGGTGTGCCGTTACCGGCACGCTCCAGGCGCTGGAGATAGTCGGCCATGAGTCGATGGAAGCGGCGCAGATTGGTCAGAAACCGCCCGGCTACGTCCGGTGCCTCCCCCCATCGCCTGTAGTGGTGCCGCGAGTGGACAAGGTCGCGGGTATTGGCAACCGAGGTACGCGCAACGATCAGAGCGGAGAACGCAACCCACAGCAGATCGCGCACATCTGGCTCCCAGTCGCCCTGCAGGATGAGAGTGCGCAACCGCCCGAGATCCTCGATCACCGGGGGAAGAAACCACTTCTCGAGGTCGAGGAGATCCGGTCGCCACTCATCCCCCTGGACCTCCTCTGCCAGGCGTGCCGAGATCTCCTCGGTCGCCTCATCCCAGCGGTCGAGCGGGACCGGCGTCGCCTTCGCCTTGGCGATGAGTCGGGCCAGTGGGTCGATATCCACGCCCCAGGCTCGGCGACCCAACAAGGCGGCTTCCACCAACGTCGTACCGCTGCCGACCATGGGATCCAGTACTACATCATCTGGTCTGCTGTGACGTGAGATCGCCCAGTCCACCAACGGGGGCGGGCAACGAGCGGCGAAGGCGTGCAGCGGATGCGTCGCGTACAGATGCCCAGCGGGACCAAAGTCCAAGTCGATTGCGGCGACTCCCTTGTGAACTTCGGTCATCGGGGGCAAGTACCTCCTTAGGGTAAGGGAGTCGCCATAATATCCAAAGCATCTTGAAGAGGATCAAGGGCTCCAGCAATCCGACTGCTATGTCCGGCAGCTCGCGTGGGAACGGTCGCTCCTACGCCGGATGACCGGGCCAAGGAGATCCTGGCTACGGAGTGCGGTCGTCAGGACCGCTCCAGTCGACCCGGCCGCCGGGTCGACCACGGTGTCAGCGGCCACGAGAGAGCCTGTCAGGGCCACAGGGCCCTCTGGTCGTGCTGTCAGGGTAGGTCGGGCGGTCGGAAGAGCCGCTCATCGTAGGCGTCCGCGTAGAGCATGCGCGGGTGCCAGCCGAGGATCTCGTCGCAGAGACGCTCCAACGTGATCAGGTTGATGGTGCCGGTGGCGTGGGCATTGCAGTAGGCGATGAACAGCTCGGCGCCGAGGAGGCCCCGCAGCGATTCGTGTCGGAGGCGCGCCAGGCGGCGGACGGCGTCGAGGACTGGGGCGGATGGGAGGCGGTTCCGGTCGGCTCCCGTCGGTGGCTCTTGGCCGCGGATGGGCGTGGCGTCGTCTGGCAGCAGTTCCAGCGCGACCATGTTGCGGGCCTGGTCCGGCGCGGCGATGAGTCGACGCTCCGGTAGCGCGGGCGGTCCGCGATCGGCGTTCTCCTGTGGGGCTTGGACGAGCTGGGTGGTGGGCGTCTCGGTCGGCGCTTGGTGGTGGCGATGAGGCGGGCTCGGCCGATGGCTGTTCGTGGGCGTGCCGGGGTCGCTACGCTGGTCGGGCATTTCGGGGTAACTCCCTTATGATGTGATGGACAGGCCCGGGCGTGCGGCAAGACGCGCCCGGGTCGCTGGCTACGTGGGCCGACCGGTTGTCCCGTCGCCTGCCTGCTCAGGCGGCTTTCGGGTCCGGCGGGCTTTGGCTGATGCGAGCGCCAGCCGGGCGAAGTAAGCGCTCCGCAGGTGCTCGGCGCGGCGCCGTCGCTCCTCGAGCGGCAAGACCCCGTCCGGGTCGGCCTCCTGCTCGAACTTCGCCAGGAACGTGGCCCGAGCATTGGCGGTGATCTCCGCCGGGTCGTTGCGCGCGTGCATCGCGTGCGCGGCGATCCGGGCGCGGAGGCTCCGCTCGGCCGGGCTCATCGGGTCCCGCTTGCGCTTGAGCATGTCCCCCCTCGGGTCGACTGGGCCTCGCGCGGGGGACAAGCACCGCCGAGACCAGGACGGCGTCTCGTTGGCGGTTCGTTCCTGACTGGAGCGAAGCTGGTACGAGACCGGACCGTCGATGATGAGCAGGGCTCACTTACGGCTGGCTCACCGCCCGCCTTGCACCGCTCGACGGGGGCTCAACGGGGTGTGAACGGGAGCGCAGGCATCGGAGGCGAGCAGGAGGAGACCACAGAGGCCAGTGCCTCCGGGGGTCTACGAGATCGCCAAGGGCCGCTCCGGCCGCTCACAGGCGAGTCGGTCAGCCCTGCGTGAGCCCGGCGTCGAGGCTGCCAGTGAGCTGATCGTCGGCCAGGACGACGCCGCGTTGCGCTGCGACGGACACCGCTACCGCCACGAGAGGCTGAGCAGGAGGCTACAGCGCTGGCGCAGGATGCTCCCAAGACGGCGCTGAGCCGCCGAACTTCCGGTTACGCCGAGCGCCCCCCTGCCGCCACATAGCGGTCATGAAATTCCCGGACGGCGGGGAGGTTCGACCAGCGCGCGAGGCGCTGGTCAGCGATCCGTAGGTGGCCCAGGTTCTTCGCGGAGCCGGTCTGTTGGATCAGGTCGAGCGCCTCGGCGGCCACTGGCGCGCCCGTCTCCGGCTCGTCGGCGGCGGCATGTGCAGTGGCCTTGCCGGCAAGAACCTCTCCCCGGTCGCGAGCCCACGTGTCTGGCAGCAATTCGAGCGCTCGGTCGAACTCGGCCAAGGCGAGGTGCGGCTGGTCGAGGCGGTCGAGGCAGAAGCCAGCGAGGAACGTGATATCGGCCTCGCCAACCCAATAGATCCACGCCGGCTCTTGTTCTCGATCGCTTGCGGAAAGTAGCGATTTCGCCTGATCGAGTTGGGTCCGGCAGCCCTTGACGTCTCCAGTAAGCGACGCCGCGAAGGCTCCGCGAGCGGCAGCGTACGCACCAACGGCAGGCGTCGTCATGTAGACGGGTCGCTGGGCTGCCTCGGCCGCTTCCCGCGCTTCCGTGACGCTGGACCCAGCGATGTGCCTGTCGTAGGTGGTGTGCCGGACCTCGCTGACCTTCAGTGCATACAAGTAGCCGATGAGACCGTGGTCGCCGACGTCCAGCGCCAGACCACGGGCGCGGTCCCAATGCCGCCGCGCGGACGCGAGGTCGCGGGCGTCCAGGGCCAGCCACCATGCGAGCTGGGCGTACTCGGCGCCAACCCGTTGAAGCTCCCGCTTGACGTCGCCGGTGGCGGCCTTGATGAACCGCTCGACCATTGCGAGCTGGACCAGGACTGGGAAGCGGAGGTGCTGGGAGCCGAGGAAGTCGTCGGCGCGGCGGTGGTCGGCAAGGATGGTGCGAAAGTAGCCGACCATCGGCATGTCGACTCGCTCGGGCGTCTCGATCGCCAGGTCGAGCCGGTCGAGGTCGTCGGCGGTCAGCGAGAATGGAACGGTCATGGCGCCGGCGAGGCTGGTGCCGCCGATCGTGAGGAACATCCGTCGGGGTAGACGCATCTGCTCGACCCTCCCATCGCTGAAGATCACTGGAAACGGCGGGAAATAGCCAAGATCCTGGCCGGCTTCCGACGCCTCACCTTGTAGCCGCGGGCCGAGCAGGTCGAGCGCTCGGGCCACCGGGTCGGGAACAAGCCGCCGCCGTGGATCCCGCTCTACTGGTGCGGAGCGCTGCTGCCGGCGGGCCTGCTCGTCCTGATCGACCCACGGCCACAGCCGCGCGAGCGCGCCGCCCGTCTCCAAGACCGCGTCGGCGCCCTCGGCCATGCCGCTGGGTGGCGGCTTGCGACCGGCCTCAACGTGGGCGATGTAGCTCTGGCTGCACTCCTCGAGCCAATGCTCCTCGACCAAGCGACGCGCGAGACCGGCCTGCGTCTTGCCGCAGTGCTCTCGCCAGTGGGCAAGCTCGCGGCCGAACGCGGCCCGCAGCGGCGGCGGGCTGTCCTGCGCGTGGGGCCGGGACATGCCATTCATGGTGCCCTACCCGCGTGACCTGCATGACTCCAGTCATCAGCGGTCATGCCGTGCCCTCTTCCACGGGCATCTCCGCGGTTGTTCGATCACGAAGCCGGACTTGCCACCCGCACGGTAACACGCCGGTCGGCCCAGCCAAGAGAGCCAGAACGTCAGTAAGCGCACAGAAGGAGCCGCCGAGATCCGGCGCCGTCACGACTTCATACGGAGTCGCCGGCGCCGCAGGCGCTCGGGACCGTCCCCGACCCCCAGCGGGGAGCGTGCCAACCGGTCCCGAGCGGGTGTGACGCCCGGAGCCCGATACCCGCGGAGACCGCCGCGTCGGGCTCCGGGCGTCCACCCAACGGCTCCGCGTCGGCAGCGGAACTACGGCACCACAAAGGAGGAACCCAAGATGCCCACCGTCACGCTCCGGCGAGCGGCAAGCAGTCCGCTCTGGTCGGCCTTGGCAGTCGTCGCCCGCCTCGCGGTCAATCGCGATCCGGCGCGCCGCCATTCCACCGAGGCCACTCACGCAGTCGCCCGGCTCGGCGGACACGTCGCTACGTTCGACCCCGATCTCGCCCACCACTCCGCACGGATCACTGGCCGCATCGTGGGCCTCGCCGCTCGCCTCGAACACGACCTCGACGACTTCTGCCTGCTCGAAGCGCGCCTCCGACGGGCGATCACCCGAGTCGAGGCCGTCACCGACCAGAGCGTGAGTGACGAGCTGTTCGCCGACCTCGCCGAGTGGCTCGGCATCTTGCGCGTCCGCCCCGCCCTCGAGCAGCTCACCACGGCCCACCCCGACCTCGGCCGCCGCTCCACCTCGCTCGCCTCTTCCCGGGACCAGTCGCCGGCCGCATGACCGCAGATCCCGTCCGACCAACGTAAGGGAGGCCCGATGCTCACCATCGAGGCACCAGGCAACACCCAGCCCCTCGGCCGCGCCGCCCTCGCCTACGCCACTCGCGGCGCTGCTGTGCTGGCCTGCCACTGGCCCACGCCGGTGGAGTTCCCGCAGTTCTGCTCCTGCACCAACCTCGACTGCCCCGACCCCGCACGCCACCCGATCGACGCCCTCACCATCGCTGACGCCACCCAGGACCTCAGCCAGCTCGCGCGCTGGTGGCTGGCGCACCCCGCCGCCAACGTGGCCACCGTCACTGACACCGAGCGGCTCGGCGTGATCGAGCTGCGCCACTTCGCCAAGCTGGAGCACATCGTGCGCCTACTCAACGCCTACCAGGTCGAGCGCGGCCCACTCATCAACGCCGGCCCTGGACGACTTCAGTTCCTGGTCCAACCCGACGGCGCCACCCTCGGCCCCGGCTCCGCCCCTCCCTCCGACGACGCCACGCTTTCGACCCTGCCGCCTGGAACGCTGGTCCTGTTGCCGCCGAGCCGCCTGATGGGCGGCAACCGCCTCGGCTGGATGCGTCGCCTGCACCACATCGCCCACCTCCCGGCCGCCACGCCCTTCCTCGCCCAGCTCAGCGACTTCGTCGCAACCGGCGCTCTCGACGACCCCCACCCGCTCCTGGCCTCGTAGCCGGGCCCGCATGACGAACGAGAAGGCCGGCAGCCTCCATGGCCGCCGGCCTTCCTCCGTGAGCCGCCGCTACAGACGATCCCCGGGGCTCATCCGGCGATGCGCCTCGCGGGCGCGGGCGTCGGCGGCCGAGGCGCCGTAGCGGCGCAGCATGGCGGGGGAGCGCCAGCCGGCGATCCGCATCAGGTCCGTCTCGTTGCCGCCCATGCGGAGCCACTCGTGGGCGAAGGTGTGGCGGAACCGGTGGGCGTGAAGATCGGGGATGCCGGCTTGGTGGCCACGGCGCTCCAGCATCTCGCGGATGCCGTAGGTCGTGAGCACGCCGCGCTGGCCGAGCCAGAGCGCATCCAGGTGAGCGCAGCGGTGGCCCGCGCGGACACGGAGGTAGCGGTCGAGCGCCAGCGCGGTCTTCCGACCGAACGGCAGCGAGCGCTCCCGGCCTCCCTTGCCCAGGACGCGGACCACGTCGTACTCGAAGTCGACGCTGTCGACCCGCATGCCGGCGAGCTCGGAACGGCGCGGGCCGGCGTCGACCAGCAGCAAGATCAGCGCGGTGTCGCGCCGGGACCTGAAGTCCTTGCCGCCGCAGACGGCCAGGAGGCGGCGGAGTTGCCCCTCGTCGAGGACCGGCACCGGTTGCTCCGGCACCGAAGGCGGGGAGAGCTTCCGCATCGGGTGGGGAGTCTCCTCCTCGCTCTCGAGCCACTTGTAGAAGGCGAAAAGGCCGCGGTAGCGGTTGCTGGCGGTCGCGGGCTTGTGCTTGCGGAGCAGCTCGACGATGAACGCCTCGACGTCCTCGCCCTGGGCCTCGACGAGGCCGCGATTGCCGTTGCTGGTCAGGTGCGCGGCGAACTGGCCGACCGCCTCCAGATAGGTCTCGATCGTGCGTGGCGACTTGTTCCCCGCGCGGAGGTGGCGCTCGAAGGAGCGTGCCAAGTCGTCTACTCTGTGTGGCGCCATGGGGCCTCTCCCCTTCGGACGATCCGGACATGAAAAGCAGGTGCTGAGTCCGGATCAGGTGGTGAAGGAGCGTCGTGCTCGCCCTCCATCATCGCCCGAGGTGCTATCTTCGCAGGTCAGAGGCCCTGTGCTGCGGGGCTGTAGCTCAGTTGGAAGAGCACCTGCTTTGCAAGCAGGGGGTCGTGGGTTCGAGTCCCATCAGCTCCACGACGTTCCCTTACTGGTCAGCGGCCTTCCCGGCTGGCGGCCTCCGCCCTTCCGCTTGCCGCGT